>ERZ772945.1104-NODE-1104-length-19902-cov-3.630423_pt1 | contig 19902 bp, 19 predicted proteins | sample MGYA00511681_ERZ772945 | MGnify/ENA primary metagenome ERZ772945 (study PRJEB29015, sample SAMEA2737943) | human oral metagenome | biome: human oral; feature: human-associated habitat; material: dental | place: China | collected 2143 ...
AAGAAACATTCAGAATAGAAAAAAATAAAAATGAATTAGAAAATACAGTATATAAAATTCAATATTTAATAACAATTTCAAACTTAGGAGAAATACCAGGATATGCAACAGAAATTATAGACTATGTACCAACAGGATTAAAATTCAATCCAGCAGATAATCCAAAATGGAAAAAAATTGATGGAAGAATAGTAAATAAAGAATTAAAAAATGAAATAATAAATCCTGGAGAGTCAAAAACTACGACAATAACATTAACATGGTCAGAAGAAAATGAAAATTCAAAATTAATGTCAAATTCAGCAGAGATAGGTCAAGCCACAAATAATAGTAATACGCCTGACATTAATTCAACTCCAAATAACAATAATGATAAAGAAAATGATCAAGATAGCGCAGATGTTATAATAATCAAAAAAGAAAAAAATACTAAAGCAATTATAATAATTACAATAATAGCAATTTTAATTGTAATAATAGGAACAATTATAATCAAAAAATTTGTAATTAAATAAGGAGAAATATGAATCAGATATTGAGAGAAGGTTCAAATTTAAATAGAATAGCACCAAGATATGGAATAGATCCAAGAGGCACAAACAAATTAGCATTAAATAAAAGTGTAAAGATGTTTGCAATTATCATATTAATATTTGGAATTGCAATGATATCAATGGGAGTATATGGAAAGCTAACAGAAAAGCCAAAACAAATTGATCAACAACTTGAAATAAGAGAATCAAAACAAGGTAGCAAAGTAACATTAAAAATATCATCTGGAAAACCAGTAAGGCTAGTAGCATACAAATGGAATGAAGGCGAATCAACAGCAATTCAAGGAAATAATAAACTAAATATTGAACAAATCATAACAATTCCACAAGGAAATAATATATTAAAAATAACAGTAACAGATTATTATGGAAATGAAAGAGATTATCAAAAACAATATATAAAGAAATCAAATGATAGCCAAAATCCAGAAATTACAATTACACAAGATGAAACAGACAAAAGAAAAATTAAAATAACAGCAAAAGATGATACACAATTATCATATTTAACCTATGAATGGGATAAATATAGAGAAATATCAACAAATGGTTCATCAACACAAAACTTGGAAATAACTACAAGAGGAAAACAAGAAAAAGTATTATTCGATAAAGGAAAGAAAGAATACACATTTTCTTTAGATATACCAGCAGGAAACAATATTTTAGTAATAGAAGCATCAGACAGTGAAGAAAATATAGAAACATTAAAGAAAGCAATAAAAGGACTAATAGTACCAGAAGTAGAATTATCAAGCAAAAATGGAACTTTGAATATAAAAGCTACAGATGAAATAGGAATATCAAAAATAGAAGTAAATGTTGATGGATCTATTTCAAATACAGGAGACACACCTTTAAATCTTAAAGAAGTAAATACCTCAATGGATGTTGGCAAAACAAAACATAAAATAATAGTAACTGTAATAAATGTGCAAGGACAACAAAAAGTTAAAGAAATTGAAACAGGAGCTTAGTACAAATGAAAGATATATATATATTGGATAATGATGAAACAATATTTAATGATTTGACATCAGAATTTAAAAAAGATCATGGAATAAAATTAAAAAGATTCAATCAATCAGAATTTAAAGTAATTTTAAAACATATTCCAGACATTTTATTAATAAATGAAGACTGCTTAAGCTGTGATCTAATAGATTTAGCAAAAGTTATAAGAAGTGACGAAAACAATTCAATAACACCAATTATAGTAATTTCATCAAATACAGATGTAAATCATGAAATAAAAATATTAAATACCATCAATTTCAAAAAGAGCATGAAGTACAATCCCTTTGCTTATCTTAGAAGTGAAAAAGACATACTCAAATTGGTACAGACAATCATTGCAAACACCAAGGGCGAGGGAGAAAAAGCAGGTGAAGATTTTTGGGTGAAAGCCGAGAAACTTTACTATACAGCACTTATCGGATACATTTTCTATGAAGCTCCAAGAGAAGAAAAGAACTTTGCAACTCTCCTTGATATGATCGATGCGTCTGAGGTCAGAGAAGATGACGAAACATACATGAATCCGATAGACAGACTCTTTGAAGCATTGGAAAAGAAAGAGCCTACACACTTTGCAGTGAAGCAATACCGAAAATATAAACTTGCTGCCGGAAAAACAGCGAAAAGTATATTGATTAGCTGTGGTGCAAGGCTTGCTCCCTTTGATATTCAGGAACTTAGGGACTTGATGAAAGAAGATGAACTGGAGCTTGATACACTCGGAGATAGAAAGACTGCCCTCTTTGTTATTATCTCCGATACCGATGATACCTTTAACTTTGTGGTATCAATTATGTACTCACAGCTATTTAATCTTTTATGTGATAAAGCCGATGATGTATATGGTGGAAGATTGCCAGTTCATGTAAGATGCCTACTTGATGAGTTTGCAAATATCGGCTTAATTCCAAAGTTTGAAAAGCTGATTGCCACAATCCGAAGCCGAGAGATTTCAGCAAGTATTATATTGCAGGCACAATCTCAGTTAAAGGCAATCTACAAAGATAATGCCGACACGATTGTAGGTAACTGTGATAGTACTCTATTCTTAGGTGGGAAAGAGAAAACAACTCTAAAAGAGCTTTCCGAAACACTGGGAAAAGAAACCATCGACCTTTACAACACTTCGGAAACAAGAAGTAATCAAAAGAGCTTTGGACTGAATTACTAAAAGACCGGTAAAGAGCTGATGAGCCAAGACGAAATAACCGTTATGGACGGCAGCAAATGTATCTTTCAACTTCGTGGCGTCCGCCCTTTCCTATCGGATAAATTCGATATTACAAAGCATAAAAATTATAAACTCTTGGAGGACTATGATAAGAAGAATGTCTTTGATATAGAGGGGTATATGAAAAGACGGGGCAAAGCCAAGCTGAATAAGGATACGGTTATTACAAGGGTATAGGAAAAATCGGAACTGTTTGAAATAAGCATAATTCGGTATAACAATAAGCAAAAGAAGATCGGAGGGATTTTTATTGAATGACAAGGAACTGATTGGAAAAGTTCATTCATCAATGAATCAGCAATTAAAAAAAAGAGGCTATGCTACGGCGGTGGATGTCCTGATGGATTTGGAAATACTTTTAAAGGTCAATTATGAGTGTTGGAGAAATGGACAAGTTCCATATTTGAAAAAAGTATGTAATATCAATCTTAAAAAGCTGTCCACAATCCTACATGAGATGAGAGTTTATGCCAAAAAAGGAAATTTAAAGCCTTCCCTTTGTGTATATAAGAAATGGGCGGTTAAGAAAAAGAACGGGCAAGGGAAAAAGCCTGTTATTAAATTACGGTTTAGCAAAAACGGTTCTGAAGATATTGAAAAATGGTATGCCACTCACTTTGTAGACACGAAGAAGATAGAAAAGATGAAAGAAGAAAAACAAGTAAATAACAGTGATGATAAGCAGTAAGTCTAAAAATAGATTTGCTGCTTTTTTCATATAAACATCAGGAGGATAAGATGACAAGGATTAGAAGTCCCACTTTTAAGAGAAAATTTTATAGAATAAACACTTTGTGATTGAGAAGAATTTTTTCAGTCGCTTTTTTAATTTTGGAGGAAAAAATGAATAAAGAAATGATTAGTATTAACGCCAATCTCATCAAGGAGCCGACTTTTGGAAGCTTCATGAAAGATGACAAAGAGGTACAGGTTGCAAACTTTACTCTTGCCAAAGGATATGGCAAAGGAAAAGAGTATATCAACTGTGCTGCTTATGGCGATAAGGCAGAGGCAGTCAGAGAGTTTAAGGAGGATGACTTCATTCACATCTATGGCTACTTCAGTAAAAGAGTTAAAAACGGCAAGACTTATAAGAATTTCATTGTAATGTCTTGCAACAAAATCGAAAAGAAAGAAGAGAACGAGGAGGAATAAATCATGGAATTTTTCGCACAGGCAGTAAATGTATTAAAGATTTTAGTTATGGCAGTAGGAGCAGGACTTGGAGCATGGGGTGTTATCAACCTGATGGAAGGTTATGGTAACGACAATCCTGGAGCGAAGTCTCAGGGTATCAAGCAATTGATGGCGGGCGGAGGTATTGTCCTTATCGGACTTAAGCTTATCCCACTTCTTGCAAATGTCTTAAAGTAAGGAGATAGCCTATGTTTGGGATTTTCGACAAGATAGAAGAGTTTTTCAAAGACCTTCTGCTCGGCGGAATCCAGGCAAACTTGGAAGATATGTTCCTTGACATCAACAATCAAGTCGGAAAGATGGCAACGGATGTGGGACAAACGCCTATGGGCTGGAACTCGGAAGTATTTAGCTTTATCAAAAGCATAAACGACTCTGTGATTATCCCGATTGCAGGGCTGATTATTACGGCAGTGCTTTGCATTGAACTCATCAACATGGTTATGCAAAAGAACAATATGCACGACACGGATACTTTCGAGTTCTTTAAATACATCATCAAGATGTGGATTGCCGTATGGCTTGTATCTCACGCCTTTGATTTTTCAATGGCGGTATTTGATGTCGCACAAAATCTGGTGAACAAGGCGGCAGGAGTGATTAACACTTCTGCTGTTGTTACCGGAGATGAAATTGTGGCGATGGTAGATGGCTTAAAAGAAAAAGGCTTAGGAGAGTTGCTCGGCATACTTCTTGAAACATCAATGGTAAAACTTGCAATACAGGCGGTTTCAATCGTCATTATGCTTGTAGTTTACGGAAGAATGTTTGAGATATATATCTACGCATCGGTTTCCGCAATACCCTTTGCCACAATGGGAAATAAAGAGTGGGGGCAAATTGGAAATAATTATATAAAAGGTTTGTTCGCACTTGGATTACAAGGACTGTTTTTAATGGTTTGCTTCGGCATATACGCCGTTCTAATAAAAACGATAGAAATTACAGATATTCACGCAAGCATCTTTGCCGTACTTGGCTATTCGGTGCTGCTTGGCTTAATGCTTCTAAAGAGCGGAACACTTGCTAAAAGCGTGATGAATGCACATTAAGGAGGAAAAAATATATGAGAAAAAATATTTGTATGTACGGTATTGCGGCAGTTTCACTTATTGGAATTGTAACGGCTGCTGTTTTCGAAAAGAGGTTCAGAAAGAAGATTAAAAGAGAAATTTCCGACATCAAAATGTTTCAAAGCGTGGAAAATGACTTTCTAAATCGCCACAGCAAAATAGTGGCAGAGGAGCTTGAAGAGATAAGAGATGAAATCGGCACTGTCTATGAGCATTTTGAGGAAATAGAAAATATCAGAAACTGTGGGAGGTAAGCTATGGCGTATGTACCAATCCCAAAAGATTTAAAGAAAGTTAAGACAAAGGTGGCTTTCAATTTAACAAGAAGACAGCTTATCGGATTTTCGGTAGCGGCACTTGTAGGCATTCCAACTTATCTTTTTATGAGAAAGTTTGTGCCGAACGATATAGCGATTATTTTCCTGATTGTAGCGACCTTGCCAATCTTTTTTATAACGCTGTTTGAAAAGGACGGACTGACATTTGAAAAATATTTTAAGTACATCTACTTGCACAAATTTTATCAGCCCGGTAAGAGAGTGAGAAGGGAGGTTTACCTTGAACAAGAAAAGAAAAATACAGCAGATAAGCTTAGAAAAAAATCAAAAAATCTTAGCACAAAACAAGAAAAATCTAAGAAGCGAGAAGACGGGAAAGGGAAAGAAAAATAAATCTTTTCTTGATCTTATTCTGAAAAAAGAAGCGAAAAGATTTACGGTTGAAGACACTATTCCGTATCTTAGAATGCTAAAAAGTGGTATTTGTCAGCTTGACGAAAAGCATTTTAATAAGTGCATTGCCTTTCAGGACATAAACTATCAGCTTGCCTTAGAGGAAGATAAAGACCTTATCTTTAATCAGTTTGCCAATGTCTTAAATTCATTTGATCCGAGTGTAGATATTGAGTTTTCGTATATCAATCAGCTTGGAAGAAATAATGAACTGAAAGCTGCCATTCAAATTCCCGATAAAAATGACGGATATGACGATATTCGCCTTGAGTTTCGTGAAATGCTTAAAAGTCAGCTTGCCAAGGGTAATAACGGACTTAAAAAATCCAAATATATCACTTTTGGGGTAGAAGCGGATAATTTAGAACAGGCTACGGTAAAGCTTGAAAGACTGGAGCTTGATATTCTGTCCAATCTAAAAAATATGGGAGTTAGAGCCGAGGGCTTAACGGGAGAAGAAAGACTGAAAGTCTTACACGATATATTAAATCCCGATAAGCTCTTTTCTTTTTCCTACAAAGACTTAAAGCCAAGGGAAAGCACAAAGACGGTAATTACACCGGATAGCTTTAACTTTATCCCAAGCAAATACTTTAAGTTCGGTAAATTCATCGGAGCCGTCAGTCATCTTCAAATCCTTGCAAGTGAGCTTTCGGACAGAATGCTTGCAGAGTTTTTAGATATAGATGACAACATCAATATTTCCTTTCATATCAAAGCGGTTGAGCAGACGGAAGCCATCAAGATGGTTAAAAGGAAGAATACCGACATCGACAAGATGAAAATCGAGGAGAACAAAAAGGCGGTTCGATCAGGCTATGATATGGATATACTTCCAAGCGACCTTATCACTTACGGCGATAATATCAAGTTGCTTCTAAAGGACTTACAAACAAGAGATGAGCGTATGTTTATCGTAACGATTGTCTTTATGAACTTTGCAAGGACGGTGCAAAAACTTGACTCGACACTTTCACAGATTTCATCAATCGCAAGCAGGCATAACTGCAAGCTGAAACGCTTAGATCATAGTCAAGAGCAGGGATTTGTGAGCGTGCTTCCGCTTGGAGTAAACAAAGTGGAAATAGATAGAGGACTTACCTCATCATCTACTGCTGTATTTTTACCATTTACAACAGAAGAGCTTTTCATTAACTCAAGTAACAGCCTTTATTATGGGCTGAACGCTCTAAGTCATAACCTTATTATGGCAGATAGAAAAAAGCTTAAGAATCCGAATGGTTTGATACTGGGAACACCGGGTTCTGGTAAATCTTTTGCAGCAAAAAGAGAAATGGCAAATGCCATTTTAACAACGGACGATGATGTTATTATCTGTGATCCCGAGGGAGAGTACGGAAATCTCGTTAAACAGTTTAACGGCGAGGTTATTAAGGTCAGTGCCAAGAGTAAGGACTTTCTCAATCCCCTTGATATAAACATGAACTACGGAGATGGAGATGCACCGCTCAAGGATAAGGCAAACTTCATTATGAGTATGCTTGAGCTTGTAGTTGGCGGAAGCGGTCTTACGGCGGAAGAAAAGTCTGTTATTGACAGGTGCTTACCGAAAATCTATGAAAAGTATTTTAACGAACCCGAATCGAAAAATATGCCTATCTTACAAGACTTATACGATATGCTAAAAAATCAGGAAGAAAAGGTCGGTAAAAAGCTTGCAACGGAGATGGAAATCTATGTATCAGGCTCTCTTAATGTCTTTAATCATCAGTCCAATGTGGACTTAGACAAACAGCTCATCTGCTTTGATATTAAGGAGCTTGGAACGCAGCTTAAAAAGATAGGAATGCTTGTTATTCAAGATCAGGTCTGGAACAAGGTGTCAAGAAATAGAAATACCGGCAAAAGCACAAGGTATTACATTGATGAGTTCCACTTGCTTTTAAAAGATGAGCAGACTTCGCAGTATTCTGTGGAAATCTGGAAGAGGTTTCGTAAATGGGGCGGTATTCCGACAGGAATTACGCAGAATGTAAAGGATCTTCTTGCCAGTAAAGAGATTGAAAATATCTTTGACAATACGGATTTTATCCTGATGCTGAATCAGGCAACCGGCGATAGAGATTGGCTTGTAGTAAAACTTAAAATCTCAAAAGACCAGGAGAAATTCGTTACCAATTCAAGAGCAGGCGAGGGGCTTATTTTCTTTGGAAATACCATTGTTCCCTTTGTAGACAACTTCCCGAAAGACACAATCCTCTATCAGAAGATGACAACGAAGCCTGAAGAAATGAGGTAGTGTCTATGAGCAAAAAAAGAAAGCGAGATTTGAATGAAAGGATAAAAGCAAAAGAAGAAGCGAGCGTTAACGGAAATGACGGTCTGATTGATGCTTCGGGCAGTAAACGAAAGGTTGGGGATGATTATAGGAATAAGTTAACTAAAGATGAGAACAGATTTGACGAGAAGCTTCATGAAAAGGAAAGTAAGAGAATTACTGAAGCCTCTGATACAAGCCTAAGTAATAAAAGCAAAAACGCCATTAAGCGAAATCTTAAAAATGCTGAAGCAAAATCTGAAACCGGCAGTGAAAAAGTATCGGCAACATCGGATTATCAAACGGAAGTCAAAGAAAATCGTATTTACGATCCGCTTGCCAAAGACCAGGACGGAGATGGCGTAGCAGACAGATACGATACCGACTTTAGAGATAGTGAAATATCCTATGAGCCTTTATCAAATAAGAAGTCTAAGCTTCATGAAATGCAGAAGAAAGCGATTAAACGCAAGAATTATTCTGATGATATTTTTACAAGAAAAGGAGCAGAAGACAAAACCATAAAGGATACCATTTCAAAGACGGAAGAAAGCACCAAGGCTTCAAGCGGTAAAAAGGTCGCAGAAGATAGAGCAAAGAAAAATAGACTCTATAACCGCCATAATAAAGAAACTTTGCTTGGAGCAAGTGCTATATCCGTTGCAAGGGCAAGTGATATGGCAAGTCGCTATTTATCTACAGGAAGCGATGAAAATAAGGGTGTAGAAGCTGCCGAAAAAGGTCTTGATACATCATCTAAGCTTATTCACGGAATTAAGAATTATTCGGATAAAAGGCGAATGAAAAAGTCCTACGACTTATCCGAAAACAGCCTTCGTGTACGAAAGAAAAAGTCAAAGCTTGAATTTCGGGAAGCCAAAGAGGAAATTAAAAAGAATGATGAATATAAAAAGGCTTCGGCATATAAGAAATTCCAAAAGAGAAAGCAGATGAAAGCTGCCATAAACGGCAGCAATCAGACAAGAATCAGAGACAGAATTAAAAAAGGCGTGATTGATACACTGAAAGGCTCTAAGGAGCTGATTGTTAAAAAGGCGAAGGGTGTCTTGCTTATTCTGATTGGGATTATTTTTCTTGGAACATTCGTCATTCAGTTTTCAGGCGGAGCAATGTCGGGAGTTGTGAACTCTACAAGTAGCGTTTTAACGACTTCTTATTTGTCAAGTGAGGAACAGCTCAAAGGGATAAATCAGTATTTCTCAGGTCTTGAAAATGATTTGTATGACAAAATTGAAAATGTCGAAAGTGATTATCCGGGATATGACGAATACATCGTCAATCAGAACGGCTTTATCGGACACAATGTCCATGAGCTTTTATCGTATATCACGGCAAGGTTTGGGGAAGTTAAAAATCTTTCGGAAGTTCGAGGAATTTTGGATGGGCTTTTTAATGATATGTATAAGCTTTCCTATGATGAAGAAATTGAAATCAGATATAGGACAGTTACAGAAATCTATACCGATGAAGATGGAAATGAGTATACCGAAAGTCATGAAGAGCCTTATGAGTATAAAAAACTCATTGTAACCCTCGATAAAAAAGAGATGGACAGCATTATAAGGGAAGTCTTTGCTGAGTATCCCGACAATTTAAAGCACTATGAAGCCTTATTCCTTGCTCAAGGAAATATGGCGGAAATCTTCGGTAATACCGACCTGATAAATTCTCTTGGAGGTGTCGGCAATGGTGCTGAATATGAAGCTTCAAGCGAGGTGCAAAAGAAAATAGTAGATGCCGCCTTTATTACTCCATCGCCTGGTCCCGGCTGGTGTGCCATGTGGGTATCACAGGTCTATCAGAACGCAGGGCTTGGATATATCGGAGGAAACGCTAATGATATGTATCGAAACTATACCTTTACATCAGACAGGTCAAAACTAAAAGTTGGAATGCTTGTTGCAGTGGAAAGCAGTAGTAGCGGAAGCACGGCAGGGCTTACCTATGGTCATGTAGGTATTTATATCGGAGACGGAAAGGTAATTGATAATATCGGTCATATAAGAGTAACTACTTTAGATGATTGGATAGCGACTTTTTGTAAGCATCATCCTGTCGGATACGGTTTTCCGCCGAATGTAATAGGGCATTAGAAAGGAAGGTAAAAATGTGGGAAAAGAACTATACATCGTAAAAAACAAAATACAAAAGTTGAAAGCAAAGAAGGCTCTGATTGATGAACAATTGGAGCCTTTATTCATTCGTGAGGAAGAACTTGAAAATGAGGAAATCGTAGCGATTTGTAGAAAGAACAACATCACAATCGGTGATTTGATGGCAAAGGTAAATAAACAAAAAGCTGAAATGAAAAAGGAGAAGACAAATGAAAACCAGTTTGAAAAAGAATAAGAAGTTTTGGACGGCAGCACTTGCAGTGATTGTAAGTATTAGCTGCATTTTAGGTCTTTGGACAGTTGTTTATGCCAAGGAGCAAAAGACAGAAGTTCCTACAAAAAATGAAGCCGTTCAAACGGAAGTGGAAGTTAATGTAAAATACATCTTTGAAGATGAAAAGGTCTTTAAGGAAGAAAAGATTAAGGCTGAAAAAGGACAGCTTCTTGATAGCGGGGATCTTCCGATACTCCCCGATGATATGAAATTCATTGATGAGTTTCTATTTTATGAAGTAAAGGGCGATGGAAATGATGAAATTATCCGTAAGGTAGCAAAGGTAGAGCTTAAGAATAAAGAAACGCAGACGGAGGAAGAAAAGCCAAAGCAAGATGAAAGTACGCAAACAGAAACTCCAAAGACTGAAGATAAAGGCACACAGACGGAGCTTTCTAAAGTGGATATTTCCAAGATGGAAAAAGAGGCTAAGGAGCTTCAGGATAAACTTGATAAATTAAATGGCGAAATCAAGGATAAAGATAAGTTAAGCGATAAGCAGAAAGAAAAAATAAAAGACCTTGAAGATGAGATTGACAGCCTTAAAGAGAAAGCAAAAAAGAATAAGGGAAATAAGGACTTATCAGAAGATATGAAAAAGGAGATGGATAAGCTGACTGAAAAGGTGAAAGAGCTTGAGAAAAAGGCTACTGAAACCAATAAAGCTCCTGTAACATCGCAGTCAGTTACACCGATTAGCCCGATTTCAGGAATTAAGACAAGCTCTGGTATTTCTCCTCAAATGCCACAAACTTCTGTAAGCAGTTCAGGAAAAGGATCGTCTGATACGGTAAGCTCAGGGAACACTACAAAGGATACAAGTAGAGCGGAAACAAAGGAAAAAGAAAAGGAAGTTCGCTATCCTAATAAGCTGACACCAAAGGCTCCTGCTAATAACAACAGTCAGGATTCATCTATGGATAGTACAAACAAGACTGTAAATACCAATAAGGGAGTAGCTTCAGCACCTTCAAAGGCAAGAGGAACTGTTACGGAAAATAAGGACAATACAAATAAGGACTATCCGATTCATCATGGAGATGAAAAGGAAGTTGATATGTATTCAGCCGATGCAAGGCAGTTCATTACCTTTCAAACAAAAAACGGTAAGACCTTTTATCTTATCATCAACCACGATGAGGATAGTGAGAATGTAATGCTTTTAACGGAAGTATCTGAAGACGATCTTCTAAATATGGTTGAAAAGAAAGAAACACCGAAGCAGTAAATTACCAAAGATGAGCCTGTAAAGGAAGAAGTAAAGCCTGAGAAAAAAGAAGAAAAGAGTGATTTAGGCACATATATTCTTTTGGCTCTTGTAGTAGCAGGTGCTTTAGGCGGCGGATATTATTTCAAGGTTATAAAGAAGAAAGAGAAAGAGGAACTTGAAAATCTTGAAGAAGAGGACGATTTTTTCTCAGAAGCTGAGGAGTATGAGGAAAGTGAAGCTTCTGAAACAGAAGATATTTAATGTATAAAGTATTGTGAGATTTGCTGCCATTGACTATTTGCACCAAATATTATATAATATTTGGTGCAAAGGAGGTGGCATATCAGGTGAATTATAAGCAGAAAATACTGGACAGGATAGAAAGTTTTGAGTCCAATCAGGTTTTTATCGTAAATGATTTTTTTGATATTGCAGGATATGAAACGGTTCGCAGTACATTAAATCGTCTGGTAGAAGATAAAGAGATTATCCGCATTATGAAAGGCATCTACTATAAGCCGAAATATATAGAACTGATCGGAGAGTATGAAGCACCGTCCGTGAATGAAGTTGCGAATGCCATTGCCAGAAAATATAACTGGACGATTGCTCCATCGGGCAATACGGCTCTTAATTTATTAGGTTTATCTACGCAAGTACCGGCAAAGTGGACATATATATCAGACGGAAGATATGCCAGTTTCAGTTTCGGTAATGCAACAATCGAATTTAAGCGTAGAAACAATGGAGACATTTCCAAAATGTCAACACTTACCGCAATGGTGATACAGTCTATTAAGGCAATCGGAAAAGACAAAATCACTTCAAAGCAGATTGATTATCTACGGGAAAAATTATCCGAAAAAGAAAAGTCGGAATTACTTGCGGATAGTAAAACCACAAGTGCCTGGGTATATGGCGTTATTAAGAAAATCTCAGAGGTGTAGAAATGTTTGAATACAAAAAGATGTCAAAAAATGAATTGGAGCAAGTTATCAAAAATGCTTCCTTGAAAATCGGTGTAAATGAGGTAATTCTTGAAAAAGATTATTGGGTATGCTTTGTTCTTAATTATCTTTTCTCTAAGTGTAAGTGGAAAGAGGCTTTTACCTTTAAGGGTGGCACAAGCCTTTCAAAATGCTTTAATTTAATTCACAGATTTTCCGAAGATATTGATTTAATCCTTGATTGGAGAGTAATTGGATATAGCTTTGATGAACCGTGGCAAGAACGCTCCAATACAAAGCAAGATAAATTTAATAAAGAGTCTAATCAAAAGACGGAAGACTTTCTAAAAAATGAATTTGTTCCTCAGTTAGAAAGTGATTTTAGAGATATGCTTGATGAGGAGTTTCATATAAGCATAGATGAAAGCGATCCGCAAACAGTTCTATTTGAATATCCGAAAGCATTCAAGTCTTCGTATGTGGTGCAGGCAGTAAGACTTGAGATTGGAACACTGGCAGCATGGACACCATCGGAAGCAGTTCATATTGTGCCTGATATACAAAAAATATATCCTATGCTCTTTGATGGGGATTTTATAGAAGTAAGAACCGTTCTTCCTGAAAGAACATTCTGGGAGAAAGCGACTATCCTTCATCATGAAGCAAATAGACCTGAAGAGTTTGCAATACCTAAAAGATATGCACGACACTATTATGATTTAGTGTGCATAGCAAATTCGAGGTATAAAGACAGAGCATTTAAGAGCTTTGAGCTTCTTGAAAAAGTTGTTCAGTTTAAGCAGAAATTCTATCCGAGGAAATGGGCAAAATATGAAGAAGCTACAACTGAAACAATCAGACTTATGCCTGATGAGTATCGCCTAAAGGAAATTAAAGAAGATTATAAAAATATGACTGAGATGTTCTTTGGCGAGTATCCGAGTTTTGAAGAGCTGATGAATTCAGTGCTTGAACTTGAAAAAGAAATTCACAAAATTAAATAATGCACCAAAAATAATACAATATTTGGTGCAAAGTGCAGGGGTGAGAGAGTAAAATCTTTCGCTCTTTTTTATTGAAATAGGAGGAAAAATATATATGGAACATAAACTTGTGATAGCAGAAAAACCGAGCGTAGCCATATCTATCGCAAAGGTTATCGGAGCGAATAATAAAAAGGACGGATATTATGAGGGAAACGACTATAAAGTATCATGGTGCGTTGGTCATTTAATTCAGATGGCAAATCCTGACGCTTATGATGAAAAGTATGCGAAGTGGAATATGGCTGATTTACCGATTATTCCAAGCGAATATAAGTATGATGTGACAAAGGCAACTAAGAAGCAATTTGCTATCCTTAAAAAGCTGATGAATGATAAAGAGATTGATACGGTTATCAATGCCTGCGATGCAGGGCGTGAGGGAGAAAGTATTTTTAGACTTGTATATAATCAAGTGAATTGTAAAAAGAAGATGAAACGCCTTTGGATTTCTTCAATGGAAGATAGTGCCATTAAAGAGGGTTTTGATAACCTAACAGACGGAAAAGACTATGATAATCTCTTTGAATCGGCACAGGCAAGAGCTATTGCGGATTGGTTAGTCGGAATGAATATTAGTAGGCTCTACTCTTGTCTGTATCAGCAAAATTACAGTGTTGGCAGAGTGCAGACACCTACCCTTGCCATGATTGTAAAAAGAGATGATGAGATAGCAAATTATCAGAAAGAAAAATATTACACAGTAGAGCTTTCTACAAATGGTTTTACACTATCAACGGATAGAATTGATGATGAAGTTGCTGCTGAACAGCTTATAAGTTTAGTAGGCGATAAGATTGAAATAACCGATGTCATTCAGAAAGAAAAGATTACTAAACCTGATTTACCCTTTGACCTTACAACACTTCAAAGAGAGTGCAATAAGTATTTCGGATATAGTGCTAAACAGACACTTGATTATGCCCAAAGCCTTTATGAGAAAAAGCTCATCACCTATCCAAGAACAGACAGCAGATGTTTAACGGAAGATATGATTGTAAGTACGGTTAATAACATTTTGGGTAAAAATGACTTTGATACAGAGCGTATTAAGGTAGTATTTGATTCTAAAAAGGTTACAGATCATCACGCTATTATTCCGACAGTAAGCTCACTGAGTGAAGGTTTATCAGGCATTCCTGAGAGTGAAGCAAAGGTATATAGGCTTATTTCTAATAAGCTCCACGCAAGTGTGGGTTATCCGCTTATTGAAAATACAACAAAGATTGTAGCTTCATTTGACGGTTTTGAATTTACAAGTTCAGGTAAGGTAATTAAGGATGAAGGCTTTAGCAAATACCTTAAAGAATACAAACCAAAAAAGAGTGAAGATGCTGTATTGCCTGATGTAAGTATTGGTGATGTTTTAAGTATTGAAAATAAAGAGATTAAAGAAAAATTTACTCAACCACCGAAACACTTTACTGAAGATACGCTCTTAAAGTCTATGGAGATTGCAGGAAATGATGCTTTAGAAAAAGGTGTAGAAGTGGAAAGGAAAGGACTTGGAACGCCTGCAACAAGAGCAGGGATTATTGAAAATCTAATCTTTAAGGGATTTGTAGAAAGAGATAAGAAAAATCTTGTAGCCACGCATAAAGGAATTAGCCTTGTAACAATAGTATCTGATAGCTTTAAGTCAGCAGAAACTACCGCAAAGTGGGAAATGGAGCTATCCGATATTGCACAGGGGAAATCTTCAAAGGAAGAATTTTTAGAGGAGATTGAAAATGAGATAAAAGAGGTTGTTCTGACATATAGAAAGTAAGTGGCTACTAATTTCAGAGTGGAAAAAATGTCTTAAAAGTGCTATAATCTTTTGTAGGAAAAGTAGGGCGAAAGGAAGTAAGTATGAAAGATATATTTATGGATACTGCAAAAGTTATGGCAAAAGGACAGGTTACTATTCCGAAAAGGATAAGGGAACTTTTGAATTTAGAAAATGGAGATTATGTTACTTTTGTAGTTAATAAAGATAAAGTTGAAATTCAAAATTCCAAAGTTTTTATTGAAGAAAACATTGGGGAATAAAGGTGGTGAAAAAGCAGATGACGATAGATGAAATAAAGAAGTTAATTCAAAATGGAGAGAAGATAGATGTTGAGTTTAAAGAATCTAAAAATGCTTTAACCAAAGATGTCTTTGATACAGTATGCTCCTTCAATAATAGAAATGGCGGACATATTTTACTCGGTGTAAATGATAAAAGAGAGATTGTCGGTGTTAGTAAAGACAAAGTTGATAAAGTGATTAAGGAATTTACTACGGCAATCAATAACTCGCAAAAGATGTATCCACCACTTTATTTGCTTCCTGAAGTCTTTGATATAGATGAGAAAAAAGTAATTTATATAAGAGTTCCTGAAGGTTATCAGGTGTGCAGACATAACGGAAGAATTTGGGATAGGTCTTATGAGGGAGACATCAATATCACAGACCATTCCGAACTTGTATATAAGCTATATGCAAGAAAGCAAGGAAGCTATTTTGTAAATAAAGTATATCCGAATCTGGATATTGATTTTCTTGATGCTTCTGTTATTGATAAAGCTAAGAAAATGGCTGTTTCCCGAAATAAAAATCATGTTTGGGAGAATATGAGTAACGAAGAACTTCTTAGAAGTGCTAATCTCATTCTGACAGATCCGGAAACAAAGCGTGAGGGAATTACATTAGCTGCTATTCTGTTATTTGGAAAAGACAACTCGATTATGTCCGTTCTTCCACAACACAAAACAGATGCAATATTCAGAGTTGAAAACAAGGATAGATATGATGATAGAGATGTTGTCATAACAAATCTGATTGATAGCTATGACAGGCTTATAGAGTTTGGGCAGAAGCATTTGAACGATTTATTTGTCTTAGACGGAATTGTAAATGTTAATGCAAGAGATAGGATACTTAGAGAGATAGTTTCCAATACATTGGCTCATAGGGATTATTCAAGTGGGTATCCTGCAAAGATGATTATTGATGATGAGAAAATTACTGTTGAAAACAGCAACTTGGCTCATGGAATGGGAACTTTAGATTTACAGAAGTTTGAGCCATTTCCTAAGAATCCTGCTATATCAAAGGTGTTTAGAGAAATAGGTCTTGCAGATGAACTTGGTTCAGGAATGCGAAATACCTACAAGTACACACAGCTTTATTCAGGAGAAAACCCGTTATTTGAGGAGGGAGATATATTTAGAACGATTATTCCTCTAAAGAAGATAGCGACGCAAAAGGTTGGGGGCGACAATGTCGCTCATGATGTCGCTCAGGGTGTCGTTCACGATGTCGCTCACGATAAGATAGCCCTTGCAGAGTTTATTAAAGAAAAAGTGAGAAGCAATGATAGGATTACAAGAAAGGCTATTGCAGATGAAGCTGGAGTTAGCGTAAAGACTATTGAAAGAGCTATAAAGGAAATAGATAATCTGAAGTATGTAGGAAGTGGTAATAGCGGACACTGGGAACTTAATGAATAAAAGTAAGTTGCAGAACTATGATTTTTAGTAGGTAATTGATTTCTAAAAGTGCCATACAATAAGGTTTTGCAGCAGAAAAATTAAGTTGCAGTAAGTTGCAGCACACAGAATCAAAAGGTGATTAGAGTAAAATCTAACCACCTTTTTTGTTTGGAAAAAAGAAGGAGGTAAAAATGCGAATAAATGATTTTCATAACATTTTGGAGCTTGTAAAACAAGATATTTTGCAAAGTGAAGCAGAATATCTGAAGCTCCTAAAGGTTGTCGGAAACAATCAGAGATATGACTTTAGAAGTCAATTAAGTATTTATGATAGAAATCCTGAAGCGACAGCCTGTGCCAAGTTCGACTACTGGAGGGAACGTTTTAATCGAACAGTAATGCGAGGACAGAAAGGTATCCCCATTTTAGAGGACTACGGCACATACAAGAAGGTGGACTATATCTTTGATATAAGCCAGACGGTTTCAAGAAACAGGGATGTCAATGAGGTCAATCTTTGGAGATTTGATAAGGAAGCTCATAGGGATGTCTTAAAGGAAATGATAAAAAATGAGGGCTATGAGGAAAGTGAAAGCACCTTAGAAAATATCTTTTCTTTAAGCAGGCTTTACGGAGATGAAAAGATAGACAGTCTTATGAACGAGCTTAGAATAGCCGATGAGAATAGAATATCTTTTACAAAGTTTGTGAGAGATTCAGTGAGCTATGCGGTATCTTCAAGGTTTCAGCTTGATTATCCTATGGATAGTGAACTTTTAAGAGAAAATTTTGAAAGACTTGATAGTATATCTCTTATGAGTCTTGGTGAAACCGTATCGGATATTAGCGGAAATATCATTGATGCGACCATTCAGAAAAGTAAAGAGCTTGACAAAGAAGTTTTAAGAGGTAAAGAAGCAGGATATAATAAGATTAGAGAAGAAATTGAGGAGGTAGAAGAAAATGTACTTCGACGAGATGATCAGAAAAGAAATGAAAACGAGCGAGTTCTCCGAAATGGAGAGTACGGACGAGATAATAGAGAAAATCAGGGAGAATACACTAAACAGCTTGGAGGAACAGACGGATTTCATGAAAGAATTCCCGAATCCGATTTACGCAGTGATGAGACTCACTTATCTTTCAGAGAGCAAGGAGCAGAGCCATTTCGAGATGCTAGTAGATCTATACAAGGAGAAGAAGCTGACAGGACACCTGATGGATATTCAAAAACAAGCGATAGACTTTATGAGAGCGGAGAAGCCGAAACTGATGGCAGCTTGGAAGATAGAGGACGAGAACGATCCGCAGTATGGGGCGATGATTTCAGCTCTAAAGGAAATGACGATCAAGGAAGTAGTGGAAATTTAAAAGATAATACTGAGGTAGAGATAAGAGAAGCTGATAAGGCTTCTTTTTCTTTACCCGAAAATACTTACGGACAGATGAGACTTACCATTCCATTAACTCAGAAGGATATAGATGCTGTCCTTATTAACGGAGGAAATCACGATGGAAGTAGACTTCCTCTTATAGCTGAGTTTTCCAAAGGAAAGAGCAATGAAGAATTAGGAGAATACCTCAAAGATACCTTTAGAGGTGGAAACGGATTTTACATTGATGAAAGAGAGGTATCTTCCTGGTATTCGGATAAGGGGATTCATTTTGCTTCCGGAACATCGGCAAGAGAAGATCATACGCAGGTTTTAAGTTGGAGTGATGCGGCAAATAGAATTGCTGAACTTTTGGAAAACGGAGAGTTTGCTACCAATGTGGAGATTTCAGAAGCTTTGGATTATGAAAGAGATCGGATTTCAGAGTCCCTATGGTATCTTATTCACGATTTGAGTGAGGAAGGAAAAGAACAAGGCTTTTTTGAATTTCTCGAAAAAGGAGGTGGCTTTCCGGATGAAACAAAAAGATTATCCGAGGCACTGAAAAATCCTGAACACCTTGGGGATGTCATCAAAGAGTATGGACGATTTTTAGAAGCATATAGAGAAGATAGAGATGTACTAAGGTTTCACTATCATAAGGTGGACAGCCTTTATCAGAAATTACAGGAGCTTGCACTGCCAAGAAAAGAATACAGTACCAATCTTACTGAACTTCCAAAAGTAAAAGCCTTTATTACAGAAGATGAAGTCCTTGCTACTATTTCAAGGGGAAGCGGAATCGATAGAGGAAAAGAGCGAATTACAAAGTTTTTCAAAGAAAATCACACTTTACAGGAAAAAGCCGACTTCTTAAAAGATGAATATGGAACAGGAGGAAGAAGCCATGCGGTATCAGGCTTGACAGGTAGTGGAGAATGGCACGATGCCAAAGGAATAAAACTTGAAAAGGATAATTGTAAAGATGTGTTTCTCACTTGGACAAGTGTGGCAAAGCATATTGACGAGCTGCTTTCTAAAAACCTTTACCTTGAGGAACAGCACATAGAAAATATAGCGGAGAAGGAAGAAGTAAAAGAGCCACACTATTACTCGAAAGATAATCCTGAAAACTTGATGACTGATGAAATGCTGAAACGGGTGCCGGAGCTTTACGCACAGGAAGAAATTGATTTAGCGGATAAGGAAGTTCATGCAGCATATATCATTCCTTTTAAAAGTAATTGGACTTGGTATATGACGGAGTATGACAGGGAAAGCGGAGAAGCCTTTGGGCTTGTAGTCGGAATTGAACCTGAATGGGGATATTTCAATCTGAATGAATTGAAAGAACTTAATGCTCAAAGACTTGTGTTGGAAG
>ERZ772945.1113-NODE-1113-length-19816-cov-51.628966_pt1 | contig 19816 bp, 24 predicted proteins | sample MGYA00511681_ERZ772945 | MGnify/ENA primary metagenome ERZ772945 (study PRJEB29015, sample SAMEA2737943) | human oral metagenome | biome: human oral; feature: human-associated habitat; material: dental | place: China | collected 2143 ...
GGCGCGCATTGCCGATATGCGGGTCGTTGTACGGCGTGACGCCGCAGCAGTAGATGGAGACTTCGCCTTCCTTCAGCGGCTTGAACGCTTCCTTCTGGCGCGTCATCGTATTATAAACTTTTAGCATGGCTTTCTTTCTCCTCTATCTTCTCTTCAAGCTCCTTGACCCGCTCCTCGAGCGCGTGAATCTGATTCATCATGCAGGCGCGCATTTCCTCCTCGGGGTCGGGGAGCATATCGTGGTCGAGATCGACGTCGAGCTCGTCCTCAATCTCGGCGAGCGCGTCGTCGGGGCGGACGATGCCCTTTTGGATGGCTTCGCGCAGCTCGTCTGCCGTGTGGACGCGCTTGCCGTGCATGACGACGATGCGCCCAGGTATGCCGACGACGGTCGCGTAGGCGGGCACGGCTTTCAGGACGACAGATCCAGCTCCGATCTTCGCGTGGTCACCGACGGTGAACGAGCCGAGCACCTTTGCGCCCGAGGCGACGACGACATTGTTCCCGATCGTCGGGTGGCGCTTGCCCTTCTCCTTGCCCGTGCCGCCGAGCGTGACGCCTTGATAAAGCGTGACGTTGCGCCCGATCTCCGCCGTCTCGCCAATGACGATGCCCGTGCCGTGGTCGATGAAAAGCCCCTCGCCGATCGTCGCGCCGGGATGGATCTCGATGCCCGTGAGGAAGCGCCCAAAATTGGAAATCATGCGCGGGATGAGCACCCAGCCCCGCAGGTAGAGCCTGTGCGATATGCGGTGCAGCCAGATTGCATGAAGCCCCGAATAACAGCACAGCACCTCGACGACATTTCTCGCAGCCGGGTCGCGCTCAAATATGACGCGAATATCCTTGCGGATGCGCGAAAACAATCCCATGGGATTCCTCCTCAAGCCTTCTCTATCCCGACCACGGCATACGCCGATATGCCTTCCTCCGCGCCCGTGAAGCCGAGCCGCTCCTCCGTCGTCGCCTTGACGTTGACGTCCGTGAGCGCAACGCCGAGCACGCGCGCGATATTTTCATTCATCTGCGGGATGAAATCCTTCATCTTCGGCTTCTGCGCGACGATCGTCGCGTCGACGTTCCCGACGCGATAGCCTCGCTCTCCGATGAGCGCCACGACGCGCACGAGCAGCTTCATGCTGTCCGCGCCCGCATACTGCGGATCGGTATCGGGGAAATGCCTGCCAATATCGCCGAGCGCCGCCGCTCCAAGAAGCGCGTCCGCAATCGCGTGCAGGAGCACGTCCGCATCGGAGTGCCCAAGCAGTCCCAGCGTGTGCGGGATCTTCACTCCGCCGATAATCAGATCCCTTCCCGCGACGAGCCGATGCACGTCATAGCCCATGCCAAATCGTGTCATATTTCCCTCTTTCCCGTAATCATTCCCATATTTTACCGCATCAGCTTGTCCTTCAGCTTGCTCTTCGCGTGCTCCGCCGCCTTGCGCACAAGAGCGCCCATGCCATCCTTCTCCGCACGCAGAAGCGTCTCGGCGATGAGGATGTCTTCCGGCGTCGTGATCTTGATGTTGCGGTAGGAACTTTCGACGACGCGTATCGGCACATTCAGCCGTTCCACGAGACAGGAATCATCCGTTCCCAGATAGCCGTCCTGCTCCGCCTTTTCGTATGCCGCGAGGAGGATGTCGCGGCGAAAGCCCTGCGGGGTCTGCACCTCCCAGACCGTCTCGCGCGGCGGCGTCTGGACGACGAGCCGCTCGTCGCTCACGATCTTCATCGTGCTCTTTGCCGGCACGGCGGCAATCCCGCCGCCGACCGTCCGCGCCGCCTCGATGACCGCATCAATCGTCTCGACCGAGATGAGCGGGCGCGCCGCATCATGGACGAGCACGATGTCCGTCTCCTCAGGAAGAGCGCGAAGCCCGTTTGCTATCGAATACTGGCGCTCCGATCCGCCCGCAACGACCGTGACGGGCTTCAGCCCCGAGACACGGCGCAGCAGATGGCGGATAAAGGAAACCTCCTCCTGCGCAACGGAAACAATCAAATGCCCGATATACTGCGACCGCGAGAACTGAAGCAGCGTGCGCACGAGAATGGGCGTTCCCATCAGCTCCAGAAGCACCTTGTTCATCCCTGCCTGCATCCGCTTGCCCTGCCCAGCCGCAGGAAACACGGCAGCTACCATGCCCCTCACCCCCAACGTATTTGCCTACTATCATACTACAAAACAGCCCGAATGGGAAACAAGAAGTTGCTCGCACAAACGTCCATATTCGCGACACAAGGAACAAACTCTTCTCCAACCGTAGGCGGACAGCAAAAGAAAAGGCGCGGTCAAACGCCGCGCCGCAGATGATGTGCTCCTGCGCTCACCGAATGGCACGCACGAGCCGCAGTGCCTCCTCCTGCTCCATGCCGTCCAAAGCAGTCAAAGAATAGGCGTACTTCCCATCCGTCCACCAAGCGACAAAGACGCGCCCATCGCGTCCGCGCAGATGAATCGTGCGCCCTTTTTCCTGCACCTCGCGCTCTTCCGCGTACGCATTATAATCGCCGCTGATGTCGCCCGTTCCAACCTCCTTGCGGATGCGATAGCCTTCGCCCTCGCCTGCCTTTGCGGTCGCCTCACTCGGATAGCGGATGACCTCCAGCAGCTGCAAGCCTTTTGCGACGCGGTAGATCGCCACAGGATACGCCTTTGGCGCGCGCGGCAGATGCAAGCGGAATCCCGCCGCCCGCTGCGCCTGATGCAGCGTCGCGTAGTCCTCAAACGGGTTCGGCATGCCGACCGCCTCCGCCTGCACCGCTTCCGCACGGGCAAATGAAAGGCAGAGCGCGCCCACTGGCAACAACAGTGCCACGCCAAACAGCAGGGCAGGCAGAACATTCTTATCGTACTTCATATGCAAACTCCTTCTTGCAAACTTTTTCCCTTTCCACAATCCACCACCATTATACCGCCATCCCTTTCCTTTGCCAATTGGAATTTCTGTAATCATTGACATTACAAGATAATCCTGCTACGATAAAGATATATGAACATGGATTCCGATGTGCAACAGAGAAAGGATGTTTCCCATGACAAAAGCAGAACTGCAAAAAAACGTACAGGCCGTCATCGACGCGCCGAGCTGCTACGAAGGACTGAAGAAGGCCGCCGAGGACTACCTCGCCGCCGTCGGCAAGGCAAATGAAGCGGACGCGGCAAAGGCGCTCGTCGAGGAGCTCAAGGCGGACGTGCAGAGCATCGACGAGGTCATCCCGTTCTTTGAATCCGACGAGGCGAAGGGAATCTTCGGCGCAGAGACGGCGGCAGCGCTCCTCAAACAGGCGCACGACGTCAAGGCGAACGGCGGCGATACCTGCTTCTGCGATGCGTGCGCAAATGGCAAGGTCATTCTCGACAACGCAAGCGTGCTGCTCGGCTGAGTGCCTGCGGCGGATTTCAACTCCATAAGGACGAAAAGACCTCCAGCTGCGGCTCTTTCCTTGCTGCAGCTGGAGGTCTTTTATTCACCGTTCATCTCACCGTACAGGCTTGGCGAAAATCATGCGCCCCGCCGCCGTTTGGAGGGCGGAGGTCACTTCGACCTGCAGCGTCTCGCCGATATGGCGGTAGCCGCTCTCAATGACGATCATCGTGCCGTCGTCGAGGTAGGCGACGCCTTGTCCCTGCTCCTTGCCAGGCTTCACGACGGTGACGGTCATCTCCTCGCCCGGTATGACGACGGGCTTCACGGCATTCGCGAGCTCATTGATGTTGAGCACCTCGACGCCGCGCAGCTGCGCGACCTTGTTCAGGTTGAAGTCGTTCGTGATGATCTTGCCCTGGACTTCCTGCCCGAGGCGGACGAGCTTCGAGTCGACTTCCGCAATATCGTCAAAGTCGCGATTCGTGATCTCGACGGTCACTTTCGTCGCCTGCCGTATGCGCTGCAGGATGTCGAGCCCGCGCCTGCCGCGCGTGCGCTTCAGCAGGTCGGCTGAATCGGCGATGTGCTGCAATTCCTCGAGAACGAAAACGGGAATCAGAAGCGTCCCTTCGATGAATCCCGTATCGCAGAGATCGGCGATGCGCCCGTCGATGATGACGCTCGTGTCGAGCAGCTTGTAGAGCTTCGCTTCACTTGCCGCGGCCTCTTGCGCTTCCGTCTCCTTCACCGCAGCGGCCTCCGCCGCACGCGCCTCGCGCAGGCGGGCAATCTCCTTCGTCAGGCGCGGCAAAAAGTCAAAGAGACCCGTAAGCTCCTTGCGCTTCTTGATGGTCAGGCGAATGCCAAGATAACCGAATACAATGCTGAATATGACGGGGAAGTAATCGCCGACGATTGGGATTTTCGCAAAGGCAAAGCCGAGAAGATTCGCGATGACAAGGCCGAGCGCGAGACCGACCGCTCCCGCGATTACATCGTGAATCGGCATTTTGCCGAGCTGCACCTCCACCCATGTGGAAAAACGCTTCAACTTGCGGATCAAGTATGGCGACAAGAATATGCCGAGTATGATGCCGAGTATGGCGCCGAGCAGGATTGTCAGCAAGCTGGCCGCCGTGATCTTCATGATGCCCATGTCCATTTTCAGGATCTCCGTGCTGATGAAGAGCGTTAGCACAGGACTTGCAAGATCGAGCAGAGCTGCGCCCGCAATCGCCAGAAAAAGAATGATAAAAAATCGTAAAACACGATCCAGCACCATATTTCACCTCCTTTTAGAATAGAAAACAGCAAAAGACAAGTCCGAACATATTCCAGTATAGCGAATTTGTTTGGACTTGTCAAAAATGTATGTCGAATTTAATAAACTCATGCAAATTGATTTGCGTCCAGGACGCGCTCAATCCATGCCTCTACTTCCTTTGGCTCTTTGTCCAGTGCATAGACGAGCTCGCTGACGAGGATTTGTTTGGCGAGGTCGAGGAGACGCCGCTCGCCCGAAGAGACGCGCCGCTTCCGGTCCTGCAAAATGAGGTCGCGTGCGACGGCAGCGACGCTGCATATATCGCCGTCCTTCATGCGCTCCAGATTGGCATGGAAACGCTTATTCCAGCTCCCCGCCACGCGGCGCGGCTTCTCCTCCAGCACTTTCTGAACGTCTGCTATCTTTTCGCTGGGAATGATGTCCCGAATCCCCACGGCTTCCACGTTGTCCGTCGGAACCATCATTTTCATATTACCCAGCGGCATCCGAATGACGTAATACGATTTCGTTTCGTCCATGACCTCACATTCCTCGATCCCCGCCACGACGCCAGCGCCGTGCATGGGATAGACGATGCGTTCCCCGATCTGAAGCACCCCGACACCCCCTTATACCAAATCTATATTAGCATAAAAATTATAGCATAAGATAATGCAAATGTAAAATTTTATATTTTAGCACACTCGAAAAATTCCGTCAACACCTATTCGTTCCGTGTCGCGCGCAAAAAGAGGCGATTGAGCGCTTCCTTCGGGTCTTTATGCTCATGCACGATGGCATGGACGGTCGCGCAAATGGGAAGCTCGACCTTGTACGCGACAGAGAGCGCCATCAGCGCCTCGACCGTGTAGACGCCCTCCGCCAGCTTCGCAAAGGGAATGCCGCGAATAAGATCCTCGCCGAAGCGGCGGTTGTTGCTATGCGGCGAGAAGAGCGTCGCCTCGTAGTCGCCGAGGTGCGAAAGGCCGTACACGGTCATGCGGTCACCGCCCATCGCCTCGATGAGGCGTGAAAGCTCGTGCGTGCCACGCGCCATGAGCGCCCCCTTGAGGCTTCCGTAGCCGTAGCCATCGAGCATGCCCGCCGCAAGTCCGACGACGTTCTTTGCGGCCGCGCCAATTTCCGTGCCGAGAAGATCATCGCCATAATAAAAGCGGATGAGCGGGCTCTTGAATACCGATACGAGCGATTGGGAAAGCGTCCGCGACTGTGCGGCGATGACCATGCAGTTCGGCACGCCGCGCGTGAAGTCCTGCACATGGCCAGGGCCAACCCATACGGCAATCGCTTTGTCGCTGCCGATCTCCTCCGCAAGAACCTCCGTCAGCCGCTTCCCCGTGCCGATTTCAAGCCCCTTCATGCAGAGCACGAAGCGCTTCTTTTCGAGATTTGGCAGCGCGGCGAGCTGCCGTCCAAAGGAACGCAGCTGCTGCGAGCTGATGGAAATGATAATCGTATCGGCAAAGGCGATGGCGGCAGAGAGGTCTTCGGTCAGCTGCACCGTATCGGGAAGCGTGAGATACTCGTTTTCCCGCGTCTCCACAAGCTCTGCCAGATGACGCGAGCCCGCGCGCCCCCAGAGCAGCACGTCATGGCTGATGCGACTTGCGTACCACGCGTGAAACGAGCCCCACCTGCCACATCCTAAAACGGTGATATTCATGCGCCTGCACCTGCCTTTGCTCCCGTTATATCCCGCACGACCTCGCCGGCGAGAATGAGCCCGACGACGGACGGCACGAAGGATATGCTGCCCGGCACAGAGCGCCGCCTATCGCAGTTGCGCGCGCTGCCCGGCGGGCAGATGCACGCGCTGCCGCAGCCGCTCCCTTCAATCTCCAAGGGGCGCTCCTTGGAATAGACGACCTTCAGCCGTTTTACGCGGTGCTCTTTGAGCTTCTTGCGCATGACGCGCGCAATCGGGTCGACGCGCGTCTTATAGATGTCCGCAACCTCGAAGCGCGTCGGGTCGAGCTTGTTGCCCGCGCCCATGCTGCATACGATGGGAATGCCGCGCTTCTCGCACTCGAGCACGAGGCTGATCTTTCCCGTCACCGTGTCGATGGCGTCGACGACGTAGTCGTAATGCTGGGCAAAAAACAAATCTGCAGAATCCGGCAGATAAAACGAGTCAATCGTCTCGACGCGCGCTGCCGGGTTGATTTCCTCAATGCGCTCCTTCATCACCTCGGTTTTTGACCGTCCGACCGTTTTCGTCGTCGCATGAATCTGACGATTGATATTCGTCAGGCATACCGTGTCATTGTCGACGAGGACGAAATGTCCGACGCCCGCGCGCGCCAATCCCTCCGCAACGAACGAGCCGACGCCGCCAACGCCAAAAATCGCGACTGTGCTTTCTGCGAGCTTTTCCATCCCCTCCGCACCGAGCAAAAGCTCCGTGCGGGAGAACCTTCCTAGTTTGCCCACGTTCTCCACCCTTTCTACACCTGTATCAAAAATCTGTATCGAAAAGGGCTGCCATAAGACAGCCCTCTCCATTATTTATTTCTTCTCCGGCAAATCCGGCGTCAGCTTGAATGCCGGTATTGCGAACGCGCCGCTCGGCGGGGGCGTCTTTGGCACGACTCCCATAAAGGTCGGCGCCTCAAGGGAGAACACCTCTTTCTTTTCTTCTTCCTTGCGCTCCGGCGTCTCGACCTTCGGCGTTTTCAAGACGACGCTGTCGGAGAAGTCCGTCGCAATCAGCGTCGCCCGAATCTCCCCGTCCATCTCCTCCTTGATGACAGTGCCAAGAATGAGATCGATATCCGAGGACGTCTGCTCCGCTATATAGGAAGTCGCCTCATCGACATCGTACATGCTCAGCGAGTTGTCGCTCGTGAGGTTCAGTATGATGGCGCGCGCACCTTTCAGGCTTTTGGAGAGGAGCGGGCTTTCGGCTGCCTCCCGTACTGCGTCGACGGCGCTTCGGCTGCTGCGCCCAATGCCGAGAAGCGCGTCGCTCGACTCGCTATGGCGGAAGATCGTCGTGACATCGGCGAAATCGACATTGATGAAGCCCGTTTCGAGAATCAGCTCCGCGATGCAGTTGATTGCCTGCAGGAGCATACCGTCTGCCGCCTGGAATGCCGTGACGAGTGTCATGCGATGATTTTCCGGCAATTTTTGAAGATTGTCATTGGCCACGACGATGAGCGCGTCCATCTGGGACTGCATCTTGACAATGCCCTCGTTCGCCATGCGCCTTTTCCGATTGCCCTCGAAGCTGAAGGGCTGCGTGACGACGCCGACAGAAAGCACGCCAAGATCCTTGGCAATCCCCGCGACGACGGGCGCAGCGCCCGTTCCCGTGCCGCCGCCCATGCCCGCCGTGATGAATACGAGGTCAGCCCCCTTCATCGCCTCGCGGATCTTGTTCTCCTCGGTCTTTGCCGCCTGCTCGCCGAGCGCGATATTGCCGCCCGTGCCGCGCCCGCGCGTCAGCGCCTCCCCGATCTGCAGCACGCGAACCCCGGTCTGCCCGACAGCGGCAAGCTGGCGCGCGTCCGTATTGACGGCAACGAGCTCCATGTCGATGGATTTGTGCTTGCTCATTCGCGCAAGGACGCTATTGCCGCCACCGCCTATGCCAAATACCTTGATGTTGATCTTCGGCTTTACGATCAACGATTCATCTGTCATGAGATTGCTCCTCTCACCATGCTTTGCTCTTTATCCTGTATCATTTCGTTGCAGGACTCCGATTCTCCTGCCGCGTCTCTTTCATAAATGTGCCGCGTCCCCTGCTGTATGTTCCGCGCACGCCACGCGTATGCGGGCGACGACTTCCTCCAGGGAGATTTTCTTCATTTCGTCTTCCATCGCATCCTGCACGCGCTGAAGCGGCGCTTCCATCGCCATGCGGATATTGCGCCCGACGGGACACGCGCCATTTGCCTTCTCGTGGAAGTGAAAAAGCCCTTCCGCGTCCACCGCCCCAATGGCACGGTATACGTCAAAGAACGTAATCGAACCAAGTGGGCGGGCGAGCGCCATGCCGCGCTTCCCGCGGCTGAGCGCAAGAATGCCCGCTTCCTTCAGCGCAGACATGACGTTGCGGACGATGACCGGGTTCGCGCCAATGCTGCCTGCCAAAAAGGTGCTCGTAATGGTTGCCGTATCCTTGAAACATTCGACACAGGCGATGAGATGGACGGCTATCGTAAACCGACTCGTGATCTGCATGGGCTTTTCCCCTTTCTTCTTAAATTCAATGCGAAAAAGTCGTATGCAACGACTCTCGCTATGCTCCATCATATCATGCCTGTCAATACAGTTCTTTGCGCCTCTAAAGACTCAAATCTGAAAGCTTTACCGAACCCCTGGTCTAACCAGGGGTTTTCATAATACAAGAAAGGGATGCAAATCGCCTTGCATCCCTTTGTAAGGATGATTATATCACGCCAGATTCATTTCAGCAACTGATCCATGCGTGCAATCGGTTCGCTTAGATCCATGTGTCCCGAAAGCGAGTCAATCGTCTTTCCCTCGACGAGAATCTGCACCTTCTTGACCTCCGGGAACTCCGTCAGCGTGTCGACGATAGAGCCGACGAGCATTTCCTCTCCCGTCGAGCCGCCGACGAAATTCTTCTGCACCGCCTGCGTCAGGTCGACCTTCGCGACGCCGCCTGCTACCTTGACGCTCCGCAGCTTCGTCTGCTTCGGGATAATCGTCGTCTGTCCCTTGTCCTTTGCGCCCGTGAGAAGTGATTCCATCGCCGCCGTGTACTTGTCCTCTTTGCCGAGCTGAACCGTACGCTTCGATGCGAGAAGCTTCGTTCCGTCCTCATTCGGATAGTATGCCGTAATCGTCAGGCTTTCACTCTTTGCCGCACTCGATGTAGTGCTGCCAGACGACTTCCCGCTGCTGGAGGACGTGCTGCTCGAAGACTGCTGCGCAGATGACTGCGCCGCATTCTGCCCGCTCGCGCTGCCCTGCGGATCGCATCCCGCAGTTAGGAGCAGGGAAAAAACCATCAGTGCCATCAAGAGTCCATTTATATTGCGTTTCATTTCTTATGATCCCTCGTCTCTTTACGAAAAATAGCGGCCGATTGCACGCACGATTGCCTCGGCAAGCGTCGCCTGAAACGAATCGCTCGCGAGCAGGCTCTCCTCCTCGTAGTTCGTGACAAAGGCGAGCTCGACGAGCGAGGAGGGAATGGCGGAATGCTTCATCACGTAGAAGTTCGCCGGCTTGACGCCGCGATTGAAAAGCCCTGTCGCGGCAGCGATCTCTTCATTCAGACACGCGGCAAGGCGCGCGGAAGCCTCCCCTGACGGCGCGTAGTAATACGCCTCGGTCCCATGTGCGCCCGGATTGGAAAACGCGTTGCAATGAATGGAGACGAAGATCTCCGCGCCCGGCGCCTGCGCGCCGACATCGACGCGCGCCTGAAGCTCGTCGCCTGCCGAGGCGTTCGGCCCATATACATCGACATCGGTCTGCCGCGTCATGACGACGTTCGCGCCGCCCGCCTCGAGAATCGCCCGCACCTTCTGCGCGACGGCGAGCGTGACGGATGCCTCAGTCACGCCAGACGGGCCGACAGCGCCCGTGTCGCTGCCGCCATGACCGGGATCGAGGACGATCGTATGCCCCGTCACGCCACCTCCCACGGTCAAAGCGTGAGCCTGTTCCGGCACAAAAATATCAATAACGAGGCGGTGCGGCTTATGTGACCGCCGCTCCGCCTTTTCCTCATGGATGGCGTAGCTTCCGTCCACGACGGGATTTGCAAAATCGAACACGAGCTTCAGGCTATCATTTCCGCCTTCCTTGATCTGCACGCGCTTTGCAAAATCCTCCGCTAGCGGAATATCGGATTTCACCTCTCCACGCCGCGCCTTCTGCACGCGCACGATGAGCTGCTGACGCAGCGTCGGGCGCGCTGCCACATCATAGGAAAGCGGCTCGCTGCCGCTCATCCCGATCTCGACGCGCAGCGCCTTCCGCCCATCGACCGTGACCTCTGATGTCTGGAAGTAATTCAGCGTATGCAGGGATTGCGCGGCTTCTGCCCGCCCCCCAGATGACAGCAGGCAGGCAAGCGAAAGGAGCATAGCGAACAGGCAAAAGCCTGCCCCGCGGAATAAAGATTGAATCAACACCGTTCCTCCTAGCCCTTCAAAAGGTCGAGCGCTTCCTGCTCTGCCTGTTCCGTCGTTTCCTTGTCGAAACGAATGTCTATCGTGATATAGTCGCCTTCATTTAGCCCGTCGGGCAGATACGCCTTTGGGAAATTCAACTTTTTCATCTCGTCGCCGAGCAGGAGGACGGCAAAATCCTCCTCATAGCGATCCAGATAGGCTGAGATCATTTCGCCGTGCCTCCCGTCTGAATCTCGTATTTCTTTCCATCGGTTGTCACCGTGATCGTGCCGTCCTTGTCCGTCTCATACGTCTTGGCCGCGAGTGTCTCGCCCTTGTCATTCTTGACGAGCTTCGTGTTCTTCGTCTTGCCCGTCTTGCGGTCGGTGAACGTTTTTTCGCCCTTATAGCGCGCGAGCACCTCCGCATGCGGATGGCCGTAGTCATTGTTTACGCCGCAGGAAATGAGCACGACCTCCGGCCAGACGGCTTTGAGATATTCCGGCGACGCGCTCGTAGAGCTTCCATGGTGCGGCGCTTTCAGAATCGTGCTCTTGACCTTGCCATTTGCCTTCAGAATCGCTTCCTCAACGGGCGTCTCCGCGTCGCCCGTGAAGAGCATGGAGAAGTCGCCATAGACGAGGCGGCCGACGATGGATTCATTGTTTGGATCGTGCTTGTAGCCCTTGTCCTGCCCCTTCTTCTGGAGGTCTGCCGTCGGGTAAAGCACCTCGAAGGAAACGCCGCCGCCAAAGTCGAGCTTGTCGCCCGCTTTTAGCGTCTCGTGCTTGATGTTCTTCGCCTTGAGCTGCTTCATGTAGCCGATATAGAGCTTCGAGGTCGAGGGCATCCCGTTGTCGTAGACCGTGCCGACCTCATGATCCTTCAGCACGACGTCCATGCCGCCGATATGGTCGGCGTGCGGGTGTGTCAAAATGACCTTGTCAATCTTCTTGACGCCTGCCTTGTTGAGCTCCGCCGTCAGCTTCTCGCGTTCATCGACGTCGCCCGTGTCGATGAGCACCGTCTGATTGGGCGTCTTGATGAGAATGGAGTCCCCCTGTCCGACGTTCAGCATCGTGATCTTGACCGCGCTTGCCGCCTGCATGGCAGCGCCGCTGCTGCTCGCGCTGCCAGAGGGCTGCGATGCTGCGCCGCCTCCGCAGCCGACGAGGAGCGTAACGGCAAGCATCAGCGTGCCGAGCATCATTCCGATTCGATTTCGCATGAATAACCCTCCTATAAGATATACTGCCGAATCCCAACAGCCACGCCGTCCTCATCGACGGACGGGACGATGTGATCGGCTTTTTCCTTTAACGGCGGGCGCGCATTGCCCATGACGAGGCGCGTTCCGACCGTCTCCATCATCTCCATGTCGTTGAGTCCGTCCCCGAATGCGTAGCTATCCGTGCGCGGAATGCCGAGATGGTCGAGCGCATGGCGTATCCCCGAGCCTTTCGTAATGGTGCTCGCGTAGAGCTCCATGTTTTTCTTGTGATAGGGATCCATGAGGCCCGTCAGCCCTTGCCAGTTCAGCAGGCGATCGAATACGCCGCCCCCATTCGGGTCGCGCGAGAAAAACTCCATCTTGTATGTATCGACTGCCTCGATGGTGTAATCGCGAACAAAGCGCGCAAGACTCACATCGATATCGATATAGAACTGTTCCATGTGCTTGTATTCGGGCTTCAGATAGACCTCGTGAAGCCCCTCCAAAACATACTCTATATCGTGCTCCTCGCAGAGCACGGCGATTTCGCGCACGGTTTCCTTCGGAAGCGGCTCATCGTAGATGACCTTGCCGTCGAGCATGACGGCAGCCCCATTCATGAGGACGAATCCATCGAATGCCCCCGACTCCGTAAGTTCCGAGGCAAGGAACGCATACGGCCGCCCGCTCGCGATGAACGTGTGATGTCCCGCCGCGCGCAGGCTCTCAATCGCCGTGCGGACGGCAGGGTGCATCTGCGTCTGCCCCGTCATAATATTGATGAGCGTCCCGTCAATGTCAAAAAAAACAGCCTTCCCCACGTTTCCCATAGCACGCCCCCTACAATCAAATTTATGCAAAAAAGCTCCAACCTCGTTCGTATCGGGTTCCTTCCCTAGAGATTGGAGCGGTCTTCAAGGGGATTACCAAATTTCCTTCATGATGGGGCGATAGTTTTCATTGAGGAAATTGATGAGCACATCGAACATGCTGTAGATTTCATCACCGATCATCGGGAACTCTTCGCCCGGCATCAGGATGCAGATGTCGAGAATCAGCGAGCCTTCCGCGTCGAAGTAGAGCTTGAACGGCTTGAACTTCTTGTTCTGCTCATTCGCGAGCTTCAGCACGGCAAGCTCATTCTCCTCGGTCCGCGCCTTCGGCGAGATCTGGACGCGCATCATCGCAAACACGCTATTGTCGAGAATGACGAGCGTCGGGAGCTGCTGCCCCTCGACCACGATATGCGAGCGGAACACGACCGTCTCCTGCGCATCGTCCTTCACTTCCTCGACGGCAAACGAATCAATCTCTTTTCCCTCAAGGTAGAGGCGAAATGCCTCTGCTTTTTTATTCATCGTATACATCCTTCCTTTTATGGGATTCCCTCTTTCGGAAACCGATACTGCGATTATACTCTATTTCGAGAAGCATGAGAAAAGTCCTGCCTAGCGCGTGAAACTTTATCTTACTTCCCCATCTTCATGCGATTGATTGCGCTGACGAGCGCCTGTATCGATGCGGTGATGATGTCGGTGTCCATGCCCGCGCCCCATGTGATATGCCCATTCTCGGCGACGATTCCGATGTAGGCAATCGCGCGACTCGACTGGCCGATTTCGAGCGCGTGCTCGCTGTAGGTCAGATCCTTGTACGAGATGCCGAGGTTTTCCTGCAGGGCATTCGAGACCGCGTCGAGGCGGCCATTTCCCTTTGCGATGAAAGTCTTCTGCTTGCCGTCGACGAAGATATCGACCGTGCCCTTGCGCGTTCCGTCCGGCTCTTTCTTGAGCAGGAAGTCATCGAGTTTGTATGGGGAATCGACGTTGACGTACTCGTTCTGGAAAATCTGATAGATTTCGTCTGGCATGAGTTCCTTGTGCTTGTGGTCGGAGACGCCCTTGACGCAGTAGCCGAAGTCCTCGCGCATCTTCTTCGGCATATCGATGCCGTATTTCTGCTCCATGATGAACCCGACGCCGCCCTTTCCGGACTGGCTGTTGATGCGGATGACGTCGCCGTCGTACTCGCGCCCAACGTCCTGCGGGTCGATGTAGAGGTACGGGAGCGTCCACTTGTCCGGATTTTTCTCGTCCTTCCATTTCATTCCCTTCGCAATGGCGTCCTGATGCGAGCCGGAGAAGGCGGCGAAGACGAGCTCGCCTGCATACGGCTGGCGCGGGCTCACGTGCATACGCGTCACGCGCTCGTACATCTCGCAGAGCTCGGGCATATTCGAGAAGTCAAGCGCCGGGTCGATGCCAAGCGCGAACATATTCATCGCGACCGTGACGATGTCGACGTTGCCCGTGCGCTCGCCGTTGCCGAAGAGCGTACCCTCGACGCGATCCGCCCCTGCGAGAATGCCCATCTCCGTATCGGCGACGCCACAGCCGCGGTCGTTGTGCGGATGGAGCGAGAGCACGACGGAATCGCGGTACTTAAGATGCTTGTTCATGTAGGCGATCTGCATCCCGTAGACGTGCGGCATGCTCATCTCTACCGTTACGGGCAGATTGATGATCGCCTTGCGGTCGGGCGTCGGCTTCCAGACATCGAGGACGGCGTTGCAGACCTCAAGTGCGTACTCCGGCTCTGTGCCCGTGAAGGATTCCGGCGAATACTCGAAGCGATAATTCGCACCGGCCTGCTCCGTCAGCTCTTTTAAGAGCTTTGCGCCTTCTATCGCGATCTGCTTGACTTCCTCCTTCGACTTCCTAAACACCTGCTCGCGCTGTGCAACGGAGGTCGAATTGTAGACGTGGACGATGGCGTTCTTGACGCCCCTCAGCGCATCGAACGTCTTGCGGATGATATGCTCGCGTGCCTGCGTGAGCACCTGCACCGTCACGTCGTCGGGAATGAGTTCGTCCTCGACGAGGCGGCGCAGGAACTCGTATTCCGTATCCGAAGCCGCGGGGAAGCCAACCTCGATCTCCTTGAATCCGACCTTGACGAGCGTCTTGTAGAACTCAAGTTTTTCATCGAGGCTCATCGGGATGACGAGCGACTGATTGCCGTCGCGCAAATCGACGCTGCACCAGATAGGCGCATGGTCGGGCGCGTCCTTCTTCATCCACTCGAGATCGATTTCCGGCGGCATAAAGTAGCCCTTGCTGTACTTTTTATAATTCATCATAAGGCAGACCTCCTAAAATATAATAGCCCTGCGTCTCCATGAGACGCAGGGCATTCCCTACGCGGTACCACTCAAATTCGCATCGCTTCGATGCCTTTTGCAGACTCCATCAAGTCCTCCTGTGCTAACGGTCAGGCTCCGTCCCTGCCTACTCGACTCCCTTACGGGTCTTTCAGCGGGCTGCTTCAAGGTGAGTTCAGCTGCCATCCTGCCACTGCCTTTCACCAAACGGCAGCTCTCTACGGGCATTTCAGCAGCTTACTATTCCTCTGCAACGCATTTCTCTGTGATGTGTATTAGAATAGCATACCGAAATGCCTTTTGCAAGCATTTTTTGCAAAAACGCACACCGAAACGAGTGTAAACGTGTAATGTTGTTACTCCTCCGGCTCGCGCAGCGTCTTCTTTGCGGCGGCACGCGCCTTTTCCTCGTCACGCTGCTGCTTTTTGCGCGCCTTATGCGCCTCATAGCGCTGGCGTCCCTCATCGAAGGCGCGCTTCGCATCCTCGGTGTCGAGAATAAGCGGCGGCACAGACTTCGGGCGGGAGTTGCGGTCGAGCGCGACCATCGTAAAATACGCGGAGAGTGCGCGCTGCGGCTTGCCCTCTTGGTCGAGATCCTCAACCTCGACATTGACGGCGACTTCCATCGAGCTGTGCCCAACGAAGACGATCTCCGCCGTGCACGTCACGAGATCGCCAATGAGGATCGGCGAGTGGAATTCGAGCTCGTCGACGCGCGCCGTGACGACGTTCGAGCGCGCGTACTTGCGCGCTGCCGCATACGCTGCCGAGTCCATGATCTTCATGATCTCGCCGCCGTGGACGTTTCCGTTCGGATTTGCCTGGCTCGGCATCATGACCTCGCTGATTACGATTTTATTCTGTGCCATGTGTTCCTCCCATAGTGTTCGAGTTATTTCAAGAATCGGTCAATCGCCTCATTGAGCTGTGCGAGCGCCTTCGTATCGTTTTCCTTCACGGCATCAATCATGCAGTGCTCCAAATGATCCTTCAGGATAATGCGGCTGACCCCTTTTAAGGCGCTGTCAACGGCAGAAAGCTGAATCAAGACCTCGCTGCAGTCGCGCCCGCTTTCAATCATGCGCTTCACGGACTCAAGATGCCCGATGAGGCGTGCCATGCGATTGAGTACAGCTTTTGTCTGCGTGTGGGCATGTGCATGATGGCTGGCCGATGTATGCGTATGCGGCTTTGCGTGCTCATGCCTCGCGGCAAGAGCCTCCGCCTGTTGATCTGCCATGTATTTCCCTCCCTGCCTTGCCTACTATTTTATGTTATCTTACGGATATTGTCTATATCCTATCTCACATTCTCCCCCAATCTAAGGAAGCACTGATTAATTCAGCCGCCCATCTTCACACATCTGCACTGTCCTCTCGTCGTCGACAAATCCGCGGCGTAGCACCACTACGCCTGTGGTTTGTCTCCTAGATAGATACAGCGCATCTGTGTGAATCTGAGCAACTTCATTTAATCAGCACTTCCCTAAAAAGTGGACCGACACACAATGTGCACCGGTCCACACCTATTTTACCGAATCGAAATGCCTTGACAGGAAACCGCGGCGCCCTGCTATAATAGGAATAAGAACGCCGTTTTGACATACGAAGAAAGGGAGTATTACCATGAGCACACCGCATATCGCTGCCGAAAAAGGCGAGATTGCCGAGCGCATTCTTTTGCCGGGCGACCCGCTGCGCGCGAAGTTCATCGCCGAGAATTTCCTCGAGGCCCCGAAGCAGTACACGGACATCCGCAATATCCTTGGCTACACGGGGACGTACAAGGGCGTTCCGATCTCCGTGCAGGGCACGGGCATGGGCATCCCGTCAATCTCAATCTACGTCCACGAGCTCATCGCTGAATATGGCGTGAAGAAGCTATTCCGCGTCGGCACTTGCGGTGCTATGCACCGCGACGTCAAGCTGCGCGACGTGCTGATCGCGCAGGCGGCAACGACGGACTCGGCTATCCTGCGCAACATCTTCGGCCCGTCCATCAACTTCGCGCCAATCGCCGATTTCAGCCTGCTCGAAAAGGCGGTAGGGAACGCACGAAAGCTGAATCTCCCCGTCAAAGTCGGCAACATCATCTCCGTTGACCGCTTCTACGACGAGGAAATCGACAACGAAAAGCTCACCAAATACGGCATACTCGGCGTCGAGATGGAGGCCGCCGCGCTCTACACGATAGCGGCAGAGTTCCATGTGCAGTCGCTCGCGATCTTCACGGTCAGCGACCACCTGCTGACGGGCGAGGGCTGCACGGCAGAGGAACGCCAGACGACGTTCAACGACATGATACGGATCGCGCTCGAAACGGCAATCGAAGCTTAGTGCGTATGGATTAAAACGTGCCCGACAGCGCATAGCCGTGATGGAGCGGGCCGCTCCCGTGTCCGAGGTTCAGCCCGGCCTGCAGCGCACCTGTGAGGTAGCGCTTGGCAAGCTGCACCGCCTCCAGTAGCGCGTGTCCCTTCGCGAGGTTTGATGCGATTGCGCTCGAGAGCGTGCAGCCCGTGCCGTGGGTGTTCGGATTCTCTACTCGCTCGCCCTGCAGCCAATGCGCCCCGTCCGCCGTCAGCAGGAGGTCGTCTGCCGAGTCCTTTAGATGGCCACCCTTTGCGAGCACGCTTGTCCCGCACGCAGCGTACAGCATCCGTGCGGCGCGCTCCATCGAGGCGGCATCTGTGACGCGCTCGCCCGTGAGCGCCGCAAGCTCCGCCATATTCGGCGTGAGGAGCGTCGCGAGCGGAAACAGGTCGCATTCGAGCGCCTGCACGGCATCGTCCGCGATGAGCCTTGCACCGCTCGTCGCGACCATCACGGGATCGACGACGACGTTTTGCGCACCGTAGGCGCGCAATTTCTCCGCGATGACCGCGATAAGCGGTGCGGCAGAGACCATGCCGACCTTCACCGCATCGGGCGGGATGTCCGTAAACACCGCGTCAAGCTGCGCCGCGAGAAAATCCGGGCTCGCTTCCTGCACAGCCGTGACCCCCTGCGTGTTTTGCGCCGTCAGCGCCGTCAGCGCACTCATGCCGTAGACGCCGTGCGCGAGCATCGTCTTTAAGTCTGCCTGGATTCCTGCGCCGCCGCTTGAATCACTGCCCGCAATCGTCAATACTGCTGGTAATTTCATAACAAGCCCTCCTTTAAAAAAGCTGCTTCTGTATGCGTATGCGCATGTTCTGGGCAGCCGCTTTTACATCATCGGCATCGAAGAGCGCCGTGACTACGGCTACGCCTGCTATCCCCGTCCCCGCAAGCGCGGGGATATTTTTTTGCGTAATTCCGCCAATCGCAACAGAGGGGATCGCAACGCTTGCGGCAATCTCGGCGAGTGCGCCGCCCGCAAGCACGGAGACGTCCGTCTTCGTCGCGGTCGGAAATGCCGCCCCCAGCCCTAAGTAGTCCGCGCCTGCCCGCTCAGCCGTGCGCGCCTCTGAAACGCTATGCGCGGAAATGCCGATAAAGACGCTCTTTCCTAACAACGTACGCGCCGATTGGAGCGCTGGATCGTCTTGCCCCAGATGTACGCCATCCGCCTTGCACGCGAGGGCAAGCTCCGGGCTGTCGTTGATGATGAGTGGCACATGATACGCCGTGCATAGCTTCCGCAATCGGCGTGCGACATCAAGAAGCGCCTCCCCTTTCAGCACCTTCTCCCGCAACTGCAAGGCGGTGACGCCCCCAGCGAGCGCCTGCTCCACCTTGTCCCAGATTGCCTTATCAAAGGAAAAGACACTGGGCGTTACGGCGTAAAGTTCAAGATATTCCTTAGCGAAGCGCATAGCGCACCTCCCGCAAAAGTGTTTCCTCCGTCATCAAATCGAGCGCATCGATCAGATAGGTACGATAGCTTGCATTTCCGTCCATCTCGCCAAGCCTGCGATGTGCGACCTCCCCCGCGACTCCCATTGCGGCCGTTGCGGCGACGGCTGCCGCAAACGGGACGTCTGGATTTGCCCCTAAGAATGCGCCCAAGATTGCGCTGCTCATGCAGCCCGTGCCCGTCACGCGGCTCATCATGGGAACGCCGTTTGAGAGGAACGCCGCCTGTCCTTCGGGGCTTGCCACGACGTCCGTCGCGCCTGAGATCACGATGACGGCCTCCGTCGCTCGTGCCGCAGCACATGCCAGATCGGCAATCGCATCACGATTCTCCGCGCCGATGACGTCGAGCGCATCCGCATCTACGCCGCGCGAGGTATGATTGCCCGCGTAGAGCGCGCGGATCTCCGAAAGATTCCCGCGAATCGCACAGAACTGCACCGCGGCGAGCAAATCGCGCACCGTCTTCCTGCGCAGTTCCGACGCGCCACACCCTACGGGGTCCAAGATCACCGGCAGCCCCAATTCACACGCGCGCCGCCCGGCAAGAACCATGCTCTCCACGGTGCGCGTATTCAGCGTTCCAATGTTCAGGACGAGCGCCTGCGCGAGTGCGGTGATCTCCTCGACCTCCTCCTTATCGTCGGCCATAATCGGTGACGCCCCGATTGCGAGCAGGGCATTCGCGCAGTCGTTCACCGTGACGTAATTCGTTATCACGTGCACCAATGGTGAATCCTGCCGCACACGATGCAACAAATCCTTTAACATAATTCATTCCCCCTATACGAATAAAATAGGTTCTTTGTCAAATGTTGTGGTGTAGGCTTCCCCAGAGGTCAGTCGCT
>ERZ772945.1121-NODE-1121-length-19710-cov-8.858560_pt1 | contig 19710 bp, 20 predicted proteins | sample MGYA00511681_ERZ772945 | MGnify/ENA primary metagenome ERZ772945 (study PRJEB29015, sample SAMEA2737943) | human oral metagenome | biome: human oral; feature: human-associated habitat; material: dental | place: China | collected 2143 ...
GCTGATTTTGCATTGACAAAACCATCACCGCAAACGACCCAAGCGTGCCGACTACCGTCACGATCAAAATCGTCATAATTCCCCAACGCTGCACTTTCGATGTTGCCATATTCCCCTCTCGTTATAATCAGCCTATAGTATAGCAAATTCTCTCTGCGTGCGCTAGGCGATTCCGGCGGTAAAAAAACAAAAAATCATCAGTAACTTTTTGCGTGCAGCTTGCTATAATGAACGGTATGGATTCATTTATGCAGCTGGTTCGCCGTTCGTTCGGCAAAATTATTGCCGCGCAAGGTTCGGCAAAAATCGCAGATTTCGAAAAAATCGACGACACGCTCACGCCAAATATGCGCGCGCTGCGCCTCGTCATGACGATGGCAGACCAACTATCGTCAATGGGTATGCCGGCGCATAGCGTCACGAATTTAGCGCTCAATATTACCGATGTTTATTGCCAGCAGAAAGTCCATATTGATATCAGCTACACGCAAATTTTTGTTTCGCAAGACCGCGGTGTCGACCGCGAACCGCTCACGCTAATCCGCACAATCACGCCGCGCGAAACGAACTACCAGCTCATGCAGCAATTGCAAGACCTGAGCGCAAAAATCGCCAACCACACGCTCACGCTTGACGATGCCGAAAAATCTCTCGACAAAATATTATCGCGCGTGCGCCGTTATCCGCGCTGGGTCATTTACATCGCAAGCGGCGGGATTAGCGCCGGCTCAGCTACTCTCTACTCAGCGACCTGGCCGCTTGTCTTAATTGCATTTTTCGTCGGCGCCATTACAGCGTGGCTGCTCGGGAGACTCGGGCGGCTGGCTTTACCGCCATTTTTCACGCAAGTCGTCGCATCATTATTCATTACGCTATTCGCTTCCGCGCTTATGTGGTTCGTTAGCCATGGCTATGTCGACTTCATGGGAAGCGTCAACCCGACGCTCATTACGGTCGGCGGAATCGTCTTGCTCGTTGCCGGCATGGCGATTGTCGGCGCGTTTCAAGACGCGATCGACGAATATTACGTTACCGCCGGCGCACGGTTATTGCGCGTCGCCATGATGACGACCGGCATCGTCGCCGGCGTTGGCATCGGCTTATACGCTAGCCGGAAACTCGGCATTTCGTTCATTCCAACGCCCGACCGCCTAACGTTTGCAAGCGCGAGTTATCAATATCTAGGCGCTGTCATTATTTCGGCATCGTTTGCGCTTGGCAACCATACGCGGCTCGGCGGCATTATTTTGACCGGCGCGACCGGATTGCTCGGCTATTACACCTTTTTAGCAAGCAGCAGCGCGGGGCTTTCATCAATTCCTGCTAACGCGCTTGCTGGCATTACGATTGGATTTATCGCTACGCTTGTGTCGCGCGTTTGGCACATGCCAAGCCTTGCGATCGTCAATGCTAGCATCGTACCGCTCGTGCCGGGGCTAATTCTGTACAATGGGCTAATGGGGTTAATCGCACCGGAAAATGCGCCCGGCGGAGACGATTTGCTGCTGCGCGCTATTCTTATTTCCGTCGCTATTGCCGCAGGCGCGTCGTTTGGCGTGCTTGTCGGGCGCCCGACGCGCCGCAGCTTTGTGCTAATTCGCAACAGCTTGCCGCAATGGCCATTGCGCAACGAAGATCAAGAGTAGTATTTTCTCTTATATTTATTACACGCACTCCGCGCCAAGTTTTGCGAGCGCCATCGTCGCCACACGGTCGACAATCGGTTTCGCGTCCGCATCCGTCAGTGTGCGCTCATAATGCGTCATGCGCAATCGGAATGTCGTCGTCTTTATTGAGTGATCATTCGCCGGCTGAAAAATCGCGCGCGGCTCAATCGTCACGGTGATATCGCCTGCCGATTCGCCAACTGCCGCTTGCACCACATGGTAAAGCTCAGCATACGATACATCGCGCGGCGCCCGCAGCGATACGTCGCGGCTCGTCGATGGAAAGCGGCTCAGCGGCCGATAGGTTTGTTTATCGCGCGGCTGCGCCAACAACTGATCGAAATCAATCGAAAATCCAGCAGCATATTCCGGCAGCTTGAAATTACGGCGTACCGCCTGCTTAAATTCACCAACAATACCAAACCGCTTCTTACCGCACAGTATCCACGCGCTTCGCCGCCGATCAAATGGCGCAGCGACCTCAAACTCAACGCCGCCTAGCTCTTCACCGTCATCGTTCTCAGTCGCCATTGGGATTAATTCAAACTGCGCGCCCAGTGAGCTGAGCAATCGCACCGCCATGCGCTGTGCTTGATAATACGGCGCGCTAGCGCATGCTTTCTTCGCCGCATACACCGCATCAACAAATGTCCGCTCGCTCGGCAAACCATCTTCGTTATGCGGCAACCGCGCGTCGTGTCCTTTGCCGATTTCAAATAAGCAAAACTCATCATGCCCCGCCTTGATATTCGCATGAACTTTGTCAAGCAAACTTGGCAGCACGCTCAAACGATAATATTGTAAATCAGGGCTTAGCGCATTGCTCAGCTTATACGCTTGATCTGCATGTTGCTCGGCGCGCTTCAGTATATGCTCGTGCACAAAACTATAGGTAAGCGCTTCGTTTGCGCCGGCGCGCGACAACTGCTCGCGAATTTGCCGCTTCAATTCGCGGCGCGGATTTTTTAGCGCCGGCTTCGTCGAACGCTGCGGCAGCTCGCGCGGTAATTTGCCGAAGTCGTACAATCGCCCCACCTCCTCGACGACATCTTCTTTCAATTCAATATCAGTGCGCCAGAACGGTACTTGTATACACATATAGCCGAGCTCATCTTCTGGACCATGGCTATGAACCTCAACGTTATTGAGCAACGTATATATGTCGCTATCTGTCAGTTGCAGCCCAAGCCGCTGATTGATGAACGAACTATTAATGTCAATGTTCGCCGGCGTATACTTACCAGCAAAATATTCATCAAATTCATCGCTAAATTGTTTCTTGTCATGCACTTCACTTGCCTGTTCGCCGCCGACCATACTCATCAGCTGCTTCAACACAGGCGCGTTCTGCAATGGCGACTGACCTTTATTAAATCGGCTCAAGGCATCGGTAAACACGCCGTGGCGCATAGCAGTTTTTCGCACCGCATACATATCAAAATTCGCGCATTCTAGTACGATACTTTTCGTATCACTCGAAACTTCCGTATCGGAACCACCCATAATACCGCCCAGCGCTACCGCTCGTTCGCTGTCCGCGATGACGATATCATCCGTACCAAGCGCGCACGTTTTACCGTTCAATAGCGCGATCGTTTCGCCTTCGCGCGCCATACGTGCGCCTAATTTACCGCCACGTAGTTTATCATAATCGTAGGCATGTGTCGGCTGCGCCGTCATGAGCATGATGTAATTCGTCGCATCAACGATGTTATTGATCGGCTTACCGCCCATTGCTACTAACTGACACTGTAGCCACAGCGGGCTCGGCTGCACCACCACGTTTTTCACCGCTACCGCCATAAACCGCGGTACTAAATCCGGTATATCGTTGTAGATGTCAAGCTTCAGTCCGCTGCCATCGGCAAATTTCTGCGCCACCGTATACCAATCCGGACTAGTAAATGCCTGCCCGAAAATTCCAGAAATTTCGCGCGCCACACCTAATTGTCCGAAACAATCCGGCCGGTGGGTGAACATCTTATTCTCAATGTCGAGCACGACATCGTCCAAGCCAAACACCTGCGCGAAACTATCGCCCGCCTGCAATGCTACGCCCTTCGGCGTATCTCGCTCGCTGATTTCAACAATACCGTCATGATCCGTACCGATCGCCAACTCATCTGCTGCCGCCATCATCCCTTGGCTCAGCACGCCGCGCAGCTTGCGCGCGCCCAATACAAACGGCTCCGCGTCGGCAAAGCTCGCCGGCACCGTACTGTTCGGCGGCAGCCACACTGCCCACATATCGGCGTGAACATTCGGCGCGCCGCAGACCACTTGCACATAGCCTTTATCATCGCGCGGTATATTAGCAACAGCGCCGCCATCATCTATTAAACATACATGCAACCGATCAGCATTCGGGTGCGGCTCGCACTGTACAACATGCACGATCCGCGCGTCTTTGTACTGAGCGCCCAGGTCAATGACCTTCTCGACGCTGCCTAACTGAGCATTCACCCGCGCCACCAATTCATCCACCGGTGGTAACTCAAAATTAACTAAATTTTTAACGATATTCAGACTGACTTTCATACTATCTCAATTATACGCCATATCTGGAGCATTTTAAAAGCCGGCAAGCCGCTTAGCTGCAATTAACCGCAGAATAGTTACCCGCGCCCCAAAATCGCGTCCAGCATTTTCATGCGCGACGCCATAATCGCTGGGATCGCGCCGCTGATAATTGCCACGACTAAAACGATTTCCGCACGGAAGACCAACTGCGGCGCCGACACATATAATGTCACATCGGCAATCGGCAACCGAAACGGGTGCGCCAAAAAGAACGGCACGAGCCCACCAAAAAATATCGCCAGCCCCGCCGCCACGCCGCAAACCGCATAAAACAACGACAGCAAAATGTAACTAAACACAATCACGCGCGGCTTCACGCCAATCGCCCGCTGAATCCCAATCTGGCGGCGCTTATTGATAATATCGACATAAATTACGATAAAAATCGTCACTGCCGCGATGATAATTCCCACGAGCAGCATAATCGCATCAAGCGATATGAAACTGCCGGAAATCGTATCCATATACGACGCCGCATCGCGCCAGTCGTGTATCCGCACGTCGGTGTATTTTAGATTTTCAAGCGCCTTTTTTATTTCATCGTCTTTGCCGTTCGCGGCGCGCACGATAATCATAGTCGCAGCAGTACTATTCGCTTCACCAGAAATCTTTTGCCACAGCGCCCGAGAAATATATGCCGCATCGTCGGCGTAAATATATTTCGTATTAGAAATACCGCCAACCTTAACTTTTATGTCCTTGCCGTTAATCTTCATTGAGATCGTATCGCCCACTTTTGCGCCATCAAGCGCCGTCCGCACGAGCAGCCGGCTGCCCAAAACAATTTCATCGTCATTCTTCAGAAACGCGCCGCTCTCAATATGTTTTTTAATATCAAGCGTCTCGCCAAATGTTTTCGGGTCAACGACGTTTACCGCCGCGCGCGTATAGGCGTCGCCAGACACCAGCAGCGTATCGAAGCTCAGAACCTTATCCGCCATGCGTACGCCGTCGATTCGCTTAATCGCAGCAATCTTTTTATCAGCATTAGCGATAAATTTGCCTGGTTCTTTAGAATCAAGATATATCTCGCCGACCATTAAGCTTTTGACCTGATGCTCAATCGCATGCGTGATACCAGTCAGCAGTGATGACGCAAACGCTAAATTGATAAACGCCACCGCTACCAGTAACGTCGTTAGCGCTAACGTCCACTTTCGTCCGCGCACGATATACTGCCGCATCAACCGCCAGCCAAGCAGGAATTCGCGCCATAAGTTATTTTTCGGAATATTCACAGTAATTCTCCCGCCGCCGGCGTCCGTTCGGCTTTTACCATACCGTTTTCGAACACAATTTGCCGCTTAGCGTATTGCAACTCGTCTGCTTCATGCGAAATCATCACCACCGTAATACCGCCTGCATTAATCTTCTTCAGCGTCTCCATCACATTTTTCGATGCAACCGTATCAAGGTTAGCTGTCGGCTCGTCGGCAAAAATAATGTGCGGATCGTTCACCAATGCGCGCGCAATCGCAACGCGCTGCTGCTCGCCGCCCGACAATTCAGACGGGAGGTGCCGCGCCTTTTTCTTCAGACCGACGCGGTTCAATTCCCGCAGCGCCTTTTCGCGCGCCACTCGCGCCGAGCACCACATCAACCGCGGCAACATCACATTTTCAAGCGCCGTCAGCTCGCGAATTAGCGCATACTCCTGAAAAATATAGCCGATTTCGCGCAGGCGCATTTCGATCCGCTGCTTTTCCGGCAACGCCGCAACATTTACCGCATCAGCATCGCTATTTTTCAAATTAAATAAAATCTTGCCTTTTGTGGGATAATCCAGCATCGCCACTTGGTGCATAAACGTCGATTTTCCCGAACCATTGCGCCCCGTGATCATCAAAAAATCACCGTGAAAAATCGAAAAACTCACCTTTTTCAGCGCCTGCGCCGCACTATCGCTTGACCCGTACGTCTTGCTCAGCTGCTCAACTTTGATGACTTCATGCGGCATACGATAATTATATCGCGCGCCGCATATCCGCGCAACGACGCTCCGCTTAGGTTTATAGACCGCGCTACCGCAGAAAACCGCCCTTATACTCCAACCTGTACATATGCGACAATAGCTTCGCCGAAATAGTTCCCATAGCAAGCTGCTATCCTATGGTCGCTATCAACACTCTGGCGATTTAATCGGTGGACAATACCGTGCATCATCTCCGTGCCATGCCAGAAAATTTTAGCCGCAGCATTATTAAATAAGGAGTTACCTGCCGCCATCTCGTACCAAGCATAATGAGCAAGTGCATGCGTCCACATGTAATACGTATCACCCGCCGGATCTTGCGGTCCTCTATCAATAGTTTTATACGCCCGCAATGTACGCCGCCACTCTTGCATTTCATGAAGCCGATCATTTTTGTTGTCAGTTCGTTTAACAGCATGCTGCTATCAAGCCACCGCGCATACTGACGAGAAGCTGCCCACAAAAGCATGAGCGCTCGTCCAATATCATCTTCTGCAAACCGTAACGCTTCGTCAAACTGCTGAACCGCATTTAAGCAGCCATCCTTAGCTGAACGTGCGACAAACATATCTTTCAATTGTGCAATACTACTGAAGTCAGGAATTACTTCCAGGTCATTTGAAGTGATTCCTGAATGGTCGCTGAACTGTATAAGGACGCTACTAAGCATCATCATATCAACCCTACCTAACAATTCGCTACTACTAACGATTTCCCGCTGCAATAGTAATGTGTTAAGCTCTTCCATCATTTCCTGAATTGACGGCATCATCGGTTGATAATTGCCGCAAGACAACCTTTCGCTATCAACATGCAGCGTTTCGTGCGATGGTGTATGGAATAGCGTAAACGCACTTTTTCCAAAACAGCGTAGGGCTCTTGCGGTGTTTTTAGCCGCAGGAGCATATTCAATACTGCGTTCCACAGCTGTTATAATATTATTGCAGGCATTAATTTTCAACTATATGAAGTATTCAAAGCGCTTTTCACATCCAACACGCCAAACAACGAAAGCAACATTGATTGGTTGTTTACGAGCAATCAAGACCGTAATCTGGACACCGCCTCACGAAAACAGAATCATACATCGAGATGTTAATCAGGCGCTTTTGCACGTAGCCCAGCCAACGAATCCCTCACTCGCAGAAACGCTTAAGCAAATCCGCTCTATCTTACCCGCGCAATTTACTGTTCATACAATTTCAGCCAAGGAACGTCTCGGGTTATTTGCGGCACTGATGCAATTTACGATGTATCTGCCAACAATCCGTCCGTATTTTCGTGCGGACGCTACCGACATAGCAGCTCTCCATCGGCGAATTGCCAAGCAGTACCGACTTTCATCGCGTCCAGTTACTATAGCTGAGCAATTTCATATAGCCGCAGAAATGACTAACGACCCTGTAGAGGCTCTATGGATTCTGCTCGTTACGACTCGACAATACGCACGCTGGTATGATGGTGAAGCAATTGTTGGGCTCCGGAACGACCCTGCGCCTATCGCCAGGCGGCGAATGATATCGTGGTATAAATCTGTTGCCGCACTTAAACAATATGACGGCATTCACAGTCAAGACAGCGCCGGTGACACATATTATGTATGGACTCACGTTATTGCTAAGCTCGTGTTTGGTCCGATGTCGCCGTGGTGGGCTATTGATGCGTATATCTATCGCTCGGCATTACATATTGGCACGTGGTTAAATCATAATATTGCACATAAAGTCTCACCGCAGTCTACTCCGAGCAATCATACAATCGCTGCACGATATGGTAATGCGATCGGTAAATGCATTACACAAGTCGCAAAACATCATGTTTAATCGCGAAGGCGGGTGCTTTCTAATCATACTCACGTTCACATCAGCCGCCTTAGCACTATCAGACGACTGTACAAAATTTGATCTACCCACGAAATCACCTACAAAATCGTCAACCTGATAGCGTACTACGATATCAGCGGAAGCGACCAGCCGCTGTACAAAATCTGGGACTTGGCGACGGAGATTGAGACGATGAGTTTGGCGGAGGTTGAGGCGTCTGGGAAGTGGGGTGAAATGGTTGAGTTGATGAAGAAATTGCATTCTTAGTTATCATGAGTTAATTTGACACATCCGCATCCGGAGAAAAAGTTACTGAATTTATCTCCTGTGCCAACGGCACCGCCAAATCAAAATTCCGCTTCGTTCGCTGGATAATTTTATACTGCTCAGGTAAGTCCAATCGTGGTGTTAGAGTAATTATTTTGCCAGCATTGTAAACCGTTCCGGAGCGATAAACATTTTGAATCAGCACGGCTTCAGGCATCGTCTCACTCACGCGGCGAAGCGCCGAAATGTGGCGGCTAGTTTTGCGCGGACGCGTATGCCAATTACCCATCACGCAAAGCGTCGGCTGCGACAAATCCAGCCGCTCAATATTACGTGCCATCACCACCTCGCGCCAGTCTGGGTCGGTAATTTGCCGCCACTGATCAATCGTGTAATCAAACGTTTCGTCGATGTACGCCACCTGGTCTATCGCGCCAGTTCGCAGCAATTCCACCACGGTTTTTAGCATCTCAATCGACAAAACGCTGCTGTCAAACATCGCAGGATTTAGAAGCGAAATATCCACATCGCCGCGCACCGCCCGCTGCACAAAAACGTCAACCGAAGCGCTATACTCCAGCGCCAACTGTTTAATGCCGAGTGAATAACACAAAGTCCAAACAGCATCGGCATTTTGCCGCGCGCCATGAATCTCGCCACATAAATACAGTCGGCTAGCCGGCAATAAATCTAGCGACTGAATTGGCAGGGTTTGTGGGGTGTGGGTGGTGAATATAGTGTAAATTTGCACTGGCTTAGCCATATTACCAATTTTACACCAACCGCCAACATAAAGGTGTGAGTACAGGTTATATGTTTCTCGCGCACTAACTACAGCCGCCGACGAGATAAAACTGCTCACCTACTCTGAAGCATTCCCCACGCCGCCAACATAGCGTAATTGCGCACTTCACCACGACGAATCATTTGGCTAATTTGACCATTCTCAATCCACTCAGACTCGATAAACTCCGTGTCGTCCGGTCGAGCTTTTTCGTCATCAGTCACGTAATCACACTCAACCACAAATAACCTTGCATTAGTTCGGCGATTATCGGGGTAAAACCAGCCGATACACTTCGCATTTTCCGCTTTAATCCCCGATTCTTCAGCCAGCTCCCGCGTCGCCGCCTGTTCGGGCGTCTCGTCAGCCTCAATCTTCCCGCCCGGAAACTGCCATAAAATCTCATCCACCGGGTACGAATATTCGCGCTGAACCAGTATTTTATCGCCCTTTCGGCAAATCACAATCACCCCGCCGCGACCGCTATATTCTTGCCGCAGATACTGAATCTTTTTGCCGCTCGGTAGCTCAACCTCATCCTCTACCAACTGCATTCGCGGATGGTCGAGTATATGCCGAGAGCTTATTTTTCGCCATTTTTGTATAGCCATAGTCATTGCCTTCTATTATATATCTTTGTACTGTATTGGTTCAATCCATCAGAAGAAATAATTTCAGCATCTATAATACCAGACTTAATAGCAGTCGACCCTATAAGAACCGATCTAGAGACGGTCGCCTCACCACCTATCGTAGCTTCATCATCCAAAACATTATTTGATAAACTCAGTCTCATGTTGTTATCATAGTACCTTTTTATAGTGCCAGCATCGTCCCAATAGCCTTCGTCTGGCAGTCTATGTGAAACAACGTTACCAGTATAGATTAACGGCGTGATAAAATCTCTCATTAAACTTCGATGTTCGCCATTCCAACCATTGCGCTTATTGCGAGCTATCCATTCTAGCAACTTTATGTTACTTATTATATAAATCCCGGATGAACTCATATATTCTGACCCTCCTGGGTGGTCACTTATTTCACCAACCGTACCATTATGCGCATGTATGTACTGACCATAAGGTTTAATATCAACACCCAGTATAGTAACATCCGCGTCCATTTCTAAGTGCTTTTCGTAAAACTCACTCAAGTTAATATTCTCTACTACGTGGTCTGCGGGTAATATCAATGAATTGCCTTCGGGATAAGGTTCAAACAGGTCGTATGAAAAAGCAATTAATGAGGCTGCGCCCATACGTCTACTGTCTCGCAACGCAGCAACTTTATCTTTTTTTGACTCCAAGTGATTTTCAAGGTCTTTAGTTTTAGACTCATCAAAATGTAGAGTAACCGTCGTAGACTCTGTTTGACTAGCAATATTCAGCGACCAATCTATTATTTTCTTGCCATCAGACCCCATGGGCAACATAGGCTTTTGCTTTACTAGTGTATGCGGTCTTAAGCGTGTTGCTTCACCAGCGGCTGGTATTATTGACCTAAGCCCTCTTAACATAATCTTGCAACCTTTTTATACTCATCTTCTATATAGTCAACAAAAAACCTCATATCAAATTTCTCAATGGAACTGGTTGCGTTATTCATTAACTTATCTTGTAATTTATCATCTCCAAGCAATCTTATAATAGCATCTGCTAGCGACCGCGAGTTGCGAGGCTCTACAGTTAAGCAATTGTAGCCATTAATACCTATTTCATCCAACCCAGAAGTATTAGACACAATTGTTGGAAGCGAAGCTGCTAGCGACTCGATGGCAGTAAACCCCAGACCTTCATAATATGACGGTATAATAGATATATTAACGCTTTTATACAGTGCTCCCATGTCCTCCTGCGAGACTGGCTTATTCGAAATCAGGATTCTATCGTTGACATTAAGTAAAGTAGCCAACCTTTTCACTGCCTCCTCATATCGGCCTCCACGTCCATCACTTGTTAATAGCAGCTGTGCATCGTATTTTCTGCTTACTTCAGATAACGCATATATTGCCTCCTCGACGCCTTTTCGTTGTGTAATACGCCCTGGAAGCAAAATTAATCTATTTGCGGTAGGTCGCCTGTTAAAATACTTACTAAAGACATCAATATCTCTGTATAGCGACTCCCTAAAAGCTTTCAAGTCAATCCCATGATAGCAAAAAGAGGTTAACTCGCTTTTTGCCCCAAGATGAAGAGCGGAATTATAACTAGCCTTGCTACCGAGAACCATTTTATGATACCTCCCAGACTCTATGATGAATCTAGCTAAGGACAAATCGAGAGGTGAATCGTCATAAAAACCTAATGCTCTTTTTCCAATATCAGGAGCATTCCAGAACGTAAAAAACACTTTTGTATCACCGATAATATCACCAAGAGTGGATAGTAGTAGCATAGGCATGTAGCTATATACATGGACAACGTCATAGTTTTTTCTTAGCTCTTTTGCTATTGCCCGCGCAGGCTTGCCGAAGCCTGCTAAACCTGTCATAAAATCTTTGTATTCAGGAATATGTATAATTTTGAAGTCAGGATGACCATTAACCTCACTTAAATATCGATTGTCTTCATCCACGCAGACAGTTACGTTATGACCTCTTTCTGCCATAAATCGCGCTATCAAGCATGTCGCTATACCACTGCCTGCTAAATCAGGATAAAATTGACCGGCTAAAATTAATATTTTCATAAGGATCCATATAACTTTCTAGAGACAGTATTTATTAGCCGGCTATAGTCAGAAGTAGCCCCAGGCTTGTCCCGTTTAAAAACGTGTAAATTCTTACCGAAAATGTAACCTATAGGCGAAAACTCACCGTACGCAACACTGCCAAGCGATGGTGATTTTATATAAACTACACAGCCTCCGCCGTCTTTCTTTATGTCTTCAAGTATATTCAATTGTTGCCTGTTTAATATGTTCCCGTCTTTGAAATTCCACCTACCATTCATGTCACTCTTAATAAGCTTTGGTTCACGCGGAGCATATAACTTCAAATAGTAAACACCTGGGCTGCTGACGCTTTTCACATTATAGTCTTCGCTACTTCCAATCGTCCCAAGCACCTTATTATTTGCGCCTCCTTTAGATAATTTTAATATATAATGAATCAACTCCAGCGGTATCCTATTCGATAAAATAGCATTATAGGTTTGATATAGCGTAGTACCCTGCCACCGCGGATTTATTTCCGTAACATACAGCCTGTATTCATTTTTTTCTCGTTTCACCAAGAAATCAACACCAACGATACCAGAATAACCATACTTCTTGTAAAGAATTTCGCCGATACTTTTTGCAATCTCCATATACAAACTATTAACGGCCTTCGGCCAATTAATCCCCCAGTCATTACCAACACTACAATAAGTACCGTTACTACGACAATCTGCGTCAAGCACTTTGTGAGATAGCGGATCTACAAACACCATACATTCTGCACCCCTTGGAACGATACATAGCGATCCATTGGCAGAATAGGCATTTGCAATTTCAGTACTTACTTTTACTCTCATACCTTTAGGCAGAATCTTTTGAACCCTATTAAAATCACTTTGGTTGCTAATTTTATATGTTCCACCACCAGCAGCAGACACCGCCTCCTGAACGAAAAAAGATTCTCCCGCTTCGGCGTTAAATAATTTTTGAATATAATGATAATTCTTATCTAGCGACATGTTCTTTGATTCTGCTAAAATGCGGTAGCCTAATTTTGACTCAATCCCAGAAAGTATATCTTCAAGTAGAGTCTTATTCTCTGGGTCAATATATTTATCAAAATCGTCCACGGGTGATGTTATCGTAAATTTCTCCCACGCACTCCTCTTTTTGATATAATCAGACAGGGGTTTGTTCGGCGAAGACGCCAATATAGCCACCCTAAGGTCATCTCGGATAACCCTATCCACTTCATCGAAAATGCGATCATCTACTACGCTAAATATTCCATCAAAACTCTTTGAGCTAATTTTAGGCGGAGTTAATATTTTAGAGTTTTTAAACTTACGTCCTAGATCATTATGAGTATGCACTACAGTGAAATCGTCTTCACAAACTATACCCAGGTCGATAAGATTATCACAGTGGTCACGCCGCGCAGATACAAGCCACAGTTCGTCATATGCCGAGAATGACTCTCTACACATAGATATAATAGTATCTGTATTCATGAAAATATTATACAATAATAAAGGTATTTATCAAATTTTATAATCACACTCTTAAATTTTCGGACGAAGTGAGCTTTTAACATAACTCTAAAACTGCCGCAAAAAATCCAACTTCCCACTCTCAAAATGCCGTACGTCCTCAATGCCGTAGCGCATCATGACCAGGCGGTCAATGCCGCAGCCGAACGCAAAGCCGGTGTACTCGTCCGGGTTGATATCAGCGGCGCTTAGGACGTTCGGGTGAATCATGCCGCAACCTAATAATTCGATCCAGCCTTCGCCGGAGCAAACTTTACACAACGGATCTTTACCCTCGCAAAACGGGCAGCTCAAAGCAAATTCAAAGCTTGGCTCAGTAAATGGAAAATAGAATGGATTGACGCGTACGTCAAGTTTTTTACCGTAATATTCCTGTAAAAATGCCTGCAGCGTGGCGATCAAATTACCGACAGTGACGCCCTTGCCAACATAGACGCCCTCAACTTGATAAAACGTATGTTCGTGCCGCGCATCCAGATCTTCGTTACGGAAGACGCGGTCGGGGACGATAGCAGCAATAGCTTCGCCTCGCTCCAGCTGCGCGCGATACTTTTGCAAGACGCGGTTCTGCATGGTGCTGGTATGTGCCGGCGCAATCAGACGGTCGCCGTTTACGTCCGTCTGTTCGGTCATAAATGTATCGTAATCGTCGCGTGCCGGGTGGCCCTTCGGGAAATTCAAACTTTCGAACATATGGAACTGGTCGTCGATTTCGCGCGACTCTTCGACACAGTAGCCCATGCGGTTAAATATACCGCTGATGCGTTCAATCTCGGCACTTAAAGGGTGTATCGTACCCTGATCGCTTGGCAAGAGCGGCGGAATATCAGTATTAACATCCATCGGCGCAGTAACATCAATCGGCGGCAAATCAACTTTCTCTAATTCCGCCTGGCGCGCCGACACTGCCAGTTCAAGCGCCTGCTTCAACTCGTTGACACGCTTGCCAAAGCTGCCGCGTTCGTTAGATGGCAGCGTTTTGATATGCTCGTACAGCACTTTTAGCTCTGGCGCACGCAAAACTTCGCGCGGCGCGTTTGAGGCGAGCGCTCGGTCGGTCAGGGTCTTTGCAATTGTTTCTATATCCATACGCTACCTACCGGCTCACCAAATACACGAAATATCCAAACACGCCAGCTGCCATCAAACCGACGAGTATCCACGCCGGCGCTAATGTCGTCGTTAATTTCGTACCCTGCAAATACGCTGTATCGTCCACGCCGTCGCGCTCACGGTAATAATTATCGTCGTCGCTGTCTGACGTTTGCTTTGATTTCGCCTCAGCTTTGGCGCGAAGTTCCGCCGCGATTCGCTGCTGCAGTTCGCTTCGCCCTTCGTGTTGTTCTAGATATCGTCCCATGCACGTATTATACCACTCTATCTCTATAGCGCACAGATGAGCGCATATGGTATACTTATCATATATTTCAGTAAAGGAGGGATATACATGGCTACTAGAAAAGCCGCTTCTACCAAAAAAGCGACCGCCAAAAAGCCGGCCGCAGCCAAGGCAAGTAAAACGACTGTGCGCACTGTAAGCACAAGCGCTCCCAAAAAGAAAGCGCCTGCTGTGAATACAGAGCCAGTCGTCACCGTTGCTAAGCGTGAAAAAACAACCACGCTGCCGAAAAATATTATCAACGTTATTTTTGCCGAACTGGTCGGCACGTTTATTTTGACGCTCGTCGCGTTAACATCGTTTAACGATGGCAGCATCGGCGCAATCGCGATTGGTTTTGCGCTCAGCATTATCGTTATGACGGTCGGCGCCGTATCAGGCGCGCATGTCAACCCGGCAGTAACACTCGGTTTGTGGTCGGTTCGTAAATTAAAGCCAATCCTACTACCGTTCTACTGGGGGTCGCAATTCCTCGGTGCGATGCTGGCTGTCATTCTGACAAACACAATCGCGCACAATTCTATCAACTTTAGTTTTGACAACTTTACCAGCATGGACTGGTCAATTTTCGGCATTGAGCTAGTCGGTACGGCAGTATTCTTGTTCGCGCTGACCGCCGCAGTCACCCGCGAGCAACTGAGCGTAGGGTTGCGCGCGCTAACAATTGGTTTGGCGCTTACTGTCGGATTGCTCAGCTCAAACTATTTGCTAAATAAAACAAAAACGCAAGCGGTCGCCGACTACCAAAAGGCTTCGCAGTCGGCAAACAGTAGCAAAGATGTTGAAATTCCGCATTCGGCATACGTCAAAAGTGCAAGCCTGAACCCAGCTATTGCGCTCGCGATGACCGATCACACAAAAGCCGAATTAACAAACAGTTCCGCGTCGGCAGGTGAAGTCAGCAAATCACGCTTTACGCTTGAATCGCTGCTTGGCGCATTGATTGGCGCGATGGTCGGCAGCAATTTATACTTGCTCATTGCAAACAGCAAAAAGAACGACTAGCCGCCACTATTACTTTATTACAAAATCCCTTCGCTTAGTCGGAGGGATTTCTATTTTTCAATCAATCCCGCGCACTCGGACGATCAATCAACAGCGGTTCAACCGCTGTGCCGCGTCCGGTAATCTTCACGACGTCCTTATCAACTTTGCCGAATTCTTTATAAGCATTATTGTAATGATTCACTGTCGTACCAAGCGAGTTGCCAAGCTTATTCATATACTCGTCGTACTTCGCGATATGCTGCCCTAATTTGCCGACACGCACTTGAATATCCTTTGCCTGCTCTTCAATTTGCAAACTGCGCAAACCCTGCAATACTGTTTGCAAATATGCCATGAAACTCGTCGGGCTAACAATGATAACATGCTTATCGCGAAACGCGTATTCGATCAAATCGCGCGAGCTGCCGCCACTACCGACGTTATTAATCAACAAATCATAATACAGCGATTCGCTCGGGATGAACATAAACGCAAAATCCATCGTACGCTCGCCTGGGCGGATATATTTGCTCGTTTCGTCAATGCGCCCTTTCAAATCGGCTTTTACTTTCACGAGCAATTGTTCGCGCTCCTTGCCGCTGGCGTTAATCATACGGTTGTAATTTTCCAAACTAAACTTGCTGTCAATCGGCAAAATCCGCCCTTTGTCAAGCAAAATCACTGCGTCAACAATTTCGCCGTCCTTAAACTTATACTGCGTCTGATACTGCCCGGGCGCAAGCACATTTTCGAGCACGCTTGATAAATAATATTCGCCAAATACGCCGCGCTGCTTTGGATTTTGCAAAACATTCTGCAGCGTCTTCAAATCAGTCGCCACATCGACGACGCGCTTGTTTGTTTCGTCTAATTTCGTCAGGCGCTGCGTGACGTCTGCGACTAATTTCGCGCTTTCACTCAGCTGCTTTTGCACCGATTGCTGCGTTGCGAGCTGCGAACGCTCTAGCTTGTCGCCCATGGTCTGCTGCAGCGCCGCAATTGACCGCGACAGCTCCACGACATCGCTCTTTACTAATTCAACCGCACTTTGCTGCGTGAGTTTGTTAATCTTTTGCGCCAGAATTATTAAGCCGCACGCCAAGCCGACAATGACAATGATAGGCAAAACAATAAGAATAAGTTCCATGACCTTATTATAGCACTCAAGGCTATAATACGATGATGCAGCGGATAATCACCGCGATCACAATCGCCGCCACTGCCGACAGAATAAACGAACGAATGCGCGCAATCCACGCGAACAAACTGTACGCCAAAGCGCCGACCGCTATCATGCCGGCAAGCGCCCAATACCACGGCAGTACTGCCACAATCGACTGGATGCCCCACAGCGCCAAAATCGCCGCGAGAATAATCAATAGCGGACGATACACGCGAATATGAGCCAGCACTACCACGGCAACAAACGACGCAATAAATGCTGTTGTGATCGCCGCATACGTTGCCGCCTGCCCGCACGCTGTGTTCGCCTGATCGCGGCACAGCACCGCTTGGAATATATACGTATGGAACAACACGTACAAACCAACGCTCAACGCGCCTATCACTGCACCAATCGCACCGATCCGCGCCAACTCGCGCCACGTCATCGGCACAAGGTTTGATCTCGTTTCGCTCGCCGTTTCATTCATTACTATATTGCTCCGCTCGGTTAACTTTATGCTATTTTACTACATTTTTGCGTATTTTACTAGATCTATTCATAATTTTATCAACGCCGTACCACAACGACCCGACGCACGCAATAATTACACCGCCCGCTACATCAAGCGGCGTATGTACAAGCGCCGCCACGCGCCCCACACTAATTATCGCCGCTAAAACGACCAACGTTATTCCAAGCCGGCGATTACGCGTTCCATACCAAACAGCGAGCGCTAAAAACATCGTGAAAAGCGCGTGATCCGACGGAAATCCTGGATTATTCAAATATGCCGCGCCCGGCTCCGCGCCAATCAGTTCGAATGGGCGCAGTTGTTCAGGCTGCCACAATAGCCCCGCTACCTTTGCCAACGTATACGCCGTTGCGCCCGCCATCAAAATATAACAATACCGCACATATCGCAGCCGGTTCGGCACGCGCCAAACAAGCGCATAGAGTGATACAAGCACGACCGGAATCATCAGCCAATCAGCAACAAAGCGGACAAGAAACTGCATGGCTATAGTATAGCGCGCTTACGAACGTTTTGCCACTACGCCCGCAGCTTGCGTGGCGCGCTTGCCGAGCGTGCGGCAAAACGGCTCAACAAGAACACGAACCATTTCTCCGAGAAAAGAATTTTCCTTCCCGCGGGACTGATTTCTTTTCACCGATCGCACCTTCTCCTGCTGTAATTTATTTTGATGCATTTTCTGCCGCGCGCGCGCATTTGCCTGCTGCTCACGCTGGCGCTTGAGCTGCAAATCACGCTGCTGTTCGGCGCGGCGCTTTTTTTCTGCTGCGATTCGTTCTAATTGCTTTTGTTTCTCTATGTTCTGCTTCTGCGATGGCACGCGGTGCAAATCAGTCGCGAAAACCATGTTTCGCGAATTATCGTTAAACTGTTCTTTCGTACTCGGCAAATATTCCCCGCCGCCTGAATCGCTCTCCATGTGCTCAACGACCGCTTGGCAATTGTCGTCATTCACAATATCTGGACGCTTCAAGCGTGCCGCCTGGCATAAATTAACGAGCGGGCAAGCAGCGCATTTCCCCATATTTACCGCCACCCGCGGATTGACCCGCGGACGCTTCTTTGTTTCCATTTTTTCAAAGTTCTGTTTCATTCAAAAAATGTCTCCGTGCTAATACTGCCGCCATCCACGCCGCGCTCAACTAGCCCGCGCCACATATCACGCACAAAGTCCGCAGATCCGCAGACCAAATACGCGACTTCATTTGGCACCGCGCTCACGCATTGGTCTAGGTCGATCCGACCCTTTTTCATATTCGCCGGCACGTCGTGCTGCCTAGTAATGTAATGGTAGATCTTTACGCTGCGGTGCGCTGACTGGCACGCGTTCAGATCGTCAAAAAACGGAATAGAATCGACCGTTTTATTGCTAAAAAAGAGCTGTACCCGCCTGTTCGTATTGCAGCGTAATTCGTCTTTAAGCACGCTCCATATTGGGGCAAGCCCGCAGCCTGCGCTGATACACGCCAGCGGTTTCATCGTCTGCGGATTAAATGTCCCGTATGCTTCGGAAATCATGAACGAATCGCCCTCACGGAGCGCATGCAATCGCCCAGAATACTCGCCAACCTTTTTTACCGTAATGCTCAGTAATTTTTCATACGGCGCGCTCGACAAGCTATACGCTTTGCCTTCCGGCGTACTGCTTTGTTCGAAAAATACCGTGATGTACTGTCCCGCTATATAATGAAAATCCCGCCCCGGCACCGTGAAAAAAATCGTCGCTATGTCGTCCGTTTCGCGCCGAACGCGTAAAACCTTTGCCGTTAGCCACTCCATCAGCGCACCACGCATTCTGCCACGTGTCGCAGCATAATTTGTTTCGCTTGTTCCATTTCATCCGGCGAAAAACTCACGCGATCGCGAAACTGCGGACTGACAAGCGTCGGACCAGTCAAAAAATATTGCAACGCAAACCGCTGCGCGCCATCTACTAGTTCGCCGACCGCCCCAAAATCATCAACCTCCAACTGTCCTTTCACGATAGTCGTCCGAAACTCATGATCAATCGTTTTTATCAGCCGGATTGATTCTTTGATCGCATCCAGATTCACTGGTCGAGCAGCGATTTGCGAATACTTGCTCAGCGGACCCTTCACATCCATCGCGATAAAATCAACCAAACCTTCCGCCAGAATATCGCGCAGCATATCCGGATGCGTGCCATTTGTATCTAACTTCACCCGAAATCCCATATTCTTGCAGTGACGTATTAAATCCGGCAGATCATCGTGCATCGTCGGCTCGCCGCCGCTAATAAATACGCCGTCTAGTTTGCCGCGCCGCGACTCCAAAAACTCAAAAATCTCATCTTCGGGAATGCCGC
>ERZ772945.1126-NODE-1126-length-19665-cov-77.813616_pt1 | contig 19665 bp, 14 predicted proteins | sample MGYA00511681_ERZ772945 | MGnify/ENA primary metagenome ERZ772945 (study PRJEB29015, sample SAMEA2737943) | human oral metagenome | biome: human oral; feature: human-associated habitat; material: dental | place: China | collected 2143 ...
GGCCGCGCGCGGTACGGCCCGCCGTACGCGCACCGTGACGACGCAGGACGGCCGCCCCTCCCGCTCGGGCGCACGCCGCCCCTCCGCATTCCCGAGCGCCGCCCGGTCGGGCGGCCGAGGCCGCCCGACCGGCTCCAGGCTGCGTCGTGCGGCGCTCGCTTCCTCCCGCCGTCCGCGCTACTGGCTGCGTTGGCTCCTGATCATCGGGATCGTGCTGGCCCTCGTCGCCGGCATGTCCTACGCCATGGTCGCCGGAGGGGTCTGGGTGCGCGAGACCATCCGCGATCAGGACGACGCCGAGGCCGCCAGCCAGGTGCGGACCGTCTATCCCGCTCCGGCCGCCTGCGACGCCGCCCATCTCGATGTCTCCGTGGACGCGCCGGCGCGGGTCGGGGCGGGTACCGGCATGACCATCGGCGTCACGCTGACGAACACGGGTGATGACGCCTGCCTGCTCGATGTCGGCGGTGCGGCTCTGGGGGCGGTCATCGTCTCGGGCGACCGAACCGTGTGGTCCTCCACGGACTGCCCCGCCGACCCCGTCGAGCGCACGCTGCTCATCGACGCGGGCGGGTCCGCCAGCGCCTCGCTGACGTGGAACGGCGCCTCGGCGGCCGCGAGCTGCTCCGGGGCGGCGCCGAGCCCGCCCCCCTCGTCCGCGCCGCCGCCCGAGGCCACCACCCCGGCGCCGCGCGACACCGCGACCGCCGAGGACGGGGCGAGCCCGTCCGCGTCGCCGACCCCGACCCCGACGCCGCTCGACCCGAATGCGGCCGGTGCGGGCACCTACCGGTTCCGTCTCCGGCTCGATGGGGTCGACCTCACCGGCGAGCAGACCTTCATCGTCACGTGAGCGTCTGATGCGCCGGGACTGCGGCCTACGCGTAGCGGTCGACGATGGAGACCTCGGCCAGCCGCGACAGCCCGTCGCGCAGGGTGCGCGCCTGGCCGGCCCTCACGCCGTCGGTGGCCTCGATCTCCTCGACGGTCGCGCCCAGGATCGCCTGCAGTGATCCCCAGCCGCGCACGACCGCTCGCGCTGTCAGTAGCGGCAGGCGCGGGATCTTCGCCAGGATCCGCAGGCCCCGCGGCGAGATCGACGAGTCCAGATCCTGGCCGTCGTCGCCCCCGATGCCCATGGAGCGGGCGACCATGGCCATGTCGAGCAGGGCGGGCGAGCCCACCCATTTCAGCCGCGCGTCGACGGCGGCGGCGTCCAGCCCCGCCGGCAGGTAGTCGGACAGGAGGAAGTCGCGCTCGGCCATCAGGCCGCGCGTGAGCTCCTCGAGTTGGAGGGCGAGCAGACGCCCGTCGGTGCCGAGCTCGACGACGTAGCCGTCGATGTCGGAGGCGATGCGACGCACCATCTCCAGCAGCTGAAGGACTGAGGTGACCTCGCGGACGGTGACGAGGTCCTCGATCTCGAGGGCGTCCAGGCCGGCCGTCGTCTCGTCGAGGCGCGCCTTGTACCGCTCAAGAGTGGCCAGCGCCTGGTTGGCGCGGGCGAGGATCGCTTCGCTGGGCTCGATGACGTGACGGCGCCCGTCGACGTACAGGGAGATGATCTGCATCGACTGGCTCACCGAGATGACCGGGTAGCCGGTCTGGCGGGCGACGCGCTCGGCCGTGCGGTGCCGCATGCCGGCCTCGGCGGTCTCGATGGAGGCGTGGGGGAGAAGTTGGACGTTGGCGCGTCGGATGCGTCCCGCGGTGCGGTCCACGACGACGGCGCCGTCCATTTTGGACAGTTCGCGCAGCCGGGCGGCGGACAGCTCGACGTCGAGGTTGAAGCCGCCCGAGGAGATCGACTCCACCGTCTCGTCGTAGCCGAGTACGATGATCGCGCCGGTGCGTCCGCGCAGGATGCGCTCCAGGCCGTCGCGCAGCACGGTCCCGGGCGCGAGAAGCGCCAGGGTCTCGCGCACCAGGGTGCCGGGCTTGCCGGTCGGCTCAGTCATTCGCGTCTCCAGGCGGGGGAACGAGGTCCGGGGGCTCCGGTCGGCGCCCCCGGATCGGGCGGCGTCATCGTATCCGTGTCCCCGCCGAGCCGCCGTGAGGTGTGTCGCGCGGTCGAACGGCCCTTCAGCGCCGTGCAGTGCCCTTCAGCGCCGTGCCCGCCGGGGGCGGGGTGCGGGCTCCTGTCAGCCTCGGGGCAGGGCGGCGCCGACCGCCTCCCCCACGTGGCCCACGGGCACCACCCGCACGCCGGCGGCGTCGCGCAGCTCCTCGCTGCCGGCCAGGGGCACGACGGCCCGGTCGAAGCCCAGACGGGCGGCCTCCGCCAGGCGCCGCTGGATGCCGACCGTAGCCCGCACCTCCCCGGTCAGACCCACCTCCCCGAAGGCGATCAGTCCGGCCGGCGTGGGCAGATTCCGCGCCGCACTGACCACGGCGAGCGCCACCGCCAGATCCGTGGCCGGCTCGACGGCGCGCGCCCCGCCCACCGTGGAGACGTAGACGTCGGTCCCGGACGTGTCCACGCCCAGACGCGCGGCGAGGACGGCCAGCGCCATGGCCACGCGCGAGTGATCCACGCCCGAAGTGGTGCGCCGAGGCGAGCCCGCGGCGGTGCCGGCCACGAGCGCCTGAATCTCGACGGGCATGGGGCGGCGCCCCTCCAGGGTGACGGTCGCGCAGGTGCCCGGCACCTGCGAGCGCGCTGCGGACAGGAACAGGCCCGACGGGTCGGCCAGCCCCACGATGCCGCGTTCTCCCAGGTCGAAGCAGCCGACCTCGTCGGTGGGTCCGTAGCGGTTCTTGATCGCGCGCAGCAGCCGCAGGCGGGCGTGCCGGTCGCCCTCGAACTGGCAGACGACGTCGACGAGGTGCTCGAGCACCCGCGGTCCGGCGATGCCGCCGTCCTTGGTGACGTGGCCGACCAGCAGCACGGGGATGCCGCGCTCCTTGGCCACGGCGATCAGTGCTCCGGCGACCGCCCGCACCTGGGCGACGCCGCCGGCCGACCCCTCGATGCGGGTGGAGGCGATCGTCTGCACCGAGTCGACGACGAGCAGCGAGGGCCCGACCGCCTCCACGTGTCCGAGCAGAGCTCCGAGCCCGGTCTCGGCGGCGAGCAGGAGGGCCGGGTCGACGGCGTCGATGCGCTCGGCTCGCAGTCGCACCTGGCTGGCCGATTCCTCGCCGGTGACGTAGAGGACGGGCCCCTCCCCCCGCCGCCTGGCCACCGTCGCCGCCCGGGCGGCGACGTCGAGCAGGAGGGTCGACTTGCCGACTCCCGGTTCTCCGGCCAGCAGCACGACGGCGCCGGGAACGATTCCTCCGCCCAGGACCCGGTCGAGCTCGCCGACGCCGGTGGGCCGGGCGCGGGCCTCCTCGGCGCTGACCTCGCCGATGGGGCGGGCGGGGGTCGCGGGCCGCGCGGTCGCGGCCCGGACGAGCTCCGGCCCGTTCGCGCACGAGGCGTCAGCCCCCGGGGTCTCGGTGAGTTCCTCGAGCGTGCCCCACGCCTTGCAGCCGCGGCACTGGCCGAGCCACTTCGGGCTCGTCCAGCCGCACTCCGTGCAGACGTAGGAGGTGCGCACTCGCGTGGTTCTGGAGGCCATGACGGCAGACTAACGGGCGCCGCCGACACGGGGCGGGCGGGCCTCCGCCGGTAACCGGTCCGGCCCGCGGTCGTCCGGTTCACGCGTTCTGCAGCAGCGCCCGCGCCGTCGGCTCGTCGGTGACCAGGGCGGACAGGTAGCCCCCGCGCAGCGCCGCGAGGATGGCCATGACCTTGTCGGAACCGGCGGCCACGCCGATGACCAGCGGGATCTCGTTCAGCCTGTCCGGGTCGAGACACAGGGTGCGGTCGCACAGGGAGGTGCGCACGTGGCGGCCGGCGGCGTCGAGGTGGTGGCCGCACACATGGGCCACCACGTTGCGCTGACGGCACTCGCGGACGACGCCGGGAGTCATCCAGCGGCGCAGCAGCGGGCTGACGGAGGATCCGACCGTGCCGATCCCCGTCAGGGCGACATCGCTTCGGGCGGCCAGCTCGAGAGTGGTGGCGACCTGGTCCTCCTTGCGCACGGCCCGGGCCAGGGATGGGGAATCGAAGACGAGCGGCACGGTCAGGGACCGGAATCGGCCGCCCAACCGCAGGGACAGATTGCGGCACACGTCGGGCCCGTCCTCCAGGTTGAAGGACTCCCCGACGCTGCCGAGCATCGCCACAGTGGTCGAGGCCGGCCAGCTGCGCTCGGCCACATGGTGGACGACGGCGGCCACGGCCCGCCCGTTGGACACTGCGATCACGCTGCGCGGTCCGCAGTTCTCGACCAGCAGGTCGGCCGCGCTGCGGGCGACGTCGGGGCCGATGCCGGAGCCGCCTGCGGGCGCCGTCTCGCTCACGCGTGCGGTCGTGAGACCGAAGGCGGCCACGAGCCGCTCCTCCAGAGCCATGAGGCGCTCGATGGGGTGGGCCACGGTGACGGTGACGATGCCGACGCGGCGCGCCTCGGTGAGCATGCGCGAGACCGTGGGCCGCGAATAGCCCGTGCGGCGGGCGATCTCCGCCTGGCCGAGGTCCTCCTCCCAGTAGAGGCGGGAGACCTCGAGCAGCACGGCGGCGCGGTCGCGAGTGAGGTCGGCGCACACGTGTTCATCCTAGAAGGATCGCGTCGCTCGTACTCCTTCTTCGTCCGGAGAATTCAATGAATCGACGAATCGGTCGGGGCTGGAGAAAACGCATCCGCACGAATGTTCTCTTCCGCCCTCCGGCGGAAGCGCGGCTCATTCCTACCGTGAATGTCACCGGTCGGCGGGGCCCCTGATGAGAGCGCCGTCGCCGGATCGCTCGCAGATCACCAGTTCGAAGGAGAGCCTCATGGGTATCGTCCGCACCATCCACGGCGACGTCGACCCGTCGACCCTCGGCGTCGTCAACGCCCACGACCACCTCATCCGCGTCGGCGCCGGCGAGGTCTACATCGACCCCGATCACCTCCTCGTCGATGAGGACAAGGCAGCTCAGGAGGCCGCCTACTTCGTCGAGGCATCCAAACGCTTCGCCCCCACCGCCACCATCGTCGACATGTGCCCGGCCTCCTCGGGCCGCGGCGTCGTCAAGCTCAAGCGCGTCGTCGACCGCGTCCCCGACCTCCAGGTCGTCGCGGCCACCGGGTTCCACCAGCAGAAGGTCTACCTGGAGTGGCGCCAGTCCTGGGCCAATCAGTACACGGTCACCGAGATCGCCGACCTGCTCATCGCCGACGTCGTCGAGGGCATCGATGCGGGCGACTACATGGGCCCTCTGGTCAAGCGCACCGACGTGCGCGCCGGCGTCATCAAGTGGGCCACCGCCTACGGCAGGATCACCGACTGGGAGATCAAGACCGGGAAGGCCATCGCTATTGCGTCGAAGGAGACCGGCGCCCCGATCAACACCCACGTCACCGCCGGCACCTGCGGCCCGGAGCAGGCCCGTTTCCTCATCAATGAGGGCGTGGCGCCCGAGAAGATCGCCATCGGTCACATCCAGCGCAACTGGGACCCGTGGATCCACGAGCAGATCGTCTCCGCCGGCGCCTACGTCGAGCTCGACGGCACCAACCGCATCAAGTACGTGCCCGACAACGCTCGCGTCAACCTCATCAAGACGCTGAAGGAGAAGGGCTACGGCAAGCAGGTCCTGCTGGGCACCGACTCGGGCAAGGCGTCCTACCAGAAGGTCTACGGCTCGGTTTCGGGCATCGACTATGACCCGGCCGTCTTCTGCCCGCGCCTGATCGACGACGAGGGTGTGGACCCGGACTACGTCCAGGACCTCCTGGTGGACAACGCCGCCGCCTTCTTCGCCTTCGAGCCCCTCGCGGGCTGAGCGGGGGCGAGTCGAGATGGCACCCAAGCTGCAGATCGCCCTGGACACCTTCGACCTGCCCGGTGCGCTGGGACCGCTGCAGAAGGCGGCCCCCCACGTCGATATCGTCGAGTGCGGCACCATCCTCGTGCTGTGCGAGGGCTACCGCGCTGTGCGGGCGATCCGGGCCCTCTTCCCGGACAAGCAGATCCTGGCCGACGTGCGCATCGCCGAGGCCGGCTCCACGATCGCCCGACTCGCCTTCGAGGCCGGCGCGGACCTGGTCTCCTGCGTGGCGGGGGCCTCCCTGGCCACCATTGAGCAGGTCTGCAAGGTCGCCGCCGAGTTCAACGGCGAAGTGCAGGTCGAGCTGGCCGACGAGTGGTACGACGCCGATCGGGCTCGCGCCTGGCGCGCGGCCGGAGTCCAGCACGTCATCGTCAAGCGTTCGCGGGACCGCGAGGCGGCCGGCGACCTGTCCTGGAGGCCCGAGGACATGGACCGCGTCGACGAGCTGGCCGCGATGGGCTTCACCGTCACCGTCACCGGCGGGGTCAGCGCCGCGGATCTGCCGGCCTTCGCGGGCCGCAGGGTCGGCATCGTCATCGCCGGCCGGGCCATCGTCGCCGCCGACGACCCGGCGGCCGCGGCCGCCGAGCTGCGCACCACCGTGGAGGAGGTGTGGCCATGAGCTCCGACGTCGCGCAAGCGGATGCCGCACGGACCGGTGCCGCGGCCGGCACGGGCCTCAGGGCGGGTATCAGTCTCGGCATCTATGAGAAGGCGCTGCGCAGCGGCCCGTTGGGAGGCTCCGGGAGCCGCGCGAGCGGCGAGGTCTGGCGGGACTTCCTCGACCAGGTGCCCCGGGCCGGCTTCTCCTACCTGGACATCTCCATCGACGAGTCCCCTCAGAGGGAGGCCCGCCTGGAGTGGGGACCGCGCCAGTGCCGCGAGGTCCGTGACGCCGCGGACGCGGTCGGCACCGACGTCGGCGGCATCTGCCTGTCGATCCACCGCAGAATCGCCCCGGGCTCGGCCGATCCCGCGGTGCGTCGCCGGGCCCGCGAGGTCATGGCGCGGGGCCTGGAGGTCTGCCACGACCTCGGCGCCCCGGTCATTCAGCTCGCCGGCTACTACTGCTACTACGAGGACCCGAACCCCGACGCGGAGCGCTGGTACGGCCAGCTCCTGGCCGACGCGGTCCCCATGGCCGCCCGACTGGGAGTGGTCATGGGCATCGAGAACGTCGACGGCACCGACGTCACCTCGATCCGCAAGGCCATGGAGTTCGTCGACGCCGTCGACTCCCCCTACCTTCAGATCTACCCCGACCTCGGCAACATCGCCGAGCAGGGGCTCGATCCCGCCGTCGAGCTTCAGGCCGGGACGGGGCACATGGTGGCGATGCACGCCAAGGACGTGCGCCGCGGCGAGCCCCGCCGCGTCGACGTGGGCACCGGCATCGTCGACTGGGACCGCTCCTTCGAACTGCTCCGGGACCAGCACTGGGCGGGTCGCCTCATGATCGAGATGTGGAACGACGACGCGCCGGACTCCCTCGAGCGGTGCGCGGCCGCCCGGGAGTTCATCGAGCGCAAGGCGGCCGGTGCCGGGATCGATGTCCTGGCGCCCTGAGCGGTACCGCCGCGGGGAGCGTCGCGCCGCGGTTCCGACCGCTGGTGCGGCACCCCGCCTCAACGCCGGCCCGCAGCACCATACGGCGCCGCTCCGGCGTCCATCCTCAGCCACCCCTACACCTCCAGCACCTTTAGCAACCCCGACGGCCAGGTCTGCGGACCAGCCGTGAGACGGTCCGACGAACGGCCGTCGGAGAAGGATTCGAACAATGACGTACGACCTGACAACCATTGGCGAGGGACAGATTCGGCTGACGTGCGAACGCGGCGACCGTCTGGCCACCGCCCGCTCGCTGCGCATGACCGCCGCCGGCTCCGAGGCGAATGTCGCGGGGCTGTTGGCCGAGCTCGGCCGCTCCACGGCCTGGACGACCAAACTGCCCCGAGGCGAGCTGGCCGACCGCATCGCTTTGGAGTACTCCGCCGTCGGTGTGGATATGAGCCGCATCGTCATGGCCGATGAGGGCCGCGTCGCCCTCTACTTTCTCGAGCCCGGTGAGTTCCCCCTGCCCGGCAAGGTCACCTACGACCGCCAGTACACGCCCTTCCGCTCCATCGTCCCCGAGGAGTTCGACTGGGACGCGCTGCTCGATACCCGCGTCGTCTTCCTGACCGGAATCACGGCGGCCCTCACGCCCGAGACCGCCCGCGTGGTGCGCTACTGCGCCGACGCCGCCTGCGAGCGGAGCGTCGACGTCGCTCTGGACGTCAACTTCCGCTCCCTGCTGTGGGACGGCGACCAGGCCCGCACAGTGCTCGAGCCCATCGCGCGGCGGGCGGCGATCCTGTTCTGCTCGCGCTCGGACGCCGGCATCGTCTTCGGCATCGACGGCGAGGGCGTGACCGTGTGCCGCGCTCTGCGCGAGGAGATGGGCGCGCCCACGGTCGTGTCCACCGACGGCCGGGCGGGGACCTACCTGTCCACCCAGAGGAAGGATCGTGTCTTCGAGATCAAGTCGGTTCCGGTCATCGACCGTCCCGGCGCCGGCGACTCCTTCGTGTCCGGCACCCTGCACGGGTGGCTCGACGGCGACGTCGAGCACGGCATCGAGATGGGCACCAAGGTGGCTCAGCTCGCACTGACCCACCACGGCGACCTCACGCACGTGCGGCTCGGCGAGCTCCAGTTCCTCGGCAGCTCGGACATCGTCCGGTGACGACGTCAACTCCCATTGATTCACAGTAATAAGATTGGACGGCATATGAGCGCGCAACGAGCAGTGGCGTCTGCGGCGCCTCAGGGGAAGACGGCCCCTGAACAGATCGACAACCACCGTCTCACCGGGCACCAGATCTCCCTCATCTCGATGGCCATCATCGGCAACGTGTCGGAGTTCTTCGACATGTTCCTCATCGGATTCATCGTTAACCTTTTGACCAACGCGCCCGGCTGGGAGCTCACCGGGTTCCACTCGGGCATTATCCTGGCCGGTGCCGGTCTAGGGACCGTGCTGGGGTCCATCGCCTGGGGCCGGCTGGCCGATAAGATCGGGCGTAAGCAGGCATTCATCTGGTGCATCGGCGTCCTCGTGGCCTTCACCGCGGCCTCGGCCTTCACGCCCGTCAACGGGTGGATCGTCCTGGCGATCCTGCGCACGGGCGTCGGTTTCGGCGTCGGCGGTCTCAACATCACCTCGGTGCCCTACGTTCAGGAGTTCGTGCCCGCCAAGCAGCGTGGTCTGCTGGCGGGGCTGACGAGCGTCTTCATTCCGGCCGGCATCTTCCTGGGCGGGCTCGTCACCAAGTACCTCGGTGACGACCTCGGGTGGCGCGGCCTGATCGCCGTCGGCTGCATCCCGATCATCCTGCTGGCCTGGGCCAGGATCATTCCCGAGTCCCCCCGCTTCCTGCTCATGCGGGGCCGTGAGCAGGAGGCGAGGGACGCCTACGCCTGGGCCATGGAGATCCCCGACGACCAGGTGGCGGAGCTCCCCGCGCTGCCGAAGGAGATCTCTGCCTCCTACTCGGTCATCTTCACCAAGTACCCCAAGCAGCTGCTCGTCGTCTCCCTCGGCTCCTTCTGCTTCATCCTGGGCTCTTTCACAGTCCAGTCCTGGGGGCAGACGCTGCTGGGCCAGTCCTTCACCTTCGCCCCCAAGACGGTGGCGACCCTGTTCATGTTCGTTTCGCTCGGCGACCTGCTCGGACGGTTGGGTTCGGCGTGGATCTCGGATCACATCGGGCGGCGCTGTACCATGTTCGGCTACGGCCTCATCGGCGCCGCCGGCGCCCTCGTAGCCGCCCTGTCCACCCGTATGGTCCACGGCGACGACGTCGGCAGCGCCGGCCACATCTTCTTCGTCGGCATCTTCATCATCATGATGTTCGGCGACGGCGCCTTCGGCATTCTCAATGCCTTCGGCGGCGAGCAGTTCCCCACCGAGGCCCGCTCGACCGGCCTGGGGCTGGGCTACGGCATCGGCGCGGTCGCCAAGGTCGTCGGCCCGTACGTCGTCGGGGCTCTCATCGGCAATAGCGACTTGACCGCGGAGGTCGTCTTCCTGCCCTTCATGATCTTCGCAGTCCTCCTGCTGCTGGGAGGCGTCATCTACCTCTTCGCCAGGGAGACGAAGGGAGCGTCCCTGGAGGACATCTGACCCGCCCCCTCCTCCCTCCCCCGCGGAGACCGGCGGTGGGAACCGGTCGCACCGCCCTAGTCGCCGCCGCCCCTGCCCGGGGAGCGGCGGCGGCTGCGTCGAGAAGTTGTGAAAGTTACGGAAGTGTGCGGGAGACCGCGGAGGAGGAGTCAGGCCGACGACGAGTCATCGTCGCAGGCCGGTGGTCGTCTCCCGCGAGGTGCGTTCTGCTGCGCGGACGGCTGAGGGTCCGTCGGAGTCCGGCCGTATTCGGACTGGGCCCGCCCGTCGGGAGGGGTGTAGCCGGTCGGGATCTGTCCGTAGGGAGCGTGCGGGGTCTGCCCGTAGGGATTGGTGTAGCCGGTCGCGGAGGTCGGGGCTTGTCCGTAGGGAGCGTGCGGGGCTTGTCCGTAGGGATTGGTGTAGCCGGTCGCGGAGGTCGGGGCTTGTCCGTAGGGAGCGTGCGGGGCTTGTCCGTAGGGAGCGTGCGGGGTCTGCCCGTAGAGGTTGGTGTAGCCGGTCGGAGTCCGCCCTCCGCCCGCTGCCGCCTGGACCCCCACCGGTTGGGCCGGCGGCGCAGCGCCCCAGGGCTGCTGGGGGACGGCGGCCTGGCCGGGGGCGAGCCGCAGGAGATCCGGCGGTAGGCCGGTGACCGGATCCCGGCCGAGCTTGTGGGCCAGCAGAGCCCGGTCGCGATTGCGGACCATGCGAGGGGCGATCTTGAGGACGAGGTCGTCGAGCAGCTGGGCGATGCCGATGAGGATGACGATCGGAATGGCGATCAGAAAGAAGGGGATGCGCACGCGGGGCCCCTTCGAGAGCCAGGCCAGGAACATGATGAATCCCACTGCCCCCAGAATGAGTATGAGGGTGAGGATGAGGGGGTAGAGCTTCGAGCGCGGTTCCTTCGGCTTGTCTGCGTCTGCCATGAGGAGGCTCCTTCGCGGGGTTGGGACACGGTGACGTCGGACGCCCGGCCACAGCATCCGTCCTCACCCCGGCTGTCGCAAGGCCGTGCGTCTCTACGTCCCTCGACGAGGACTGGGCGAATGGGAGACGGACGTACCGACGACCCGCCGTCTCCGAACCGTCTCCCGCGCCCTCGCATGCTCTCATGGTCCCGGGGAGCCGACGCGTCGGCGTTGTCGGGCTGCGCGGTTGCGGGCGGGGCGATCAGCCCGGTGCCCGCCGATCAGTGCTGCCCGTAGACGTTCTGGTAGCGGTCGTTGAGCTTGTCGACCAGGTTCTGGTCGATGAGTGTGATCTCGCCGCCGGCGCGGGCGATGTGGATGGTGCGGGCGACCTCCTCGCACATGGCGGCGGCCTTGACGGCGGCACGGGCGTCCCTTCCGATGGTGAAGGGGCCGTGGTTGGCCATGAGGACGGCCGGGGACTTCGAGTCGGACAGGGTTTCGACGATGCCGCGCCCGATGGAGTCGTCCCCGATGAGGGCGAAGGGTCCTACGGGGATGTCGCCGCCGAACTCGTCGCCCATCATGGTCAGGGCGCAGGGGATGGGCTCGCGGCGCGCCGCCCAGGCGGTGGCGTAGGTGGAGTGGGTGTGCACGATGCCGCCGACCCGGTCCATGTGGCGGTAGACGTAGGCGTGGGCGGCGGTGTCGGAGGACGGGGTGAGAGAGGCCGGCGTGCCGTCGTCGATCTTGTCCCCCTCCAGGGTGCACACGACCATGGTGTCGGCTCTCAGCTCGTCGTAGGAGACGCCGGAGGGCTTGATGACGAACAGATCGGTCGTGATCGTCTCGCCGTTGCGCGTGAGGGTGACCCGTTCGGAGACGTTGCCGGCGGTCCACACCACCAGGCCCCACCGGGGCAGTTCGGCGTGCAGGGCCGAGACTCTCTCGCGGGTTGCCGCCACCGCCTCCTGGATATCGGCGTCCAGCTCGGACAGGACGATCTGGTCTGGTGAGGTGTGTGTCTGGGGCAACTCGGGCACCGTTCTTTCGTTCTCTCTACTCATCAGCGTGCGTGTTGTTGTGGTGACGCCCGCGCGAGCGGCGGGCCTCGCCGGTACGCCCCACTGTGCCGGTTCCGGTGCGGCGGAGCACCCGCCGCGGTGAACGGACGTGCGCCGCTGCACAGGGGCGGCGCAGCAGGGGTGCGCCAAGCCTAGAGGCAAGCATTCACGTCGGGTGCGGCATCGGGCTAGCATCTGCCTCTGATGTCGTCGCCGCGCTCTGGTCGGCGCCCGCCGGGCGGGGCGAGGGCGCCGCCACCCCGAGAAGCAACGGAGCAGGATTCGGATGACCCCTTCCACCACGACACCACCGCAGGCCGTCGCCCTGGATCTGAGCAGGACCGCGCTGGGCATCGAGCTCGGCTCGACCCGCATCAAGGCCGTCCTCATCGACCGGTCCCATGCCGTCGTCGCCTCCGGCTCCCACGAGTGGGCCAACGACCTGGTCGACGGCGTGTGGACCTACGCCATCGACGACGTCGTCGCGGGGCTGCGGGCCGCCTACGCCGGGCTCGCCTGCGACCTGCGGGACCGGTACTCCATCGAGCTGACCACGGTCGGGGCCATCGGCATCTCCGCGATGATGCACGGCTACATCCCCCTGGATGCCGACGGCGAGCTGCTGACCGCCTTCCGCACCTGGCGCAACACCTTCACCCAGGAGTCCTCGGCGGTCCTGTCGGGGCTGTTCGGGCTCAACATCCCCCAGCGCTGGTCGGTGGCCCATCTCCACCACGCCATCGTCCGCGGCGAGGAGCACGTGGCGCGCATCGCCCGCATCACAACTCTGGCGGGCTACGTTCACCACCGTCTGACGGGTCGCCACGTTCTGGGCGTGGGGGAGGCCTCGGGCGTCTTCCCCATCGGGACGGACGGCCGCTCCTTCGACGCCGGGATGGTCGCCGCCTTCGACGAAGCGGTGGATGTGCCATGGTCCCTGATCGACGTCCTGCCGCGAATCGCCGTCGCCGGTCAGGATGCCGGCACGCTGACCGCCGCCGGCGCGGCCCTGCTCGACCCCACCGGCATGCTGCGTCCCGGGGTGCCGCTGTGTCCGCCCGAGGGCGACGCCGGCACCGGCATGGTGGCCACCAACTCGGTGCGCCCGCGCACCGGCAACGTCTCGGCGGGCACCAGCGCCTTCGCCATGATCGTCCTGGAGCGGCCGTTGCGGACCCTGGTGGAGCAGATCGACCTGGTCGCCACGCCGTCGGGAGCGCCTGTAGCCATGGCCCATTCCAACAACTGCACGAGCGACCTCAACGCCTGGGTCGAGGTCTTCGACCAGTTCGCTCGGGCCATCGGCGCCCCGGTCGAGCGCGGCCGGCTCTTCGACGTCCTGCTGGGTGCAGCGGACGACGGTTCCATGGACGACGCCGGGGTGGTGGCCTTCAACTTCCTGTCCGGGGAGCACCTGGTGGGTCTGGCCTCGGGCAGGCCCATGGTGGTGCGCCGCCCCGAGAGCACGCTGTCGCTGGCGGCCCTTATGCGCGCCCACCTGTTCGCCGCCTTCGCCTCGATGGCCTATGGCGTCAGAGTGCTGCGCGCCAATGCCGATGTCTCCATCGACTCGATGTTCGCCCACGGGGGCATCTTCGCCACGCCCGAGATCCCTCAGCGCGTCCTGGCCGCCGCTTTCAACACGCCCGTGTCGGTGGGCGCCACCGCCTCCGAGGGCGGGGCATGGGGCATGGCCCTGCTCGCCGGTTACATGCTGTGGGCCGAGGGCCGGCCGCTGGAGGACTACCTCTCACAGGTTGTTTTCCGCGACATGGAGATCCTCACCATTGCGCCCGCGCCCGAGCAGGCCGAGGAGTATGCCCGCTACCTGGAGACGTTCATGCGGGCACTGCCGGTCGAGGCCGCGGCCGCCGAGGTCTTCTGACCGGGCCCCGCCCCGTCGCGGGACGCGGCGCGGCGGGGCCGGACGGCCCGGCATCTCGCACGTCAGCCCCGTCTTCAGCGCCGAGATCCGGACCGTCGGGATTCCAGGTGTCCTATTGCCCACTGCTGACGGGCGGTAGCGGATAACGCCGGGGCCGGCCGCTCGCACGAGCGGCCGGCCCCGGCGTCGTCCCCGACCCGGTCAGGCCCGAGCGAGGGCTTCGCGCGCCCGGGCGGCGACGTTCTCCCCCGTGAAGCCGTACTCGTGGAACAGGTCGGCGGCCGGGGCGGAGGCGCCGAAGTGGTCGATGGAGACGATCGCCCCGCCGCTGCCGACGCGCTCGCGCCAGCCCATGGCAATGCCGGCCTCGACGGATACGCGCACGCCGCTCTCGGGCAGGACCGAGGCGCGGTAGGCCTCGTCCTGCTGGTCGAACCACTCCAGGCAGGGGGCGGAGACGACGCGCGTCGGCGTTCCCCCGGCCTGGAGGAGCTCGCGGGCCTCGACCGCGACCGAGACCTCGGAACCGGTGGCGATGATGGTCACCTCAGGGGTGACGGGGACGCCTTCGGCGTCGGTGGCGTCGACCAGGACGTAGGCGCCGCGGCGCACGCCCTCGCGGGCGGCGAGCGCCGAGGTCAGGACCGGGAGGTTCTGGCGCGACAGGACGATGCCGGCGGGCTCGTGACGGCGCCGCAGCATCTCGACCCAGGCGGCTGCGGTTTCGTTGGCGTCGGCCGGTCGGACGACGTCGAAGCCGGGAATGGCGCGCAGGGAGGCCAGGTGCTCGATGGGCTGGTGGGTGGGGCCGTCCTCGCCCACGCCGATCGAGTCGTGGCTCCACACGAAGATGGTGGGGATCCGCATGAGAGCGGCCAGGCGAACGGCTGGGCGCATATAGTCGGCGAAGACCATGAAGGTGCCGCCGTAGGCCCGAGTCAGGCCGTCCAGAACGATGCCGTTGAGGGCCCCGCCCATGGCGTGCTCGCGCACTCCGAAGTGGATGATGCGCCCCCAGGGGCCGTCGCCCTCCTCCGCAGCCAGGGAGGCGGGCAGGAAGGAGGGCTCTCCGGCCATGTCCGTCTTGTTGGAGCTGCCCAGGTCGGCCGAGCCGCCCCACAGCTCGGGGACCACGGGGGCCAGGGCGGAGAGCGTCTCGCCCGAGGCGTTGCGGGTGGCCGCCGAGTCCCCGACCTCCCAGGTCGGCACGGCGGCGTCGAGACCCGCGGGCGGCTCGCCGGCCAGTAGACGGTCCAGCAGACCGGCCCGCTCGGGGTTGGACGCCCGCCACGCGGTGAAGCGGGCGTCCCAGTCGGCGCGCTCGGCAGCGGCGCGCTCGGCAGCGTGGGCGCGGGTGCGCTCCAGGACGCCGTCGGTGGCGAAGGCCTTCTCGGGGTCCAGGCCGAGAGTCCGCTTGAGTCCGGCGACCTCCTCAGCGCCCAGCTTGGCCCCGTGGCTGGACTCCTTGCCCTGTTTGGTGGGGGCGGGCCAGGCGATGATCGTGCGCAGGCGGATGAGGGAGGGGCGGGCGGTCTCGGCGCGTGCCGCCGCGATGGCCTCGTGGAGGGCGGCGAGATCCTCGTGGTACTGGCCGCCGGCGGTCCAGTCGACCTCGAGGACCTGCCACCCGTAGGCGGCGAAGCGGGCGGAGGGGTCCTCGGTGAAGGAGAGGTCGGTGTCGCCCTCGATGGAGATGTCGTTGTCGTCGTAGATGGCGATGAGGTTGCCCAGCTGCTGGGTGCCGGCCAAGGAGGCGGCCTCGGAGGATACGCCCTCCTGCAGGCAGCCATCGCCCATGAGTGTGTACACGTAATGGTCGAACACCGACTCGCCGTCGGGTGCGGTGGGGTCCAGCAGGCCGTGCTCGTAACGGGCGGCCATGGCCATGCCCACCGCGTTGGAGAAACCGGCGCCCAGGGGGCCGGTGGTGGTCTCGACGCCCTTGGTGTGACCGAACTCCGGGTGACCCGGTGTGAGCGACCCGGCGGTACGCAGCGCTGCGATGTCGGAGACCTCCAGACCGTAGCCCGCCATGGCCAGCTGAATGTACTGCAGCAGCGAGGCGTGGCCCTCCGAGAGCACGAAGCGGTCGCGACCCAGCCACCGGTCGTCGGCCGGGTCGCCGATCATCTCGTACTGGTAGAGCAGGTAGGCCGCAGGAGCCAGGGAGATGGCGGAGCCGGGGTGGCCCGAACCGGCCTTCTCCACGGCGTCGGCGGCCAGGGCCTTGGCGACGTTGATCGCCTTGAGGTCGAGGTCGGTGAGCTGGAGGGTCTCAGCACTCACTGTGGAACTCCTTACGTCATAGCTGATGGGGCTGCGTCCGCGCGCCGGGCGGTTCGATGCGGTGCCGGTCGGCATCCTCATGCGGTGCCGGGGAGCGTGGCAAGAAACGTCGTGAACGGATGCTCGCCTCGGCGTGTCGGATCCGGAGGACATCCTGCCACGGATAGTCCTCCAACGGAACAAAAATATCGGCACGTGCGAGTCAGGCCCGGGATGGTGCGGGTTTACCGAGTTGACGAGCATCATGGAGAGTCCTTGTTCATGGGGTATCGATCGTCCGCTTGACTTTGCAGTTGCGTGGTGCCACACTTCATCCGCCGCGTTTTGAACCGGTCCAAAGAAGGGGCGGACGACGACGGCGTGTGCTCGACGGCGAGCGCAACGAGTTCCGATGGAGGATTGACATGAAGCGTGGTTTCAAGTCCGCACTCGTGGCCGGCGTGGCCTGTGCGGCGCTCGCGCTGGCCGGTTGCGCGGGCGGCAAGGGCGCCAGCTCATCCGGGGGCACCGCCGGGGCGGGAGGCGACTCGGGTTCCACCTCGGTGGCCTTCGTCCCCAAGGTCCAGGGGATTCCGTTCTTCGAGGCCATGAACTCCGGCGGCCAGGACGCCGGCGAGGAGTTCGGCTTCCAATGGGTCTACAGCGGTCCGACCACCGCCGACCCTGCGGCCCAGAGCGAGGTCGTCCGCTCCCTCATGCAGCAGCGGGTCGACGCCCTCATGGTCGCCCCGAACGATCCCGACTCCATGGCACCGGTTATCACCGAGGCCCAGGGGCAGGGCATCAAAGTCGGTACGGCCGACACCGATGCCTCGAGCTCCAGCCGTGAGGTCTTCGTGACGCAGGCGACCGAGGAGGCCATCGGAACCGCCCTCCTGGAGCAGATCGCCGCGCCCCTGAACGGGGAGGGCGAGGTCGCCATCGTCTCGTGCGGCCAGACCGCGGCCAACCTCAACGCCTGGATCAAGGTCATCCAGGACAAGGCCGCCACCGACTACCCCGACCTCAAGATCGTCGAGACCGTCTACGCCGACGAGGACCAGGCCAAGGCGGTCACGATGGCCAAGAACCTCATCAATGCCTACCCCGACCTCAAGGGTCTCATCGGCCCGTGCACCACCGCGGCGCCCGGTGTCGCCCAGGCGGTCCAGGAATCGGGCAAGACCGGGCAGATCCACACCACCGGTGTCGGCACGCCCCAGGCGATGCTGCCCTACCTCCAGGACGGCTCCTCATCGGCCTCCGTTCTCTGGGACGTGGAGAACCTCGGCTACCTCACCGCCTGGGCCGGGTGGAAGCTGGCCCAGGGCGAAACCTTCGCGCCGACCCAGGACGTCGGCCGCATCTCAGGGGTCACCTACGACGAGTCCTCCAAGACTCTGGTCATGGGCCGCCCACTGATCCTGACAGCGGACAACGCCGGAGACTACGACTACTGACCCACCGATCGTGCGGCGACGCTCGACCCGGGTGCGGGGTCGCAGGCCGGCCCCGCACCCGGTGCCCGCGCGGACTGTCGCAGAGCGGTCGGGGAAGCCGGTCGGAAAGACGCGGAACATGACAGATGATGCGATGACTGAGGACTCGCCGAACGACGTCCTCCAGGTTCGCGGTATTGACAAGAGATACGGCGGGGTGCATGCACTGCGCCAGGTGACCTGGTCGGTCAGGAGCGGCGAAGTGCACGGCCTGGTCGGGGAGAACGGCGCCGGCAAGTCCACCCTGATCAAGATGATCAGCGGCGCCGAGATGCCCGACGAGGGGATCGTCCTCGTCGACGGCTCGCAGGTTCCCTCGGGGGACACGCAGGCGGCGCTCGCGGCCGGCGTCTCCCCGGTCTACCAGGAGCCGCAGCTGTTCGCCGACCTCACCGTCGAGGAGAACATCTTCCTGGGACGCGAGGAGACCCGGTTCGGAAAGGTCGACTGGGCGGATCAGCGCGGCCGCGTCGAGGCGCTCCTCGAACGTCTGAAGCTCGAGCCCGGCATCATGCACAAGCGGGTCGCCGACTTGCCGGTCGGCGAGCAGCAGCTGGTGTCGATCGCCAAGGCCTTCGCCGTCGACGTGCGGCTGCTCATTCTCGACGAGCCCAGTGCGATCCTCGCCAGCTCCGACATCGACCGTCTCTTCGAGATCGTCAGGGGTCTGCGGGACGAGGGCATCGGCGTCATCTACATCTCTCACCGCCTCGATGAGCTCGGGCGGATCACCGACAGGATCACCGTCATGCGCGACGGATCGGTGATCGGGACCTATCCCGCGCGCGAGATGTCGCCGACGAAGATCGCCCGGGCGATGGTCGGAGACAAGTTCGAGGTCGCCGACCGTTCCGACAGGCGCAGCGTCGTGACCGACGAGGTCGTTCTGTCCGCCAGCTCCCTGTCTCAGGGGCCTCGGCTGACGAACGCGTCCTTCGACCTGCACCGGGGTGAGATCCTCGGGATCTACGGATTGATCGGTTCCGGGACCACCGAGTTGGTGCGCGCCCTGTACGGGATCGTGCCCGCCGCCTCCGGCGAGATCCGCGTCAAGGGGGAGAAGGCGGAGATCCGCTCTCCTCATCAGGCGATGAGACTGGGCATGGCCATGCTGCCGGGCAACCGGAAGCTCCAGGGCGTCTTCCTGCCCAAGAGCCTGTCCTTCAACCTCAGCTCCAGTCACCTGCCCTTCTTCTCCCGGCTCGGGTTCTTCAGCTATGCGCGGGAGAGGCGGTCCGTGGAGGAGTTCATCGCCCGTCTGCGGGTCAAGGCGCCGGGCCCGTCCACCATTATCGGGTCGCTGTCGGGAGGCAACCAGCAGAAGGTGGTCATGGCCAGGCAGCTGGTCGAGGCCCCCGAGATCCTCCTGGTCGAGGAGCCGACCCAGGGGGTGGACGTCGGGGCGAAGGCTGAGATCCACCAGTTGATCCTCGACCACGCGGCGCAGGGGCGCTCCGCGATCGTCGTCTCGACGGACCTGGAGGAGATCCGTTTCCTCTCCGACAGGATCCTCGTCATGAGGCACGGGGAGTCGACGGTGGAGATGGACGGGGAGGTCTCCGCCGTCTCCCTTCTGAGCGCCGCGTCGGGCGAGGTGGAAGAGGCGGAAGTGGAGGAGAGGGTATGACACCGCGCATCATCGAACGACTGTCCCTGTTGGGAGCGGGACGGCGCAGGAGCCGCCGCCTCCTCGAGGGGCAGGAGGCCGTTCTCATCGTCGTGATCGCCCTCCTGTGGGTGGCCATGGGGGTGACGACACCGACCTTCATGGAACCGGCGAGCGTCTTCGCGATCTTCTACACGATCGCCCCCATCGCGGTGATCGGGATCGCCATGACGCCCATCATGTGCACGGCGGGGATCGACGTGTCGGTGGGCGCCTCGCTCGCCGTCGTCATGGTTGTCGTCTCCAAGCTCATCCGCGACGCGGGGGTCGGCGCGCCCGTGGCGATCCTGGCCGCCCTGGCCATCGGGGCGCTCCTGGGCGCGGTCAACGCCGTGCTCATCGCCTTCGGACGGGTGCCCGCC
>ERZ772945.1128-NODE-1128-length-19626-cov-9.248224_pt1 | contig 19626 bp, 16 predicted proteins | sample MGYA00511681_ERZ772945 | MGnify/ENA primary metagenome ERZ772945 (study PRJEB29015, sample SAMEA2737943) | human oral metagenome | biome: human oral; feature: human-associated habitat; material: dental | place: China | collected 2143 ...
TGTTCGTCATTCAGCGGCGCTTCGGCCGGGACACCTCGGCGATCGTGGGGCTGCTCGCGATCAACCTCGTCATCTCCGTCCTCGGGTCCGGGATCTCCTGGCAGGGCCACTTGGGCGGCCTGCTGACCGGCGCGGCCGTGTCCGCCGTCTTCGCCTGGGCTCCGCGGAACAAGCGCGGCGTCTACGCGGTGGGGGGATGCGTGGCCGTGGGCGCGCTCCTGGTGGCCCTGGGGCCGCTGCGCCGCCACTTGGAGGGGGCGGACCTGCTGGTCGCGTGCGAACCGGACCTGTCGTTCCCGGCGCTGGCGGAGTCGTGCCTCGACGCCATCACGGCAGCGGCCGCCCCCTGGGCCATCCCCGTGGTGGCCCTGGCCGCCCGCTCCACCCTCTCCGCCCACGAGAGGGCCCAGTGGGGGCTGCACGGCGTGTTCGCCACCGACGGGGCCCTGGGACTGGGCACTGCGGGGGCGCGCATCGCGCGCACGTGGTTGCCCGCAGCGGACGGACCCGATAGCGCCGCCGGGCGCAAACGCGTAGGGTGAAGCCGAACGGGCACACGTATCTCTAAGGAGCACCATGTCTGATACTGCAACTCAGGCTCCCACGCACGAGGTCATCCTCACCGACGTGGCGGCCACGAAGGTCAAGAGCCTGCTGGCCCAGGAGGGCCGCGACGACCTGCGGCTGCGCATCGCCGTCCAGCCGGGCGGATGCTCCGGCCTCATCTACCAGCTCTACTTCGACGACCGGGTCCTTGACGGCGACGCCATCCGGGACTTCGACGGCGTGGAAGTCATCGTCGACCGCATGAGCGTGCCCTACCTGGCGGGCGCCACCATCGACTTCGCGGACACCATCGAGCGCCAGGGCTTCACCATCGACAACCCGAACGCGCAGAACACCTGCGCCTGCGGCGAGTCCTTCCACTGAGACGGGGACTGCACTGACATGACGTCGACACTGCGAAAGATCGGCGCCGTGGCGTGCGCCGCCCTGACCGCCATCACGCTGGCCGCGTGCTCGCCCGCGTCCTCGAACTCGTCCCAGAGCGGGGTGCTGGAGTGCACCACTGACGACTCCGCCGAGCAGGCCCAGGTGGACCGCTCGGGGGCCGGGTACTTCCCGAAGGTCACGGGCACTGAGACGCCCGTCATCGACCCCGCCACTGGCTCCGAGCCCACCGACAAGGTCCTGGTCAAGACGCTGACGAAGGGCGACGGGCCCGAGGTGTGCCCGGGCGCCCAGGTGAAGGTGAACTACGTGGGCGCCCTGTGGGACGGGACGAAGTTCGACTCGTCCTACGACAAGGGCAAGCCCGTTTCCTTCAGCCTCAGCGGCGTCATCAAGGGCTGGGGGTACGCCCTGGCGCACGCCCACGTCGGCGACCGCCTCGAGCTCGTGATCCCCTCGTCCCTGGGCTACGGGGAGTCCGGCGGCCAGCAGATCCCGCCGAACTCGACCCTCGTCTTCGTCGTGGACATCCTGGAGCAGCAGGGCGTGTCCCGCCAGGATCTGGCCGACGAGGCCACTTTGACGGGCGCCGAGGCGACGGGCGAGGAACTGCCCGCGGGCATCACCGTGACCGGGGGCCCCGGCGTCGAGCCGACCCTGACGATCGACGAGTCCCAGCCCATGCCCACCGAGCAGCAGGTGTACACGGTCTACAAGGGGACCGGCGAGGCACTGGCCGCCACTGACACCGTGCTGATGAAGGGCGTCGCCGGCGGATGGGGCGTCCAGGGCAGGACCGAGTCCTCGTGGAACTCCGAGCCCCTGCAACAGCCCGTCGCCCAAACGCCCTTCGCCGGGTACACGATCGGCTCGCGCATCGTCGTCGTGAGCCCGATCCCCGCGCAGGCGGGCCAGTCCGGGCAGTCCGGGACCGAGGCCCAGGCCATCGTCCGTGTCTTCGATATCGTCGGGAAGATGGAGTACCTCGACTCCTCCGGGAAGCCGACCACTCCGCCGCGGGGCTGACGGCCGCAGGGCGGCGGCCCGCGGGCCCGGCGGCTGTCGGCGCCCACTGGCCAGGCAGTCGGGGAACGTCGGCGCCCAGCGGCCGGGCGCTGACGACCGGAGCACGGCCCGGGGCGCGGCCCGCCCAGAGGCCCGGCCGTTGCCCGCCGCCACTGGCGCCGCCCAGCCGCATCACCCCCGAGGGGGGGCCTCCTGAATGTGGGAGGCCCCCCTTGTCGCTAGAATGGGCCCGCACAACACGCGGCTGACGGCCGCGCCAGCACACCACGAGGGAGTAACCAAGTGAGCGGAGAAAACGTGAACATCCTCGTTTTCAGCGACGACATCACGCGGCGCCGGGCCGTGACCGAGGGGGTGGGCCTGCGCGCCTCCGCGGACACCCCCCGGATCACGTGGACCGAGGCCGCCACGGCCTTCGGCGTGCGCGACGCCTTCGACCAGGGGGACTTCGCCCTGCTCGTCCTGGACGCCGAGGCGAAGAAGGAGGGCGGCATGTCCATCGCCCAGGATCTCATGGAGACCCGCGAGGACGTGCCCCCCGTCGTGCTGCTCACCGCCCGCCCCCAGGACGACTGGCTCGCCTCGTGGGCCGGGGCGTGCGCCACCGTGCCCGACCCGCTGGACCCCCTGGTCCTGCAGGAGACCATCGCCGAGGCGCTGCGGGGCGCGAAGTGAGCGGCGCGCCCCAGTGGAGTGACGTCATCGCCCGGCTCAACGGCGGAGCCTCCCTGTCCTACGAGGACGCCTACTGGGTGATGGACCAGGTGATGACCGGTGAGCTCGGCGACGCGCGCCTGGCCTCGTTCCTCACGTCCATGGCCATCAAAGGGGCCACGGTCGACGAGATCCACGGCCTGGCGGACGCGATGCAGGACCACGCACTGGCCGTCGACCTCCCGTCGCGCTCCCTCGACGTGGTGGGGACCGGCGGCGACGGCTTCGGCACCGTCAACATCTCCACGATGTCGGCGATCGCCCTGGCGGCGGCGGGCATCCCCATCGTCAAGCACGGCAACCGCGCCTCCACGTCCAAATCGGGTTCCGCCGACGTGCTCGAGGCCATGGGCGTGTCCCTGGACGTGGACGCCGCGCGCCAGCGGGAGATCTTCGACCGCATCGGCATCGCCTTCCTCTTCGCCAACAAGGTCCACCCCTCGATGCGCTTCGCAGCGCCCGTGCGCAGGGCCCTGGGCTTCCCGACGGCCTTCAACGTGCTGGGACCGCTGACCAACCCGGCGCGCGTGCAGGCGTGCGCCATCGGGGCAGCGGCCGAGGCCAGCGCCCGCCTCATGGCCGGGGTGTACGCCTCACGCGGCCTGTCCGCCATCGTCTTCCGCGGCCGCGACACCGGTCTGGACGAGCTGTCGACCGTCGGCGTCAACCAGGCGTGGATCGTCAGCGGCGGGGCCGTCAGCGAAGTGGAGTTCGACGCCTCGGAGATGTTCGACATGGAACCGGCGCGCATCGAGGACCTGCGCGGCGGGGACGCGCGCCAGAACGCGGAAGCCGCGCGCGAAGTCCTTTCCGGGGGAGGGGAGCGCGCCGTGCGGGACGCGGTCTGCCTCAATGCCGCCGCCGGCCTGCTCGCGTGGGAGGGCCTCGACGAGGCCGTCGACGCGGACTCCTACGCGCCCAGGCTCGGCGAGGCGGTGGAGCGCGCCCGCCGTGTCCTCGACTCCGGCGACGGGGCGGCGCTCGTGGAGGACTGGGCGGCCCTGTCGGCCTGATCGGATCCCCGAGGCCAGGCGGGCGCTCCGCACCCGATCCGGGCGGATGGGGGCGGCAGTCCCCGGGCCGGATGGGCTCGGCCGCTGCCGGGCGCTCCTCCGACTGGGAGGGGGCGGATCGGGCTCGGGCAGTCGGCTCGGCGCCCCGCCTCAGGGGCGCCGCGCCGCGTACCAGCGGCACACGGCCACCAGGTCCTCGACGTGCCCGAACCCCGCCTCGGCGGCCAGGCCCGCCAAGCCGCACAGGACCTCGCCGGTCGCCCTGGCGTCCCCGAGAGCGCGGTGCCCGGGGGCGGTGGTAGTGCGGAAGTAGCGGGCGACAGTGCCCAGCCTGTGGTTCGCCACCACCGGGCGGGGCAGGGCCAGGCGCGCCAGGCTCAGGGTGTCCACTGACGGCGGCGTCCGCCACGGCATCGAGCAGGCGCGCGAGGCCCGCGCCAGGAAGCCCATGTCGAAGTCCGCGTTGTGGGCGACCAGCACCCTGCCGGGCGCCCCCGCGCCCGCCCACGCGGCGAAGCGCGGGTACACGGCCTGGACCGGATCCGCCCCGGCGACCATGTCCGTGGTGATTCCCGTCATCTTCTCGATGAACGGCGGGATCGGCGCGCTGGGGCGCACCAGCTCCTCGAACTCGTCGACCACCTGGGTGCCGCGCATGCGCAGCGCCCCTATCTCAGTGATCTCGCACGCGCGGCCGAGCCCCGTGGTCTCCACGTCGACCACCAGCCAGTCGGCGCGGTCCAAAGGCGTGCCCAGGCCCTCCAGCGCGGGGGGCAGGGCGCCCTCGAGGCGGCGGGCCAGGGCGCGCGCGAGCTCCGCGCGGCCGCGGGGGCCGGGGTCGGAAGGAGACCGCCTTTCGGTCAGACTATCCATGCGCCCCCCGTTCGTCATAGAGTAGATGGTAATGCCCCGCGCGAGTTCCGTGCCCCCGTCGACGATCTAGGAGTCACAGTGGCGTTCTATCAGGCTCTCAAGGCTACCGGCGGCCCCATTCTGAAGGCCGCTTACCGTCCGTGGATCCGCGGTAAGGAGAACATCCCCGCCGAGGGGGCCGCGATCCTGGCGTCGAACCACAACGCCGTATGGGACTCCGTGTTCTTGCCGATGATGCTCGACCGCGAGGTCGTCTTCATGGGCAAGGCGGACTACTTCACGGGCACCGGCTTCAAGGGGTGGGTGACGAAGGAGTTCATGCGGGCCGTGGGCACCATCCCCGTGGACCGCTCCGGCGGTCGCGCCTCGGAGGCCGCCCTCAACGCGGGCCTCAAGCGCCTCAGGGAGGGCGAGCTCTTCGGCATCTACCCGGAGGGGACGCGCAGCCCCGACGGTCGGCTCTACCGCGGCAAGACCGGCGTGGCGCGACTGGCGCTGCTGTCGGGCGCCCCCGTGATCCCGGTGGCGATGATCGGCACCCACGCCGCCCAGCCCATCGGGCAGCGGATCCCCTCGCGCACGAACATCGGCATGGTCATCGGCGAGCCCCTGGACTTCTCCCGCTACAAGGGCCTGCACAAGGACCGCTATGTGCTGCGGGCCATCACCGACGAGATCATGTACAACCTGATGCTGCTGTCCGGGCAGGAGTACGTCGACCTCTACGCGGCCGATGTGAAGGCCAAGATGGCCGAGGAGGGCGAGTTCGACGGCCCAGTTCCCTCCAACGGGCGCGCCGCCCCCGGCGGGCGCATCGCCCCCGAGGTCGAGGTGCCCGGGCCGCCCGAGGAGGACGCCGACGCCGACTCCGCCGACGGCCAGGATGCTCCCGGGGCGGGGGAGGGGTCGGAGGCTCCGGCTCCCGCTGAGGAGGCTGCTCCGGTTGAGGAGGCGGCTCCCGTTGAGGAAGCTTCCCCGGTTGAGGAGGCGGCCGCCGTGGAGGAGAAGGCTCCGGCTAACGAGGCGAAGGCCGATTCCGAGTCCCCGTCCCCGGCCTCGGACGCCGCACCGGTCGAGGAGGCCGCTCCCGTAGAGGAGGAGGCCCCCGCTGAGGAAGTTCCCCCGGTTAAGGAGACTGCCTCCGCTGCCGAAGCGAGGGCTGCTTCCGAGTCCCCGGCTTCGGCCTCGGGCGCCGCGCCGGTCGAGGAGGCCGCTCCCGTAGAGGAGGAGGCCCCCGCTCCCAAGGCGAAGGCCGATTCTGAGTCTCCGGCTCCGGCCTCGGACGCTGCGCCGGTCGAGAAGGCGGCTCCCACTCCCAAGGCGAAGGCCGATTCTGAGTCTCCGGCTCCGGCCTCGGACGCCGCGCCGGTCGAGAAGGCGGCTCCGGCTGCCGAAGCGAAGGCTGATTCCGAGTCCACGGCCTCGGATACCGGGGGGAAGGCCAGTGGTGCGAAGCGGAAGAAGAGCACCAAACGGAAGAAGCGCTGACGGCCGTGATCGGCGTCCTCTTCCAGGGCGACGTCGCGCGCTTCGCCAACCGCACCGACCGTCCCGAACCGGGGCAGGGGTAGGGCGCGGCGCCGCGCAGCTCCGTTCTACGCACACAAGGACCGGAATTACGCAACATGCGACTGCGCGCAAGGGCGGAATCAAGCCGTTGTGTGCACAGCGTGTTTCGTAAATCAGCCCCCTTGTGTGCGTGACCGGCTAGGGCGCGTTGTCTGATTCTGGTTCCTTGTGTGCGTGGTTGAAGGGGAGGGGCTGCGCGTGCCTCGTTGTCGGTGCTTTGTGTGGCTTCGTGCGCTGTGCTACGGGATCCGCCTGCCGTTGCGCCACTTAGCGCACCGCTACACCACTTAGCGCTCCACTGCGCCACTTAGACCCGAGTGGGCCCTGGGCATTCCGGCGTGTCGGGGGCCTAAGTGGTGCAGACAATGCCTAAGTGGTGCAGACAATGCTTAAGTGGCGTAGACAATGTCTAAGTGGTGCAGGCGCAGACTCAGGGCGTGTCATTGAGTCGGTAGAGCCGGTGGTCGGTGCCGGAAGTGCCGCCGACGACCCGCACCCGGCCCCGACGGCGCGGGCAACAGGGGCACGACCAGCCCCCACCGGGCCAGCCGGGCCACGACGGACCCAGGGGTGGGACGGGCGTCCCTGCGGTGCTCCGCGCCTTGCGGCTAGACTGGGGCCGTTGCCCCGCGCCCGGGCGGGCCGTGGCACCCAATCGTCCACATAAGCCTGAGAAAGGTCACATACATGTCAGTCCGTCGCGTCGCTCTGCTGACCGCAGGCGGCTTCGCCCCCTGCCTGTCCTCCGCCGTCGGCGGCCTCATCGAGCGCTACACCGAGATCGATCCCACTGTCGAGATCATCGCCTACCAGAACGGCTACCACGGCCTGCTCACCGGCAACTACGTCGTCGTCGACGAGGACGCCCGCGCCCACGCCGCCGTCCTCCACCGCTTCGGTGGATCCCCGATCGGCAACTCCCGCGTCAAGCTGACGAACAAGAAGAACCTCGTGGAGCGAGGCCTCGTCGCCGAGGACGAGAACCCCCTGGAGAAGGCCGCCGAGCAGCTGCGCAAGGACGGCGTCGACGTCCTGCACACCATCGGCGGCGACGACACCAACACCACCGCCGCGGACCTGGCCGCCTACCTCCACGAGAACGACTACGAGCTCACCGTCGTCGGCCTGCCCAAGACCATCGACAACGACGTGGTGCCGATCCGCCAGTCCCTGGGCGCGTGGACCGCCGCCGAGGAGGTCTCGGAGTACTCCCAGAACGTCATCGGCGAGCACCGCTCCAACCCCCGCATGCTCATCATCCACGAGATCATGGGCCGGAACTGCGGGTGGCTGACCGCCGCCGGCTCGCGGTGCTACCACGAGTGGCTCAAGACCCAGGAGTGGGTGCCCTCCATCGGCCTGTCCAAGGAGCGCTGGGACATCCACGCCATCTTCCTGCCTGAGATGAAGATCGACCTGGACGCCGAGGCCAAGCGCCTGAAGGCCATCATGGACGAGCAGGGCAACGTCAACATCTTCCTCTCCGAGGGCGCCGGCGTCCCCGAGATCATCGCGGAGATCGAGGCCGCAGGCGGCGAGGTGCAGCGCGACCCCTTCGGCCACGTCAAGCTCGATACGATCAACCCCGGCCAGTGGTTCGCCAAGCAGTTCGCCGAGAAGATCGACGCCGAGAAGGTCATGGTCCAGAAGTCCGGCTACTTCTCGCGTTCCTCGCGAGCCAACGCCGACGACCTGCGCCTCATCAAGTCGATGACGGACCTGGCCGTCGAGTGCGCCTTCAAGGGCGAGTCCGGCGTGATCGGCCACGACGAGGAGGACGGCGACCGCCTGAAGGCCATTCCGTTCCCGCGCATCGCGGGCGGCAAGCCCTTCGACATTTCCGCCCCCTGGTTCGTCGAGATGATGGCCGAGATCGGCCAGACCGTCGAGCCCGCTGGCGAGTGAGTCGCTGCGCGTGATTCCTTCGATCACTCCCGGACGCGGCGGTGAGCCTGTGCGTAAGCCTCGCTCCCGCCGCGTCCCCGAGCGCCTGTGGTCACCCGAGTCCGGGGAGCGTGCTCCCTGGGATACGTGGCGCGGCCTGGACGCAGCCCAACAGCCTACCTACGCGGACGCAGAACATCTCAGTGATGTGACGGCCCAGCTGCGCCGCCAGCCGCCGCTCGTGTTCGCCGGTGAGGTTGACGACCTGCGCACGTGGATGGGTGCGGCTGCCCGCGGTGAGGCCTTCGTTCTGATGGGCGGGGACTGCGCTGAGACCTTCGCCGAGGCGACGGCGGATCACGTGCGCCTGAAGATTCAGACCCTGCTGCAGATGGCGGTCGTGCTGACCTATGGCGCGTCTTTGCCGGTCATCAAGGTCGGTCGTATTGCGGGTCAGTACGCCAAGCCGCGCTCTTCCGACATGGAGACTCATGACGGTGTGACGCTGCCGAGCTACCGCGGCGATGCGGTGAACTCCTTCGAGTTCACCCCCGAGGCGCGCGAGCCCGATCCGCAGCGCCTTCTGTCGCTCTACAACCACGCGGCGTCGACGCTGAACCTGATTCGTGCTTTCACGAAGGGCGGCTACGCCGACCTGCGTCAGGTACACCGTTGGAATCAGGGCTTCATGTCGAACCCGGCGTACGCACGCTATGAGTCGCTGGCCGAGGACATCCACCGTGCGATTAAGTTCATGGGTGCCGCCGGCGTCGACTTCGAGACGCTGCGCGACGTCGACCTGTATTCGTCGCACGAGGCGTTGCTGCTCGAGTACGAGTCGGCGATGACCCGCATCGATTCGCGCACGGGCGAGCCGTACAACACGTCTGCCCACTTCCTGTGGGCGGGGGAGAGGACACGCGATGAGGAGGGCGCTCACATCGAGCTGCTGTCGCGCGTTCGCAACCCGATTGGGGTCAAGCTCGGTCCGTCGACCACGCCGGACCAGATGCTTTCGCTGATCGATCGTTTGAATCCGGATGGTGAGGAGGGGCGTCTGTCGTTCATTACGCGTATGGGTGCCGGACGTATCCGCGAGGCGCTTCCGCCGCTGCTGGAAGCGGCGCGGGAAGACGGCCGTCCGATTACGTGGATGACCGATCCGATGCACGGCAACACGATTACGTCCTCGACCGGCTACAAGACACGCCGTTTTGAGACGGTCATGGATGAGGTTCGTGGCTTCTTCGAGACTCACGAGGCTGCGGGCACTGTTCCTGGCGGCCTGCACGTCGAGCTCACCGGTGATGATGTCACCGAGGTGATCGGCGGCAGTGAGCACATCGATGACGAGTCCTTGCGTGATCGTTATGAGACGCTCGTGGACCCGCGTCTGAATCACCAGCAGAGTCTGGAGATGGCCTTCCAGGTGGCTCAGTACCTGGCGAAGGGTTCCTCTCACGAGGAGTGAACTCTCGAGCGATCAGATCCCCGGCTTCGTCGAATCGGACGAGGCCGGGGATCTTTCGTTGGATGAGTGAAGGCTGGATGCGTCGTGCCTCAGACGATGGTGATCGTGACGACGCTCCCCTTCTTGAGCATCGTGCCAGCGACGGGATCGCTCTGACGGACGGTACCGAAGAAACCGCCGAGAATTGCCTCCTCTTGGACGGTGAAACCGGCCGCTTCGAGTGCGGCCCTGGCGTCTTGGCGCTGTCGGCCGACAACGTCGGGTACAGCAACCTTTTCGGGTCCCTTGGAGACCGTGTAGGCGACGGTGTCGCCTCGGTGCAGAACCGTTCCTTCAGCTGTTTGCTGGGAGATGACCTGGCCTTGCGCGACCGTATCGGAGAACGCTTCAGTGGGCGCTGCGACGAGGCCGAGCCCCTCGATAGTCTTCTTTGCGGCGTCCGCACTCATCCCGTTGAGGGTTGGAACGGTGAGAGGCTCGCGTCCCTTGGAGAGGACGACGTCGATAGCCGTGTCGTGCGGCACCGAGGTGCCCGACGGCGCGGACTGGGAGATGACCTGTCCCTGCGGAATATCCTCGGAGTAGGCATCCGTTATGGCACCGAGGGCCAGGCCTGCATCGGTGAGCGCTTTCTTCGCATCATCCTGGGTCTTGCCGCTCACGTCGGGCACGTTCTTCATGTCGACGCCCTTGGAGACGTAGAGCGAAACGTCAGCGCGCCTATGGACAGGCGCACCGCCCTCAGGGTCGGAGCGAGTGACGGATCCGGTTGCTACGTCGTCCGAAAACTCCTCCTCGACAGTGAAGGAAAGCCCCATCGCACCCAGATCAGTCTCAACATCCGCGAGAGGACGACCGTCAGTAGCGGGCATCGTCAGATAGGAACCGGGGCCGTATTCGGTCCACCACCAGGTGCCTCCGATGCCAGCGACGGCGAGGAGGAGGACGACGAGGCTCACCCACAGGGCAGCACGCTTGTACGTTTTCGTCGTGCCCGCCTCCTCGGGTGTTGGGATCGGCGCGGAGGTGTGGACCGTCATCACGGTTGAGGGTGCAGGAAGCGGCCTCGTGAACTGCGCGGACATCACCTCCGTATTGAGCGCGGTGGTCTCGGAGACGCCGCTGCGGTCGGCGGGGGCGACTTCTGCGCGGCGATTCGCTAGATCGGCAGGTATGGCAGCGGCCGCGCGCGTTACCAGGTCGATTGCTTCGGAAGCATCGGCGGGACGCGAGGCGGGGTCGCGGGCCGTCAGCGCCGCGACGAGATCGTCGATCTCTCGGGGAATCCAGGGCTGGGAAGCCGAAGGCTTGGGGACGTCGTCGGCGACGTGATGGGTGGCGATCTGCAGCGGTGATTCGCCTGCCCACGGCACAGCGCCGGTCAGCATCTCGTACAGCATGATGCCCACGGAGTAGATATCCGAGCGTGCGTCGGCCTCGGCCGTGGTGGCGATTTCCGGCGCGATGTACGCCACTGTTCCGAGCATGTTGCCTGTCGACGACATGGAGACCTCGGACGCCGCGCGTGCCAAGCCGAAGTCGGTGACCTTCGCGGGGCCGTCGGTCGGAACGAGGATATTTTCCGGCTTTATGTCGCGGTGGATCACACCGACGCGGTGAGCGGCACGCAGGGCTTCAAGGGTATCGGCCGTATAGCGAAGTGCCTGAGGGATCGTAAAGGCACCCTGTGCGCGCAGCAGTTGGCGCAGGTTCGTTCCGTCGATCAGTTCCATCACGAGGAAGCCCTGGCCGGTGATGACGCCCTGATCGAAGACGGAGACGACACCGGGATGAACGATGCGCGCTGCGGAGCGTGCCTCGCGGCGGAAGCGTGCGACGAAGTCCTGGGAGTCCGCGAGGTGCGGGTGCATAACCTTCAGGGCGACCGGGCGGTCGAGGCGTTCGTCCTGGGCGATGTACACGGTGGCCATGCCGCCACGCGCGAGCCTGCGCGTCACTCGGTACCGTTCGTCGACGAGGAGGCCGATCAACGGGTCCGTCTGGTCGAATGTCTGTTCATCGCTCACTTGCTTGATTCTATGGGAGTTTTCGCGAAATTATCGGAAGTGCCCACCTCGGTGCGGCGCATGAATGGGGTAGTCTTGCGCTCATGACCAGTGTTGATATCACCGTGCTCTCCACCGACGAGGTGTGCCGTCTCCTCGGCATTGAGGAGCGCCGCCTCAAGCAGCTGATCCGCGACCGAGTCCTCATCGAGGCGCGCGACGGCGCGGGCGTGCGCGGCGTGCCCCGAGAGATCATTATCAAGGGGGAGAACGGCTGGGAGCCGCTCCCGTTCCTGCAGGGAACACTCACCCTGCTGGCGGATGACGGGTTTACGTCTGAGGAAGCGCTCGTGTGGCTCTACACCGTTCAGGACGAGCTCGGTGAGCGTCCGATCGACGCGCTGACGTCGGGTCGGCATCACCGGGTGAATCGGATCGCTTCGACGCTGGCCTTCTGATTTGCGTCGGTGGGGCTCACGCTCGCCTGGCGGTGAGGATCGCGCACAGCTCGCGCAGCATGGCGCGGGCATCGTCGTCGAAGGACGAGGCCTCAAGCGCTGCGTGCCCGTCGGCGACCAGGCGCGCAATCTCAGCTTCGTGGGGGGCGCGACCGTTGGCCTCGACGATGCGGGTTGCCGCGCTGAGGCGCTCAGGCGATGCCTCTGCCACCCCGAGAACCTCGGTGAGGGCGGACCGCTCGGCAGGGGAGGAAGCCTCCCAGGTGAGTGCCAGGAGGACGGTGCGCTTTCCTTCGCGCAGATCATCGCCCGCAGGTTTTCCGGTCACTGCGGGGTCTCCGAAGACGCCCAGGTCGTCGTCGCGTAGCTGGAATGCCAGTCCCCAGGGCGTCAGGATCTCTTCGAGGCTGTGGGTGAGTGCGTCCCCGGCGTCGAGCGTGGGCGCGCCGCAGATAGCTCCCAAGACTGCGGGGTGAACGACCGAGTAGTGAGCCGACTTATGGAGTGCGACCTCCAGCGCGTCACTGACGTTCAGTGCGTCCGTCCGTTCGGGGTCGAGCGGGGTCTGTTCGGCGGCGATGTCCAGGTATTGGCCGAGCGCAACTTCTGCGTGCATGTCGGCAAAGCGGCGCGCGAACGCGCGTGCGCGTTTGTCGTCGAGTGTGAGCGCCTGCTCGTCTGCAGCGGCGGTCGCTGCGGAGAACAAGAAGTCTCCAACGAGGATCGCGGCGTGTGTTCCGAAATCTGAAGATGAGCCGATCCACGAGCGCGATGCATGGTGGTTGGCGAGGCTTCGATGAGGGGTCGGGATGCCGCGACGCTCGTCCGCCTTGTCGATGATGTCGTCGTGCACAAGAGCGCTGGCCTGGTAGAGCTCAAGCGCGGCGCTGAGGTGGGGGAGGGTCACGTCTTCCAGGGGGGTAGTCGCCCCGAGCGAGTATCCGATATGCGCCATCAGCGCGCGAAAACGCTTTCCACCGCGCACGGACGCGAGCACGGCCTCGGAAAATTCCTCGGATCTGCTGGATGCGCCTGCGCGGACCAGAAGGCGTGCGAGGCTCGAGGCCGTTGCTTCATCGATGTGGGGACGCAGCGTTGCGAAACTATCGCTCAAAGTCATGAGGCAACTCTAACCGAGGTTGCGGCGCGCGGGAGGGACGAGGCGGGGCATCCTCACACCTACCGCCAGGAAAACTGCGTAGCGAGGCACTAGACTGGCGGTGGTATGCCGATTTGCAATCGGCTCTGTTGTGCATGCCCATCAATGAAAGGGACCCGTGTGAGTGCATCTCGCGCTTCGGCAAAGGACTCCGCGACGACTGAAGAAACCACGGAGGTGACGACCCCCGCGAAGAAGACGACGCGCGCCAAGAAGGCCACGACGGCCGCGGCTAGCGCACCCGCCGAGGAGAAGAAGTCTGCCGCGAAGAAGGCGCCGGCGAAGAAGACTCCCGCGAAGAAGACGACCAAGAAGGCCGACGCCGTCGAGACCGACAAGCCCGCCGCAAAGAAGGCTCCTGCCAAAAAGGCAGCGAAGAAGGCTGGCGCCGGCGAAGACAAGACCGCGAAGAAGCCCGCGGCCAAGAAGCCGCGCGGTCGCAAGAAGAAGGACGAGGAAATCGTCGAAGAGGTTGTCGTCGAGGAGCTCGGTGACACTGCCGAGGAGGACTTCGAGCCCACGGGCGACGATCTGGAAGATCCGGATCTCGAGGCAGACGCCGACGATGAGGCAGTGAGCGACGCCGAGGAAGAGGCCGAGGAAGAGGACCCGAAGGTCGCCGAGGGTGCAGCGTTGCGTGAACGCACCAACGCCGGCATTCATGTGAAGGGCGGATTCGTGGTCTCGGATTCCGACGAGACCGACGAGCCTGTTCAGCAGGTGACTGTCGCCGGTGCGACCGCCGACCCGGTGAAGGACTACCTCAAGCAGATCGGTAAGGTTTCCCTGCTGAACGCGGAGCAGGAAGTTGATCTTGCCCGCCGCATCGAGGCGGGCCTGTACGCCGAGTACAAGCTGAAGAACCAGGCCGACGAGATGACCAGCCGCGAGCGCCGCGAGCTGCACTTCCTCGCGCAGGATGGTCAGCAGGCAAAGAACCACCTCCTCGAGGCAAACCTGCGTCTCGTCGTGTCCCTGGCCAAGCGCTACACGGGCCGTGGCATGCAGTTCCTGGATCTCATCCAGGAGGGCAACCTGGGTCTGATTCGTGCCGTGGAAAAGTTTGACTACACCAAGGGCTACAAGTTCTCGACGTACGCCACCTGGTGGATCCGTCAGGCGATCACCCGAGCGATGGCGGACCAAGCGCGCACGATTCGTATTCCGGTCCACATGGTCGAGGTCATCAACAAGCTGGCCCGTGTTCAGCGCCAGATGCTGCAGGACCTTGGTCGCGAACCCACGCCTGAGGAGCTAGCAAAGGAACTCGACATGACGGCCGAAAAGGTTGTCGAGGTCCAGAAGTATGGTCGCGAGCCCATCTCGCTGCATACGCCTCTGGGCGAGGACGGCGACTCCGAGTTTGGCGACCTGATCGAGGACTCCGAGGCTATCGTCCCGGCGGATGCGGTGTCCTTCACCCTGCTGCAGGAGCAGCTGCACCACGTGCTGGACACCTTGTCTGAGCGTGAGGCTGGCGTCGTCTCGATGCGCTTTGGTCTAGGCGATGGTCAGCCGAAGACCCTTGATGAGATCGGCAAAGTGTATGGCGTGACGCGCGAGCGTATCCGCCAGATCGAGTCCAAGACGATGTCAAAGCTGCGTCACCCGTCGCGTTCGCAGGTGCTGCGCGATTACCTCGACTGACGCGTCGTCGGCACTCATGGGGGTCAGGAACATGCGTTCCTGACCCCCATGACAATATCGTCACAAAGCGCATGTTCTCGGGTGCCAACGTAGCATAGTCAGGGTCCGATAGGGCAGGATAATGGCATGCTTGAGGGTGCGTTGATTCTGTTTCTGACTGTCGTTCTTGTCCTCGTCGTCGCCGGTGGCGTCGTCGCGGTGCTGGCGCTGTCTCGTCGTAGCGCGGACGAGTGGAAGGGTGTCATCAAGCGAGAGAGCGAAGAAATCGCGGACGAGGTGAAGACTCACCATTCGTTGCCCAAACGTGCCGCGACGTCTCCCGATGGTCCCGTGGTGCCGCGGACGGCCTCCCTACAGTCGCTCCTTCAAAATGCTGATTCGCAGAGCGCATACTTCGACGCTGACCGCTTGCCGGGCATCGATCGGCTGGAGACGGTCACCGGCCGCGTGAGTGAACGCTTTGATCGCGGCCGTCGGGGCTCCGACGGGGGTCATGCCTCTGCGCAGGAGTCGGCGCAGTCCTAAGGTAGTGATGCCGCACTCAGGTTTTCTGTGAAGAGCGCCCATAGGGGATAATGACCCTATGGACGCTTTTATTTCCACTCTCCAGTCACCGTGGGCGGTCGTTATCGGCCTGCTGGTCGCTGTGCTGATCGGTGTGCTTATCCGCATCGTTGTCAGTTCCAAGCGCCGCTCCACGGAGGACGTCAATATCCCCGTTGAGCCCCAGGTTCCGGCCGAGGCACCCGGCGACGTGCCCACGTCTACCGCGCGAGAAGGTACCGATGAGCCTCGTGCTGGCCCGTCTGACGCGCCTGAGGCGGCCCCCGAGGAGCCTTCTGAGGTCCCCGCGACCCCGGCCTCGTCTATCGAACGCCCCGAACCCGTGCGCGGCCGCATGGAGCGCCTGCGTGAACGTCTTGCATCCTCCGGTTCGCTGGGGCGTGCCATCCTCGGTGTCCTCAGCCGAGGACAGCTCAGCGCTGCTGACTGGGAGGAGATCGAGGAATCGCTCCTCATCGCCGACCTTGGCCTCGAAGCAACCGACACGCTGATGGAGGCCCTCAAGCGGCGTGTCGCCGTCGAGTCCGTCACGGACGAGGCGCGCATCCGCGAAATACTGCGCGAGGAGCTCCTCGCTCTCGTTGGTCCCGACATGGATCGCTCCCTCAACCTCGAGCGCCCCGAGGTTGATGGTGCCACTAAGCCTGCCGTTGTCCTCATGGTGGGCGTCAACGGTACCGGAAAGACCACGACCGTCGGCAAGCTGGCTCGAATTCTCGTCGCCGAAGACAAGTCCGTGATCCTCGGTGCTGCCGATACCTTCCGCGCGGCTGCCGCCGATCAGCTTGCCACGTGGGGCGAGCGCGTGGGTGTGGACGTCGTGCGCAGTGATCGCGAGGGGGCTGACCCGGCTTCCGTCGCCTTCGAGGCCGTGCGCGAGGGTGTTGCGCGTGACGTCGACGTTGTTCTCGTTGATACCGCAGGCCGCCTGCAGAATAAGTCCACGCTGATGGACGAGCTCGGCAAGATCAAGCGCGTGATGACCAAGCAGGCCCCTGTGTCCGAGGTCCTCCTCGTCCTCGACGCCACCACCGGTCAGAACGGCATGAAGCAGGCCGAGGTGTTCGCGCAGGCTACCGGCGTGACCGGCATCGTGCTCACGAAGCTTGACGGCTCGGCCAAGGGCGGTATCGTCGTGTCCGTCCAGCGTGCGCTGGGTGTGCCCGTGAAGTTCGTCGGCCTTGGCGAGGGCGCGGACGATCTCGCTCCCTTCGATCCGCAGGGCTTCGTCGACGCGATCGTGGGCTGCGCGCAGGGCTGAACCTTCTCGTCATGACGCGCACCTCGGCCCCGGTGAGGAGACTCCCGGGGCCGAGGTGCGCTAACCTGTGCCTAGTACAGCCGCCATCTTGGGAGTAAACACGTGTTTGGAAACCTGTCAGATCGCCTGACCCAGTCCTTCCGCAGCCTGCGCAGCCGCGGCGTCCTGACCGAGTCGGACGTCGATCACGCAATTTCCGACATTCGTCGCGCGCTTATCGACGCCGATGTCGCGCTCCCCGTCGTTCGTCAGTTCACCACGCAGGTGCGTGAAAAGGCCTACGGCGCGGCCCGCTCCAAGGCTCTCAACCCCGGCCAGCAGGTCGTCTCCATCGTTCACGAGGAACTCGTCGAGATCCTCGGTGGCGCGACGCGTGAGCTGACCTTCGCCGAGTCTGGTCCCACGGTCTTCATGCTCGCGGGTCTCCAGGGTGCCGGTAAGACCACGCTGGCGGGCAAGCTCGGCAAGTGGCTGCGCGAGGAGGGTAAGACCGTCCTCCTCGTCGCCTCCGATCTCCAGCGCCCCAACGCTGTCCAGCAGCTGCAGGTTGTCGGCGAACGCGCCGGTGTGAAGGTGTGGGCGCCCGAGCCCGGCAACGGTGTCGGTGACCCCGTCGAGGTCGCGCGAAGCGGCGTCGAGTTCGCTCGCCAGAGTGGCATTAACGTGGTCATCGTTGATACGGCCGGCCGCCTCGGTGTTGACCAGGAGATGATGGACCAGGCGATCGCCATCCGCGACGCCGTGCGCCCCCACGAGATCATGTTCGTCCTTGATGCCATGGTCGGCCAGGACGCGGTCTCGACTTCTACGGCCTTCCGTGATGGCGTCGGGTTCACGGGCGTTGTCCTGTCGAAGCTGGATGGCGACGCGCGTGGCGGTGCCGCGCTGTCCGTGCGCGGCGTGACGGGTGCGCCGATTCTCTTCGCGTCGACGGGTGAGGGCCTGGACGACTTCGAGCGTTTCCACGCCGACCGTATGGCGGGACGCATCCTCGACATGGGTGACATTCTTACCCTCATCGAGCAGGCCGAAAAGAAGATGGATGCCGAGGAGGCGGAGAAGGTCGCGGCCAAGGCGATGGCCGGCCAGCTGACCCTCGCTGACTTCCTGAGCCAGCTGCAGCAGATCAAGAAGCTGGGCTCCATGAAGAAGATGCTCGGCATGATCCCGGGTGCCGCGCAGATGCGCGAACAGATTGACAACTTCGATGAGCGTGAGGTGGACCGCGTCGAGGCCATCGTCCGCTCGATGACCCCCGCTGAGCGTGAGGATGTCTCGATCCTCAACGGTTCGCGTCGTGCGCGTATCGCCCGTGGTTCTGGCACGACGGTCACCGAGGTGAATCAGCTCGTGCAGCGCTTCGAGGCTGCGCGCGAGATGATGGCGCAGATGGGCCAGATGGGTGGCGGCGTGCCCGGCATAGGAGCGCTGCCCGGACGCGGCGGTAAGGCTAAGCAGAAGGCCAACGCCCGTAAGGCGCAGGCCCAGCGTGCGCGCATGAAGAAGAGCGCTCGTTCGGGTAACCCCGCGAAGCGCCGCCAGCAGGAGCTGGAGGCCATGCTGCCTCCGTCGGAGCGCAGCGCGCCCAAGGGCTCGTCCTTTGGCGTCGCCCAGGAGGCTCCCGCTCCGCGTCCGACCATCGACGATCTGCCCGACGACGTCAAGCGCATGCTTGGCCAACTCTGAGCATGGAGTTCTCCGGGCTCGCCCTGTGGGCGGAAAACGAGTCCAAACGCCCGCAGTGGGTACGCGGCACGTGGCGCGTGGATGGCGCTGTGATTCGCCGCGTGAGCAGCGAGTGCACGGCGCCCGCGGTCGGTTTCATCGTGCCCGGAATGGTCGATACCCACTGTCATATCGGATACTCGGCAACGGGTTCGGTGTCCGAATCCGAGATGGAGGAGCAAGCCCGAGCGACGCTCGCCAGTGGCGTGACGGTTGTGCGCGACTGCGGCGTGCCCCTCGACAACTCGCCTGCGGCTCGCGCTACCGGCCTGCATCTGATCCGCTGTGGTCGCCACGTTGCGCGCCCGAGGCGCTACATGCGCGATCTGCCGCTTGACGTTGAGGATCAGCGTGAGCTTCCCGAGGTCCTCGCCTCGATGGCGCGAACCTCCGATGGCTGGGTGAAGATCGTCGGAGACTGGATTGAGCGCAGCGGTGGAGTCGAGTCGGATCTTATGCCTCTGTGGGAACCCTCAGTCCTGATTGACGCGGTGTGCGCCGTTCACGAGGTCGGGGCGAGGGTCGCCGTACACGCGTTCTCTCATCGTGTCATCGATTCGCTGATCGAGGCCGGGGTCGACGACATTGAACACGGCAGCGGAATCGACGCGGATCAAGCCAGCGAGATTGCCGCGCGAGGCATCGCGGTGACGCCGACCCTGCGACAGGTAGAGCTCTTCAAGGACTTTGCCGCGCGGGCGGGGCAGAAGTATCCCGTCTACGCAGCGACGATGCGGGGTATGTACGAGACGCGTCGTGAGCACTTCCAGATGCTCGTGGACTCCGGAGTTGTACTGCTGATGGGCACGGATTCGGGCGGCTACCAGGAACACGGAACAATCGCCGGTGAACTAGCGCTGTGGCTCCAGTGGGGAGCGCCCGTTCAGTTCACCATCGACGCTGCAACATGGGCGAGTCAACGCTACCTGGGATACCCCGGCCTCGTCGACGGCGGTCCCGCTGATTTCCTCATCTTGGATGAAGATCCGAGGGATGATGTCCTCGCGTTGTCGAGGCCCGCTCGCGTGACGCTCGGTGGGACCACCGTGTGGGAGCGAACCTCCGCCTGAGCGTTAGTCGTGATCGATTTAACCGACTCAGGCGACACGGCACACCTCCCCCGGCTTGGGATATTGATGCGAAATATGGCATAATCGCTAGCTGTACCCGGCGGTTCGTAGACCCTCTCACTGCGCGCCGTCGTGTCCCGGTCCAATGCGACCCCTGTGTTTCCCACCTTGGGACGCAACGGTCCACACCAATCTGAAATGGAGAGACCACTCAAGTGGCAGTTCGAATTCGCCT
>ERZ772945.1129-NODE-1129-length-19595-cov-10.905476_pt1 | contig 19595 bp, 12 predicted proteins | sample MGYA00511681_ERZ772945 | MGnify/ENA primary metagenome ERZ772945 (study PRJEB29015, sample SAMEA2737943) | human oral metagenome | biome: human oral; feature: human-associated habitat; material: dental | place: China | collected 2143 ...
TTGCCGTTTTCCCGATGGGTACAATGACTGTAAACCTCTTGGGCTGTTTGCTTATCGGATTTTTCTATGGCATTGCCGACCGAGGTACAGGTATGTCAGAGAGTTGGAAACTCTTTCTTACAGTGGGATTCTGTGGTGGTTTCACCACCTTTTCTACGTTTTGCAACGAGACTTTGACCCTTCTTCGCACCCAACAACTATGGCAAGCCGCCGCATATTCTGGCGGAAGTGTCGTCCTTGGCATTGTAGCCGTTTATATAGGGATGTTACTTTCCCGCGTGATATAAAAAACTTCACGATTTATTACCTTTTTATCTATTTACTGTTTTACTTTTCTAAATTTTGTGTACTTTTGCATATAGAACTTGAAAAAACAACAATCATGAAGATAAAAAGCCTTTTCTCTGTTGCAGTATTGACACTTGTGGCATTGAGTTTTGCATCTTGCAACAACAAGAAATTCCATGTAAATGGTGAAATTTCGAACGCTAAAGACTCCACACTTTACTTTGAAAACATGAGTCTTAATGGCCCTGTGGTCGTTGATTCGGTAAAACTTGGAGAGGATGGAGCCTTTTCTTTCAGCGAGAAAGCACCCGAAGCACCCGACTTTTATCGTCTGCGCATCGCCGGACAAATCATCAATGTGAGCATCGACTCTACGGAAACAGTCACTATTAAGGCTGCTTATCCACGCATGTCTTCAAGATATGAGGTCACAGGTAGTGAGAATTGTAGTCAGATTAAGACGCTCGCGCTCATGCAACAAGGCTTGCAACACCAGATCAATGACATCATTTCAAGTCCTACTCTCGGTGTAGATTCAGTGGAAAGTAACATCAATCTATTGCTCGAAAGCTATAAAAACAGGGTGAAATATGACTTCATTTATAAGGCTCCAATGAAGGCTTTTGCCTACTTTGCACTATTCCAAACCGTCGTAATTGGTAATCAAGAGACCTTGATTTTCAACCCTCGTAACAACAAGGAAGATAACAAAGTGTATGCTGCTGTGGCGACAAGTTGGGACACGTATTACCCCAAAGCAGAACGCGGATTGAATCTACATAACATCGCAATTCAGGGAATGAAGGATGTGCGTATTATCCAAGCGGAGCAACAAAAGGCTCAAATTGATGCCAGCAAAGTTAAAGAAAGCGGCATCATCGATATTGCATTGCCTGACAATAAAGGTCATGTGCGCCGATTGTCTGACCTTGCCGGTAAGGTGGTGATGCTCGATTTCCATGTCTTTGCCAATGAAAACAGTTTGAAACGCATTATGATGTTGCGCGAACTTTATAACAAATATCATGCCCAAGGCTTTGAAATCTACCAGGTTTCTATAGATCCCGATGAGCACTTCTGGAAGACTCAAACGGCAGCTTTGCCTTGGATTAGTGTGCATGATGACGCAGGTGTCAACTCGCCTACGCTCTCTCAGTATAATGTTCAGCAAATCCCCACCTACTTCCTTATTGGAAAAGACAACAGCGTTAGAATGAGAGATGTGCAGGTTAAGGATATCGATGCAGCCATTAAGAGCTTGCTTTAAGCGATGTTTCTGAACATTTCAAAAGCATAAATAAGGGATAGCACAAACGCTATCCATTCCTACGGCCTTTCAATGCAACTGCTATTGAAAGGCCGTAGGGTTTTAATAGGTTTTCAATTTGTGTGATTTCATCGTATGTTTTGCGTCAGATGATGCCCTCTTTCCATTCATTTCATACGACCATCTGACGCATTTTGTTTCCTCACTTTATGGGAACAATAAAAAAGGAGGAAAGCCGTGATAACTTCCTCCCTGTTTCGTCTCTTACTAAGATCTTTCACCTGATGTTATTCATAGGGTTCGATGGGTTCAACACTCCATAGCATTGTCCACACCTTTGCATCTTTAATCATCTGCTTTCCGTTAGCCAAGTTGAAGAAATCCTGGTAAATCCAGTCGGGACAATAGCTGAAAAGATTGAGTGCGAGCGGCTCAATCTCGTCGTCGGGAATCGGCTCTTGTGGAAGGAAGTCTATTAACTGGTGGTCTATGAAGGCAGGAATCACCTTATGACGTTCGTAGAGATATTTCGCAACAGCTATGTTTTGTGTGGCTGAAATGGCGGGACTCACGATGTTTATTGGGCACCATGCCAGCAACTGCCAAGGCTCTTTAACGGGTACTTCGCAAAGAAGCAGCCGGCCTTCAAACGTGTCATCAATGAGGAAAGTGGTGGAAAGTTCGACCTCTGTTGGCTCTCCCATCAACTCCTTTAGCCAGTCTTTACCCAGGTCTTTATTTACATTTATGTACTCGTTTAGCCACTGATCGAAGAGCACTTTGGCATCGGGTAGGGGATAGTTCATCATCTCATTGCGATATGTTCTGATGCGTTCGATGTCGCCATTTGCAGCCTTCATCTGTGTCAGCATAGCCTCAAGGTTCTCTTGTCTCACATAGATGAGCAGTGGCCAGAAGCCCTCTTTGCGTCCTCGTTCAAGGCATTGCATATAGGTTTTCATTATCTCTTCACCGGCTGTTTTGGCTGAGAGTATGGTATAAGGGCAGTCTATGAATGTCGTAAAGTCATTGAGCATGGTCTCGCTGTGGGCTGTAACGTCTCTATAGTCTGCCGTCTTTTGCATGTTATGTTTAACGAGAATAAGGAGTCGTATATACTTATACAGGCGGTAATAGAAAACTGCTACGATGCTCACTGCAAAGATAACTCTGTAGTTTTTGACGATACACACGATAAGAAAGGCCGTTGCCAACACGGTAAGGGCAATCCAACCCCGCAGCTCTTTGAATATAAAACGGCGCACACCAGGCCAGTCTAATTGCTCAAGGAGCGTTGCTAAGTCGCTTTTGGCCTGCTCTTCTTTCTCTTTCTTACGTGGATAAAACAGGGCAACGAACATCAGAACAAATCCAGAGATGCCCAAAAACACGTAAAGCGTAGACTGATTCATCATCCTAATTTGACTTGTTTGCTCTAATCATGCAGTAGATTCCGAGAAGTACAAAGGGAATACTGAGCAGCTGCCCCATGTTGAAGAGCATGCCCGACTCAAAGTTAACTTGAATGTCTTTGGTGTATTCGATGAAGAAACGGAAGGCGAATATCAGCGTGATGCACAGGCCAAAATAAAATCCTTTGCCTACGGGGTGCTTGCCTTTCTTATAGAAATACCAGCCCACAAAGAAGATAACGGCGTATGCAATGGCTTCATAGAGCTGACCGGGATGGCGTGGATACTTATCAACTTTCTCGAAAATGAAAGCCCAAGGCACATCAGTCACCTTGCCAATAATCTCACTATTCATTAGGTTTCCCAATCGAATGAAGCAGGCAGTAATAGGAGTTGCGATGGCAATATCATCCAAAACCTGCCACATTTTGACTTGATATTTGCGACAATAGAGCCACAAACTAAACATCAATCCGAGTGTACCGCCGTGACTTGCCAAGCCTTCATAGCCCACGAAATGCCACGAACCATCGGGCAAATTCTTAAAAGGCACTATCATTTCTATAAAGTGTGTACCTGAAGAAAGAAAGTAATCGGGTTGATAAAAGAGGCAATGTCCTAAGCGAGCACCTATCAATATGCCAAGGAAGCAATAGAGAAAGAGGGGGTCGAAGACGTTAACCTCCTGTTTTTTTCCGTCAATAACGACTGTCTTTACAGCGATATTTTGATGGAAAAACAACCAACGTACCATGAAATAAGCACCAACAAGTCCAATCAGCCAGCACATTGAATACCAGCGTATGCCCCAGTTTCCTATCTGAAAAAGATAGACATCGGGATTCCAAATGATGTAGTTTAGCATAAGATGTCACCTATTTCTCAGGCTCTCCACATAGGAAGGGCGAGAGCGTTTGCGGTATTTTATTTAACGATTTGTATTCTGTCAGCTTCAAGATGCTGTTGAATCGCGATCACACATTAAACCTAAAGTGCATAATATCGCCATCCTGCACAACATAATCTTTACCTTCTATGCCGAGCTTTCCAGCCTCTCTAACGGCTGATTCAGAGCCATACTTGATGTAATCTTCGTATTTTATGACCTCAGCACGAATGAAACCTTTCTCAAAATCGGTATGAATGACACCCGCACATTGGGGTGCTTTCCAACCTTTATGATAGGTCCAAGCCTTCACTTCCATTTCACCTGCGGTGATAAATGTTTCAAGATTCAGCAGCGCATAAGCCTTTTTAATCAGTCGATTGACTCCACTCTGCTCCAAACCAAGTTCTTCGAGGAACATTTTCTTATCTTCATAGGTTTCCAAAGAGGCTATATCTTCTTCTGTCTTGGCTGCAATCACCATGGCTTCTGCACCTTCTTGCGCTGCCATTTCCTCTACTCGGCGCGAATATTCGTTACCCGTCTTGGCACTGGCTTCGTCTACATTGCAAACATAGAGCACGGGTTTGGTGGTCAACAAGAATAAATCGTGGGCCGCTTGTAGCTCATCTTTGCTCTCAAAAGTCACCTCTCGAGCATTCTTTCCCTGTTCAAGCACGGCCTTATATGCCTCTAACACCGTGCACATTAGCTTCGCATCTTTGTTTCCTGCGGCTGCCGCCTTCTGCTGTTTACTAAGTTGTGCGTCGATGGTTTCAAGGTCTTTGAGTTGCAATTCGGTATCAATGATGCTCTTATCTTCCAATGGATCAACGGCCATTCCGCCTTCACGCACGATGTTATCATCGTCAAAACAGCGGATGACATGAATGATAGCATCACACTCTCTGATGTTTCCGAGAAACTTATTCCCAAGTCCTTCGCCCTTCGAAGCACCCTTAACAAGTCCTGCTATGTCTACAATCTCACAGGTAGCTGGTACAATTCGTCCCGGGTGTACTATCTCTGCAAGCTTATTTAGCCGTTCATCGGGAACGGTAATCACCCCTAAATTCGGTTCAATTGTACAAAAAGGGAAGTTCGCCGACTGTGCCTTTGCACTCGACAAACAATTGAATAGTGTAGACTTTCCTACGTTTGGAAGACCTACAATTCCACATTTCAAAGCCATGTTTTAATCTTTTATTTCTGCATCGGAATTGTAATCCGACGCTCATTTGTTTCTGATTGCAAAAATACACAAAAAGTTTTAAGAGTAAAAACGAATGGAAAACTTTTAAGAATAAAAGGAGAAAATCACGAATAAAAGCTGAAAGAAGAATGTGGAGTGCGTGAACGGCTGATAGAAAAAGAAACGTTTTTAGTCACGAAGCCTTACTGAATGTTGTGGAATCACCTGTGAGTGGTTGTCGAAACACTTATGAAATGTGTTTGAAATCCATTCCATCTGCGTGCTTCTTTTATTCAACCGCTCTTATTTTTTCATCGAAATTACGGGCTCCACCCTTTGCATTGAAGAGTTTAATCAATAGGCGTTGGCGCAAGTTTGTAGCGTTTTGAGGACTTATTCCCAATAAGGTTGAAAGCTCACTTGGGATGAATCTCAGCCTAATGAGCATGCAAATGTGGCGTTCTTTGTCGTTGAGATTGTGTGTAATGAGCAAGTTAAACAGCTGTGGATCGTGACTTGCCATGAGTTGATTGAGGGCTTGCCAGAGGCTGTCTGTCGCCATTTCTCCCCGTGCTGCCTGTCGGTGTAGGGCGAAAATACAGTCACTTGTGACCATTGCGGGATTCAAATTCCATTGCTCAGGCTGTTGTTTGTCTTCCTGATAAGCTGCAATGCGTTGTTCAAGATTCTTGATTTCTGCACGCGTTTGCTGATATTGCTCAAGGTCATTCAAGTAGCGTGCGTTGATACTGCTTAGGTGTTGGCGGAGTTTTTTGAGTTTACGTTTATAATAATGGTAGCCAAAAAACGCTGAGATTATCAACACTATCAGGGCCACCAACAAGAAGTTGATGCGCTCATAAGCTTTCTTTTGCAGGATGGCTTGTTCGAAATCAGTTTGTAACTGGGCTATTTCGTCAGTATTCAATCGTGGTGCATAGCGTGTTGTTTGTTGGTATAGTTGTAACAGAAAGACATTTTTGGGGTCGAGTTTCAATAGAGAGTCGAGTGCCGCAAGTTGCGTTTCATAGTCATTACTGTTAGCCGCCTGATACCAATAATCCTTTGCAATAGAGGACTTTCCTTTGGCTTGCCACAGATTTCCAATGAGCATTGCCGCGTTATTCGTGTCATCAATGGCATAGGCGGCAATGAGAAGCTGGCGTGCTTTCTTGCTGTTGTGGTTGTCAAGATAGCATTTTGCCAAGTTCGTTAGTATCTTGGCATAGAGATGTTGCTCTCGTTTGTCCACCTCGTTTAAGGCTTGTTGCAGGCATTGCATAGCCTTTTTATTGTTCCGAAGTCGTTTATATGCTCTACCTTCCAATAGATAACATTCGGCAACGAGGGCTTTGTTTCCCTTTACATGCTGTGCGTTGGCAGTGGCTTTCATGAATTGTTGCAAGGCGCGCTCATAACAACCATTGTCAAGATTGATGCGACCCAAGTTCTGGTTGGCCAAACATTGCTGATAATTATCATTGCTTTCAGTAGCTTGTTCGGCTGCAATGGCATTGCTCAAAGCCTCTTTATATGCACCTTGTTTATATTGATTTAGGCTTTTACAAAGCAGGGCCCGCGCGTAGAACTCAGGTTCGTTTTGTTGTTGAAAGTATTGAATCAGCGTATCAATACGTTGGTTTGTTCCGAAGGAAAGTGGCTTTTTCAGGAATGTTTCACAATAGAGCAGGCTGTAATAGGCCTTATCTTCCATGGTCAAACATAAAGAATTTCTTTCATTGAGCAGGTTGAATGCTGAGTCGGGAGCAATTCTTTGCAGACTGTCTATGTGCAAAAGGCGATTGTTGCGGGGCTGCTTCACCTGGCATCCCGCAACAAAAAAGATGAATATTAAACCAAAAAGGCAGTGCTTTTGCATCCTTTTACTTGAGCTTAAACATTACAGGTACGATGAATCGTACGCGTACTGGCTTGCCTTTCTGCTTGCCTGGACTCCATTTAGGCATGCTTTTTACCACACGAACAGCCTCTTTATCTAATGAAGATTGTACGGAACGAAGTAGTCTTACATTGGAAACCCTGCCATCTTTCTCAACGATGAAGCTCACCGTTACGCGTCCTTGAATCCCTTCTTTCATTGCTTGTTCGGGATATTTAATGTTTTCCATGATGTATTTCAGCATTGCTATTTGGCCTCCCGGATATTGAGGCATCACTTCAACTACGTCATACACCATATTGTTCTTTTTCGTTTGAGCCGTTGAAGTCATAAAACTGAAGAGCAGCACAAGCATCATCAGTGCCACCTTCAAACTCACATTCTTTCTTGTTTTCATTTTTGTTTCAAGTTAAAGGGTTTGTAATATAAACGTTTGTCATGACGATACAAAAGTAGAAAAACCTTTTTTGATTATCAAATAAAACGTTACACAGGTTTACACAAAGCTTTAATTTTATCCATAAATGGCGCAAACCTCGTATTTCATTGGTGTTCATAGTGTTATAATTTGGGTCGAAATGCGCCGTCTTTTGAATGGAATTGCCTGATAATTTGACTGATTTCTCCGTGTGAAATGCCTTTCTTTGAAAAAGGATATCCATGAATATGCGAAAACACCTCAATCATACTTCATCAAAAAGCGGACCATCATTGCAGTTGGTTTGCAATAATAGTCCGCTCTCTTTTTATGGTTTTATTGTGTGAGAAGGCTTATTGTTCAAGCACTTTGAACTCAGCTCCGGTGGCAAAGTCTTGGCCGTTGTGTTCACTAAGCGCCATAAATCTGACGAAACGTGCCTTGACAGGCTTGCTGAGGAGAATGGATTTCTCCTTTCGGTTGTGCTCAAATGCACCCTCTGCAACAGGCTTACTCCAGGTCTTTCCATCGTTGCTGACAAGGATTCGATAGCCTTTGATGTTGCCATTATCGCTATCTTGTCTTGGCAGATAGGTGAAACCCTTGATGGTTTTTGTCTCTCCACAGTCAAAGTCAACCCAATGCGGATAGTTAGCTACCGTGACAGAGTACATCGTATGCCAGTAAGTGTCGGGATTTCCGTCTGTAAGAAGGGTGGCATCTCCCTCACCATTCTCCTGACTTGAAGCGAAAACAACTGAAAGAGGAATGCTCTCTATGCGTGAGAATGTTTGAGAAGCTTTCATCCAGTCATTGTTTTTGGTCCATGCAGTGATAGTTCCTCCATTGCGGAACTTAATCTTTCCGGTATATTTTACAGGCTTTTTCGCCGCATTTGTGATATAGAAGATATCCGCGTTTGGTGCATTTGCATCAATGGTAACATATCCTTCGGCATCCCGCACAATGGTAAGTGGAGTCACTCCAGCGGCACTTACGTTGGCCTGTTGGGTGAGTTCCTGAGGTGCTTTCGTGTTTACGGGGCGAATGATATAGCCAAACGTGTGAGGCGTTGCCATCACTCGGTCTTGCATTAGCGGGCCACCTTGTCCGCAACTGTTACCTCCCAATCCCGTGATAGCCATGTCAAGGTGTAGATAAGTGTGTTCACTCTTGGGCAGTTCATAGGGGTGATTGGCCATAGCAAGGGCGTTGTCAGACCATGGAAGGGCAGAAAAACTCATTCGGTCTTTGGCAATGAACAACGCACCGGCACCGCTGTCATCGGTCAATGAAAGCCAGCGTGTGTCCTGATGATTGCCTGTATCCTGTGGTTTTGGGAACGGAACAAATTCATTTTCAACCTGATTTTGCTGATAGATACCAATCATCTGTCCTGTCTTTCGGTCGGGATAATTGTCTATTGGGCCACGTCCGTAGTAGGTGAGTGCGTGGAGTTGTTTTGGGATGCACAGCGTATAACCGAGTTTTGCAAGTGTCAGCGTCGGTTTATTACTGGTTATTGAGCTCTCACTTTCGATGCTTCCATCAGGGAAAATCGTGTAAACCACCTGGCTATTGAAGTGGAAATCGTCTTTGCCGAAAGGCTTATCGAAAAAGGTTATCAGCTTTTTCCAGTTGGCATTTCCTCCTTCAAGGCGATAACCATATGGAGCTTGCGAGGTGATGTTAAAGACAATCGAGATTGATCCATTAGGATTGGTGTGCGTAGTATAGGCATTGCATTTGTGCAGAAGATTGTTTAGACCATTTGCATACCATGCATCATAAGCCCAATTATCATTGTTTACCCATGCGCGGAAAGCGTTTAGTTCAGGTCCGCAGCCATCAGCGATGATGGTTTTCCCACCATATTGCAGGTTGTAAAGCGTGCCTTTGGCTAAATCAAACGTAGAGATGAAGCGGTCGCCCGACACGATGAGGCGGTTGTTGGCTGTTGATGTGCGCAGTTTTCCGCTTGCTGTGAGCACGGGGCGTGATGCTGCTGGCTGCACCGGCAGTTGCTCTTCAGCCTGTATAAAGCCAGCCTTTGCCCAGGGTTTATCGTGTTTCAATCGATAGGTTACATGCAAAAGATACTCTTTGTTGGGGTCAAGGTTGGTGTTGAGGCCTTCAATCTGCAGCGTCTTATGCGTGCGTGGTGCAACCGTTCCAAGCTCAATGGTGCCCTGTTTCACGTTTAAGCCATCGGCAGTAAGGGTATAAGACATCTCATAATCACTGAGATTGTCTGCATAATAGTTCTTGTTGAAGACATCCAACGTGGCAGTTTTTGCATCCTTCCAAGTTGTTTCGATATATTGATATACTTTCTTTACCTCGTAATATTGAGGTTTCGGCGTCTCATCTCCAAAGATAATACCATTCATAACAAACTGTCCATCGTTAGGAGTATCACCGAAATCTCCGCCATAAGCAGCGTAACGCTTGCCTTCTTTGGTATAGTTGTACATGCTTTGGTCTATCCAATCCCAGATGGCTCCACCCATAAAGTAGTTTGAAGACTCAATAGCTTTCCAATAATCAACAAGGTTTCCAACAGCATTTCCCATTGAATGAGCGTATTCAGAGATGTGGAAAGGGTATTTGATATTCATCTTTCCTTTCACTGCTTCGCGTGTCCATGCGATGCTGGGATATTGATTTGAGCCCATGTCTACAATGTCGTTGTTGCGTTCATACTGCACAGGGCGCGACGCATCGAAGGCTTTCAGCGAGTCGTATGCCACAACAAAGTTCTTGCCCGGACCTGCTTCATTGCCTAAACTCCAAATCACAATGCTGGGTTGGTTAACTAACTGGTGGGCCATTGTCATCACTCGGTCAACGTGAGCAGGCTCAAACTCGGGAACATGTGAAAGCGATGCCTTGCCATAGAAATATTCATGACTCTCTATGTTGGCTTCACTCTCAAGATAGATGCCATATTTATTGCAGAGATAATAAAAGTAAGGATCGTTAGGATAGTGGGAAGTTCGGATGTGGTTGATGTTGGCTTGTTTCATGAGCATAATCTCATGTTCCATCTGTTCACGCGAAATCACCTTACCAGTCAAAGGATTTGTGTCGTGACGATTAACGCCTTTGAGCTTCAAAGCCTTACCATTGATGTAGTAATATCTGCCTGCCAAGCCGAATTCGTCTTGCTGAGCAGGAGTATCTTTGATTTCAACTGTGCGGAAACCTGTTTGGAAACTAATGGTCTCCACCACCTTTTTGCCTTGCATCAATTCACCCACCAACACATAAACATTAGGTTCTTCGGCTGTCCATGGCGCCACATGGTTGACCATAATGGTTTGGCGCAGCTCACTGTTAGCATTGCCATTGCAGGCGGTTTGAGCATTTTTGTCATTGAAAGTGGCCACCAACTCGTTGTCATCACTAAACACCTTGTTTTTATAAAGACTCCAACGGATAGATAAGTCCTTAGCCTTTTTGGTCGTAAGGTTTTGTAGTGTGGTGCTGAGTGCAATGGTTCCTTGTCCATTGTCGTAGGTAGGAATGGCCCTAACATCGGCAATATGCACCTTCGGAGTAGCCGTAATGTTTACGTTTCTGAATATACCGGGCAGACGAAACATGTCTTGTGCCTCAAGGAAACTACCGTCTGAAGAGCGATAAACCTCAACCGATACGTCGTTTTTGCCTGCATGTATATACTTGGTTACATCGAAACGTGCCGTGTTTCGAGAGTTCTTAGAGAATCCAACATATTGACCATTCACCCAAAGATAGAAGAATGAGTCTACACCGTCAAAGCTTAGGAACACCTCTTTGCCTTTCCAGTCGGCAGGAATATCAAAGTTTCGCTTGAAAGATCCTACCTCATTGCGGTATTCATAGGTAGTATAGTTCTTTGGAGGAACACGCATCACACCTTTCTTCCAGTCACCTGGTTCGATGTTATATTTGAAAATAACCCACTGGTTGACGTAGATGGGCACACCATATTTCAATGTTCCATCCTTTTGAATGCCTGCCATGTTCCAACTCACAGGCACTTGAAGCAGGTCCCATTTACTGTCGTCATATCCTTTTTCAAAGAAGTTCTTGGGGCGTTCATCGGGATTCTTTGCGAAGTGGAAACGCCATTCGCCGTCAAGCGAGATATAGTCTTTGGCGTATTCGGGCAATACCTTTCTTGCATCATTCACCGAAGAAAATGATGAAAACAAGGCTCGAGCCGGAAGTTTATTGTATCCTAACAACTCGGGTGCCTGCCATTCGTTGCCTGTGGGAGCTGTTGCCTGGCCATAAAGATAGCCACGTGTGGGCGTCTGATCGGCCATGCAGGGAACCGCCATCAAGCTTGTTAGCAACAGTGCAATTACTTTTTGTGTATACATAATGGGTAAAAGGTTAGTGAATGATATTCTTTTTGGCCTTAGTGTAGAAAGGCTTGTTCTGATAGTCTATCTTGTTTTAGGGATGTAACATAGGCAGACAGCGTGCAGGCTTGCAACTCTTCATTTGCGAAATGAGGTGTTTGGCACTGCAAAATGAAGGCTTTTAGTCCCTCAAATGGCTGCTTTTGTGCTTCAAAACGTGGGCTTTCTGTCACCAAACAAGGGATGCACGTGATATGCATCCCCCTTTGAGACATTATAGATAGTTATTGTTCCTGTTGCGAATTACTCGGGACATCTCACTCCATCGACAAATGAAGGAACGCCATTGTCACCCCAACTGAAATAATAAGCATTGTAACCATTTCCTGTAAGGTCTGTTACAACCCAGTAGTTGCCCTGTTGCTGTGCCTCATTGAAGCGCCAATAAGCCACAAGGTCTTTTGAAGTTGGGTCGACCCAGCAAACATTATTCTTCAATTCGGCAGCTGTTCTGGCTGTTGCCCACACGCGAGCTTCGCACACCCAGCCTTCCATGAGGCGGTCGTCGGCAGCAGATTGCCCTATATAGAAGAGGTCGTCTTGCCCGTAAGCGTTTGCTAAACTGATGGTATGTCGGCTGTCTGTGGTCTCACCTTGAAGCTCACCATTGATATAGATGTATTTCTTTCCTGTTTCACCATTATATACACATGCTAAATGTACCCATTTATCATTTGGCAAAATGTCTCTTGAGCTCATGGCATTAGGGTCACCTAATTGCAGTCTCCAACCTGTTTTTGCACTTCCTGCAGTACGTAAGCAGAGGTTTTCTTCAAGTCCCATGACCGAATAACACCACTTAGTGCTGGATGAATTCATTTGTCTGAATCTGACACGTGCTTCAAACGTTACGCTCTTCATAGCGTGAGTATCAAACTTTCCGCTGTTATTACTGAAGTCCGCATAATAGTAACGCCATCCTCCTTCAAGGTTAGCTGCCTTGGTAATGATAACCTGATTGACGACCAAATAAATAGTGCGTGAAGCCTCAATCACGGGCATACTTGTTCCTGTTACACGGTCGATGCTCACAGGAAGAACGTAGGTTGTACCGAATTTCATCGCATCTCGGTCGATGATGCTCAGCTTTAGACCCGTTTCAGTCACGTGACTTCCTGACGTAATATGCAGGGTTGTGTTTTCTAATTTATAAGCAGCCTGGGGCAGAAGTTCATAGTTTTTGTTATGTGTTTTATTGAAAGATTCAACCAACTGAGGCTCAACCTTCATGTCAATCGTAACATCACTATGTGTAGGTTCGCTGGCTGCAACGTTTACAGCGATAGCCGATGGAATATCATCAACGGTGAGTGTGGCTGTGACCTCTTTGCCTTGAGTGCCTACAATGTATAGTCCATCGTAGCTTTCAATACCCTCTTTGCATGCACTTATGAGCAATAAGGTCATAAGAATGGGTATAAGTCTAATAATATGTTTCATAATTTTAATTCTTTTCTGTTAGTATCTATTCGGTTGTTACAATGTCAACGATGGTTTTGCATTATCTGAATGGCTTGGCGAGTGAACTTATAGTTAGGCCAATTGTAGTAATCATTCTCCATGTGGTATGTGCCACAGCCCCCTTTTCGAGTTGCTTTCTTACCATTATATATAGGAAGGAATTCTGCCATACCCCTGAGAGAAGGTACATAGGTGCCATCTTCTAATCGATGTCTGACGCCACCTGTTGCCGCATTTGGACCTTCAAAAGTCTCTGCAAAGATGTATTGTTCGGGCTTCCACCCACGAGATGCGGCACGATTGAAACGGCTTTGTAGGTTGGATGCACTTGAACTGTTGTAAGCTTGAACGACACCATAGTTGAAATATTCAGCCAATTCAGGTTTTACATCGTAAGGAACACCGTCTATGATGAGTAGATATTGCGTTCCACTTTTGGGGCCAATGAACTCTCCTAACTTCTTAACGAAGATCTCCATGTTGTCTCGATAGTCTGGATAAACATAGGAAGGGCCAACCAATGGACCTGTAAATGGGCCACCTGCAGGGTCTTGATAGCCCGGCTCATAGTCTAAATCAATGCCTTGATAGCCATAAGCCTTCATGGTATCTACCAAAGAAACAGCGTAACGCTCAATGCCTTCTCGGGTGACTTGGTCTTTGTTCTCACCGCCCATAAAGGCTTTTGGAATCTTATGGGCAAAGATTGTGAAGGTTACGCGCGTACCTTTCACTTTCTGAACATATTCAAGATCTTCTCTGTCGTAAGTGCCACTCCAAATAGAAATGATGTCAACACTGTCGGGAACACTTCGGAGAGAGCCACGCATATTGGCTGACTTTGTGTTCCAACCACCAAACCATCCAAAAAAGACTTCGTGGTCGTTGCGTTGTTTGTAAGCGCGAAGGTCAGCATAATATTGTTCACTTTTAGCCTCGGGTTTTACGATTTCCAAAGGTTCTACCTCTGTATTACATGAGGCAAGTGATATTGTTGCCACTGTAAAGGCTACAAATGATTTTATTATATTCTTTGTATACATGTTGTACAATGTGTGATTTGAGAATGAATAAAAATATGAGTTGGATGAGATTAATGCTTATCCCACCAGAGCTTTGTGCCTCCAGTATCTTCTCCTCCAAGTAGTTTGATGGCTTTTTCTACCTCACCCATGTTGCCAGAATACTCGCTTGCAGGGAAGGGAACGCGTCGCACTTGTTCAGTGGTACTAACTTTTCCATTGCTGAGATTATTCACAATAGGATAGATTTTGGGGTATCCTGTTCTGCGGAATTCACTCCATGCCTCTTGTCCTAATGGGTATATAGCAATCCATTTCTGAGTGATGATGCGCTCAAGCTTTTTCTCTAATGTTGCATTGTCATCCCATGCAGGAGTAATATCCGAAGGAGCTTCAGCCGAAGGACTTCCATCTAATCCTTGATAAGCAGCGGGAGTATTTGTACTTGCAAGATAGTTGTCAGCCTCTGCAGATAGTCCATATTGAGCAAATGAAGAGCGGATGCCTTTTTCATACAATGTTTTTGCATCGCCACCCATATTCCAACCCAACAGCGCGCCTTCTGCTCTGAGTAGCCAAATCTCTGCTGCGGTCATCCAAACATAAGGGGTGCCACGCGTGATGGTAGGCATTGAGAGATAGGGGTCACCTTGGAATTTGTTACCATTGCGTAGTCCATTGCGCAGTCCACGATAGTAACCATCTTCTGTAGTCTTAAAGAATTTTGGCAGACGAGGGTCTTCAAAGCCATTGAGATAGGCGTCCATAGAGGCTCCCATGCGGTCTTCGTTGTAGCCTTCTGGGCTATAAAGATTGTAGAAAGGATTAAAATAAGTGAACGACAGCGCATTGTTTGTCTGCATCTGTGCATTATCTTGATAATCTTCAAGCACGCCATAAGGATTATTTACAGCTTCCTCGGCTAAGGTTTTTGCATCATTATAGACTGCATGACAACGCATTGCTAAGCGAAGTTTGAGTGAATTGGCAAAGCGTATCCATTTCTTCAGGTCGCTACCATAAATGAGATCGAACTTTGCTAAGGGCTTTTGTCCTTCATTCTGAGTATCGAAGCGTGTTAGAATAGCAATGGCATGATTGAGTTCTTGGAAGAAGCGTTTGTAGACAGTTTCTTGGGAATCATAAGGTACTGGATTCTGAAGACCAAAACGAGTATAAGGTATTGGACCATAAATATCCGTTGTCTTGTGCATTGCTTCAACTTTAACCACTTCGCTGACAGCAAAGAGCACGCTGGCAGAATCTGTTTTATGACGAAGGTTTTCCCAGGTACTCATAAACTTGGTAAAGGCCACTGAGAACGGACGGTCTTTCCAAGCATCGGGGAAAGCATAGGTCGTTCCATTATAACCGCCTTCCCAATTCTGGGTGCCAGCATAATATCCTGCATACATATTGCCTACAAGATCTTCGCAAAGCTGGAAGTCGTTCTGGTCTTCTGGGGCTACATGACGTTGCAACGAGGTTAGATAGGTGCCCCAAAGGTTGTCTTTGTTTAATTCTTTTGGAGCAATTTTGTCTGGGTCGTCATTTAGATTAGAATCTAAACAACTATTCATCGTTATGCAGAATACTGAGGATGTCAGTAATGTTATAATTATCTTTTTCATTATAGTATGGTTCTTGTTTTGGCAATTAGAAGTTTACTTTTACACTGAAGCCAATATTTCGCTGGCTGGGTGGCATGAAATAGTCAAAGCCCTGATAGTAAGTGCCGGTATTGGCAGTTAGTTCTGGGTCGAAAGGAGCTTTGTTATAGAGCATCAGTAGATTGTGTGCAGTAAGTGAGAGGTTTACTTTTAGCATGTTTGTAAACCATTTCTCGGGAAGATCATACGAAAGTGACATCTCGCGTAGTCGTACATTGGTTGCACTATAAGCATAATGTGCAAGCAGACCGGTGCGTCCTCCTGCCACAACGGCATAGTATTGTTCTGCATTTACCTTGCCATTGTTTACGTTGACTCCCCCTGCATCGCGTGCGTCTGCAGTCTGTTTTGAAACTCCAAACTGGTCCATGAGTGCCTGTGTTGCTGAAACAACGACTCCACCTACACGTGCATCAATCATAAATTCGAACTCTATTCCTTTCCAAGCAAAGCTGTTGCGAAGGGATAAATTATAGCGGGGAGCAGCAGAACCCACCTTGATAAAGTCGTTATCATCCTTTTGCACATTGCCATCAACAAGGATATTGCCTTGATAGTCTTGTTTTAAGTGTGTGGCATAGATGTCAGACATGGTACCTCCTTTGCGTAATATCATCTTATAGGATTCAGCAGAAGACACCTCAAACTCTGTTGGTGCTTTTACCGTAGTGTTTGTTGTGCGGTCGGTTACAAACTCTGGTAATAGCTCCTTAATCTTGTTACGGTTTAATGAGTAGATGAGGTTTGCGGTCCAATCAATAGGTCCAATCTTTTGGTTATAAGATGCACTGAGCTCAATACCCCAGTTATTCACCTTACCAGCATTCTCAAATGCATATTCATATCCTGAGCTTGGAGGAAGTTTATAGCGGAACAACTGGTTGTAAGTGTTGCTATTATAGTAGGTCGCTGCAATATTTAATTTGTTTTCAAACAAGCGAAGATCCATACCTAATTCAAATGCTTTGGTCATTTCTGGTTTCAAATGATCGGCCGGTGTGTGTGCTTCGCTTACGGGATTACCATTAGATAGTGCAATAGCTTCACGTGTGAGATAGGGTGAAGGAGGGTTACCTACCTGTGCATAACTGCCACGTAGTTTCCACAGAGAAACAATCTTCTTTGGGAGTGGCAATACTTCGGAAAGAAGAATAGATGCACCTACAGAAGGATAGAATACATAATCTTTGCTTGTGCCTAACAAAGTAGAGAAGTAGTCAATACGACCTGTTGCATCAGCAAATAGGAAATTACGATAACCCACTTCTACCTTGCCATAGAACGATTGGGTTTGTGTGTGTAAATTCGAATAAACTGTACTGCTCTCTGATGGCGTCATGTTAGAGGGATGGAAGAAATTGGGCACTCGTGTAAGGTTTCCTTCAAACACATGGCTCTTATATTTCTCATCAAAATAGCTTCCACCAATGTTCGCTAAGAGTCTAACGTCTTCATTCAACTGCTTATCTATGTTGACTAAGAAATCCAAATAGGTAGATGTATTCTTATCTTCTTGCGTCATCCAGTTACCCGGTGGATTGGCAAATAGTCCATCTGTAGAGGCATATAGCTTGCGTTCAAAATCTGTATAAGCATTATCCATGCGCGCTCTGCCTAAAATGTTCATCCATGATGTAATCTTCCACTTTGCAGAGAAACTGCCAATATAACGCTCTCGCTTTGTATCGAAGTTGTTACGATTGACAATCCAGAAGGGGTTTTGTATGCCAAGGCCTAAGTTTCCGTATGGCCAGTTCTGTGTCTTGAACTTACGTGTGGCATTATACATTTCATAAACAGCATAACGTTGAATGTCATCACTGGGTGGGAAAAGGTATATTGGAACCAAAGGATTATAATACATACCTTGGCCTATACCGTTTTTGGTGTTCTGTCTTACATAAAGTAGGCTAAAATCAAACTGTAATTTGTCTTTTATAACATCCCATGAATTGCGGAAAGTGAAGTTATAGCGGTTGTATTTATTCTTGGGAATGATGCCGCCTGCATTCACAGAACCTATAGATATGTGGGTTTGATTGGTTTCACTACCTGTTGATAGTGCCACAGAATTCATGACATTGTAACCTGTATTGAAGAAATCGAGCGGATTATAGCTTGAGGGATGCTCCAGCTTCTCACCCCAACTGGCAAACTCTCCTTCTTTGCGACCATAAGTGTTTTGGAATTTTGGAGTCACAAATGGACTTGAGAAGGTTGTGTTGTTAGAGAAAGATACGCGTGGTTTGCCTACAGTTCCTTTCTTGGTTGTAATCAAGATTACTCCGTTTGCACCGCGGTTACCATATAGTGCGGCTGCTGAGGCACCGGTAAGTACTGACATGTTTTCGATGTCATCAGGGTTTATGTTGGAAATTCCATCGCCATCGGCAACTTCAACTGACTCATAAAAGTTGTCGCTTTGCTTTGTACGTAGGCCTTGCATGGGTATTCCGTCCAATACATATAACGCATTGTTTTCACCAAAAAGTGATTTTGTTCCACGCATTACGACACGAGATGATCCACCAACTCCTGAAGCATTCTGATTAATCGTAACGCCTGCAACCTTTCCTGCAAGTACATTGATGAAGTTAGCGTCTTTTATTTTCGTCACTTCGCTACCTTTAAGGTCTTGTACATTATAGGTAAGGGCCTTGGATTCACGCTTTATACCCAAAGCGGTTACAACGACTTCGCTAAGTTGTTTCTTGTCTTCTTCCAATACTATCGTTAAAGGAGTCGCCGAATTAATCTTTATTGATTTTGTAACATAGCCCACATAAGATACGTCGATGGTTGCATTTTCGGGCGCTTGAATGGTGAATTTTCCATCAATGTCGGTGATAGTACCGCCCTGTGCGTTCTTAATTCTTATGCTCACGCCAATAAGTGGGTCGCCATGAGCATCTGTTACAGTACCAGTAATGGTTTTGCGCGTTGCTTGTTGCAATGCCATTGAATGAAGGTTAGTTGAACTTTTGGCCGTTGGACCCCACGCTATAGACGTGAAAGTTAAACAGGCCACTAATGCTGCCCTATTTATTTGTGGCAGCAGTGCATAATTTTTTCTCTGCATTTTCCTGTTAGGTTAGTTGTTGTTGATAGAACAAAGGTTTTAGTCAGGTTGGTATTTGACATAAAGTTTTATTCTGTGTGCAAAGATAGTTAATATTTTCCGTAAAACCATACAAAGCAATCGGAAAAAATCATTATATTTGAATTTGATGCCTTTTATAGCGAGTAAAAAAATGTTTTCTTCAAGGCATAAAGTAAAATAGGGCAGATAGGCTTTGTTTATGGGTGTGTTTACGTTGTAACTTCAATGCTTTTGTTGACTGAAATAAATGATTTCTCGGTGTGCGTAATGAGGAGAAGAAAGATGAGGTAAAGTCCGTCATTTTGTTCTTGTCTTCACCTTATATATATTATAGGTGTATTCTTTAATGGCATAGCCCTGATTTTATAGCGTAAAGTCATTCCCAAACTTTGTGAATTTTCCTTAATTCTTGCTCGGTTTTCACTCCAATCTTCTCCCGTTTCTCAGCGAACGTTCAAAGGTTTAGATAAATTAACAAATGGAATTGCTGATAATCAAGGAGTTAAGTTGCTTAAGAACTAAGAACGAGAACAAAGAACAAGAACGACGAAAAGAAAGAAAGAAAAG
>ERZ772945.1132-NODE-1132-length-19586-cov-6.030823_pt1 | contig 19586 bp, 15 predicted proteins | sample MGYA00511681_ERZ772945 | MGnify/ENA primary metagenome ERZ772945 (study PRJEB29015, sample SAMEA2737943) | human oral metagenome | biome: human oral; feature: human-associated habitat; material: dental | place: China | collected 2143 ...
AAAACCCCAAACTTAATTGAGGTCCCAGTTGTGCACTTTTGTTTGACAACGTACATGATATTATAGTCGTAGATGACCTCGCAACCATACTCCTTGATAGCTTTCTGTAGTGGTTCTTTGCCTATTTCTGCATCATACATCACGAGAAAGACATTGGGCGAATGCTCTGCAATATCAGCATTTATTGTTAGGGGACTTTTAATAAGTTCCCTTTTTGTTCCGCATGAACATAAGAGAACCAATGCAATCTGAGCTGTCATTATCACGGGTATGCCATATCGGAACTTCTTATGGAGCGTCTTATGATGCCATACCTTCATTCCTAACCATGCACCGATGCTGCCACCGATAATGGCCATGCCTATCAATGTAGCCTCTGAAACACGCCACTTGCTGCGCTTCGCCCGCCACTTGTCAATGCCATACATAAAGAACGTGACCACATTGATGATGACGAAGTATATAATTGCGATATGTTCCAGACATGGATTGTTCATCGCCTTCTTTAAATTGATTTAGTTTCCCATATCTGTTATGCAATTCCCAATAGTTCTATCTCAAAGATAAGCGTCGAACCACCGGGGATGCCAGGCTGTGAGAACTTACCGTAGCCCATTTCGGCAGGGATGTATATCTCCCACTTATCGCCGATGTGCATCTGCTGCATAGCAATAATCCAGCCCTCGATGAGGTCGCAGAGGCGACAAGCCAGCGGCGCACCGCCACGGCTGCTGTCAAATTTCTTGCCGTCTATTGTCCTGCCCGTATAGTGGGCTGTAATGATACTGCGGACAGTCGGTTTCGGACTGCCCTGATTGCCTTCACCCAGCACCTTGTAGTAGATGCCTTTCGGCAGAGCTTTTACGCCATCCTCCTTGGTTTTTGCTACCAGCCAATCCTTGTTGGCCTGTATGTATTCTCGTTTTGACATATCAATTTGTTCTTATCATATTCGTTATTTATATAATTCCGGGTCGCCTTTCGAACGGTCAACAAACTCTTCGTCATATTCATCCCCAGGAAACAAGTCGTCGAAATTAGGGTCATCGTATGGGTCTATGTCATCATCATCCTGTTCACCATTCTTAAAGTTAGTATTCACTCGTTTCCGACCTTTGATGGTATTAGCAATGCTGTCATGATGATGCCTAACGGAGTCAAGCCATCGCAAATCTTTCTCTTCTCTGATTCTTTGTTGCTCTGCCCCGATTCTACGTTGTTCCTGTTTGCGTTCTCGTTCTTGCAGGGCGAAATAAATGGTAATGCCATAAGCAGTACCGATAATAATAATCGTTACCAACAATTTCTTCCAGAACTGCTTACCCAATTTCGCCATAGCACTAATCCTTTAAGTTCGCAAATGGTCTGCGTCCATTATGTTCAGCCTTAAATCTTGCAATCATCCTCTCTTCAATGTCTCGCGGATTCTCGATAGTCGTTTTCCAGCAGACAATCAAATCACGAGAGTTAGCCAACTGCCAAATATACCTGCCTCCCCAATGGCCAATCTTTTTGCCCATACCAAACTTCAGATACTGCATCAGTCTTGTCTGAAGCGTGGAGTTATTCGTCCCACCAGCCTTGCCAATATACAGTATGTCTGTATCATCAATCCAGTTTGCCTCTAATTCTGAGATATCCACATTCGGGTTCTTATCCTTAGAGAATCCACCTGAACCTTTTGCAAGAAAAGTAGGTTGTGTATTCTTCGGAAAAATTACGACATAAACACCTTGCTCTTTCGGTATTTGATAAGAATCTGTCATTAAGTTGCCTATAGTCAAAAAACCTTCAAAACCTTCTCGCTTCAAGTTTTCCGACTCCAAAATCTCTTTTGACAAATCAAGATTGATTTCTACAAACTTGTTATAGGCTGTGATGGCATCGGTCATTATCTCGTCGTGGTCAAAGGCAAGGGATGGCAGAGAGTTGATTGGCCACCACTGCGCCTTTGCCGCGTCATCCTGTCCTTGGACATCAATGGGCTTGTCGATGATGGCAAGATAGACTACGGAAATGACACGGCCACGAGGGTCACGGTCAACTTTTGAGTAGGCACCAATCTGATGAATGTCAGTAATCTTCAGCCCTGTTTCTTCCTCCAGTTCGCGGGCAGCACATTGCTCTGTGGTATCGTCCATATTGAGGAAACCTCCGGGGAATGCCCAACAGCCCTTGTACGGTTCATTACCACGCTCGATGAGCAGCACCCGTGGCTCTGCCTCGCGGGTAATCACTATGCAGTCTGCCGTGACTGCTGGTCGTGGATATTTATATGTGTAGTTCATTTTATTCGCTTTTATTAGGTGCAAAAATACATAAAATCGGCGTAAAATTTGCACAAACGCAATTTTTTTTGCCTCCAAACCGCTATTTTTATGAAAAGGTTACGCTTTTTGCAATAAAAACAGTATCTTTGTACCCAGTTTTTACAAAATAAGAATAAGATGGAAGTTAAAGACTTGAACAGGCTGAAAGTAGTGCTTGCCGACAAGAAGCGAACCAACAAATGGCTTGCAGAGCAAATTGGGGTTGACCCTGCCACGGTATCAAAGTGGTGTACTAACTCAGCACAACCAAATTTGGAAAATCTAATGGAGATTGCCAAATGTCTGGAAGTAAATATCGAGGAACTTCTAAGAATGAAATAACAGTTATATGCTGATAGTAAATGGCATTGATATAGCAGTAGAGCGTAAGCCCATAAAGAACCTTCATTTGGCGGTCTATCCGTCAAATGGGAGGGTTCATGTGTCTGCACCACAGTCACACACTGACGAGCAGATAAAGCTCTTTGTCCTGAAGAAATGGGTGTGGCTTGTTCAGAAGCGCAAAGAGACAACATCCTACACATTCCAAGATGAACGTGAGTATGTGTCAGGCGAAGCCCATTACTACAAAGGAGAGCTGTATCGTTTAAAGGTTATCAGAGACAATACCTGCACCTTCCACGTCAATATTCAGGGTGATTATATCAATGTTTATGTTTATGAGCGTACCACAAAAGAAAACATTGCAAATGTTCTTTGGAGCTGGTATAAGGAACAAATTACACCGACTATAGCTCAGTATGTGGCAAAATGGGAGAACATCCTTGATGTAAAGGTCACAGAATGGACTGTTCAGCAGATGCCTTCAAGTTGGGGTAAATGCCACAAAGATACGGGTAAGATTATGTTCAATCTTCAATTGGCCAAAAAGCCCTTGAACTGCATTGAATATGTAGTGGCACATGAGCTGACTCATCTCATAGGGCAGAATCACACTGACAAATTCCGGCATATCCTTGGAACTTACCTTCCTGGATGGCAAAAGATAAAAGAACAATTAAACGAATTCCCCATATAAGACTATGGCAACTTATCAAGAACAAAGGGAAAGAGATTATCAGAACAAACTCGTCAAGCGTTTCGTCGACGAACTTGATTACAAATATCTCGGCAACTGGCAGTATGCCAAAGGCGAGACGGTTAATAGTCTGGGCAAGCAAAACTCGCCCATTCTTGATGACGAGATTCGCAACTTCCTGAAAGAGCAAAAGAAAGAGGACGGCAAAACTCCAAGATATACGGAACGTCAGATAGAAGATGCTCTCTTTCAGATAAAGAACAAAGCTCGTCTTGGAAATGCCAAGATGAACAGTCTGATGCAGTGCAATACCGACCTGTATGATGTTTTGATGTCTGGGGGCAAATCGCAACCAGACCCCGAGTCAAATCATGAGGATGTTATGTTCTTCGACTTTGAGGATTACAGCAACAACAACTTTGCCATAGCAGAAGAGGTCAGCTACATAGACCCTCTGTTGGGAAAGAACAAGTGTCCTGACATTGTGGTTTATGTGAACGGCATCGCATTGGCGGTCATTGAATTGAAACGCAGTCTTGTCAACTATGAAGAGGGCATCAAACAGCATCTTTCAAATGAACGCGACTTCATCCCCTCCTTCTTTACCACTACACAGTTCACCATCGCCTCCAACGATGGTGTGGTGTTTCGTTATGGAACGGTTGGCACACCTTTGAAGTTCTGGTGTAAGTGGAAGCGTGATACGACGAAGTTGGGTGATGTGCTGACAGAACAGGAGTCCTACAGCATGTTCTTCAACAAAGAGAATTTCATGTTCTTTTTCCGCTATGGCGTATTGAACGATGGCGGTATAAAAAAGGTGCTTCGCCCCCATCAGATTTATGCCATCAAGGCTGCTGCTGCACGGATGCCGAAGAAAGAAAGCGGTGTCATCTGGCATTCACAAGGTCCGGGAAGAGCCTTACGATGGTTGCCCTGGCATCTTATATACGCTGCAACTTTGAGAACCCTCGTGTTGTTATCATAACCGACCGCAAGGAACTTGACCTACAGTTAGCCGGCACTTTTATTAAAGGAGGCAATACGCTTCATCAAGCAACTTCCAGCAGTGACCTTCTTGACACGCTCAATAAAGGTGAGGAATGGCTCATCTGCTCACTCATCCACAAGTTTGGCGCAAACGGAACTGAGGATGAAGCAGAGAAAGACGAATCTGGAACAAAGGTTAGCCTGGACCAATATCTTGATGAACTGCAAGCTGTCATTGCGCAGAAGTATGGCAACAACTTTAGTGTGAAGGGTGATAATATCTTTGTTTTCGTTGATGAATGTCACCGTACACAGAGCGGTCGCCTTCACGAAGCTATGCGTGCCATCATGGGCAAAAAGATTATGCTCATCGGCTTCACAGGCACACCCCTTCTGAAGAAAGACAAAGGCGACATGTACAACCGAATCAAGAGCATGTCGGAACGCACCTTTGGCCCATACATCCACAAGTATCTGCACAAACAGGCCGTTGAGGACAAGGTGACTCTTGACTTGCAATATGAATACCGCAACGTAGAACAGCAGCTTACCAACAAACAGAAGGTTGACCAAAAGCTGGCTGCATTGACGGCTGGGTGTGAACTGACCGACGAGCAACGAAGAATGGTAGAAGACCGTTGGGCAACTCTGGAAAAGGCCTATTCTACGAAGGAACGCATTGAGAGAATCGGCTACAGCATTCTTGACGATGTAGGCTTTGGCCTGTTGCAACACGACTGGAGTAATGCCATGCTGGTGGCAGGTTCCATCTATCAGGCATACAGATACTACAAGTTCTTCACCCAAGACAGCAGTAACACCTTGCTCAGAGGTCGTGTTGCAGTGGTGACAAGTTACGACCCAATGGACAGTGATATAGCCAACGATTCGGCTGACACCAGCAAGGAGACGGAAGCAAAATTCAAGTATGATTGGGCAAAGCAGTCTTTCAAGGATGCCGGTGACGGAATCAATAATGCAGATGACTATGAGAAGTGGGCAAAGAACATCTTCATCAAACGTCCTGCTCAAATGAAACTGCTCATTGTCGTAAACAAACTGCTCACAGGTTTCGACGCTCCATGTGCTACGGTTCTTTACATAGACAATGATATTAAAGACCATACCTTGTTCCAGGCCGTATGTCGTGTGAACCGCCTTGGCGAGGACATCAAGGACGAGGAAGGCAACGTAATTGTCAAGACGCATAAGGAATTTGGCCGTATTATCAGTTTCAAGAATCTGTTCGATAGCATAGAGGATGCCGTTGTGAAGTTCAACGACGGCGAAGGTTTTTCCGGGCTTGATGATGTTGATGTGGAAGGACTGCTTGACTGTGCTGTCAATAAATGTAAGGATAAGCTGTTGGCCGCTAAAGAAGCCTACGAAGGACTGAAAGCTATCTGGGAAAGTAAAAGCCTGACAGAACTGGAGCCTCTTTCGGAGTATTATGTAACCGAGGTGGAGGGCGAAGCTTCTGCACGTGACCGTCGTACAGTAATGTACAGCATCACGGGTGGAATGGTCACGGCTTATAACAACATGTCCGACTATTTCAGCCAGACAGATTTCACGCCAGAGCAGATTGAACACTTTGCTTCGCTGTCCCGCGAGGCAGGAACCATACAGCGGAAAGTGCGCCAGAAGTCAGGTGATGACTTCGATCCGCGTACCCTTGACCTAGATATGCGCCAACTTCTCGACCAACATATCCGTGCGGAGGATGCCGAGACATTGGTGGAAGCATCTGCCGATTTCTCCTTCCTCGACCTCATCAATGACGCTACCGATACCGACAAGGCTGCGGATGAAGCCATCCGTCAGGCTGGCGGCAATGCCAATGGCGCTGCCGAGGTTATCGAGGGTAAGGCTCGCCGTGTGAATACCGATTGGAACAGTGGCGACCAAGAGGAGCAAAGGGCTTTCAGCGAGAGATTACAGGCTCTGCTCGACCAACTGAGAGAAAGAAATGCTACCGCCAAAGAGCGAATCAAGGCTCTCATTGAGCACATCAAAGCCATCAAGTATGGCAGTGATGTGCCACAAGAGTTGACCGAAGGCATTGCTGATGACAAAGAAAGAACAATCCGCATTAAGCGTAGAAAGGCACTGTGGAACAACCGCACTGCTTGGAACGCTCCTGCTGATGAAGCCGAGGTGATAGAAATCATCAAGAAGATTGATGACTTCATTTATCAAGACGCAGGGGCTAACTGGCAAGATCCAGACAGCAACGCCAGTTGGGACTTGCGCGACGACCTGCAAGCTATGTTCGCATCATTCACCGAGCAGGACATCTACGAGATATACCGTCTCGCCTCGCAAAACTCATAATGAACATCAGATACACAAGATATGGCAATAAAGAAATCACAGTTATACAGCGCACTTTGGGAGTCGTGCAATGCCCTACGCGGTTCGATGGATGCCAGTCAGTACAAGGACTATGTGCTGATTGTCCTCTTCGTGAAGTATCTCTCTGACAAGGCAGGACAGCCGGGCTTCCGTCTGAAAGTGCCCGTGGAATGCAGTTTTAAGGACTTTGTGGCACTGAAACAAGACGATAAGATTGGCGAGAAGATGAACACCAAACTGGAGGCCATCAAAGAACTGAATGCCCGTCAGATTGGAGACCTTGCCCTGCCCAATTTCAACGACCCGACAAAACTGGGCAGTGGCCGCACGATGGTTGATACCTTGTCCCGACTTATCGGTGTGTTTGAGAACGACGCTCTCGACTTCTCCCATAATCGTGCTGCCGATGATGATCTTCTGGGCGATGCCTATGAATATCTGATGAAGAACTTCGCTGCCGAGAGCGGTAAGAGCAAGGGGCAATTCTACACCCCTGCCGAGGTGAGCCGTGTGATGGCGAAACTCCTTCGCATCAATGAACTCGACCGTGCCGAGCATACCATCTACGACCCCACCTGTGGCTCTGGTTCGCTGTTGCTACGAGCCTCGGCAGAAGCCAGTAATCCCCGTGTGTCTATCTTCGGACAGGAGAAGGACAGCAGCACGGCGGCATTAGCCAAACTGAATATGTTGCTTCACGGCATCAGCAGTGCCGACATCAAGGTGGGCGACACGCTTGCCGACCCGCAATTCAAGCAGTATGGCATGGTCAGCACATTTGATGTATGCGTTGCCAATCCACCTTTCTCGATGAAAAACTGGCTGGCTTCGGGCATGGAGAACGACCAGTACAACCGTTGGACGGCCAATCTGCTACCACCTGCCAAGTGCGGCGACTATGCTTTCCTGCTTCACCTCATTGCCTCGATGAAGACAGATGAAGGACGCGGTGCCTGCATTTTGCCTCATGGGGTACTGTTCCGAGGCAATGTGGAGTACGACATCCGCAAGCATATCGTCAAGAAGCACTATATCAAGGGCATTATTGGACTGCCGCCAAACATCTTCTTCGGCACTGGCATTCCGGCTTCCATCATCATCATTGACAAGAAGAACAAGGATAGTCGTAAGGGTATCTTCTTCATCGACGCAAAGGATGGCTTCAAGAAAGACGGAGCAAAGAACCGTCTGCGTGAGCAGGACATCAAGCGCATTGTGGATGCGTGGGATGCACAGGCAGCAATAGACCATTATTGCCGACTGGTGGAATGGAACGAGATTGAGCGTAACGACTACAATCTGAACATTCCCCGATACATCCAGCCCAAAGACACAGAGATACAGCACGACATCTATGCTCACCTGCATGGTGGACTGTCGGCTCACGACCTCGACGGCATGAGCCGATACTGGCAAGTCTGTCCTTCGCTGAAGGTCAGCCTGTTCAAGAATGATGGCAATGGCTATTATCGTTTGAATACACTTAAAGTCGACATCGCCCAGACCATAGAACACGACCCGTCATACGTCTCACAACGCGAGCGTTTCTCGGCTTTGCTCAAAGAGTGGAAAGACGAGATTGTTTCGCAGATGAAAGCCATCGGTATTGGAGCACGTCCCAAGGAACTGATAACCACATGGGCGGATTCACTACTGAATAAGGCTGTGAACCATAGTGGATTGGTAGAGGCATACGAGGTATATGACGTTTTGCTCAACTATTGGGCAGACGTGATGCAGGATGACTGCTATATGATTTCCAACGACGGTTGGACTTATCCAGAGGTCAAGGCAGTGAAATCTGGCAAGGGTGACAAGAAAAAAGCCATCATGTATGATGAGATCGTCTGCGACTTGCTGCCTGTTGAGATAGTCCTGGCAGAGTATTTCAAGACAGAGACCGATACCATTGCCAAGCTATCGGCACAGATTGAGGAAAAGCAACAAAAACTTGACGAGCTGCTGGAAGCGGCTGGCGATGATGAGGACGAGCAGAACGAAGTGAAGAAATCTGCACCATATAAAAACATCGACAAGGAGAAGTCTGCGCTAAACAAGACACTGAAAGAGCAACGCACCACCCTCACAGAGGCTGTTGTGGCAAGGTATGCAGCACTGTCGGAGGATGACATCAAGACGCTTGTGGTAGAACGCAAGTGGCTGGCAAGCGTAGTAGACAGTTGCGAAGTACTGATGCAGAATGTCACGCACCAGATAGCAAGCGATGTGACGACTATTGCCGAACGATATGAGACAACACTTGCTGATACTGAGACTCGCGTCAAGGATTTGGACAAAGAAGTGCTCCAGTCACTCACAGAAATGGGCTTCACACTCTAACACCTTCTGGCTTATGAAAGAGACAAGATTCAAAGATACAGAGGTGGGAAGGATTCCTGTAGATTGGGAAGTGAAACCATTAGCAGAAGTTGGTACATTTTCCAAAGGCGCGGGTATCTCCAGGGCAGAAGCCAGCTCTGGTAACATTCCGGCCATTAGATATGGGGAAATATACACCTGTCATAATGACTATATCAAATCTTTCCATTCATTCATATCAAAGAATGTAGCAGATACTTCAGCACGGATTTTTGATGGAGATATTTTATTTGCAGCTTCTGGCGAAACAAAAGAAGATATTGGCAAGTGTGTCGCATACACAGATGACAAAATTGCTTTTGCTGGAGGTGATATAATTATTCTTCATTCTAATAGAGAAAGGTTTGATTCTAAATTCTGTGGTTATGCATTAAATGCAAAATATATTGTCCTTCAGAAATCACAAAGAGGTCAAGGTGACGCTGTTGTTCATATCGTTCCTCGTGATTTAGCTACTATTGCATTTGCTTTTCCTCCCAAGTCTGAACAGACACGCATAGCGGCTGCGCTCTCTAACGTTGATGCCCTTATATCAGAGTTGGGCAAACTGATAGAGAAGAAACGAGCCATCAAGCAAGGTGCCATGCAGCAACTCCTTACAGGCAAAAAACGCCTCAAAGGTTTCACCCAATCCCAATCTTATTACCAAACTGAAATAGGACGAATTCCTAATGATTGGGAAATAAAGAAAGTAAATGACATTGCAGATAACTATACTGGGTTAACTTACTCCCCAGATAATGTAAGCGATTTCGGGACATTAGTATTAAGGTCATCGAATATACAAGATTGTACACTATGTTTTATTGACAACGTATTTGTAGACATGGTTGCACCCAGCAGAGCAATCGCCCATGAAGGGGATGTCCTTATTTGTGTGAGAAATGGAAGTCCTGCCTTAATAGGAAAATGCGCATATATTACACAGAATGCTGATGGTATGGCCTTTGGTGCGTTTATGACGGTATTGCGAGCAACACACATCGACCAAAAGTTTTTATACTATATTTGGCAAGATGTTCACACTCAGAAACAAATACATGAAACCTTCGGTGCTACTATAAACCAAATTACAGCAAAAGATTTTGACAGGATTCTTATTGCTTTGCCGACAAATAGAGATGAACAATCCGCTATTGCATCTATTCTATCTTCAATGGACGAAGAAATTTCTGCTCTTGAAACCAAGCGCAATAAGTACACCGCCATCAAGCAAGGCATGATGCAACAGCTGCTCACTGGTAAAATAAGACTGGTGGAAACTGCGATTAAGACCAATGCAACATCTGCAAATGTTCATTTCCGTAGAAGTGTGTTGGCAGCAGAGATTGCAGACAGGCTATGCGAAGAACCGACATTCGGTCATGTAAAGATGGAGAAGATACTTTTCCTAACAGAACGTCTTTGTCATATAGACATCGGCTCACACTATCATAGGGATGCAGCAGGTCCGTATGACAACCGCGCCCTACGCTCAATTGATAGTCAGCTAAAAAGACAAAAGTGGTTTGAGGTGCGACGGACGGAGAAAGGGAACAGGTATGCGCCGATGCAAAACCGTGGCAAGCATAAAACGTATTTTGAAAAATATTATTCAGATGTCTTGCCTACATTCGACAAAATCATTGATACATTTAAGACACATAATACAGAGCGGTGTGAAATTGTTGCCACACTCTATAGCGCATGGGAAGATTTGCTGCATAGCAACAAGTCCTTCACTGATGCCGAAATCGTAAATGAGGTGCTGAATAACTGGCACGAATCAAAGAAGCGTATTTCGCAAGACCGTTGGCTATCAGCCATCCAATGGATGCGTGAGCACGGATTTGCTCCTGATGTTAGACACAATGAGTCAAGAAAATGATATATCGCGCGATTTTACCAACATGCTCCTGTATAGGGACAGAGTTGTGAACAAAGAACAATGTAAAACCATATAAAATCAAACATTATGAATTGGAAATCCTTCCTCTTAGGTATTGTAGCAGGAGTTATCCTGACTTTTGCCGGTTTAGTTGTTATTGGCTTAGTTAACCATAATTCAGCAGATAACGACCCTGTTCAGTATCTCGAAAAGCCTGTAAGCTATGAGAATAAAAAGGAAACCTCTTTCAAGGTATTCCAAGTGCTTGGTAATGCTGCTTTGGCAAGTGAAATCTCTAACAGAGAATATGGATGGTACAATGGCAATACTGTAGTTATCCTTGGAGAAAACTATTATAGTGACCAGGTGATTAAAATGAAAAATCCACAGAGAGTTGGCACATATAGTTATACCAACAAAGGCGGTATGCCTATGACTGTTCCTGTACTTGAAGGAACAATTGAGGAATAATCCCATGATTGTGACAAGATTTTCAATTGTATGCAAGATAAAAACAGACTGATATGAGACATAAATTGCTATTTACATTTATTACCTTGTTGTCCACCACCTTGCTTTCATGCAGCAGTGATGATGGCGACACCCCGAAGATCGTTGAAAAGACCAATGTGACGGGCAACATTGAAAAAGGTCCTTTTGTGCAGGGTTCAAAGGTGACGTTGTACGAACTGGAAGAAAACCTGTCCCAGACGGGCAAGACTTTCAAGACACAGACCAACAGCGATTTTGGCGCATTTACTTTCGACACCCCCATAGAGCTTAAAAGCCAATATGTGGAGTTGGAAACCAGCGGCTATTTCTATAATGAGGTGAAAGGCGAACTGTCTTCTTCGCAGATAACACTTAATGCCCTCTCCAATGTTGCGAGCAGGAATGCTGTCAATGTTAATCTGATTACACATCTGGAGTATGGACGTGTGAAGAAACTTGTCCGCGATGGCGTGGACTTCAATGCCGCCAAGAAACAAGCCGAGCGTGAGTTACTGGCTTGTTTTGCCATAAAAGACGAGATAAGTACCCCAGAAGGTGTGTCTATAACTGACAACAACCGAAGTTCTGCCATTCTGTTGGCTATCTCTACAATCATGCTTTACGAGCGCAGTGAGGCAGAGTTTACCGAATTTATCTCGAAATTCTCCACAGACTTTGCAGACAACGGACAAATTGATAATTCTATCATTCGCGAAGAAATCAAGAAAGGACAGGAGAATGCTCACCCAAGCAAAGTCATTGAACGGATGAAAGAGTTCTATGCCAACAAAGGCGTAAATTTGCAGTGTGATGACTTCTCTCCTTATATTGACTTTAATGGCGATGGTGTTATCAATGAGGATGATGGAGAGAACCTTGATGTAACTCCTCCAGATGTTGTGGTTGTAGATGAATTTTGGAACGATGCCAACAGCGTTCGTGCTATTCTGAATGGATGTTATGCAAGCCTTCAGAAGTTCACTAATGCCCAATTGCAACTTGAATATATTCGGACGAAAAAGCCGAGGAAAGTGCGCCTTGGTGGAGTGAATCACTTAGCTCTATCAGCATAACTCCCAACTCCTCTTTGGTAAGTACTGCATACACCAATGCCTATACAACCGTCAACTACTTGGATATGCTGATTGATCACGCCGATTATCTCAACCAATATTCTGACAGGTTTGAGGACGGTGAGGTGCAGTCAATCATAGCCTAGACAACAGGATTACGTGCATTCCTATACTACAATGTGGCAATGCTTTGGGGAAACGTGGTGCTTGTGACTAAGACTTACAATGACATTGAGGAAAGACTTAACCTGGTACAGTCATCACAAACGGAAGTATATGATTTCGTCAAGAAAGAGGTGACGAAAGCTATTCCTATGTTATCAAACGACTATGGCATGGATCTAAAGAACAAGTGCTTCTTCACAAAAGATGATGCATATATGCTACTTGCAGAAGTCAATCTTGCAATGAAGAACAGCAGCGAGGCATTAAATGCGCTTTCACATATTGGCGCATCTAAATACAATGCCTCAATAGATGATGTCTCGCCTATTTACAATGGTAATATTGAAAACGTCAAGGCTGTCATCTTTGCTCTTTCTTTAGAGGGACACTACCAGCCTGTATATACTCACGGTCACTACGCTATGCTGTCAGACGAAGCCAAAGGTAGCATAAATGAACTTGCCACTCGTTGGGAAGACGCTAAGTGTGCCGAATACGGATATTGGGCTGCGTTGAAGCATCTTAGCTTTGCCCAATCGGTAACTGGTTGTCAAGATTATGAACTTTTGATGCCCACACCGCTGAGTGAGCTCTATACTAACAATAAGATAACACAGAATCCTGGATATTAAAATTATAACAACTATGTCGTTCTTCAAAAAACTTTTCGGAAAGAAAGAGCCTTCTGATATTCAGGATGTACTGGAAATGCAATCGGACAAGTTCGTCACCCTTAAAACCCAAGCGGACGAGAACTTCAAGATTGCTTCGTGTCTGTCCGCAGAAGACTTCGCAGAATACTCGAAAGTAGAACTTCAAGCAGCAATGCATGGAGTTCCTACATTCACATACCCGAAAGACAATTGGGAAAAGGCTATTGAGGAACGTAAGCGCAGGGACGAATATGATTCCCAGTTACGGAGAACAGCGGAACTGAACAATCAAGGCATTGAATTGGAAGAAAAAGGTGATGTCGCAGCAGCCATAGGTGTGTATGAAGAGAATGTATCTCTTGGCTATGCGGCACGCCATGCCTATGACAGGCTGATGGTCCTTTATCGTAAATTGGAAGATAAGGAAAACGAAGAGCGCATCATAAGATTGGCGATTGAGAAATTTCCTGATGAAACGAAATACCAGAAGCGGTTGGCAGTCCTTCAAGGTTCTTTCGTCGTTAAGCAAATAACAACGGCTCCCGCTGCACCGACGATAGAAAAATGTTGGGGTGAGATATGGGAAGATAGGATTTTGGAGGTTCCTGAATTTGACTTCTATTATGGGCAAGAAACCAACCCCGATAAATATGCGAACCCGTCGCACAACTACAGTTATCTGGAGCCTGTATGGGAAGTGCAAAGGCATTTCCGTGAACTGCTTAAAGAGGCAAAGAAAGCAGAGGACTTGGAAAATCAGGAACAGGCCGTGGCGTTGTACGAACAGGCTGTAGCAGAAAAGTATTATATGCCTGACCCGTATGACCGCCTTATCAAAATGTACAGTAAGGCTAAACTGGCTGAAGACGAGAAGCGGATATTATTACTCGGCATCCAGCACTTCTCAGAACTTAGGGACAAACGGCGCGAGTATGTTCTCTATCTGGCAAAGAAATACAACGCTACCGACTTCGCGATAGAACGCATAAACGCTGGTAAGAAGATAACTTATTACAATGGAGTGTTTGAATTATACAACCCTTTCCCCATCGTAGAAAGATGGAAAGAGAGGGCTGTTAAGAAGAAATTCCTCCAGGAATAACATTTGCTTACGAAACCCGTCAAATACAATTCATTCAATTATAGTTAGTTTGATGCCAAACTCGTTCATCATCATAAAAGGCCAGCCTAAATCTTTACAGATAGAAAGAATACAAAAGGGCGTGAATGGCGTGTACGACGTGAAGTTCAATTCTTCACCGAATACATACCATTACAGGTACACTGACGTTGTATGGCTGAATGACGCGGTCTGGCACGACTATCAGAACCTAAAGGTTTTCATTGGTGGCCGCGAGCAACACAACGTAACTGACGTGCGTTCTTTCCAGCAAGGCGATAAGACCCATTGGCGAATAACGTTTTCAAATGGCTATGTACATGACTATCTGCATGGAGATATTCAAGTGATAGAATCATGTCTTGGAGAGGCAAAAGCCAAGAACACTTTTGAATATCTAAAACGCATAGCGCAGGTAAATGAACTGGGCAAAGACGAAGAGAATGGCGGAATACTTCCAGCGTTGTATGAGAAGATTGACTTCATAGACAAGACGCTGGCCATAGCCCCTTATCTTGATGCAGCGAAACACAAGGTAAGAAAGCAAAGACATGGCGATTTGATATTCCCATTCGGATGTAACGGCAGTCAGTCGAAAGCAGTTGCTGCGGCCTTCGAGAATCAAATCAGCGTGATACAAGGCCCTCCCGGGACTGGTAAGACTCAAACCATACTCAATATCATTGCCAACATTCTCTTGCAAGGCATGACTGTCATGGTCGTATCGAACAACAATTCCGCGACAACCAATGTCTTGGAAAAATTGCAGAAGTATGGCCTTGATTTTCTCGTTGCACCATTAGGACGTAGGGAAAACAAAGAGCAGTTTATCCAGCATCAGCCTGTCATACCCGCAGAATTGCAAACTTGGCAGTTGGAACTCAGTGGCCGACTGAAGAAGAAGCGTGAAGCTGCATCTGTACTATCCCAATTACGCGAGATATTCTCCCTCCAAGAAGAACTTGCAAACGATAAGCAGGAGCTGAAGGCCGTCCTATTAGAATGGGAGCATTACAAGGTTGACAATAAAGTTGATGACACAGACTTCATGCCAAAGCGCAGTGTGAAATCCAAGCGTTTGTTGAAGTTGTGGCTTCAATATCGGGCCTACGCAGAAAAGGATTATATCGCTCCGGCTGGATTATGGGGCAAACTGAAAGAGAACATTAGATGGCGGTGGAAGAACTTTATCCGCAAGCATCTGTTGGGCATTAAATCCCCTTTCGATGCCAAGAACATCCTACCTACCATTCAAGAGTTGCAAGGTATGTATTATGTGGTAAGGCTGAAAGAACTTGCCAATAATATAGACAGAATAGAAGAGCGGTTAAAGTCTGTCGATGCGAAGTCTTTAAGTAATACCTTGACAGATACCTCATTGTCGCTATTGAAGGACGAACTATACAAGAAATATCACAACTCCACACGCCGCATCTTTGCTGACGTGAAGGAATTGCGCCTGTATGTAGAAGAGGTGTGCAAACAATATCCCGTTATTCTGAGTACTACATTCTCTGCACGGACATCCATCCCTGACCGTATCTATGACTACATTATCATGGACGAAGCGTCGCAAGTGTCGATAGAGACTGGCGCACTGGCTTTGACCTGTGCGAAGAATGCCGTTATTGTTGGCGATACCATGCAGTTGCCGAATGTCGTTACGGACGAAGACAAGATAAAGCTTGATGGTATTTTTCAAGAATATAAAGTAGCTAAAGGCTTTGATTGCGGCCAATATAGTTTCTTACAGTCTGTTTGTGCCATTATTCTTGATGTGACACAGACCTTATTGCGCGAGCACTACCGCTGCCATCCTACCATCATTAACTTCTGCAACCAACGCTTCTATGGCGGTAACCTGTTGATTATGACCAATGACAATGGCGAACAGGATGTGATGCAAGCGATAAAGACTGTGCCGGGGCATCATTGCCGTGGGCATTACAACCAACGCGAGATTGACGTGGTAAAAGAAGAAGTGCTTCCCAATCTTAAAGATGGCGAGGATGTTGGTATCGTAACCCCGTATAATGACCAGGTGAGAGCATTCAACCAACAGTTGCCATCTGTTGGTGCAGCTACTATACACAAATACCAAGGTCGGGAAAAGGACACTATCATCATGAGTGTGATTGATGACAACATAACGGAGTTCAGCGATGATTCCAACCTTATAAATGTGGCAGTGTCAAGAGCGAAGAAACGCTTCTGTCTAGTGGTATCTGGCAATAAGCAGGAACGAAAGGGAAATATCTCTGAACTGACAGATTATATTGCCTACAATAATTTAGCAGTAACAGAAAGTAAGATAAGTTCTGTCTTTGATTATCTGTATAGCCATTATACAGAAGAACGGCTTTCATTCCTTGCCAACCATAGGCAGATTTCGGTGTATGACTCGGAAAACCTTGCCTATTCTCTGATAGAAGATATATTGGCAGAATACCCAGAGTTTAGCCACCTCGGTATTCTTTGTCATACACCACTGCGCAATATCATTCGTGACTGGTCGTTGCTTAATGAAGATGAGAAACGATACATCTCACATTTCAGCACTCACCTTGACTTCCTCATCATCAGCCGTGTCACGAAGAAACCAATATTGGCTGTCGAGACCGATGGTTTCAATTATCACAATGATGCCACAGAACAGCATCAGCGTGACCTAAAGAAAGACCATATCCTCGATTTGTACGGTTTGCCACTTCTCCGCCTGAAAACCAATGAGAGTTGTGAGCGAGATAAAATTGTTTCGTCTTTGAATAAAGCTATAGGCGTAGGTACAGACGGAACGGATTATAATAAAGTTGGAACAAAAAACGTTTGACATATATGACAATAGAAGATGTAAAACAATTGATAGCTGGTGACGAACACCGTGCGTTGGAACTGAGAAAGACCACAGGTGAACTGAAAGACGGTATGCAGTCGGCCTGTGCCTTCCTCGATACAGAAGGGGGCTGGCTGATATTCGGCATCGCACCCACATCGCTGAAGATTGTCGGCCAAATGGTCAATGACAATACGCAACGTGAACTGGCGCAAGCATTGTCAGGCTTGGAACCAATCGTAGATGTTCGAGCGCAATATGTTGACATACCAGATAGTGGCGACAAACAGCTGATAGCACTGCATTTTGATGGATGGCAAGAGGGACAGATACCTTACACCTATCAAGGTCGCCCATATATCCGAGTAGAAAGTACCACACGGCAGATGCCTCGTGAGATGTACGACGAACGGTTGCGTTGCAGCAATCCGGGACGCTTTGCTTGGGATGCACAGACAGCAGACGATATGACCATTGCCGACCTTGACGAGGAACGCATCCGCAATGCCGTCCGTGGTGGCATAGCCGGTGGCCGTATCAATGCTTCTGCCGAGAATGACAGCATAGAATCGCTGCTTGACAAGTTCAAACTTTTGAAGGACGGCAAAGTAACCAATGCGGCTGTTGACTATTCGGTAAGAATTTGTACCATTATCCACAACTGATGCTCCGCATGGCTTACTTCCGCGGCAAGGATAAGATGGTTTTTATCGATGACAAACAGGCAGAAGGGAACTTCTTTGACCTGTTAGATGCAGGAATTGCTTTCTGTTTCCGTCACCTCAGTCTCAGCGGCGAGGTCAAGGGGTTGCGTCGAGAGGAACATCTGGAAATACCCGTCGAGGCTCTGCGCGAGGCTTTGATCAATGCCCTTTGTCACCGCCGATATGATGACCCACGGGCTACAGTATCGTTGGCAATTTTTGATGACAGACTGGAGATAACTAATCCTGGACGGTTGCCTGCACCATTGACACCAGAAAGTATCAAGCAACCGCATGGGTCATATCCATACAATCTGCGTATCGCACAGGTGCTGTACCTCTCCACCTATTTGGAACGTTGGGGAACCGGTGTAAGCCGTATGATCGACTTCTGCCGTGAGCAGGGTGTACCTGAGCCGGAGTATATGGCTGATGGCTACGTTGTGAAGATTATCTTCAGAAAGTCATCACACAAGGATGCAGTAACTATGCAAGAGACCATCCAAAAGACCCCTGAAACCATCCAAAAAACTATCCAAAAGAATTTGAATGAAAGAGGAATAGATATAACAGAAAACCAAATGGCTGTTCTTGTTTATTTTGCTCTAAATCCACACGCTACAAGAAAAGATTATATAGATTCCAGTGATGGTATCTCTGAAGGTGGTACGAAATATGCCATTGAGAGACTTGTTGAACTTGGGCTTCTTCGCCGTGAAGGTGGTAGAAAAAGTGGTAAGTGGATAGTACCTGACAGTAATCTTTGAATATAAGCAAATTAAGTATGTTAGAACGCCCGCGAATCATAGATGTAGAACGCAAACCGACGAAGTGTCCCGCTTGCGGCAGTAAAGTCGTGGAGATTATCTACGGAACTGGTGACATGACGGAAATAGAGTTTGCCCTTGAATACAGGAAAGAGGGCATCATGGGTGGTGACAATATCCCTCGTCGTCCACCTATCTGGGCATGCCTGTGGCTGCAAGCGTTTCCGTAAGGTGAATCCCGATGGCACAGATGCGCCAGTCAGAGTGAAATTGCTGAAGAATATCCGCAAGACTCCACTATCCAAAATCAATTGGGAAAGCGACCTCGTGGAAAAGGCTGTCAACAAGCAAGTTGTTCACCATTATTTGGTGGCGATAGAAACGGAACTTGGCGAAAAAGAAACTCTGAAAATTACGGCTGTCAGCGGTTCCGATGCCGAGGACGAGGCTATGGAAATTATTGCAACTGGCAGTTTAGGTCTGAAAGGCAGACGCTGCGTGTCTGTAATGGTGTTAGACATAGAATAACGATATAAGGTATGGCAACTCATTCATTTACGAACCTCGCTTCATTCGGTAAGCGCATAGAACATTTCCTTATCGGACAGATGCTCAAAGAGGGACTTGATGTCTATCTTCCTGTAGTGGACGATAAGGGCATTGATGCCGTTGTGCGTCGCCCAGATGGTACATTCGTGGAGGTGCAAATCAAGGCTCGCTCGAAAGAAGTAATTGATGGTGATGCCGCCCTGTTTTCTGCCATTGAACACGAACACCGCGCAAATTTGTACGTTGTCAAACAAAAGTGCACAACTGGGACCTCAATTAAGTTTGGGGTTT
>ERZ772945.1133-NODE-1133-length-19583-cov-41.713335_pt1 | contig 19583 bp, 18 predicted proteins | sample MGYA00511681_ERZ772945 | MGnify/ENA primary metagenome ERZ772945 (study PRJEB29015, sample SAMEA2737943) | human oral metagenome | biome: human oral; feature: human-associated habitat; material: dental | place: China | collected 2143 ...
AAGTATATTTCTGCTTGTTCGTATCTTTTGTTAGAAAGATTTAACGGTTAATTGGTCGGTTGCGACCCTGTTCCGTGAACTGAGACATCTGTTATTTGGTAGGTTCGGACTGATTCTCCCCATGGCATTTAAATGTCATATATATGGAACAGAGCATACGAGAAAAATCTCTTACCTCTGCCTTCCAGTCAAATTACCTTGGACGTGCAGCAGGCTGCACTCCCGTCGGAAGATGGCATGAAGTCGGGAAAGAGACTTGGAAAGCCCTGGGGCAGGGTATGTCGCACCGGAACGTATAGTATGTATCTGATAGTGAAACTTACCCAAGTGAGGATTATTGTTTTGTTTCGTTTTATCCTCTTATCATCGTGATTATCATCTTGAATCGGTCAGCAGCATTTACGGAATGCCGTGCTCCGCTTGGAATGACAAAACTCTCTCCTGTGTTGATTATGTGCTTGACATCCTCAACCGTCAACTCCATGCTTCCATCAATGACTTGGATGAGTGCGTCGAACGGCGCTGTGTGTTCTGACAGACCTTGTCCTGCATCAAAACTGAAGAGAGTGACGCTTCCGGCATTGCTGTGTACGAGTTCTTTGCTTACAACTCCTCCTTCAGCATAGTCAATTACATTCTTTGCATTGAATACCATTCCTTTTTCCAATTTAGCCATATTCTTTATCTCCTTTGTAACTTATGATGTTTATCTTGCTGTCGGAGATGATGCAAATTCGATGCCATGCCGGAAAGCGGAAACAAATGTTACCTTTTTCTACTTGGATGGGCTGCGTAGAAAGCCTTCAGCCTGCATATCCTATCATGGATGTTGGCTATTGAAGTTTGCAAAGGGCTTTCAGATGTGTGGTAAATGCTTGTCAGACAGCTGTGATTTCATGATTCCTTAGCTGTGATGTTGCGTATCAGTCCTTCAAACTTTACGCGTTTGACAGCGGATCCCTTGAACAGCCGCCTGTAGTCTTCGACCGTAAGATGATGCCATTTATCCTTGTTCATACTGAGCAGTTCAGGCTTGGGTTGCAGATCCGGCTCAGTATTGGGAGTTGCAAATTGGTTCCAGGGGCAGGCTGTCTGGCATCGGTCGCAGCCATAGATGGTGTCTCCCATAGCAGCTTTGGCTTCTTCGGAGAGTTCTCCACGGTTCTCAATGAGCTGATAGGATAGACAGCGTCTGGCATGGAAGTCCTCTCCAGGAACAATCGCATGTGTCGGACAAGCATCTATGCAGCGATGACAGTTTCCGCAACGGTTGGGCATCGGTTCGTCATAGGCATCAACGTCGAAGGGAATGAATATCTCGCCAAGGAAGAACATCGAACCTGCATGAGGAATGATAAGCTGGTGGTTGCGCCCCACCCAGCCTAATCCAGCCTTCTGCGCCCAGTAGCGTTCAAGGACGGGGGCCGTATCGCAGAAGCAGCGTATCGAAAGATCTTCTTCCAAAGAGAGAGGCTGTCGGTTTTTTATTTCTTCTGCCAGCTTCCTCATCTTTTCTTTCATCAGGTTGTGGTAGTCCTGACCGAGTGCATAGGCTGCAAACTGGTATTCTCCTTCCGGGAGCAGCCGGGATGGCGCATAGTTGAGTGCAAGAGAAATGATGCTACGCACGCCAGGGACAAGAAGACGCGGGTCGAGCCGTTTTTCCTGGTAGTTCGCCATGTAAGCCATAGATGCTTCCTCGCCGTTATCCAGCCATCTGCGATATTGCTGTGCAGTGGACTCGTCGACTGGTCCGGCCTTGGCTATTCCGCATGAGAAGAAACCGAGAGAGCGGGCAAAGGACTTGATGGAAGAAGCGCTTAGTCCTGTAGCTGTTTGCCTGTTGAGGGCGGATGAAGACATAGACGATGATGGAATGGCCTCCTCCGACCCTCCCCGGAGGGAGGAGGTGGTTTGACGGTGATGGGCGATGACAAATGGTGGGACGGGTGGTATCGGCTGATGGTCAGAAGTGGGTATCTGCCGGGTCATCCGGGAACACCTTGAACTTGTAGCCCTGGTCTGTGAGCCATTGCAAGGATTCAGGCAGGGCGGTACGGAGCTTATCGATGCTCTTGAGGGAATCGTGGAAGGTGATGATGGAACCGTTGCGGGCATAATGCTTCACATTGTACACGACATCTTCGGCTGTCAGCCATTTGGAGTAATCGCGTGTGACGAGATCCCACATCACTACACGATAGTTCTGTTTCACCCACCAGTAGACGGTATGGCGCAGCCAACCGTGTGGCGGTCGGAAGTAAGGGCTCTGAATCAGTGCATCCGCCTTGGTGACGTCTACGGCATAGGTCAGTGCCCAGTGTCTGAAAGAGCCCAGGTGATGGTAGGTGTGATTGCCCACTTTATGACCGCGACGGAGCACCTCCTGATACAGTTCCGGATATTTCCTTACATTGTCGGCAACCATGAAGAACATGGCCTTGACTCCGAATCTGTCGAGAACGTCGAGAATAAATGGGGTGGCTTCGGGTATCGGTCCGTCGTCGAATGTGAGGTAGACAGAATGGTCATACTTGTCCATGCGCCAAAGGGCGTGTGGATAGAAGAGACGAAGCCAGCGGGCGGGTCGTTCGATGATCATGATGGTGGGTAGCGGATGATGAATGTTGGATGATGATGGACAGGTGAATGTCGGTTGTTGAGTGATGGCGGACAGTACTGGATATCAGCAATAAGCCGGAGTATGGCGGTCTGTTGAGGACGGCCAGACTCCGGCTTTTACTGTTTCCATTGCAAGTTTAGAATTTTATGATTCCTGTTGCAGTGAACCGCCCAAACTCTGGAACCGTTTGAAGAGATTCGTCAACTGGGCTGCATGACTGTTAGCCCATGTGCGGTCAAAGCGGTCGTTTTCGTTGACAAGGTTCATCATAATCTGGAAGTACATCTTACATGAACTCTGTGACATATCGAAGTAGCGTGGAGACAGGCTCATGTAGTAGTTGGCGTACTGCAAGGAAATCTTCCACAATGCATCATAAATCTGGTGCGCCTTGGCCTTTTGTCCCAGCAGTGCGTATGCACGCGCCATATCGCCGGATCCGCTCATGTAGCTGACCGGTACGTTGTAATAAGGAATCTCTTTCTCGACTTTCTGCAGAACTTTCAGTGCCTTCCCCCTTTCGCCTTTGGCAATGAGATGGAGGGCGAGGTCGGCCATTTCGCGCCGGTGCGTCCAGCACATACGTGCCACGGTCTCGTCGATGTAGAGTCCCGGTTTGCTGAGTCCGCCCCATTTGAATCGATGCATCATCACGTCGTAGGTCTTCTCCGTATCAAAGTTACGCAGATTGACACCGTTCTCATTCTGTCCGTTCTGTGTATAGAAAGGCGTGATACGGTTTGCGAGCCCCTCCTGGATGAAGTTGTCGCCGAGATTCATGAAGTTTTCCGAACCGACGGTGATGGCAACATAGAGCGGACGGGTCCAGTTGCAGTTGGCAATCATCTCGAGCATCATCAGGTCGCCCTTATAGAGGGCCTGCCTGCCTGCCAAAGAGATGACCATGCGGTCGGGAATCGAGTCTCCGGGACGCATCATGCCACTGCGGCGGACAGCCTCCTTGTCGATCGTCATGTAGAGCGTATCAGTAGGAATGACATGATTCTGAGGATCCTTGGAACGGACCCAATACTTGAGGACGTTCTTCAGCTCGAACGGATCGTCCCCGAACTGTGCTTTTGCCGCTGCCGGATTCTGCTTGTAGAAGTCGAGAATCTGCTGTTTGAATTCCGGTGCAACCTGTACGGCCTCATTTGTTCCGCTTACATAATCAAGACGTGGCCATGAGATGGGCACACTCGGAGAGTTGTAAGCCGGACGGCGCATCTGATCGATGTACCAGTCTGTCTGCAGGTAGGAGAGATTGCAGACACGTGCATCCGTACGCACTCCCTCTACTTCCTGATTGTACCAGAGCGGGAAAGTGTCGTTGTCACCATTGGTGAAGATGATAGGGTTGCCCTTCTGCTGCAATGAATTGAGATAGTTCTGCCCGAAGTCACGGCAGGTGTAACGTCCGGAACGGTCGTGGTCGTCCCATGTCTGGGATGCCATCTGGACAGGTACAAGCAGACACACGAGCGAGATGACGGATGCTGAGAGCACCGGTGCGGCCTTCAGCTTGCGTGCCCAGTCGTAGAGAGCCAGTACTCCCAGTCCGCACCAGATGGCGTATGCGTAGAATGAACCTGCATAAGCATAATCACGCTCACGTGGCTGACTGGGTGTTTGATTCAAGTAAATGACAATGGCCAGACCCGTCATAAAGAACAGGAAGAAGACGACCCAGAACTGCTGGATACCGCGTTTCCCGCGCCATGCCTGCCAGAACAGTCCGATCAGACCGAGCAGCAAGGGCAGACAGTAGAACACGTTGTGTCCCTTGTTGGCTTTCAGCTCGTCCGGCATTTTGCTCTGGTCGCCATAGAGTGCGTTGTCGATGAATGATATGCCGGTAATCCAGTTGCCATGTTCCGGCTCGCCGTTACCCTGCAGGTCATTCTGCCGTCCGGCAAAGTTCCACATGAAGTAACGCCAGTACATGAAGTTACACTGGTAAGAGAGGAAGAACCTGATGTTTTCCAACTGTGTCGGCATCTTCACTCCGTCCACGTCGTGTCCGGTGATTCCGCCCATCCACTGTTCGTACTGTGCTGCATGGCCTGAATCATACATTCGTGGGAAGAACATATTCTGCTCAAACACCTGTGTCGCCTTATGACGGACGAGGAAGTAGGAGTCCTTTTCATCTTTCGAAGCCTTCTCCTTTCGTTCATAGACAGGTGCTCCCTCGTCGAATTTGTAGTGCATGCCATCCTCGGCCACGGCCGGTTGACTGGAGTAGGCCTGTCCGTATAGCAGCGGCCGGTCGCCATACTGGTCGCGGCTCAGGTAGCTGCCCAGAGTAAAGATGTCTTCGGGTGAGTTCTGGTCCATCGGCGGGTTGGCCGTCGAACGGATGACAATCAGCGCATACGAAGAATACCCGATAATCAGCATCAGCATACAGAGCAGTGCCGTATTCTTTGCGCGTGAAGAGACAAGTGCAATGGATTTTTTCCTGCCGTTGCTGTTGACAGGACGTTTCCACTGGAGCAGTACATAGACGACGGCCAGCACGACGACACCCGTGAAGAAAGCCGTCCAGCCATATCCGTAGAACGGAATGCCGATCAATGCCAGTGCGGCAAGGAAAGCAAGGTTCTGCCGGCGGTTGCTGTTGTTCTGGTAAGTCTCATAGATACCCCAGACGAAAGCGGCGACGAGCAGGATGATATATACGATGGTACCCGTGTTGAACGGCATACCCAGTGTGTTCGTAAAGAACAGCTCGAACCATCCGCCCACCGTGATGATACCCGGGACGACTCCGTAAAGAACGGCTGCCACGATCACTACTGACAGTGCGAGTGCAAAGAGCGACCCTTTCAGATTGGCTTCCGGTACTTTCTTATAGTAATAAACCAGTACGATGGCAGGAATACAAAGGAGATTGAGCAGGTGTACGCCGATGGACAGACCGGTCATATAGGTAATCAGTACCAGCCATCGGTCGGAATGCGGCTTGTCTGCATTGTCTTCCCACTTCAGGATAAGCCAGAATACGACGGCCGTAAAGGCAGACGAATAGGCATATACCTCTCCCTCGACGGCAGAGAACCAGAATGTGTCACTGAAAGTATAAATCAGTGCACCGACGAGCCCGGCCCCCTCGATGGCGATGGTCTTTGCAAGCGACGGTGTGTCACCGTCACGGACAATCAGTCGGCGTGACAGATGGGTAATCGTCCAGAAAAGGAACATGATACACGTTGCCGAAAGCAATGCACTCATGGTGTTGACCATGCGTGCCACCTGTGTCGGGTCGTTTGCAAAATGCGAAAAGAGGTTGGCCGTAAGCATGAAGAACGGTGCCCCGGGAGGATGCCCGATTTCCAGTTTGTAGCCTGTTGTAATGAATTCGGGACAGTCCCAGAAGCTGGCTGTCGGCTCAATCGTGGAACAATAGACGAAGGCTGCAATCAGGAATGCCAGCCATCCGATGATGTTGTCCACCAATCTGAATTGTTTCATTTATTCGATCAGAGTTTACAGTCTGTCACCCGGTATCGGACGAGCAGAGACATTTTATTTCGAAATAATCGGTGCAAAGATAATAATATAAATTAAAACAGCACAAGGAGAAAGGCGAAAATATATTAATTTCGACTGTTGGGAAGACTGTTCCCGACCGGTTGGGACTTGCTGTCCCAACGGCCGGGAACAGTCTTCCCAACGGCTGGGAACACCCTTCCCATATGTTGAGGCCGGTTTCCTGCACCTCCACGAGTGAGTCTGCCAGCTGTTCGCTTCGTTTCGTCTGCCGGCTGTCTGTAGAAAAAACAAGCGGTTTTTCTTTATCGTCATACTCCCTCTTTCCCATCAGCCTGTCCTATCTTCCTGTTGGAGTTGTCGGCCAGGACATCATTGACAATGCTGGTAATCTGCAGCTTCAGTTCGCTGATGAACTGTGCGGCATCATACTTTTCCGCTTCGATGTCGCGGAGTTTTTTCTCCCATATACCAGTCAGTTCAGCAGAAGTAAGGAGCTTCTCGTGTATTGTGTCGATGAGGGCGATTCCCATGTCGGTTGCTTCTATGCTTTTTCGTTTTCTTCGGATATAATGTCGTTTGAAGAGCGTTTCGATGATTCCGGCACGTGAAGACGGCCGTCCGATACCGTTAGCTTTCATGGCGGCACGTAGCGTTTCGTCTTCAACGAGCTTTCCGGCTGTCTCCATGGCACGGAGCAGCGAGGCTTCCGTATAATATTTGGGCGGGGTGGTCTGCTTCTCCGTGAGGGTGGGGGTGTGCGGCCCGGACTCTCCCTTGGCGAAAGTGGGAAGGAGGGGGGAAGTGGCAGTCCCCTCCCCTTGTCCTTCTGCCGAGGGGACAGGGCTGGCCGGTGTGTCAGTGCAGATTCTCCATCCAGGATCCAGTATTTCCTTTCCCGATACCTTGAATTCGATTTCGTCCACCTTACCCGAAACGGTAGTCGTGGCGAATTTGCAGTCGGGATAAAAGGCGGCGATGAAACGCCGGACAATGAGGTCGTAAACCTTGTGTTCCACATCGGTAAGCCCCTGTGGTGGAATTCCTGTCGGGATGATAGCGTGGTGATCAGTTACTTTCGAAGAGTCGAACACACGTTTTTTCTTGGACAAGGGCTTTCCGCCTAATGTCCTGACAAGGCCGGCATAGGGACGTTTACCTGCAAAGGCCGTCTTAAAAAGCCCGTTCATGATCTGTGGACACTTCGGGTAAATGTCGTCTGAAAGGAACTGGGTATCCACACGAGGATAAGTTGTGAATTTCCTTTCATAGAGGGTCTGGACGGTGTTGAGCGTCATTTCCGCAGAGAAGCCGAACTTGCGGTTACTGTCTACCTGCAGCGAAGTGAGGTCGTAGAGCTGATGGGGTTGTTCAGCCCCATTCTTCTTCGTCACGTTTGTGACGGTAAACGGTTTCCCCTCGATGGTAGAGAAGGCCTGTTCGCCTTCTTCCTTGGACTTGAACTTTCCTTTCGTTGCTGTGAACTGTGTGTCACGATAGACGGTTGCCAGCACCCAGTAGGGTTCCGGCTTGAAATTGTCTATCTCCTTCTGCCGTTGTACGATGAGGGCAAGTGTCGGGGTCTGGACCCGTCCTATGGACAGAATCTGCCCCTTCCCGTAGCTGTTGTTCCCATACTTTAAAGTGTAGAGGCGTGTGGCATTCATACCCAGCAACCAGTCGCCGATGGCACGAGAGAGACCAGCGAGGTAAAGCGGCTGGTACTGTTGCTGCTCTTTCAGGTGAGCGAATCCTTCACGGATGGCCTCATCGGTCATGGAGGATATCCACAGTCGTTTCACCGGGCATTTTATGCCGGCTTTCTGCATTACCCAGCGTTGGATCAGTTCTCCTTCCTGACCGGCATCACCACAGTTGATGATCAGTTCGGCCGAGTGGTACAGCTTCTCAATGACGGCAAACTGCTTCTTGATGCCTTCGTCTTCAATGAGTTTTATGCCGAAGCGTGGGGGAATCATAGGGAGTGCCGCCAGGCTCCAGTGCTTCCAGTTGGCGAAGTAATCATTCGGCTCTTTCAGCTCACAAAGATGGCCGAAGGTCCATGCCACCTGGTAGTTGTTGCCTTCCATGTAACCATTGCAGGGCTTGTCGGCTCCAAGAATCCGGGCTATGTCTTTCGCAACACTGGGTTTCTCTGCTATGCAAACTATCATGTTTTTTTCAAAAAAAGATGACTGTGGAAGGACGGAGGGAGGATGTAGGAGCAAGAGGTAAGACAGATGCTGTTACTGTATCACTGCCCCTTTCTATACCTTTATTTTGTGGGTCAAGTCGTCTTCCGCACGTGCAAAGGTAAGTATTTCCGTGAAAATAGAGGTACGGTAACAGAAGTTTGTTACTTGTGATGCATGACAGTCTCCAAGGATGACTTCGCTCACAGGAGTGGGGCAGCGGCGGGATTATTTGCCGGCTGCCTGCTTTTCACATGCCGCTCGGATGCTGTTCTGTATCATCTGGTAATGAGCGATGGCATGCTTGCGCGCACTGATGATCTGATATCTGTACACGAAGCAGGTTATGACAAAATAGACGACAGCCTGTGTCCACAGTGCACGGACTTCGGGCAGAATGTCATTGACAGTCCCTCCCATGGACGATATCCGCAGGTAGCCACGTACACCGAAAGTGGACGGGATGAGCCAGCTGAGGCCCTGCCATATACCGGGAATGTTGCTCTGCGGCCATGAAACACCTGTGAGAAAAAGGAACGGTACGGATGTGAAGACTACCAGCAGCATCACATTCTCCCGATAGCGTACAAGACAGGAGAGGGCCATACCGAAGAAGATGACTGCCAGCAGGTAAGGCAGGAGAAGCCGGAAAAGGTCGGCGGGACGTGCAAGCATTGTAAAGCTGAAGAAATAGGGGACAGCCATGGTGATGTAAGCTGACATGACGCAATAGACCATGAAATAGCAGGAGGATTTTCCCAATACAATCTTCATGATGCCGTCATAATGTCTGCCGATAGGAACGAGGTCCTGGAAACGGTTGTTCTCTCGCGCTGTTCCTGCAGAGAGACCGATGCCGAGGAGCAGTGTCTGTTGCAGGATGAGGATCAGCACGCCAGGCAGGATAGCATTTCCATAGCCTCCTGTCGTGTTGAAGATAGGCTGTGCATCAACCGACAGGGGCTCGGTGTTCAGCTCTTCGTCGCGTTCCGTAAACGAGAACGAGCGTGGTTTCTGCCGCTCAGCTCCCATCTTGAGAGATACGGCCTGTGCCGTCTGGTAGATGGCCTTGTAGGTCAGCATCAGACTCATGTCGCAGTAGACACCCACGTGTGTCTGTTCGCCACGGTTCAATGTCCGGTCGAAATCTTCCGGGAAATAGAGAATTCCATGCACGACCTGCTTGCCTGTCAGGTCCTGTGCTTCCTGCAAGTTGTTGCAATAGCAGGCGGCATGTACATCCGGCGAGGCATCGAAATCACGGATGAATTCACGGGAAGAAGCGGAGTGGGAGAGGTCCACGACTGCGACAGGCACCTCGCGGACAACCTCATTGTTGTATATCCATGAATAAAGCAGAGGGTAGGCAAGGGGGACGAGAAGGAAGAAAATCAATACTCCTTCGTCCTTTACCGTACTCTTTGTTTCCAGCCACCAGATGTAACATATGGAGGAGAGGAAACCCAGCAGCCCTCTGTCTGCTTTCTGTGTGGTAGTGTGTGAGGAGGTTGATTCTGACATGATAGGCGATGATAAGCGATGATGGATAACAGATGACAGTTATGTGGGGGCGGGAGCAGTCTTTAGGGTATATACACATACTCTACCATAGCCCGTTTTATATTGTGTGTCACAAGAATGGGCAGGGTTGCAAAAGCCAATAGGGCAACGACATTCACCCACGCATCAATCAGTGGATAACCGTTGAAGATGCATATCTGATAAATCATATAGTAGTGGCGCAACGGGATGATTTGGGCCAAGGATTCTATCATGCCGTCCATGGCAAAGAGCGGGAAGGTCGCACCGCAGGCCGAGAATCCCACGACGGCCCACAGCGAACATATACTCATTGACATTCGCAGGGAAGGCATCAGTCCGAAGGCGAATACGCCGAATCCCTGGGAAGACAAAACCGTCAGGGCTGCAAGCAGAAGAATCATGTGCAGGCCGCCGGGATGCGGAAAGTCCAGATGACCATAGATATACCATTCATAGCCTAAGAAGATGCTCATGAAGACGAGCGTCTGTGGCAGGAGCTTTCCTGTCAGGGCTATGAAAATGTTGTTTTCAGCCATCGACATCCACTTGTGTGCTCTTCCGAATTTCAGCTCTGTTCCGATGGAGTAGGCCGTGATGAGGAACATGAACAGAATCAATATGCCGGGAATCATGATACTGCTCAGATAGACATTGTAGTTCATCCATGGATTGCCTACCATGTGCAGGTCGAGTGCTATTGGCTGGATGAAATTCTTGATTTCCATAGGAGTCTTGCCCAGCATCTGCAGCTTTGCCGACCCCATGGCCGCCGAGCTGAGTGTCGTTATTGTCTTGAGGTCCCTGAAAAGCATGTTGCCGGCGACGAGAGTCACGTTGCTGTAATAGAAGGATACTTTCGGCTGACGCTGGGAGATAAGTCTGGCTGTTGTGCCTTCCGGGATATACAGGAAGGCGTAGATTTCATTGCGCTGTATGGCTTTGCGTGCTTCGGCAACACTGTTGTAGTAACCCGCAACGTGTGTGCTTTGGAAAGCATCCAGCTGCCGGACCATGGCGCGTGTTGTGGAAGTGTTGTCGTTGTCGACGATCCCGCAGGGTAGTTCTTCTGGCTGTCCCTCGTTCATCAAGGACGTGAAGAAGAAAATGACGACAAGTGGAAACACCACCATGCAGCAGATGTAGATGGGGTTGTGAATCATCAGCTCCACCTCCCGGGCAGAGATGTTGACGATTCTTCTTATGTAGAGAGATAGTTTCTTCATTGCAATGGGAAACATCCTGGACTGATTTTTACGGGCAGTGACAAGTGATGGCGGCGATCATGTGCGATGATAGGCGATGAAAGGTCCGCAGAGGATGCCTGTCAGGCAGTCTATGGAGGAGGATAAGACCGCTTATTTCAGTATCAGCGACATACCGGCCTTCAGGTCCTCCACTTTCTTTGTAGGCCGTGCCTTCACCTGGAACGTCTTGAGGTCATATTGTCCGTTGGTCTTTGTCGCTTTCCATACGGCGTAGGAGCCTTGATCTTTCAAAGAGGTCACACGCATCTCTATGTTTTTGTCGAGGGCTGGTACGTAGACTTTCAGAACGGTTCCAACCTTTATCTTCTTGAGCTGATCCTCACGGACGTTGAATGTTCCCCAGATATCATCGACCATGGAGATGCTCATAATGGGACTTCCCAGACCGACGAGTTCGCCGACCTTCGGATAGATAGTCTCTACTTCACCGTCAGCGGTTGCACGCTGTACGGTCTCTTTCAGTACGGAACGGACCACGTCGATGGCGGACCGTGCGGCCTGTGCCTGCTTCTTCGCTGCTTCTTTCGTCTCCTGCCGTGCACCGTTTTTGGCAAGTTCCCACTGCGCCTTGGCAGCCTCTACGCCGGCTTTCGTTGCTTCGTAGGCTGCCATGGCCTCGTCACGTTTCTGTGCTGTCATTACACCTTCGTCATAGAGCCGCTGCATACGCCCGTAGGTCTTCTCTGCAATACCGTTGGCTGCAATGGCCTGCTGGTAGAGCTGGTAGGCACTTTCTACGGTCTCGTGGCGTGTCGGTGCTTCGGCCAGTGCGCTTAGAGCATCTGTTGCTCCGGCAGTTGCTTCTGCCACTTTTTCCTGTGCGCTGGCTTCGGGAATGGCCAGTGTGGCGAGGATATCACCCTTATGGACGAAGTCACCTTCCTTTACCTTTATATCCGTAATCCGGCCTGGGAGTTTGCAGGCGACACGGTATTCGCTTACTTCCACTTCTCCTTGTATTACTTCCTGCGTTCTGTCTATTGTGAAATAGCCGATAACAGCAACGAGGACGACGACAGATGCAAGGCCTAAAACGGCAAGAAGGATGTTTCTATGTTGTGATTTAGCTGACATATTTCTTTGTTTATTGCGGTTTGCGATTTGATATTTGAATTTTGAGTTGATTGTAAGGTTCAAGTCCCGGCTCTCGATATTCAGAGGATTCCAAGTGCTTTCTGTAATCCTGTCTGTGCCAGTTTGACATTGATTTCGGCATCAATGATTGCTGTTCGGGCTGTCTGCCAGGCAGTCTGAGCTGTCATGACATCGGTTACAGTCATGACGCCTTCCTTGAATCCGATGTTTGCACAGCGCAGATTTTCTTCTGCTGCCTCCATGTTTTTATGGGCTGTAGCGAGCTGTTTGTTGGCATCTTTGAGACGGAGACGGTTTTGCTCTACTTCAAGGTCTATTTTCTTGCGTGCGTCATCCATTTCCAGTTGTGCAATGCTCGTTGCCGTCTTGCTTGCCCGCACTTTATACTTCCCCTCGCCCCAGTTCCATATCGGAACCTGGAAGGTTATGCCGATGTTCCAAAGGTCGGTGAATCGTTTCTGAAAACCATTGAAGAGGTTGGGGTTGGATAATGAATAGCCGCCTGTCAGCAGCACGTGGGGAAGATAGAGTGAACGTACGAGCTTGGTGTTCTGCCGGCTCATGTCAATAGCATTCTGCAGCAGTCGAAGCTCTGGCCGCACATCGGCGGTCTCTCTACTGTCTGAACCGGTTGTATCTCGCACTTCAAACTGCGCTGATGGCGTAGGGGTAAGGTCGGCGTCCCCTTCATCTGACAGTCTTATGTCTCCGTCCAGTTCAAGGCCGCAAAGTTCGCATAATGCCATCTTTGTCAGTGAAACGCCGCTTTGGATATGGGCTATCTGCAGATCTGCCGTGTTGACGGCAACATCAACTTTAAGGCCGTCCGCACGTGTTGCCACGCCTGCCTGTATCATTTTCTTTACGTCGTCGTCCAGCTTCTGTGCAAGGTCGCGGTAGCGTATGGCCAAGGCTTCTTTCTTTTTCAGCGAGATGGCAAGCCAATACGCGTTGTCCACACCGTAGAGAATCAGCTGCCGTTTGAGACTGATGTTGTTCTCGACAACCTGCTCACCGATGGCTGCCATGTTGTTTGCAGCCTTGATGGCCCCGCCCATATAGATGGGCTGATTGACGATGATGCCGCCGCTGTAGATGTTCTTTGTGTTTGAGCGGAAGGCATCGTTGATACTTTGTCCGATGTTGTTCCCAGCCTGGGTGAGCGGTGTTGTTATGCTACCGAGAACCTGTCCAAGCTGCTGTGCTGCCTGCGGGCTGATGAGACCCTGCTGTACCAGGGAACTGAGGTTTTGTCCGATTTGTCCTCCCAGCTGTCCGACCGTATTGGTGCCGAGATTACCAAGAGCTTGCTTCTGCTTGTCGTTCAGAAGTGATATCTCCCGTGAGAAATGCTGATATCCGGCAAGAGCGTCGACACGTGGCAGATACTTCGTCTTGGCCGCCTTGTGTGTGTTCTCGGCCACATCGGCCGCCATACGAGACACCTTCAGCTGGCGGTTGTTCTGCAAGGCCAGCTCCCGGCATCGCTGCAGGGAATACACTTCCTGTGCCTGGATGCCGGGGGAGATACTGATCAGCATCAATATGTTGAATAGTTTCTTCATTACCTAAAGGGTTCTAAAAATATTCCCTGCAAAAGTACACTTTTTTACAGGGAATATACCTGAAAAGCACGTTGATAATCTTTAAAATACAAAATTACGCCTATTTTTAGGGAAATATAGAACAACTTTGAGAATATTTGTTTACCTTTGCAGACATAATCTGTATAAAATACAAGTAGAAAACTATTTCATACTGTGAACAAGAAGGGATTCATTTACCGTGTCTTCGACCTTTACTACGACGGTTTCCGGCACATGACTTTGGGCAAGACGCTGTGGACGGTGATAATAGTCAAGCTGATTATCATCTTCCTTGTGCTGAAAGTATTCTTCTTTCCGAACTTTCTGAAGCAGAAGGCAAACCCCGGAAGAGAGGTCGACTTCATCGAGCAGCAGCTGATGAAACGGTAGCGCATACGCAGGCGGATCCTTCCCTTCACGCTGATAGAAGGACATTCAATTCTCAACTTTTAAACAAATAACAGAAAACAATGGAAAACCTACTCTTAACCATTGATCCAGGAACAGTTGACTGGTCGCGTGCGCAGTTTGCACTGACAGCCATCTATCACTGGCTTTTCGTTCCCTTGACGCTGGGTCTGGCGGTCATCATGGGAATCATGGAAACTTGTTATTATCGCACCCGGAAGGAGTTCTGGCGTATGGCCGCCCGCTTCTGGCAGCGGTTGTTCGGCATCAACTTTGCCATGGGGGTCGCCACCGGCATCATCCTCGAGTTTGAGTTCGGAACGAACTGGAGCAACTATTCCTGGTTCGTCGGCGATATTTTTGGTGCCCCGCTTGCCATCGAGGGAATCCTGGCTTTCTTCATGGAGTCGACCTTCGTCGCCGTGATGTTCTTCGGCTGGAACAAGGTGTCAGCGGGTTTCCATCTTGCTTCCACATGGCTCACAGGGCTGGGAGCGACTATTTCTGCATGGTGGATTCTCGTGGCTAACGCATGGATGCAGTATCCTGTCGGCTGCACTTTCAACCCGGAAACAATGCGCAATGAGATGACATCATTCCTGGATGTGGCTCTGAGTCCGTTTGCCATCGACAAATTCATGCATACTGTCACTTCTGCGTGGGTGCTGGGAGCAGCGTTCACCGTTGGCGTGGGCTGCTGGTATCTGCTTCGCAAGCGTCATACGGAACTGGCCATGCAAAGTGTGAAGATCGGATCTGTCGTCGGTTTTGCAGCCTCTTTGCTGACAGCTCTCACGGGTGACAACTCCGCTTATATGGTTGCACAGACGCAGCCCATGAAGCTCGCAGCCATGGAGGCTCTCTATGAGGGCGGTACTGGTCAGGGACTTACGGGCGTAGCCTTGGTCGATCCTTTCAGGCAGCCGGATTATATGACAGATGCCGAACCACCCATGCGGATGGCTGTTCCCAACCTGCTCTCTCTCCTTGCAACGCACGATTCCCATGGTTTTGTCCCAGGTGTAAGAGACGTAATCAACGGCTACCAGAAAGCTGACGGGACGAAAGAACCTTCTTTGAAAGAGAAGCAGGAGCGTGGCCGCAATGCCATTCAGGCACTCAGGGACTTCCGTGCCGGAAAGAACAAGGATGCCAACCGGAAGATTCTGGAACGCGACATGAAGTATTTCGGTTACGGCTATATCAAGGATGCCGGACAGCTGGTGCCGTTCATTCCTGTGAACTTCTGGGCCTTCCGTATCATGGTTGGTCTGGGAGGACTTTTCATCCTTGTGTTTGCCGTCATGCTCTTCATCGTTTACAGGAAGGACATTACCCGTCTCCGCTGGCTGCAGATACTGGGCATTGTGCTGATACCTCTGGCTTATATTGCCAGTGAGAGCGGATGGCTTGTGGCAGAGTTCGGTCGCCAGCCCTGGACAATCCAGGATATGCTTCCCACATGGGCAGCGGTAAGCGACCTCTCAAGCGGCGGCATCGCATTCACCTTCTTCCTCTTCCTCGTTCTCTTCACCGCAATGCTGGCAGTGGAGATAAGTATCATGTGTAAGCAAATCAAGAAAGGACCAGAACTATGACATACGATTTTCTGCAACATTACTGGTGGTTCATCATCTCGCTGTTAGGTGCATTACTCGTCTTCCTGCTCTTCGTACAGGGAGCGAATTCCATGATATTCCAGTTAGGAAAGACACCGGAGGAACGTCGACTGCTCGTCAATTCGACGGGACGCAAGTGGGAGTTCACGTTCACCACACTTGTCACATTCGGCGGAGCATTCTTTGCTTCATTTCCGTTGTTTTACAGCACGAGTTTCGGCAGTGCCTATTGGGTGTGGCTGCTGATACTGTTCACGTTTATTATCCAAGCTGTCAGTTATGAATTTCAGAATAAGGCAGGCAACCTTTTCGGTGTCCGCACCTTCCAGGTATGTCTGGTCATCAACGGCATTCTTGGCCCGCTGCTGCTGGGCGGGGCCGTGGCGACTTTCTTCACGGGTTCCAACTTTATCATAGAGAAAGGGAACATCACCGATGCTATGCAGCCTGTCATCTCTCACTGGGCAAACGGTTCGCGCGGACTGGATGTTCTGATCAATCCTTGGGTAGTCGTCTTCGGTGTCTCTGTTGTCTTCCTTGCACGCATCCTCGGTACGCTGTATATCAACAATAATGTGGATGACGACATTGTCCGTGGACGTATTCGCAGGCAGCTGTTTGTCAATACGGTACTGTATCTTTTCTTCTTCCTTCCTTTCCTTGCCGTAGTCCTGCTGGGCGACGGTTATGCGGTCAACGAGGCCGGTGTGATCGTGATGGAGCCTATGAAATATCTGAACAATCTCCTGATCATGTGGCCGCTGGCTGTCGTTCTGCTTGCAGGCGTTGTGTTGTTGTTGTTTGGAATTGTCAGGACCGTCTTCAAGCCTGATTATGTCCGTGGCATCTGGCCTGCCGGCATAGGTGTCGTACTCGTGGTTCTTGTTCTTTTTCTTATTGCAGGATGGAACAACACGGCTTACTATCCGTCAACGGCCGACCTCCAAAGTTCGCTGACCATACAGAACAGTTCGTCAAGCGAGTTCACGCTCAAGGCCATGTTCTACGTCAGCTTCCTTGTTCCGTTTGTCCTGGCATACATTGTCTATGCCTGGCGGGCCATTGACAGAAAGGCAATCGACCGCAAGGAAATTGCGGAAGATGACCATGCCTATTAGTGTTCGGACCAGTTGAACTGAATATGATAGAATAATATAAGATGTATCTGATCTGCTGATGGGAAAATGGCATATCAGATACATCTATTTCTTGTTCTTCCGTTAAAGGCATGGACAGGAAATAAAGCGGAGGTTTATAATGTCCGGCAGATTCTGGCATTACATATCTTCGGTAACCGAACCCGAATGAATATCAGTGCTGTCCGGCAGACATTCCCTTGTAAGTCAGTTTTCAGCGTCTTACTGTATGCCACAGTGACAGGAATGAACCGGCCCTCCCTGCGGATGTGCTGATGCCCGTCACTTGTTGTGTTGTCGGCAGACACCAGCCGTGTTGACGGCCCACTCCTTGTTATTTATTGCCGGGACGGGAGCAGCTTGCAGCTGATGAATTGACTCCGGCATGACTTATTCTGGTCAGGGGCATACTTCCTCGAAAACAATGTGGATTTATCTCTTTAAAAGAGATTATGCATGGAAAGGCTACTGCTAAAGTTTTTATCGGGCAGCATTCAGGAAAATGTAAGTGCAGGAAGGGAAGATATATGGAATCAGTTAACGACCGGTCTTTCACGTTAAAGCCATATACTCTGCACAACGGCTGTCCACACATTCAATGGAGAGCACCTTTCGTACCCTTTTTAAAAGCGAAAAGCGTTTTATCCTCATTTCCTTTGGTGATGACCGGTATGTATGTCTCATGTGTCATTCAGAAACATCTGGAGCAGACGATGGAGAGACGAAAAAGGAGGATATACTGCACACTTTATTCTTCTCACATCATGTTTGAATACATTTTGCTTAGATTACCGAGGAAAAATTTTGCTTTTTCCATGTTTTCCATTATCTTTGTACCCACAATAAGGCAGTGTCCCGGCTCTGTCGCTGGTGTCTGTAATGGATGCGAGAGGAAAGTCCGGGCAGCAAAGGGCATCCTGCTTCCGAAAATAGAAGCTATTGGTGACAGTAGATGTAGGCAGAAGAGAATAACCGCCGTCCCGCCGGGATGGTAAGGGTGAGAAGGTGGTGTAAGAGACCACCGGCAGGCGGGCGACCGTCTGGCCGTGCCGTTCAGGAGCTGCAAGTTCATGTAAACCGTTGTCTGAGGGCTGCCCGCCCGAGCGCAAGCACAACGGAGGGTAGAATGCTTGAGTTGCAGGGTGACCTGCAAATTAGATAAATGACAGGCATCTTCCTATTATCGAAAGATGAGGAAGAGACGGAACCCGGCTTACAGGGGCACTGCTTTATTTTTTTCTTATACATACCCTTCTCTGTACAGTCTTCTATGTTGAAGATGATGAAGCGGGGGAAACGTCCTTCATGGATTATAAAACTTACACGTGCATGAAAGATTTAGAAGAGCAATATGTTACTGTGCTGGACGATTTCCAGCATACGGTAGAAAACCGGATCAGAAACCATAAGGACGAGATGGGCTTTCCGCAGATGCCTGCCGGCGTGAATGAAGAAGTCCTTTCCGACTATCTCTTTGATTACCAGGCAGCTTTGGACAGTGAGGGGACGGAGCGGTCACGCTATACGGTTGCCGGCATCCTGCTTTGTCTGCCGATACTGGTACTGTCTGCTTTCCCGGATACTTCTTTGCCTTTCAAAGGAGTATGGAATGTGCTTGCTGCCATTGCCGTGGGACTGGTGCTGTTTCTTATGTACAGAATTCTGATGAAGGCATGGGTCCGCAGCAGGATACGCCGTGTCAACCGTGATTACCCGACGGTTAAGGAATATGTTGACTGTGTGCTGGCTTTCAAGTGATTATCTTAATTGTAAAGATTGTATGGATTTACCTGATTTGCAGAAATACAAGGACAAGTTCTCCCAGCAGAGCTTCATAGAGAAGATACAGCGCATCGCGAAACGTGCTGGCGCAAAGCTGGTCTACGTGGCATTGATTCTGTACTACCTGATACAAAGTGACAAGGTCTCGCTGAAGGACAAGGCTGTCATCATCGGTGCGCTGGGCTACCTTATTTCGCCGCTTGATGTCGTGCCGGATGCTATTCCCATTGCGGGACTGGGCGATGACCTCACCGTTCTGCTCTATGCATTGGGAAAGGTGTGGACTTCGGTTGACGAAGAGATGAAAGGGAAAGCGCGGGGGAAACTGTCGAAGTGGTTTGACGATGATGAAATCAACTTCACAGAGGATCTTTTTGCGGATAATCCGTCAGACACGCCGGTCTGATATTGAAAGGAGGTCTGTATGTGGCAGTACGTTGTCTTGGTCATTGTGCTCCTTTCCGCTTTCGGTTATGTCGTCTATCGGATATGGCAGGCCTTTCGTTCGGCAAGTGATCCTTGTCATGGGTGTGCAGGCTGTGCCTTGCACGACCAGCTGAAGGCGAAGCAGAAATTGAAAGGACGTAAGAAGCCTGTCTGTTTCAAGTAGATTGTCCTGGGTGGCCTTTCTGTTGTTCTTTACATCCATCAGCTTGCCTTATGGCTCTTGGAACAGTATTGAGACGTGTCCCGATAGAATCCGTATAGTCTTTTTTAAAAAAGTCTGTGAAATGTTTTGCCAGACAGAATTTATTGATTATCTTTGCACTCGCAAAATCAAAACAGCTATGGTGCTTGGGCCGGGAGGTTAGGCAATGGTCTGCAAAACCATGTAGAGCGGTT
>ERZ772945.1134-NODE-1134-length-19576-cov-45.696020_pt1 | contig 19576 bp, 18 predicted proteins | sample MGYA00511681_ERZ772945 | MGnify/ENA primary metagenome ERZ772945 (study PRJEB29015, sample SAMEA2737943) | human oral metagenome | biome: human oral; feature: human-associated habitat; material: dental | place: China | collected 2143 ...
TTAATGAGATATTTAGTTTCGATGCTGACGCAGCATAAAAATTAACGGAGTATTGTTCTTTAGTCTATACCCCTCAATGCTTTCAAGCAATTCTTGCCCCTTTTCAAATCTGATTTTCTTTGCAAGTTCAAGCGTTTCTTTATTTTGCTGTCTTTCTATAGGGGTTCTGGGTGCTTGCCAAAGATACAACTTTAAATAATCCCTTTTTTCTGTCTTTTTTTGCTACCTGTTTATCTTTAGCCTCATCATATACCATTGTATATCCAAAGTAGTAATCAAGAAAAAGACTCTTTCTACCATTAGATAATATCTTTGCGCCTAATTTTGGATTATCTGTGTTGTCTGTACTGATAATATAAGTGTTATTAGACCTAATTTCTTTCTTTGCCGCCATAATAACTATATTTTTGATTTTTCTTGATAGCAAAGATACAATCTTTTTTTTATCTGGGTAGCCCAAAGGGTAGGAAAAAATAGAAAAACAAGGTCTTTTTTATGAAAATAAGAGAATGTACCATTTTGGGCTACCTGCTGTAATACAGTCACTTAGTATGTTTTTATTTTCCTTTGTTTGACGGGTACAATATCGGGTCTGGGTACAAAGAGAGGTTGATAACATTTCAGTTATCAGCCTTTTTGGGGGTAGTCAAAGAAGTTGACACTGCAGCATTTCTCATGCTATAGCTGGGCACATTTTCCTTAAAATCCAGTTCTCAGCACGGATGTTTTTACTTTTATTGCTGTTTTGTTTGCTTTTATCAGAAACAAAGGCTATATTTGTTGCCTTAATACTTTGAAAGTTATACCGAATGAAGAAGCTACTACTGACCTGGCTCCTTGGACTTGTCAGTCTTAATGCCATCGCACAACAACCCTGTAAATGGGAAGAGTTGCTTGATGAACTCTATGCCAATACCGAAGAAAATACAACAGTGAAGGAGGAAACTTTTGAACTGCTGGCTGGGCTTGCAGAACATCCACTGAACATCAATACGGCAACACGGGAAGAAATGGAGCGCATTCCATTCCTGACGGCTGAACAGATTGAGGAACTGCAAGCCTACGTTTACCAGTATCATGGCATGCAGTCATTGGGCGAGCTTGCCATGATTGAATCCCTTGATGTGGTACGCCGCCAGCTTCTTCCTTATTTTGTCTATGTTTCTCCAGCAGAAGAACACAAACAGTTCCCCTCTCTTAAATCTATATTGAAGGGTGGAAAACACACGTTGATGTTTACTTCTCACATTCCTTTCTACAAGCGGGAAGGCGACCGTAACGGCTATATCGGCTATCCTTATGCCCATTCTTTCCGTTACACCTTCCGTTATGGCGATTATGTTCAGGCAGGAATTGTGGGTGCACAAGATGCAGGTGAGCCATTCTTTGCGCATGGCAACAGTCTGGGTTATGACCATTACAGCTTTTACGTGCTGTTAAGGAAGATGGGGCGGATGAAGGCTTTGGCGGCAGGACGATACAAGGTGAATTTCGGACAGGGACTTGTCATCAACAACTCTTTCTCCTTTGGGAAACCTGCCATGCTCTCAACGCTCGGCAGACAGTCCACAGGAATCCATACACATTCATCCCGCTCGGCAGTCAATTATCTGCAGGGAGCAGCTGCAACGGTGGAGATGGCAAAACATCTCGACCTCACAGCTTTCCTTTCCTACCGAACCATTGATGCCACACTCTCTGACAGTGGCACCATCAAGACGATACTCAATACCGGCTATCACCGTACAGAACGAGAGATGAACCGAAAAGATGCTGCCTCACAGTTTGTCGCCGGGACACATCTGAGCTGGTCATCGGGTGCTTTTCGTGTAGGATTGTCGGCTCTTTACACCTGTTTCGATAAGGAACTGACGCCCAACACCTCATTATATTACCATCATTACGCTCCGTCGGGCAATAACTTCTGGAACGTCAGTGTGGACTATGGCTATCAGCATCCCCACTGGTCATTGGCTGGTGAGACGGCAGTGGACGGCAAAGGCAGTATTGCCACGGTGAATAACCTCTCCTTTCAGGCTGCACCTAACCTGTCACTCCTTGCTATCCAACGATATTATGGCTATCAGTACACGGCACTTCTTGCACGTGGATTCGGTGACAACGGAGCGGTTCAGAACGAGAGCGGAATCCTTGTAGGGGCTGACTGGAACGTGACACGTGGCTTGTCGCTCATGGCTTACACTGATTTCGTTTACTTCTCACATCCTCGTTTTGGTGCACATACTGCCAGCAAAGCGTGGGACAATCTGCTGATGCTTACCTATATCCGCCAACGCTGGTCACTTCTGGCACGTTACCGGCTTCGGATACGTGAGAAAGACAATGTCGAGAAGACTGCCCTTGTGAACGAACTGACGCAGCGCGGACGTTTCTCACTGACTTATTCTGCCGATTCATGGAGTTGTAAAAGCCAGTTGGATATAGCTGCAAGCAGTTATCTCAATCGAAGTTTCGGCTATATGTTAAGTGAGTCAGGCACATGGATGCCGCTCTCATGGCTCAGTCTTACCGGCACATTAGGCTACTTCCACACAGCCGACTTCTCCTCCCGCATCTACATCTATGAGCGTGGTCCGCTTTACTCCTTCAGCTTTCCGTCCTTCTTTGGCAGGGGAATGCGTTATAGTCTCTTTGTACGGGCTGACTTTTCAAGCCATCTTATGCTCATCCTTCGCAGTTCAACCCCCCATTACTTCGACCGTAACCACGTCTCTTCCGGGCTTCAGCAGGTCAACTCTTCAACACTAAGTGGACTTGATATCCAACTTCGATGGCGATTTTAAGTACTTGTCCCGTATGTAATTGCTATCCATAAAGTAGATGACAGGGGCTGTTATTCGCCAAAGGCATCGTAGTTTCCCATACGTAGGAGCATCGGGAAATGGCGTCGATAGCGATAAAGGGGGAAATCTCCTTCGTCCCCAAAAGAAGTAAAATCAAATTGATGCGTTGCCTGATATTTTGCGGACGAATTGTGTTCATCAACATAGATATTGGACAGGCATGGCTGCTCGTCATACATGTTAATGAGGATGTTATAGGCATACTTGTATCCTTGTCCTGCTTCAAAACTCAGTTCTATACCCTCCTCCCCTGCTGTTATATTCTCAAAACTCAGCATCGTTTCAGCTTCCGTGTTGCGAATAACATTGGTGTAAACCCATCGTCTTCCCTTGTATTCTATCGCAAGAAGGCGGTCGGTAAAAATCGAATCCGTAATAATGTCAACAGCAGTCGTCATGGTTATCGGAGATAAAACAGCGGCATTCATCCCTTTGAATGATGCTTCTCCCATCTTTACATAAAAGTCAGATATCCGAAATCCTTTCCATGTATAAAATCCCTTCCAACGGTTTGGAGTAGGACAACTAAGCTGTATCGTATTATTCACAAAACTTGTCAAGTGCTGAATCGGCTTCCCATAATATCCTGTTACAGTATCAACCTCGGCATCATACCCGTATTCTATCAATGGGTTTCCTGACTTTTCACTTGTCTCAGCTGTGTCGGACGGAAGACTGCAAGCCATGCAATTAGCTGCAGCCAACATAAGTAATAAAAAGGAACACACCTCTCTTTTCATATTCCTTACCCTTTTTCGTTTTATAATTTACCATCGATTATGTCATTTCCATTGTCTGCAAAAGTAATTAAAACAATAGTCCGTTAAATTTTTTGCAGTTTATCCTTAATTCCGCAGCACAATTTCTTGTGAGAACTCCAAGTGCCTGAGAAACAAAGTCCTCAAAACACTTGGATATGTCAGAATTTTCACCTATCTTGGTGCTGCAAACATAACAAGTAAGCAAAAATCTGACATGACAAAGGTAGCAATTAAAAACGAGAATATCACTTCCTTCGGAGGAATTTATCACATCATGGACGTTTTTTTAAGGTTGGGCTTTGAAAAACTTACCGAATCCGTGTTGGGCAGACGCGGATGCAGCGGCAAGGCATTCAGCCATGGAAGCATCCTGGGCTCTCTCTTCTTCAGCTACCTTTGCGGTGGAGAATGTCTTGAGGATATCAATGCGCTTACAGGACAGTTCAGGCAGAGACCTGGTACGCTGTTACCCGGTGCCGACACCGTGGGGCGCGGACTGAAGGAGCTTGCCGAAGAGAATATTGTCTACAAGAGCGAAACCTCCGGTAGGTCGTACAGTTTCAACACTGCAGAGAAGCTGAACACCTTACTTTTACGGATGATACGGAGAATGGGGCTTATAAAGGGTTCTTCCATTAAATGCATGGACACTTTTCGTATAGCTTTAACGAAAGAACCGGAGTTATGCTTTAAACAAATAGATAGCCAAGACTGTCTTGGCAGTTTGTTTTATTCATCCTCCGACACAGAAAACCTTTTCATGTTAATACTTTGAAACCGCAGACAACTGATTGAAAAAACATGACATAATTTCGGATAAAACACCTGCAGATAATGGCAACAACACGTGTAAAAAGCAAGTTTGCAACCAACAGTAAATCAGCTAGTTATAAGGTCATGCAAGAAAAGGTGCTTAATTGGACTTCAAAGGGGCGTCAGTTAGACCTCAAAAGGGTGTCTATTGCAAGTCAATTGGGCGTCTTTTAGAAGTCAAAAGACCATGTATTGGTTTTGAGTTGTATGAAAATAGTTTGCAAAAAAATCGATCGGCATGGGAATAAGTTGTTTGTAGAAGACGGAAAGACATGGTATCTGTTTGCCTTTTCTGCATTTTTATTTTGCGCTCTATCCCTTTTTGTGAGACCGTCTGTTTTGGGATAGTCATACCAGACAGGTGTATAAGCCTTTGTTCTGTTTCCAATCTACGCATTTAACGGGAGAACCTTATAAAGGCGGGCAGCCATGTTGACCTGGGCTTTGACCACCAGTTTATTCCAGTCCACAAGTTCGATACAAAGTATTCCTACAAGCTGGACCATGGCTATTTCTCGGGCTGGACTTCCATCGGGGGCATCATAGTCGGAGGTGAGAACCGTGACGGAAACACCAATGTGAATAACTGGAACATCTGCCCTTTTCCCTCATGGCTGAGAACATGGTTTTCATGATGGTTACCGCCATGCTGAAGAACTTCTATCTCTATCTCGTCCGTCATATCAGCGAAAAGGTCAAGCCGTTGAAAAAGACAAGCAGGCTGAAAGCATTTATCCTGCATTTCGTCAACGTACCGGCAAAATCGGTGAGAACAGGAAGATAGAACGTTCTGAACCTGTATACAAATAAAGCATACTACCCTGAAGTATTCCTTGAATAAGCAGCATTTCTTTGTGCCTCTCATATTCCCCATTGGTTTGGGTGGGGGATTTCATGCATAGACAAGACCCAGAAAGCCCCGAAAATCCTCATAACAACATATAGAGCCCCAAAAAGACATCTCAACATATAAATCGTCTCACAAGGAAAAACGCTGCGGAATTGAGGATTAAAACAATAGTCCGTTAAATTTTTGCAGTTTATTAAGTTCAATAGTCCGTTAAAATTTTTTCTGTCTTCGCTTCATTTCACTCATTCCCTGTATAAGTCGAAGGTTGCGGTAAGATGGATGTACAAGTCGCGTAACCGACAGACCGTCGAGCGTTTCGTCCGGCTGGTCAACGATTATGCCAAGACGGAGCACGAGATCAAGTTTTATGCTTCTCAGCTCTGCATGACGGCCCATTATCTGGGTATGGTGGTGAAGAAGGAGACGGGCATTACGGCGACGGAATACAGAATGATGCCTGAAGACACCCCATGCAGTTCCATAGAGGCTCCCCCCCCCCGTAAATGATTGTAAGTTATTGATACATAGTATGCTATTATGTTTTTATTGTCCCCCCTCTGGGCGATACTTCTCGCTCTTCCAAACCTTTCCTCTCTATATATATACATCTTTCCGTCCGTTTTTCTCATGGGGTCACAGCGGGTCACGGAGTAAATGGATTGAGGCAGGAGTGTTATCTGCTTAAATGGGAGGAAGGACGATAACAGACTGCGGAAGAGCTAATAAAGACGGCTTACTTCCGTCTCGATGGCAGGCGGTACAAGCCCCCGGACAGACATTCCCTGCTGGATGCGTCGTCTGATTTCCGTACTGCTGATATCAATGAAAGGCGTACGGAGGATGCTTACGCCGGGGGGCAGGGCATTGTCTGAGAGCTGCTCGCCACGGCGTGGATAGACTACGAGGCGGTAATGGGAGAGGATATCTTCGGCATGATACCAGCGATTGAAGGCAGCCCAGTTGTCGCCTCCCACAAGGAGCGTGAAGCGGTGGGTTGGGAAGTCGCTGCTGAGATGCCGGAGGGTGTTCCATGTGTAGGAAGGCTTCGGTAAACGGAACTCGTAATCCGAGGTCTTGAAGTGCGGATTGTTGTCTGTGGCTTTTTGTACCAGCTTCAGGCGAAGGTGATCGTCAAGCAGTGCCTGGTCTGCCTTGAAAGGATTCTGGGGGGATACCATGAACCATACTTCGTCCAACTTTTCTTTCTCAAGAAAGGCCTTTGCCAGTGTGAGGTGTCCGTTGTGAATGGGGTTGAAAGAACCGCCGAAGATGCCGATGTTCATCTTTCTATAAATTCCTTCACAATCTCGTATGCTTCCTGTTCTGCCTTTTCGAGATTGTCGTTGACAATGATCCGGTCGAATTTGTCAGCGAAGGTAAGTTCGTAGGAAGCCTTGGCAAGGCGGTTCTCGATGGCTTCGGCACTGTCGGTCTGTCTGCCCACGAGTCGGCGGCGCAGTTCTTCTATCGATGGCGGTTGGATGAAGATGCTCAAGGCCCGGTCGCCGTAGAACTTCTTGATGTTGCAGCCGCCTTTGACATCGACATCAAAGACCACGTTCTGCCCGGCTGCCGTCTGGCTCTCCACCTGTGACTTCAATGTACCATAGAAGCGGTTTTCGTATACCTCTTCATACTCCAGGAACTCTCCATTCTTAATCTTTTCCTTGAACGCTTCAGGCGATAGGAAGATGTACTCCACGCCATTCTGCTCCGTACCGCGCGGTGCCCGGGTGGTACAGCTGATGGAGAATGCCAGCCGCAGTTCCGGATGTTCCCGCATCAGCCATTGCACGATGGTGCTCTTGCCCGAGCCGGAAGGGGCGGAGAAGATCAGCCTCCCCCCGCCTCTCTGAAGGAGGGAATCGCCTGACGGGATGTCGTGGGATGCGGTGGAGGGGACGGCTTTCTGTATTTGGGTGACTGGCGATGTGCCGGTTGTCGGGTGGTCAGATGAAAGTTTGTCCATGATGGTTTTTATTTTCTGTATTCTCTCCTGCGGGTGGGGAAGCCTCCTCCAAGGGGGTAGGCGGTGATAAGCTATAATAGGCGGTGATGGTGATGGGCGGGATGGGCGGTGATGGGCTTCTTACAGGGCATTCAGCACCTGCTCTTTGATCTGCTCCAGCTCGTCCTTCATCTTGACGACGATGTTCTGCATCTCTGCCTGGTTGCTCTTCGAGCCGGTCGTATTGATTTCGCGCCCCATCTCCTGGGCAATGAAGCCGAGCTTCTTGCCGACACCGTGTCCGCTCTCGTCCATGGTCTCCCGGAAATACTTGAGGTGGTTGGCGAGCCGCTGCTTTTCCTCGCTGATGTCGAGTTTCTCGATGTAATAAATCAGTTCCTGTTCCAGACGGTTCTTGTCGTATTCCACTTCCGGAATCAGCTTCAGGCCTTCGATGATCTTCTCTCTTATCTTCGGCACACGGCTCTGCTCGAGGGGTTCGATGTTCTTCAAGAGAACAGCGATATTGTCAATCTTCTCGGCAAATTTCTTCTGCAGTGCTGCACCCTCCTGGGTGCGGAATTCGATGAGCTTGTCTACCGCCTTGTTGACGGCCTGCAGCGCAGCCTCCCATTCGCCGTCTTCAAGTACTTCCACCTCGGTCTTCGTCGTGACGTCAGGCAGGCGCAGCAGTGTCGTGAACCAGTCGGCCGGTTCAGGGATGCCGGTGTCCTTGGAGAGGGTCTTGATCTGATTATAATAGTTTTCTACGAGGGCAGCGTTGATGGGTGTTGCGTCAACCGTCGTCTCTTTCTCAATCCAAATGGAGAAATCCACCTTTCCGCGTTCCAGCTTCTGGGCGAGCAGGCGGCGTATCTCCATTTCCTTTTCTCTGTAGAGGGGTGCGATGCGTGCTGATAGGTCGAGTGTCTTGCTGTTAAGCGACTTCACTTCGACATTGATTTTCTTTTCCTTGTAGGCTATGGTAGCTTTCCCATAGCCAGTCATTGATAGTATCATGAGCTTTTCGCGTTAAATTTCTGCAAATGTACAAAAAATATGGAATAAAAGGAGTATATTTGCACGTTATTTAGAATATAAGAGTCATTTATGTCTTGTATATTGAATATTGACACGAGCACAAACGTGTGCTCCGTTGCAGTAAGTCAGGATGGGAGCTGTATCTTCGAGAAGCAGGATACGCTCGATTCCAAGCATCGGGAGAAGTTAGGAACATTCGTTGACGAGGCACTTGCCTTTACAGACAGTCATGCGTTGTCGTTGGATGCGGTGGCAGTCAGCGGCGGTCCTGGGTCATACACCGGACTGCGTGTCGGCGTGTCCATGGCGAAAGGCATCTGCTACGGGCGTGGCGTGAAGCTGCTGGCTGTGCCTACACTGGAGTTGCTGGCTGTGCCGGTACTGCTTCACCATGAGGCTGTCGAGGACGATGCACTCCTCGTTCCGATGATCGATGCACGCCGGATGGAGGTGTATTCTGCTGTCTATGACCGTGCGCTGAAGGAGGTCCGCGGCATTCAGGCGGATGTTGTTGACGGGCATACCTACAAAGAATATCTTGACCGTGGTCCGGTCTATTTCTTCGGCAATGGTGCCGAGAAGTGCATGGAGGTCATCCATCACCCGAATGCCCACCTCATCAAGGGCATTGACGCACTGGCAAAGAATATGTTTCCGCTGGCAGAGAAGCGCATGGCGGAGGAGAAGTTCGAGGATGTAGCGTATTACGTCCCATTCTATCTCAAGGACTTTGTTGCCAAGAAGGCGAAACCGCTGCTGTAGGGAAAGCCTATCACCGTTTATTATCTTATTCATCGCCTATCATCACCCATCACCCAATGAACATACCCGGATTAGATTACAACACACAGCGCGAGAGACTCATACTGCCACAGTATGGGCGAGAAATACAGAACATGGTAGATTATGCCATGACGCTCCCTACCAAGGAAGAGCGTCAGCGGTGTGCAGAAGCCATTGTCGCCATTATGGACAGGATGAATGCCCAGAACCGTGGAAATTACGACCACATGGAGAAAATCTGGGACCATCTGGCATTGATGGCCAATTTCAAGCTGGATATAGACTATCCCTGCGACGTATCGCAGGCCTTGAAAATCGCCACGAAGCCAGAGCCGATGACCTATCCCATGTCGAAGATTCCCGTAAGACATTACGGCAAACTGCTCTTTGAGGCTTTCGAACAGCTGAAGACCATGGAGCCCGGTGAACGGCGGGATGCTTTCGTCCGTTCTGTCGCCAATCAGATGAAACGCAGTCTGATGCAGTGGGGGCACGGATCGAGCGACGACGAGAAAGTGGCGTCAGACCTTGCCCGTTTCACCGATGGAAAGATTCAGCTCGACCTTGATACTTTCAAGTTCGAGAGAATCAATGCCCGTGATTTTGCCCAGCCTCGTAACAAGAAGAAAAAGTAAGACGACGAACATGGAATCCTTTATCATTGAAGGTGGACATCGGCTGAGTGGCACGATTGCCCCGCAAGGTGCGAAGAATGAAGCCTTGGAAGTCATTTGTGCAACCCTGTTGACGACGGAAGAGGTCATCATCCGTAATGTTCCGGACATCCTTGATGTGAACAACCTCATCAAACTGCTGCAGGACATCGGCGTGAAGGTGAGAAAGCTCGCTCCGAACGACTTCTCTTTCCAGGCAGACGATGTGAACCTTGACTATCTGGAGAGTACCGGCTTCGTGAAGAAATGCTCGTCCCTGCGTGGCAGCGTACTGATGATTGGTCCGCTGTTAGGTCGCTTCGGCAAGGCGACGATAGCCAAGCCGGGGGGGGACAAAATCGGCCGCCGCCGTCTCGATACGCATTTCCTGGGTTTCAAGAACCTCGGGGCACACTTCGGACGTGTCGAGAACCGTGATGTCTACGAGATACAGGCCGACCGCCTTGTCGGCACTTATATGCTGCTGGACGAGGCATCGGTGACGGGTACGGCCAACATCATCATGGCTGCCGTGCTGGCGGAGGGGACAACGACGATATACAATGCTGCCTGCGAACCGTATATCCAGCAGCTCTGCCACCTGCTCAATGCGATGGGTGCAAAAATCAGCGGTATAGCCAGCAACCTGATTACCATAGAGGGTGTGAAGACGCTGCATGGGGCAGAACACCGGATTCTCCCGGATATGATAGAAGTCGGCTCGTTTGTCGGAATGGCAGCTATGGTGGGAGACGGCGTACGAATCAAGGATGTATCGATTCCCAACCTCGGCCCGATTCTCGATACCTTCCGCCGGCTGGGCGTGCAGATCATTGAGGATGAAGATGACCTCATCATTCCCCGCCAGGACCATTACGTGATAGATTCCTTTATTGACGGAACAATTATGACCATCAGCGATGCGCCCTGGCCGGGACTGACACCGGACCTCATATCCGTGCTCCTCGTTGTGGCGACGCAGGCGCAGGGCAGCGTGCTTTTCCATCAGAAAATGTTTGAGAGCCGGCTGTTCTTCGTCGACAAACTCATCGACATGGGGGCGCAGATTATTCTCTGTGACCCTCACCGCGCCGTAGTTGTCGGACACGACAACGGCAGGAAACTCCGCGCCGGACGTATGTCAAGTCCTGACATCCGCGCCGGCATCGCCTTGCTTATTGCAGCCTTGACAGCGGAAGGCACGAGCCGCATTGACAACATCGCACAGATTGACCGCGGTTACGAGAACATCGAGGCACGCCTGAACGCATTGGGGGCAAAGATTCGCAGAGCCGAAATATGTTAGCCTCATAGCCTTGTGAAACCTATTCCTTGACCAAGCGTGTTTAGGCTCCAGACAAAAAGGGTCTACCTTTTTCCGCAAAAGGGTAGACGGTTTTCCGCAAATAGGTCGACCCTTTTCTTCATAATGCACAATTGGGGATTGAAGTAAGCAATCATGTATCAGGACCGCTGATTTAACAGAAAAAGATGATAAGGAAAGAAGAGGTCTATAAAATCGGCCGCATCGGGAAACCGCACGGCGTACACGGAGAGCTGCAGATGCAGTTCTCCGATGATGTGTTTGATGCCGTTGATGCCGATTATCTGCTATTGGACATAGACGGAATACTTGTGCCTTTCTTCATGGAGGAATACCGCTTCCGTTCGGACGAAGTAGCCCTGATGAAGTTCTGTGATGTCGATACCGAGGCGCAAGCACGTGAACTGACGGGAAGTGAGGTTTACTTTCCGCGCAAACTTGCAGAAGAAGGAACCGCTGATGTATCATGGGCACAAGTCGTTGGCTATACCCTGATAGACAAGGCTACAGGAAAGACTGTCGGCAGGATTGTTTCAATCGATGAAACGACAATCAATACGCTTCTTGAGGTGATGACACCGGAAGATGAAGAACGATTGATTCCTGCCAGTACAGACCTGATAGTGAAGGTAGATGCAGAAAAGCAGACGATTGCAATGCGCATCCCTGCCGGGCTGCTTGATCTTTGATTTACTTTGTAAAAAATGGAATGAAACAACAAATCTGTATATTAGGTTCGACGGGCAGCATCGGTACGCAGGCACTGGGTGTAATCAGCCAGCACCCCGACCTTTATGAGGCTTATGCACTCACGGCCAACCGCCGTTGGAAAGAGCTTGCTATTCAGGCACGCCGTTTCCATCCCGCCGCCGTGGTCATTGCCGACGAGACTTTCTATGAACCTCTGGTAAAAGAACTGGCCGATATGCCCGATGTAAAGGTGTATTGTGGCAGCAAGGCATTGGAAGAGATCGTCGAATCCCCTTCCATTGACATGGTGCTGACGGCGATGGTGGGCTATGCCGGTCTTGCTCCGACCATCCATGCCGTCAAGGCGAAGAAGAGAATCTGCCTTGCCAACAAGGAGACGCTTGTCGTTGCCGGCGAGCTGATTCTTCAGCTGGCACAGCAGTATCATACGCCTATCCTGCCGGTTGACAGCGAGCACAGTGCCATCTTCCAGAGCCTTGTCGGCGAGGACGGCAACGAGATTGAGAAGATTCTGCTCACCTGTTCGGGCGGTCCTTTCCGCAGGTTTACGCACGAGCAGCTGAAGACGGTCACTGCCGCTGATGCTCTGAAGCATCCAACATGGGACATGGGGGCCAAGATCACCATCGACTCCGCATCGCTGATGAACAAGGGCTTTGAGGTGATAGAGGCGAAGTGGCTCTTCGGTGTACCGGCCGATAAGATACAGGTACTCGTCCATCCGCAGTCTATCGTCCACAGTGCGGTGCAGTTCCGTGACGGTGGTGTGAAGGCGCAGCTGGGGGTTCCCGATATGCGGTTGCCCATCCAGTATGCTTTCTCGTTCCCGAAACGGCTGCATCTGAACGGCGACCGTCTCGACCTGTTCCGCCAGCCGCTGGAGTTCTTCGAGCCGGATGTGGAAAATTTCAAGTGTCTTGCCATGGCTTACGAGGCAATCAACAAGGGCGGAAATATGCCGTGCATTGTCAATGCGGCCAACGAAATAGTCAATGCGGGCTTCCGGCGTGGCTTGTGCTCGTTCCTCGCCATGGGCGACATCATCGAGCAGACCATGCAGCAGGTTGCCTTCGACAGCAATCCCGACTATGAGGTTTACGTGCAGACGGATGCCGAGGCACGCCGTGTGGCACAGGATATTATGAATAATCAATAAGTTGTAAATAGATAATGGAAACATTTCTGATCAGATTGCTACAGTTTGTTCTGGCAATCTCTCTGCTTGTCCTGCTTCACGAAGGCGGACATATGTTCTTTGCGAAACTCTTCGGTGTCCGTGTCGAAAAGTTCTTTGTCTTCTTCGATGTGAACATCGGGAAGTGGAAAGGAAAGCTCTTCAGCTGGAAGCCGAAAAAGGACGATACCGAGTACGGCATGGGCTGGCTGCCGCTGGGCGGCTACTGCAAGATTGCCGGTATGATTGACGAGAGTCTTGATACCGAGCAGATGAAGAAAGAGCCGCAGCCGTGGGAGTTCCGCACCAAGCCGGCATGGCAGCGGCTTTTGATTATGATAGGTGGTGTGCTGGTCAATTTTGTCCTTGCGCTCTTCATCTATTCGATGATCATGTTCACCTGGGGTGATTCTTATTTCAAAGTGTCGGACATGAGCATGGGTATGCGTTTCAATGCTGATGCCAAGGCACTGGGCTTCCGCGACCATGATGTCATGCTCGGGACGGACCAGGGACCTTTCCGTGAATATGCCAATGTGAACGGCGACTTCTTCCGCCAGATAGCCCAGGCGAAACGTGTTGATGTACTGCGTAACGGCAAGAAGCACAGCATTGCGCTGCCCGGCGACATGGATATGCTGCCGATGATCAAGACCCGTCCTTACTTCGTCGAGCCGTTCATCCCGGCACAGGTCGACAGTGTGATGGGCGGTTCGCCTGCTGCCAGGGCGGGCATCAAGGCGGGTGACCTCATCAGAACGGTCAATGGCAAGAAGATTGAGACATGGAGCGACATGAACTATCAGATGGGCGTGCTCGATGATGTCATGTCCGTGAAGAATACGCACAAGGATTCGCTGGCGGCCCGCTCGGTGGTCCTGACCGTACAGCACAAGGGCGTGGAGAAGCTCGATACTGTGAAGATGGTGCTGACACCCAACCTCAAACTGGGTGTTCTTCAGGCGACGCTTGCCACCTATTACAAACCGGTGCAGGAGAAATATGGCTTCTTCGAGAGTTTCCCAGCCGGTATCAAGCACGGCTGGAACGTGCTGCGAGGCTATGTCGGCAATTTCCGTTACCTCGCTTCGGCTGACGGTGCGAAGAGCATCGGAGGCTTCGGGGCTATCGGCAGTCTCTTCCCGCCTTACTGGGACTGGTATATGTTCTGGTCGATGACGGCCTTCCTGAGCATCATCCTCGCCTTCATGAACATTCTGCCTATCCCGGCACTTGATGGCGGTCACGTGGTCTTTTTGCTCTACGAGATGATTACCCGCCGCAAACCTTCCGAGAAGTTCATGATCTGTGCGGAATATGTCGGCATCACCCTGCTGATTCTCCTCATGATATTTGCCAACCTCAACGACATCCTCCGTTGGTTGCATATAATGTAAGAACAAACAGGAATCAGCTGGATTAACTTCATTGAGGTAGTCAGTACCAATATCTCAATACGAAATCACGCAATACTTGTCATCGCAGGTATTGCGTGATTTTTATTTATCCTTATTTCTGTCCGATGAGACTTAAGCAGCATACTCTCCCATGTGGAATCTCTTTTAGATAGATATAATCGTATGGTCTTTGGAAAGGTAAGCCCTCTGAACAATAAGTTTTATTTCATCCTTGACAGTATGACTCTTTTCTAACAGCAGGCGATTATAGCATTCCTCGCCCATATATAGCAAGGTGTTAAGCCTCGGCACGAATGGCGTTTACCAACACCACCATGTGTGATGGGCAACAACACAATGGTAAAAGATGGTAGGAGAGGATTGTTATTGTCATTATAAAATACAGTAAGACACTAATGACCAGCTTATATGGGATGTGTTTGCCAGACTGTGCTGTATCTCAGAACGAAAGGGACTTTGGCAAAAGTTCAAAAGGGTGAAAAAGAAAAGCATCATTTGCAAAGTCGCTTGTGAACAGTGCATTCTACTCCCCTCTCCATTCGGAGAGGGGCCGGGGGTGAGGCTTTTTCTAATACAGCAGCACCAATCCAGCAAAGGCCGCATAACAGATCATTCGGATGGGGTTTATCTTCATCCACATCGTACCGATAAAGGTGGCAGCAAAAAGGAAGAGGCTGATGAAGAACTGCCAGACATTGACGGTTGGTGTCGAGAAGTTCTCTCTGTTGCATAATAGTAAGGTGGCAGCGGCCAGCAGGCCTACCACAACAGGTCGCAGACCTGCAAAGACTGACTGTACGACGGGCGTGTTCATGTACTTGAGAAACATCCTGCTGATAAGAATCATCAGTATCAACGAGGGGAGAATGATGGCAAAGGTGGCAGTGATACTTCCCAGAACAGCCATTCCTCCACCGAAGCCGGCGTTGTGTACGGCAGTATATCCGCAGTAGGTGGCAGAGTTGATGCCGATCGGCCCCGGTGTCATCTGAGAGACGGCAACGATGTTGGTAAACTCGGCAGAGCTGAGCCAATGATGTCTAAGGACGGTCTCGGTCTGTATCAGCGACAGCATTCCGTATCCTCCACCGAATCCGAAGAGTCCGATGATGAAGAAGGTGTAGAAGAGTTCTAAGTATATCATGTTGTTGTTTCTGATGTTATAGGGCTAAGAGCCGGATGGCATTTCTACTGTTGGTAATCTGTCTCCCCTCCATTACTTCTCTTCAGTCGTTGTCCGTTGGTTCAGAGGGAGAGATTCTTACTCGGTCGGCTTGATGAACTTCCCATAGAGGAAGCCTCCCAGTCCTGCTGCGATGATGATATATACCGGGTTTACTCCCAAGAGCCAGATAAGCAGCGTGGTGACGACTGGGATCCAGCAGTTTGTCAGGGTGATGCGTGCGTCCTTTGCCAGCTGGAACGTCGGAGCGGCGATCAGGGCCACTACCGCAGGACGTATGCCGCGGAACATGGCGGCTATCCAGGGAATGTCCATGAACTGATGGAAGAAAAGGGCTATGCAGAGGATGATGAGGAAAGAGGGCAGGACGGCTCCCAGGCAGGTACAGAGAGCACCTGATGTCTTTCGCATCTTGTAGCCGACAAAGATACTGATATTGGCAGCAAAGACACCGGGACAGCTCTGTGCAACGGCTACCAGGTCGATGAACTGCTCCTTGGGAATCCATCGCTTCTTTTCCACTACTTCATTCTGGATGATAGGAAGCATGGCATAGCCGCCGCCCAGTGTGAAAGCCCCGATCTTGAAAAAGGTCTTGAAAGCATCCCAATAGAAGCCTTTAGGGGTTAAGGGACGGGCGTTGGGAGATGGTGACAGGTCTTCGGATGGCTGTCGAGGATGGGATGTTATCTTGTTGTTCTCACTAAGCACTTCGTTTCTGATATTATACATGAATAATGAGAGAAGAAGGTACGGATGCCCCTCTTCTCGTATGTGTCTGATTTTACAGCTTGCTCTCAACCCATTTGCGGGCATTGACAAACGCCTCGATCCATGGAGTAACCTCTTGCTGGCGGCGTTCACGTGGATACCATGCCTGCTGCCAGGGGAAGACGGAACGCTCCAGGTGGGGCATCATGGCAAGGTGACGGCCGTCGGCAGAGCAGATGCCGGCCACGTTGTAGTCTGAACCGTTCGGGTTGCCCGGATATTCCGCATAGTTGTATTTGGCAATGATGTTATACTTGTCCTCGGCTTCCGGCAGGTAGAACCGGCCCTCGCCGTGTGCCACCCAGATGCCGAGTTTGTTGCCGCTCAAAGAACCGAACATCACACTATTGTTCTGTGGAATGGTCAAGTTCAAGAATGAACTCTCAAACTTCTTACTGGTATTGTGGCAGAGGTGAGCACGATGCTTGTGTTCTGCGTTGATAAGGTTCAACTCAACCATCAACTGACAACCGTTACAGATACCCAATGAGAGTGTATCTTCACGTGCATAGAAGCGGTCGAGTGCCTGCTTTGCCTTTGGATTATAGAGGAAAGCACCAGCCCATCCCTTTGCTGAACCGAGTACATCAGAGTTAGAGAAACCACCGCAGAAGACTATCATATTCACCTCTTCCAAGGTCTCACGACCTGTGATAAGGTCGGTCATCATGACATCTTTCACCTCAAAGCCTGCCAAATAGAGTGCGTAAGCCATCTCACGCTCACCATTGGTACCCTTTTCACGGATGATAGCTGCCTTTGGTGTTGGATGTTGGGTGTTAGGTGTTGAAGTCTTCCAACGGTCTGCATCAAGTCCATACTGTTGGAGAGTACCAGTGAAGTCAGCATTGAACTTCATCTCGATTGGCTGCTTCTTGTAGTTCTGGTAGCGCTTCTTCGCCATACCGTTCATACTCTGCTTGCGGTCGAGCAGGTAAGAAGTCTTGTACCACGTGTCACGCAGTGCGTTGATATCTAACTCTGTCTTCCAGTCACCATCAGCGATACTGAGGGTGCGTTTGTCTGGACTTGGCGTACCAATGCGGGCAAAACCGATGCAGTTCTCCTGCAAGAATGCCTTCACTTCTTCCTTATGCTCGTCAGCAACCTGGATTACGACACCTGGATTCTCTGCAAAGAGCTTCTTGATAACATCGTCGCCCTTGATGTCATGGAGGTTGATATGCAGGCCACCTTCAGCATTGGCAAAGGTCATCTCAAGCAATGTTGTGATCAAACCTCCAGCCGAGATGTCGTGTCCAGCAAGTATCCATCCACGGCGAATCATCTCCTGTACGGCATCGAAACAGTCGCAGAAGTACTGTGGTTCTTTCACTGTCGGGACATCGCTGCCTATCTTGCCGAGGCTCTGCGCAAAGGCTGAACCGCCCAAACGCTGCTCGTCAAAACTGAAGTCGATATGATAGAGGCGTGTATTCTTATCATTAACAAGTACTGGAGAAACCACCTGACGCACATCGCTCACCTCACCACCACTGGTCACAATGACGGTTCCTGGAGAGATAATCTTGTCGCCGTTAGGATATTGCTGGGTCAGAGAAAGTGAGTCCTTACCTGTTGGAACGTTCACACCGATAGCACAGCAGAAGTCTGATAATGCCTTAACCGCACTATAAAGACGTGCGTCCTCACCCTTCTGTGAACGACAAGGCCACATCCAGTTGGCTGAAAGGCTCAGGCTATCCATGCCGTCTGCCAATGGTGCCCATACAATGTTGGTCAATGACTCGGCTACTGAAAGTACAGAGCCAGCCTCTGGTGAAGCAAGTCCTGCCTGTGGAGCGTGACCGAGTGCGGTAGCAATTCCCTTATGACCACGATAGTCTAAGGCTACAACACCACAGTCAGAGAGTGGCAACTGAATCTCACCCTGACACTGCTGACGAGCAACCTTACCTGTAACAGAGCGGTCAACCTTATTCGTCAGCCAGTCCTTACAGGCCACAGCTTCCAACTGAAGCACACGCTGGAGATATTCCTCCACCTTATTTATATTATAAGAAACATTCTCATACCTGCGCTCTACGGTCTCATCCTTCATGATTGTCTTCGGTGAATGACCGAACATCTGCGCTACGTCTAAGTCGAATGGTTTTACGCCATCGCCCTGTACGAATGCGAAGTGAGCATCGCCTGTGGTCTCACCAACAACATACATCGGTGCACGCTCACGCTCTGCAATCTTCTTCACGTGGTCGAGGTGCTTCTCGTCAATGAGCAAGCCCATGCGTTCCTGTGACTCGTTGGCAATGATTTCCTTGGCACTCAGTGTCTTGTCGCCGATTGGCAACTGTGTCATGTCAATCTTGCCACCACACTCTTCAACCAACTCACTCAGACAGTTCAAGTGTCCTGCAGAACCATGGTCGTGGATAGATACAACAGGGTTGTTGTCTTCTTCTACCAATGCACGCACAAGGTTATAGGCACGTTTCTGCATCTCTGGGTTGGCACGCTGTACGGCATTCAGCTCGATACCATTTGAATAACGACCCGTATCAACCGATGATACAGAGCCGCCACCAAGCCCGATACGGTAGTTGTCACCACCAACGACAACCACCTTGTTGCCCGCCTGTGGTTCGCCCTTCAGACAGTCGCGCTTGGTACCATAGCCCACACCACCAGCAAGCATGATTACTTTGTCGTAAGCATACTTCTCGCCATTCTCCTGATGCTCGTAGGTAAGCAGAGAACCAGTAATCAGTGGCTGACCGAACTTGTTTCCGAAATCGCTCGCACCGTTAGATGCCTTGATAAGGATCTGCTCTGGAGTCTGATAGAGCCACTGACGAACAGGAAGGATGTCTTCCCAATCACGTAAATCAGGATTTGTACCGTCATCTTCTTTCAGACGAGGGTAGGCGGTCATATATACGGCGGTTCCAGCGATAGGCCATGAGCCGACACCACCGCCCATACGGTCACGTATCTCACCACCTGTACCTGTTGCAGCCCCATTGAATGGCTCAACAGTAGTAGGGAAATTGTGGGTCTCGGCCTTCAGAGAGATAACACTCTCGATAGGCTTCACACGGAAGAAGTCGGATGTGCTCTGGTTGGCTGGTGCAAACTGCTCGACTTCTGGACCTTGGGCGAAAGCAACATTGTCTTTATATGCTGAAAGAATCTTACCGGGATTCTCTTTTGTCGTCTTCTTGATGAGGCTGAAGAGGCTGCTCTCCATCACCTTACCATCAATGATGAACTCACCACCGAAAATTTTATGACGGCAATGTTCAGAGTTAATCTGTGCGAAAC
>ERZ772945.1141-NODE-1141-length-19480-cov-6.306770_pt1 | contig 19480 bp, 23 predicted proteins | sample MGYA00511681_ERZ772945 | MGnify/ENA primary metagenome ERZ772945 (study PRJEB29015, sample SAMEA2737943) | human oral metagenome | biome: human oral; feature: human-associated habitat; material: dental | place: China | collected 2143 ...
TCACGCCCAGCCCGCTGACTGCGAGGCCAAAGACCATGAGGAAGGCGAGGAGCTGCGCAAGGGCTCTCCGAAGGATGCCGCGGAGAGAATTCTTGTTGCTACTCATATCTTTCTGTCACGCTCCCTTCTTAGTTCGGATCTGCGATAAAGAGTGCCAGGTCATCCGGCACATCGTTCTTCGTCACAGTCGTGTTCGGGCCTGCAATCAGGCCGCGCGCGAAGTGGTCGCGCTCGCTTCTGTCGTAGTGATAGAAGCCCGCACCCGCACTGCCGCTGTTTCTCCAGCGCGGTGCGTCCTCGTCGCCGGAGAAGCCGATGAACTGACCGTTGTAGACCAGAATGTAGCCGTCACCGGTATTCAGCACACGTCTGCCGCTCACAATCTTGCCGCTCTTGTCGACGACAAAGAAACGGTACTGCGGCGTGCTAAGCGTGCCGATATTCTGGATGACAATGCCGTAGCCTGCATCTTCCGGTGCATCCAGGCGAAGGCCGTTGATGTAGAACTTGTTGTCCTTCTTCTGGAGGTAGTTGCGGCTACCGTAAGCCTTGCCGCTCGGTGCGAACGCAAAGGTTCTCGGGCCGTCCGCGAGTTCCACCGTGATTTCCTTGCCTGCCTGCATGGAGCCGTCGTTCATCTCATCCGGCGAGAAGAGGTACAGATCCGCCTTCTCGATGCCGTACATATTGCCCTCGATGAAGTCCTTTGCGCTCCAGGCGTCTACATCATACTGCGCGACAAATTCGCTCTTCTCGCGGTCAAAGAGGACAAAGCCCGTCTTCATGCGGCCGATGCCGTCGAATGCATACTCGCGGCCGCCGACCTTCAGAATCTTGTTGCGGTACGCTCTGCCCTTCGAGTCGGTTCTCCACCAGGAGCTCTCGAGATCCAGGTACTCGTTCTCATCGAGATTTGCCGCCGGATACATCCAGAGCCACTTGTTCTTCATCAGCGGGCCGCCGTCGTAGCCGTCATAGTAGCGCACACGCTCATCGGCGGTCGGGTTGGAGCGAACCGCGTTCGAGATGCTCGCGACCTTGTCCCACCACTCGATCATGACGCCCTTCTCATCGAAGCCGTAGGTCGCGCCGTTGATGTCGCGCTGGAACGGCTGCTCGCCCGCGCGGCTCCGGTACTTCTTCGAGTCCGCGCCGAAGTAGAACCACATCTTCTCGTAGTCCTCGTAGCTGCGACCTGTCACCTCACTCGTGAGGTGGGAACCCCAGTCGTAGTAAAGCCAGCGGTTTGTATAGAGCGCACCGTCCGCATCCGCGTAGTAGCGCGCGTTGACAAACGGATCCTCGTCGCTGAGGACATTGCCCTCCTCGTCGATCCAGCCGGTCAGCATGTTGCCGTTCTCATCGAACGCATAGTACTGGCCGTCGATTTCCTTGCGGAAGCCCTTGCCCTTCGCGCGATAGCCCTTGCCGTCGGCACCGAAGTAGTGCCAACCGCCGTCGCCGTAATTGCTGTCGGGATCGCTCTCGTGGTCAATGAAGACCCAGGCATTTTTTGCCATGCGGCCGTCCTGGTCGACATAGTAGTCCGACCCGCCGTAGGAGAAAATGCGGTTCTTCAGAAGAACTCCGGAGTCGCCAAGGTAGAACCAATCTTCCTTCGACTTCTTGAAGGCATTGGTCACCGGCTGATCCTCCCGGTTCAGGTACTGCCACTCGTCTCCGACTTTGTTCCAGCCCTCAACCGCATAGGCTGTCACGGTCGGAAAGAGGCAAGCAGCAGCTGCCGCCAGCAGAAACGCTCTGGCTGCTTTGACATGTTTCGTTTGTTTCATGTCCCTCCCCTTTCTCTCTGCACTGCCGGGTAAGTCTCTCGACTTTCCCCGCAGAAGGTTGCTGAGCCCCCTTCTGCACATTAATATTTTCTTAATCAATGTATCACGACTGCATGTTTCTGTCTATAGATGTTCTGACCGGCGGGGCTGTTTTTTCAATTTTCGTGATTTTTCCTATTTATTCTCCGAGTCCAACTGTCGTTTTCTCTTCATTTCGTCTGAATCTTTTTGTTTTACTGGTAGTATTTCACAAGCCCCCGATAGCAGACCCGTCTTACCCACTATTTCCTTCGAAATACAGGTGCCATTTTTTCGTTTTCCCTCTTTTTTGCGCCGCTTGGGCGTGCTTACGGCTTTTCTTTTTGGGCATTCTGGCTTACACTACTAGAAAAGATTGAGAGAGGAGTTTTAAGTATGGCTAAATTATTGGGAAGACTTGCGCGCCTCGCACTGATCGCGGGCGCTGCGGCGGCAGCTGTCTCCTACTACCGCCAGTACAGTGAGTTCCACCGCGATCTGGACGAAGAATTCCACGACTACGAAGAGGACGGCGAGAGCAATCACGCGTCGCACGCTGAGACGCCGAACCGGAACTATGTCTCGCTGAACGCAAACCGCGGTGAGTTCACGGCGGCGGCCCAGAACACACTGGAGGCGGCGAAGGGCATGGTCTCGAGTGCCGCGGGCATGTTAAAGGATGTCGGCAACATTCTCGCCGACAACCTGCAGGCGGCTTCCGGCGAGAAAGCAGCGGAAACACAGGCGACGGCAGAGACTGCGACCGAGACCGTGCGTGAGACCGCCGAGGCGGCCGCAGACAGCGCGGCGGAGGAAATCACCTCCGAGAACATTCTCGCGAAGTCCTATGCAGCAGCCGGCAGCAGCGCAAAGCGCGCTACCGAGATCACGGAGGAAGAATAAAACAAACCGCGCCGCAGAGAGGTAAGTCCCTCTCCGCGGCGCGGTTTATTTTGCATCTCAATCATTTTTGCATCTCGATCAATCGAACAAACAGGGGGTGTGTCGACGCTATATTCTCTCTAAACGCTATATGCCCTCTAAATTAAAGTCCGGCAGGAAGCGGCTGCCCTTGCTGTCCGCCTCCTGGATATAGCCGTTCCGAAAGCCGCATTCCAAAAAGTATGCCTCCGCCCGTGCTCTCTCCCGTCCGGTCAGCGCGCGGTTCAGTTCCGGAAAACGCGTCTTGATAAAAGGCGTGTACTGAAACATGAGGCTCACATACTGCTCTGTCCCAAACAGCGCTGCGATGTCATCCAACACCGCAAAGCTGTTTTTTAAGTGCAGCGGCAGCACGAGATGCCGTATCATCACCCCGCGGACTGCCTTTCCTTCTTTATTTAATGTGAGGTTTCCGCTCTGCCGGTACATCTCCTGCAGCGCCGCCCGCGCAACCGCCGGATAATCCGCCGCACCGGAAAAGCGTGCAGCGAGTGTGCTGTCCGCATACTTATAGTCCGGCAACCAGACATCGACCAGGCCTTCGAGCTCCCGGAGCACTTCGACCCGCTCATAGCCCGAGGTATTGTAGAGCACCGGCACAGTCGGGCGGTAGAGCTCCAGGGCCTTCACGATCTCCGTGACCCAGGGCGTCGGCGTCACGAGGTTTATATTGTTCGCGCCCTTTGCCTCGAGTTCCCGGAAAATATCCGCGAGCCGCACTGCCGTCAGCGCTTTGCCGTAGCGCTCCCGGCTTATTTTATGGTTCTGACAGAAGACGCAGTGCAGATTACAGCCCGAAAAAAAGACAGTGCCGGACCCCTCGGTGCCGCTGATACAGGGCTCCTCTCCGAAGTGGAGCGCCGCCCTTGCGGCAAGAAGCCGGGCGCTGCATCCGCAGGCACCCGGCTTCTCTTCCCGATTGACGCGACAGAGTCTCGGACAGAGCTCACAGGAGCGCAAGTCCAAATCTATCATATATCACTCTTCTTTCCTTCTCAGAAACAGCGGTATGCGCCAAAGTTTCGGCACAGCAAGCGCTTAAGGCTGCCCGCGCTTTGCTTTTATGCTTGTCTCTTTTCGTCTCAGAGCTTAAAGCTGCTCTTCAGCGAGACAATGCGGTTAAAGACAAGGCTGTCCGGACGGGAATCCTTCGAATCCACGCAGAAGAAGCCGTTTCTCACGAACTGGTAGCTGTCATAGGCCTTGGCGCCGTCAAAGTTCGGCTCCAGTTTGCAATCCTTTAAGATGATGCGGGAGTTCGGATTTAAGTTCAGGTTGCCGTTTGCGTCGAGCTTGCCCTTCTCCTCATCGACCAGGTTCTCGTAGAGGCGGCACTCGGCATTGACAGCGGTCGAAGCATTGACCCAGTGAATGGTTCCCTTCACCTTTCTGCCCTCAAAGCCCGTGCCGCTCTTGGTCTCCGGGTCGTAGGTGCAGTGCACGGCGACCACCTTGCCGGTTTCATCTTTGTCGACGCCGACGCACTTCACAAAGTAAGCGCCCATGAGACGCACTTCATTGCCCGGGAACAGGCGGAAGTACTTCTTCGGCGGCTCCTCGCGGAAATCGTCCTCCTCAATCCAGAGCTCTCTGCCGAACGGAATCACGCGGCTGCCGAGTTCCGGATTCTCGAGGTTATTCGGCATCACGAGGTCCTCGGTCTGTCCCTCCGGATAGTTGTCGATGATCAGCTTGAGCGGCTTTAACACCGCCATCATCCGCGCGCGGGAGAGCTTTAAGTCCTCGCGGATGCAGTACTCGAGCATCGCGGAATCAACCGAAGAATTTGCCTTCGAGACGCCGACCAGCTCCACAAAGCGCTTAATCGACTCCGGCGTATAGCCGCGGCGGCGGAGCGCAGCAATCGAGACCAGGCGCGGGTCGTCCCAGCCGTCCACAATGCCGTCCTCGACGAGCTTTTTGATGTAGCGCTTGCCGGTCACGACATTCGTGAGATAGAGCTTTGCAAACTCAATCTGGCGCGGCGGCTCCTCGAACTCGCACTCGTTCACGACCCAGTCGTAGAGCGGGCGGTGATCCTCGAACTCCAGCGTGCAGATTGAGTGGGTGATGTGCTCGACCGCGTCCTCAATCGGATGTGCGAAGTCGTACATCGGGTAGATGCACCACTTGTCACCGGTGTTCTGGTGGGAGAGGTGCGCAATGCGGTAGATGACCGGATCCCGCATGTTAATGTTCGGGGAAGCCATGTCAATCTTCGCGCGGAGCACTTTCTCGCCGTCCGCGTACTTGCCCTCGCGCATCTCCTCAAAGAGCTTTAAGTTCTCCTCGACCGAGCGATTCCGGTACGGGCTCTCCTTGCCGGGCGTATTGAAGTCGCCGCGGTATTCGCGGATCTGATCCGCGGTCAGATCGCAGACAAAGGCCTTGCCCTTCTTAATCAGCTTGACCGCGCACTCGTACATGGTCTCAAAGTAGTTGGAGGCAAAGAAGATGCGGTCGTCAAACTTTGCGCCGAGCCACTCGACATCCGCGCGGATGGACTCGACAAACTCCCACTTCTCCTTGGTCGGATTCGTGTCGTCATAGCGGAGGTTAAAGAGACCGTGATACTCCTCCGCAAGACCGGAATTCAAGAGAATCGACTTTGCGTGCCCGATGTGCAGGTAGCCGTTCGGCTCCGGTGGGAAGCGCGTCTGAACATGCGAATATCTTCCCGATGCCAGATCCTTGTCAATCTCATTCTCGATGAAGTTCTTCTCGCGGCGCTCGCCGCCCGCTGCTTCCTCTGTTGCCGCTTCCATTGCTTTCTTGTCCTCGCTCATGGGGCGTCTCCTCTCTTATTTTGTGACATTCACGGCGCTGAGCTTATAGCCCGCGTCGGTCTTGGTGAAAATCATATTCGGTCTGCCGCCGTCGGCCGAGACGACCAGATTTCCGTCGGCCGCCTTTATGGTTAAGAGATCGGCGTGCAGGACAGATTCACAGAACGCATCGGTGAAAATCTGCTCTGCCGTGTACTTCTGTAACAACTCGTCCTTGTTGTCGACCTCATTGCCGGAGGCGAGTCCGAGATACAGCGGGTAGGTCGCCATGACAGCGAGCGCGTCCGGGTTCTTGTCCCGGACCGCGAGCAGCGCCTGTCCGACCGTGTAGAGCGCGTCCTTGTCGCCGAGCGCCGTCGCCTCATCGGCCGCGGCGCTGAGCTGAAAAGTTCCGTCCTCGGTCTTGCCGAGCAAGCGTATACCCTCGCCCGGCACAATGCCGTTTGCCAGTCTCGTGAGATTAGGCTTCTCGGCAGCGTCCTCGCCGGTCGCGATATAGATAAGCCCCCGGTCCTTATTCTGCAGCGTGAAGCCGTTCATCGACGCCTCGAGCACCACGCCGCTGAGCGTCTCTTCCGCTTCCGCCGCCGTACCGGTCGCCGCGCTCTCTTCGCTCACAGACGCCGTGCCGGGCACCGCGCTGTTTGTCGCCTCTTTGCTCTTTTTCTGTCCGCAGCCCGCAAAGAGCAGCAGAGAAACGGAGAGAAGAAGGAGCGCTATCCGTTTTTCCCGTCGCATGCAGAACCTCCTCAGAACTTCCGGAAGCGCTCGTAGCGCTGGTTTGCGAGTTCCTCGCGGCTCATTGCGCCGTAGCGGCCGATAAAGTCGAGAAGCTCAGGCTCCAGTTCCCGCGCGATGTCGCGGATGTTTTCAAAGGTCGCCGGTTCTTCCTCCGGGATAATCTTTTCGATGACGCCGAGCTCCAGAAGATCCCTTGAAGTCAGGCGCATATTTTCCGCGGCGCGCTCTGCCTGCTTGCCGTCGCGGTACAGAATCGCGGCAAAGCCCTCCGGCGACAAAATCGAGTAGACCGCGTTCTCCATCATCCAGACTTCGTTTGCCGTCGCGACGCCGAGTGCGCCGCCGCTCGAACCCTCGCCGATGATAATCGAGAGAATCGGGGTCTTCAGCGCCGCCATCTTCTGCAGATTCTCGGCGATTGCCTGGCCCTGGCCTCTCTCCTCCGCGCCGATGCCGCAGTAGGCACCCGGCGTATCCACAAAGCAGATCACGGGGCGCTTGAAGCGCTCGGCCTGCTTCATGAGGCGGAGTGCCTTCCGATAGCCCTCGGGATTCGGCATTGCGAAGTTCCTTCTCTTGTTTTCGAGGAAGTCTCTGCCCTTCTGGATGCCGATCACCGTGACCGGAATGCCGTGGAACGAGGCGATGCCGCCGATTACGGCCTCATCGTCCCCGAAGCAACGGTCGCCGTGGAGTTCCATAAAGTCCGGGAACAGGGCGTCGATGTAATCCATCGCGTGCGCTCTGTCCTTTGCGCGGGACAGTTTGACTGTCTCCCAAGCACTCCGCACCGTGCCCTCGGGCAGATCCGTGCGCGCTGCTTCGTCGCTCTCATCCTCTCTCTGTCCGAGTGCCATGCGCTGCAGGTTCTGGATGGCCGAGGCCGCCGCCCGCAAAAATCCCGGCGCTTTCTGCGGCTTCACTTCCGCCGCCGTTCCCTCGTTGACATGCTCGGTCGCCTCAAATTCGACAGCCTCTACCGCCTCTTCCGCCGAGAGCTCGGCAGCGCCGCGCACATGGAGACGCAGAATGTGTGCGAGCACGGCTCTCTGGTCGCGCCGCGGCACAATCGCATCCGTGAAGCCGTGCTTTAAGAGGAACTCCGAACGCTGGAAGCCCTCCGGGAGCTTGCCGCCTATGGTCTGCTGAATCACGCGGGCACCCGTAAAGCCGATCAGCGCACCCGGCTCCGCGAGAATAATATCGCCGAGCATCGCGTAACTTGCGGTCACGCCGCCCATGGTCGGGTCGGTCAGCACCGAGATGAAGAGTTGGCCGCTCTCCTGCAGTCTGCCGAGCGCCTCCGAGGTCTTGACCATCTGCATGAGGGAGATGATGCCCTCCTGCATTCTTGCGCCGCCCGAGCAGGCGTAGAGAATCACCGAGAGCTTTTCCTCCGCGGCGCGCTCTGCCATGCGCGCAATTTTTTCGCCCAGGTTGTGGCCCATCGAGCTCATCAAAAAGCGCGCGTCGCAGACACCGATGGCGACCGGAATCCCGTCGATTGTGATTTTTCCGGTCACGACCGCCTCATTGAGCCCCGTGGTCTCCTTGACTTCCCAGAGCTTCTGCTCGTAGTCCGGGAAATCGAGCGGGTTCACGACCGGGAGTTCCTGATTCCACTCCTCGAAACTGCCGGGATCCGCGAGCAGCTTGATTCTGCGCTTCGCATGAATGCGAACCAGCGTGCCGCAACTCGGGCAGGCAAAGTCATTGGCCCGCACGTCCTGCACGCTGTGCACCGCACCGCACTTTTTGCACTTCCACTGCTTTACTTCCGGTTCTGCTTCCGTCGTATTTCGCTTGAAAAAATCGATGCGCATTTTTCCCCTGTCACTTTCCGAGGATAAAGGTGAGTTCTGCTTCCACCGCCTTCTCATCCTCTACGTATGCTGTCGCCTTGCCTTTGCCGACAGGCCCCTTCACCTTCTCAATTTCACAGACGAGTCTCAGCCGGTCGCCCGGCACGACTTTCCGCCGAAAGCGCGCGTGATCCACCGCGCCGAAGTAGGCTGTCTTCCCCGCATTTTCTTCCTGCGAGAGAATCGCAACCGCACCGGTCTGCGCGAGCGCCTCGATAATCAGGACGCCCGGCATGACCGGTTCTCCCGGAAAGTGTCCCCGGAAGTAAGATTCGTCAAAACTCACTGCCTTATAGCCCTCGGCGCGCACGCCGGGCTCCAGTTCCGTGATGCAGTCGACCAGCAGAAACGGATGCCGGTGCGGCAGTATCTTCTCGATTTCTTGGATGCCAAGCTTTACCTGCATGTCACGCCTCGTACTTTCTCATGATGATAGACGCATTGTGACCGCCGAAGCCGAGCGAGTTGCTGAGTGCCGCGCGCACCTGCATGGAGCGCCCCTTGCCCTTCACATAGTCGAGGTCGCACTCGGGATCATCGACCGCGAGACCCGCAGTCTCGTGGACAAAGTCCTCCTGCACGCTCTTTGCGAGCACCACGGCCTCGACGCCGCCCGCCGCACCGAGCAGGTGACCGATCATCGACTTTGTGGAGCTGACCGCGAGCTTATCGGCCGCCGCACCGAAGGCGCTCCGGATTGCAATGGTCTCCGAGAGATCGTTCAAGTGCGTGGATGTGCCGTGCGCGTTGATATAGTCGATGTCCTCCGGCTTGAGGCCCGCATCGCGGAGCGCAAAGCGCATTGCCTCGGCCGCACCCGAGCCGTCCTCAAGCGGAGAGGTGATATGGTTTGCGTCACAGGTCGCACCGTAGCCCGCCATCTCGGCATAAATCTTCGCGCCGCGCTTCAGGGCGTGCTCCAGTTCCTCGAGCACCAGAATGCCCGCGCCCTCGCCGATTACGAAGCCGTTCCGCTCCTTGTCAAACGGAATCGAAGCGCGCTTCGGGTCCTCCGAAGTACTGAGCGCCGTGAGCTGCATGAAACCCGCCACACCGATCGGTGTGATGCAGGCCTCCGTGCCGCCCGCGAGCATGATGTCCGCATCGCCGTGCGCAATCGTGCGGAACGCCTCGCCCACATTGTGCGTGCCGGAAGCACAGGCCGTCACAATGTTGATGTTCTTGCCCTTCAGCCCGCACTGGATTGCGACATTGCCCGCCGCCATGTTGCTGATCATCATCGGGACAAACAGCGGATTGACCATGTTCGGCCCCTTGGTAACCATGCGGTTATACTCGCGCTCCACCGACTGCAGAGAGCCGATGCCTGAACCGATGGCGCAGCCCGCCATATAGGGATCTTCTTTCGTGAGATCCAGGCCGCTGTCCGCAAGCGCCTCCTTTGCCGCCGCGACGGCAAACTGCGAAAAACGCTCCATGCGGCGCGCCGATTTCACGTCCATAAAATCTGCCGCCTTGAAGTCCTTGACTTCGGCGGCAAGTTTCACTTTGAACTTCTCCGTGTCGAACTGGGTGATGCGGTCAATTCCGACCTGCCCCGCTTTCAGCGAGTTCCAAAACGCCTCCGCGCCGATGCCGATTGCCGTCACAGCGCCGAGTCCGGTCACAACCACTCTTCTCTTTTCCATGTATTGCGTTCTCCTGCAAAGCCGCGTTGCCTGGTTTCAAAGAACGGCGGAAACTCTTAAATAGAGAGTCCGCCGTCAACGGACAGAACCTGTCCGGTAATATAGGAAGCCTCATCTCCCGCAAGGAAAGCGACGGCTGCTGCCACATCGTCCGCGCTGCCCATGCGCCCCAGCGGGACGCCCGAGAGAATCGCCTCTTTTGATTTGTCACTGAGCACCGCTGTCATGTCGGTGTCAATAAAGCCCGGTGCCACCGCATTGACGGTGATGCCTCTGCTGCCGAGCTCACGCGCCGCGGTCTTGGTCATGCCGACAAGGCCTGCCTTTGCCGCTGCGTAATTCATCTGTCCCGCGTTGCCGTGAAGCCCCGAGTAGGAGGAAATGTTGACAATGCGACCGCTCTTCTGACGGAGCATCTTCTTTGCCGCCTGCTGCATACAGAAATAAGCGCCGTAGAGATTGGTCTTTAAGACCTCGTCAAACTGCGCCTCCTTCATGCCGATCAGGAGACCGTCGCGGGTGATGCCGGCATTGTTCACGAGAATGTCAATCCGGTTTTCTTTCGATAGCACTTCCTCGAACATGCGGAGCACATCCGCCTCCTCGCTCACATTCGCCTGAATCAAAAATGCCTTGCCGCCCGCAGCCTCGATCTCTGCGCGCACTTCCTCGGCCTTTGCCTCGGAGCCGTTGTAGTTTAACGCCACCACAGCGCCGAGAGAGGCGAGGCGCACGGCAATGGCTCTGCCGATGCCGCGCGACGCGCCGGTGACCAGCGCTACCTTACCGCTCAAATCGCTCATACCTTCGAAAGATCCTCCATGGTCTCAATGTTCACGACCGTTGCCGCTCTGTCAATCTTCTTCACAAAGCCCGCGAGTGTCTTGCCGGGGCCCAGCTCATAGAAGGTATCCACGCCCGCTGCGAGCATATTGCGGATGCTCTGCTCAAAGCGCACCGAACTGTAGACCTGTTCGGTCAACAGCTCTCTGACCTTCGCCGCATCCTCGACCTTGTCGCCGGTCACATTCGCGTAGTACGGAATGCGAAGCGGATGAATTTCTGTCTCCGCAAGCACCTTGCCGAGCTCCTCACCGGCTTCTCTGAGTAAGCCGGAGTGGAAGGGACCGCTCACGTTCAGCATGAGCACGCGCTTCACGCCTCTCACCTTGAGAGCCTCCGCCGCTGCCTCGACCGCCTCTTTCTTGCCCGAAATGACAATCTGCCCCGGACAGTTGTAATTGGCAATCCAGACTTCCGGAATGTCCGAAAGTGTCTCCTCAATCAGCGCCGCCTCCGCGCCGAGCACCGCCGCCATTGCGCCGATGCCGGCCGGAACCGCCGCTTCCATGAGCTCGCCGCGCCGCGCAACCACGCGGATGGCATCCCGCTCCGAGAGCGCGCCCGCCGCGAAGAGAGCCTCGTACTCGCCGAGACTTAAGCCTGCCGCCGTGTCCGGCGTAAGACCGTGCTTTTCAACCACTTTCAGAATCGCAATGCCGGTCGTGACCATCGCAGGCTGGGTGTACTGCGTCAAATTCAGCTTCTCGTTTTCTTCAAAACAGAGCGCCTTCATATCGTAGCCGAGAATCTCCGAGGCCTCCTCGAAGACCGCGCGCGCATCGGCATCGGCCTCGTAAAAGCTCTGCCCCATGCCGATTTTCTGTGCGCCCTGTCCCGGAAACAAAAATGCCTTCTTAGACAAAGTCCGCCGCCTTTCTCGCGAGCTCATGACACTCGCGCATCATGTCCTCAATAATCTCCCGACAGGGCTTGATGTCCTGAATGAGACCCGCAATCTGTCCTGCCATGACCGTGCCGCGAATCACATCGCCCTCCTGCACGGCCTTCCGAAGCGAACCCAGCGTCAGGTACTCGAGCTCTTCAAAGCTCTTGCCCTCTGCCTCGAGGCGCGTGTACTCGCGCGTCATGTCGTTCCGGAGACTGCGCACCGGGTGACCGTAGGTTCTGCCCGTCACCGTGCTGTCGATATCCTTCGCCTTCACAATGCGGTTCTTATAGGCCTCGCTCACGACTGCCTCGGTGCTCGCGACAAAGCGCGTGCCGATCTGCACGCCCGATGCGCCGAGCATGAAAGCCGCCATCATTCCTCTGCCGTCGGCAATGCCGCCCGCACCGATGACCGGAATCTTCACGGCGTCCACGACCTGCGGGAGCAGGGTCATCGTGGTCGCCTCGCCGATGTGACCGCCGGACTCCGTGCCCTCCGCGACCACGGCATCCGCGCCGAGGCGCTCCATGATGCGTGCCTGCGCAACAGAAGCGACCACCGGAATGACCTTGATGCCCGCCTTTTTCCAGTCTTCCATGTACTTGCTCGGCATACCGGCGCCGGTCGTCACAACCTTGACGCCCTCTTCAATCACAACGCGCGCGACATCGTCCGCGTGGGGCGACATCAACATGACATTGACGCCGACCGGTGCGTCCGTGAGGCGCTTTGCGTCGCGGAGCATATCGCGAATCACTTCTCCGGGTGCGCTCGCACCGCCGATGAGGCCGAGGCCGCCGGCCTCACTCACCGCCGCCGCGAGATGCTGCTCGGCGACCCACGCCATCCCACCCTGAATGATGGGATAGCGTATGCCGAGGAGCTCTGTCACTCTTGTGTTCATTCCTCGACGCCCTTGTCCTTCAGGTACTTCATGACATCGCCGACCGTGTTGAGCTTCTCAAGATCCTCGCTCGGAATCTCAACCTTGAACTCATCCTCCATTGCCATGACGAGCTGGAACAGATCCAGGGAATCCGCGCCGAGATCGTCCTTGAAGGAAGTCTCCTCGGTGATGCTGTTCTCGTCTGCGCTGAGCTGCTCTGCGATCATCTGCTTTACCTTTTCAAACATGTCATTCTCCTTTGTTGGGACAAGTTAATTGACACTTGTCATTGCTTTGTCAATATTGTTCACTACTTTTTTAACCGATTCTCTGCCCTACGTCAATAGCGTATCCGTCAATACCGTATCACGGTCGCACCCCAGGTGAGACCGCCGCCGAAGCCGGAGAGCACCAGAATATCGCCCCGTTTTAACTTGCCCTCGCGGTTCAGACGGTCAAACAGGGTCGGGATGCTGCCCGCCGAGGTGTTGGCCGTGTCCGAGAGGTTCATCGGGAATTTTTCGAGCGGCTCGCCGAGGTGCTTCGCGACCGCCTCAATGATGCGGGAGTTCGCCTGGTGCAGCACATAGGCGCTCACATCCTTTTTGTCGACCCCCGCGTTTTGCAGCGCCTCCTCAATGCAGAGCGGCACGGTGCGAACCGCAAAGCGGAACACTTCCTGACCGTTCATGTGCAGGAAATGGTTGTCCGGGTCCGTGCGCCCCGTCAGGTTGTGTCCCTTCACGCCGTCCGCGCCGAGCGCGGAGCCGAGGATATCGCCCTTCGCGCTGTCCTCGGTCGCCTCGAGCACCACAGCGCCGACCGCGTCGCCGAAAAGCACGCAGGTGGTTCTGTCCTGCCAGTCGATATAGCGGGTCACGAGGTCACCGCCGATCACCAGCGCCTTCGTCGCGAGGCCGGTGCGCATGAGACCCTCCGCCGTCCGAAGCGAGTAGAGAAAGCCCGAGCACGCCGCATTGATGTCGAAAGCGACCGCATTCACCGCGCCGATTGCCGCCTGAATCTGGCAGGCTGCGCTCGGCGTCACATTGCCGTCCGTGCAGGTGCCGACGATGATGAGGCCGATTTCCTCGGCAGAGACACCGGCCATCTCAAGCGCCCGTTCCGCCGCCGCCTTGCCGAGGCTCTCGACACTCTCCGTCTCATCGGCGACATGCCGCTGCCGTATGCCGGTGCGGGAATAAATCCACTCGTCGCTCGTCTCAATGACCTTTGCGAGATCATCATTCGTCACTACCTTTTTCGGCAGGGCGGAACCCGTGCCGGAAATCCAGAGCTGCATGCGTCACCTTACGCTTTCTGAAGCGACGGGTGTGCGCTCCGGTATGCTTTTTCGCAGGCGGGGCAGCGTCCGCAAATCTTCAAGTAGTCGAGCTTCTCCTGCTGTTCGTATTCATTCCCCTCAACCTCTGCCGCCGCAATGTGACCGCAACCGTACAGAATGGTATGTTTTGCCATGTTACATCCTTCTTTCTATCTTGCCCTGTTTGCCTGCCTTTGCCGCGAAAAATGTTGCAATCCGCCTCAGATTCTCGCGACGCCCGTGCGTCTCGCCGCATCCGCGACAGCCTTTGCGACCACTTCCTTGACGCGCGGATCGAAGGCCTTCGGGATGATATTGTTCTCGTTGACTTCATCGTCCGAAATCAGATTTGCGATTGCGACAGCCGCCGCCATCTTCATCTCCTCGTTGATGTCCTTCGCGCGGACATCGAATGCACCGCGGAACAGACCCGGGAACACGAGCACGTTGTTAATCTGGTTCGGGAAGTCCGATCTGCCGGTCGAGATGACCTTTGCGCCGCCCTTCTTCGCCTCATCCGGGAAAATTTCCGGCGTCGGATTCGCGCAGGCAAAGATAATCGCATCCTTATTCATGCTGCGCACCATCTCTTCGGTGACCATGTTCGGGCCGGAGAAGCCGAGGAAGATGTCGGCGCCGACCAGCGCGTCCTTCAGAGTTCCGGTCTTATGATCCAGGTTCGTGACCTCGAGCATTTCCTTCTGCGCCCAGTTGAGGTCCTTCGAGTTCTCGGTCATGATGCCCTCACGGTTGCAGAGCGTCAGGTTCTTAAAGCCGTAGGAGAGCAGGAGCTTCGAGACCGCAATGCCCGCGCTGCCCGGGCCGTTCACGACGACCTTGACCTTCTCCTTATCCTTGCCGACCACCTTCAGCGCATTGATGAGACCCGAGAGCACCACGATTGCCGTGCCGTGCTGGTCGTCGTGGAAAATCGGAATATCGCACTTCTCCTTCAGCTTCCGCTCGATTTCAAAGCAGCGCGGCGCCGCGATGTCCTCGAGGTTCACACCGCCGAAGGAACCGGAGAGCAGGTAAATCGTATTGACAATCTCGTCCACATCCTTGGACTTGATGCAGAGCGGGAACGCATCCACATCGCCGAATGCCTTGAAGAGCACGCACTTACCCTCCATGACCGGCATGCCTGCTTCCGGCCCGATGTCGCCGAGGCCCAGAACCGCCGTGCCGTCCGTCACGACCGCGCACAGATTCCAGCGTCTCGTGAGTTCATAGGACTTGTTCACGTCCTTCTGAATCTCCAGGCAGGGCTGTGCCACACCCGGCGTATAAGCGAGCGATAAATCTTCCGAGGTCTTGACCGGAATATCCGTGATAACTTTGATCTTACCCTTCCACTCGTAATGCTTTTTCAGTGATTCCTCTGCGTAGTTCATGTTATCCTCCTGTCTGAGCGATGCCGGGCAACGACACAAACCCGTATGGGGAAATCATACACAAAATAACAAGTCTTTTCAAGAATAAGCGCCCTCCCCGCAATGCGATTCCGTCCGCTCCGCGCAGGACTGCAATGCCTTTATTAAGCTTCCCTTAATTTTAGCCCATGCTTCTATATAACAATTAACATCTGCCGAATTCTGTCAAAAAGGGCTTGCTCTTTTTGCCCTGTCCTGTGGTAGAATCGGCCTGTCACTCACTGTAACTGTCTCAGGGCGCACAGCGCCCTTTCGGAGTGTTCTATGAAATTTTATTCCTATGAGTTCCTGCTCCGTCGCAATGTCGGCATGAACCGCGTTCAGCTGGTCATTGCAGCCGTTCTGTTTCTGGTGCTGTTCTTCAACGGCATACGCTACTTTAAGGACAAGCAGATTTCCCGCTACCGGGAACTCGCGCTGATTGCCCTGCTCCTCTTGATTACCATGGGACTCCTGCAGATTAACCGCTACCGGGAAATGCAGGCGAGTGGCCAGCGGGCGGAACTCGCAATCCACTCGGTGGAACGCATCGCCAAAGAGCTGGATGTCCCCGCGGAAGAGGTCTTCCTAAACGCCACGGAATTTTCCGGGAATCCCATCATTTTCGCGAAGGGCAAGTACTACCGCGTGCTCTTCGTCAATGACACCAGCTGCAATCTGGAACCCATGGAACTGCTCGGCACAGAGCCGGAATTCATCCGCGAATGAAGTGCCCACTCTCACGCATCGCCTGCGAGGATTTTAATTATGCTTTCTTTTTTCAATAACTTTTATTTTCTCGTCGCAATCAAGCTCTTGATCGGTCTTCTCTCCCTCTCCTTCGTCATCAACATCAGCGGAAAGGGAAACCTTGCGCCCTCGAACGCCTCCGACCAGATTCAGAACTATGTACTCGGTGGTATCATCGGCGGCACCATCTATAACAGTGCCATCACCGTGCTGCAGTACATTCTGATTCTGCTCCTCTGGTGCATTGTGATTCTGGGCCTCAAATGGATTAAGACCAACAACCACTTCATAGGACAGCTGCTCGACGGCCAGCCCCTGGTGCTTGTAAGCCACGGCAAACTGAACATCGCAAATTGCCGCCGCGCCGGCCTCTCCGCGCACGACCTCTCGTTTAAGCTCCGAGCACGCGGTTACTACTATGTGGAGAATTTGCAGCGCGTTGTCGTGGAGCAGAACGGCCAGCTCTTAATTATCCCTTACGGCGAAGAAAATCCGAAATATCCGTTGGTCACCGACGGGCAGATTCAAGCGGATATTCTCGAAATCATCGGCAAGGACGATGCCTGGCTCACGGAGGCTCTCGCCAATATGGGCTACCGCGATCTGAGCCGCATCTTCCTCGTCGAATACCGCGACGGAAAACTCCTAGTCACCGCATTCTAAGCTTGTAATATGAACCCGAATATGGTACAATTTATGCCTATTCGGGGATGTACCGGTTTCGACAGGGACCGTGCAGCCGGTGAAGCTATCCGCATGCGGTGCGTTAAACGGCAAACTTAAATACAAACGCTAACGAAAATTTAGCATACGCAGCCTAAGGGCTTGCCGTCCGACCTGAAGCACTCACACTCCGGGACCCGGGCGTCGACATTGTGAGAAACGACTTGCGTTAAGCTTTGCGCGCAAGGGCGTAATATGAAGCTACCAAAACCGTGAGGGCGTCTGCTCCCGCGCGGCAGAGGGAATGTCAAACAGCCGACTATGATAGTAGAAGAACGGGGAATCGGTTTTTGGACACGGGTTCGACTCCCGTCATCTCCATCACCAAAAAGAGCGCACATCTACGCCGGAAACGGTGCGGATGTGCGTTTCTTTTATAACAGACTCGTGAAAGGAAAACTTTATGCCTGAGAAAGTAAATCTATCTTCTGATTTTGACTCGGATGCAAAAAAGGATATCCGCAATCACTGTACCGCTTTTTTCTACAGCGAGAGTAACATGGCTCACCTGCGCCGCGGTATCGCTGCCCTGAACGCAGGAGAAGGTAAAGAGCACGAAGTGTCGGCGGAAAAAGACAACACCACTGTTTCCGAATGAAGACCGCTCTGCGGTCAGGAGGTTTTGGAATGGAACTATTGCTTGTATCCTATCTTGCCGGTACAAAAACAATCACAGCGAACTATCTTTCCAAACTGTCTTCCAAGACAATTACCTTTATTCCCACAGCCGGAAATGTGGAGCCGTATACCGGTTTTATTGACGAGGGCATTGCGATGTTGGAGGACTTAGGCTGTCAGCTGCATATGCTCGATATTGCCAAGGTCGAAGAACCTGTGTTGATACAGGAACTGGAGCGCGCAGCCTGTGTCTGCATCTCCGGCGGCAATACCTTCTACCTCCTGCAAGAGTTAAAAAAGAAGCATCTCACAGAACTTCTTGCGCGCCGCATCCGAGAGGGCATGTTCTATATCGGTGAATCCGCAGGTGCAATCATCGCCGCCCCCGATATTGAATACAATCAGATTATGGACGACAAAACCCTTGCGCCCGATCTCACGGATTACACGGCCCTCAATGTATTTGACCACTCCGTTCTTCCGCATTTGGGAGAATTTCCCTTCGAGACAAGCTCCCGTGAAACCCTGGAACGCTACCGAAATTCATTGAAGCTGATTCCGCTCAACAATCACGAGGCAGTCTGGGTGAACAATCGGGGGTATACCGTACTGTGCGAAACAAGCCCTGAAAGGAGCTCCCTATGACGCCGTTAGAACGCATGCAAGCTATGCAACCCTATCACAACAGCTACGAAGGCACCCCCGCTCATTTACAGAACAAGGCAAAGCAGCTTTGCTGGGAATACAATCAGACCGCGCCCTGGGCGTGTGAAAAGTCCCCTTCTTACCAACGGCATCCGGTAAAAAGGGGACTTTTTTAAGCACAATTCTTTACAGATTGTGGCGAATCGTCTCAGGGCTATCCAGCGCTTCTTCCAAGATGCGGCTTAAGACAGATGTGTAGCCTTTGCCAAGCATCTTTGCCTTTTTCAGTGCTTCCGGAGAAAGTCTAAGGGTGACGGTCTGTTTGCACCGCTCTTTCCGCTTCCGTTCCGCTACACGCCGAAAATACGACAGCTCTTCCGCAGTCAGCTCCCGACATGTTTCATCCGGCGTCACCGGGCGCTTTTCAAGTGCTTTCAGCATATCCTTCTGCTTTTCGGTCAGCGGCTTCTTTATGTCAATCTCTCTTTGAATCATAGTAGGCTCTCCTTTCTGCATTAGTCGCTTTGCGTGCTGATATAATCCGGATGACTTCAAGCCGTTCTGTGTATACAACCATAACAACCACGGCAGTTCCACCTATTTCTCCTATCGTGATATAGCGATCTTCCTGTTCTGAATGCCGTTCGTCAAACCACTCCAAGCGGTTGACATCATGAAAGATGAGCGCGGCGGTACTGAAATCAAGCCCATGCTTCACAATGTTTCTCTTTTCTTTGCTTTCATCCCATTCAAAAAGCATGGATTTCCTCCATTTTTCTATATTATGGCAAAAAGTAATACATTTTGCAATACGAATAAAGGATACAGCAAAATCGAAATTATCAAAGCAGAATTGACGAGTAGGCCGGAATTGCGTCACACGATACAAAAATAGGACAGCACGTGTGCTGTCCGCTTCTTTTACATAAACATTCGATACGCAAACCAAGTCCAGAGCAAGAGGGCAAGCGGCACCGGTATGCGAAACTTCCACTTTTGCGTCTTATGCCGAAAGAAATGCATGCCGAAGAGTGCGCCCGGTGCGCCGCCGAGAAAGGCGCTGAGTAAGAGTGTCCGCTCCGGAATACGCCAGGCATGGCGCACTGCTCTCCGCTTGTCCAGACCAAAGAGCAAAAAGCTGATACAACTCAGCACCGCTGTCCAGAGCAGGAATACGCTCTGTTCCGTGTTCAAGTGCATGCCACTCCCCTCCTGTCCCCTAATCTCTCTCCTAACTCACCGACTTGCCGCTATCTATATCGCCAAGCGCTTTTCTCAATCTCTTTCAGCGCCTTGCGTACACTGACCGGAGTCAAACTTCCTCGTAAGTTCCGGGTTCCCGCGCAAATACATAGCTTGTCTCGGTGGAGAGTTCCTCCCGGTAGGCGTATCCGCTCCGCGAAAAACGCTTCAACTCCTCCGGTCTCTCCGCGCCTATCTCTGTGAGATAGCGCACCATCTCCCCGCGCGCCATTTTCGCATAGACACCCTTCTGCAAAACCTTACCGCCTATCAGTTCGCCGAACACGCAGGTGATGAAGCGGTCCTCCGGCTGTAAATACGCTTCTACCGCCTTCGAATACTCCTTCGAAGCGAGGT
>ERZ772945.1142-NODE-1142-length-19480-cov-2.632999_pt1 | contig 19480 bp, 5 predicted proteins | sample MGYA00511681_ERZ772945 | MGnify/ENA primary metagenome ERZ772945 (study PRJEB29015, sample SAMEA2737943) | human oral metagenome | biome: human oral; feature: human-associated habitat; material: dental | place: China | collected 2143 ...
GGTGCAGCGAGTGGTTTTGAGATGCGATTGCTTGATAAAACAGGCAACAACGACTACCATCAGATGGAGAAAGTGAGCAAAGATTTCGTGCGAGAGGTTAACAAACGACCCGAAATTGGCAATGCTTTCACATTCTATTCAGCCAGTTTTCCACAGTATATGCTCAATGTTAATGATGCATTGGCACTCCAAAAGGGTGTAGAGCCAGGCAAAGCACTCAACAGTTTGTCTGTACTTGTGGGCTCAGACTACCAAACTGGTTTTATAAAGTTTGGCAAACCGTATAAGGTAATTGTACAGGCAGCACCACAATATCGTGCCTTTCCTGAAGATCTTCTGCATCTTTACACGAAGAACAATGCAGGGCAAATGGTGCCGTATGCCGACTTTATGACCCTCAGTAAAACCTATGGAATGAGCGAGATTACACGCCATAACCTCTATAACTCGTCAGAAGTAACGGGAGCACCAGCCCCTGGATATTCCAGTGGACAGGCTTTGAAAGCAATACAAGAGGTTGCAGAGAAGTCTCTTCCTAAAGGTTATGACTACGATTGGGCTGGCATATCTAAAGATGAGGTAGACCAGGGTAATACAGCCATCATCATTTTTATTGTTTGTTTGGTGTTTGTTTATCTCATTTTGGCTGCTCAATATGAAAACTTCCTCCTTCCTTTGCCTGTTATTATCTTCCTACCTGTTGGTATTTTCGGTGCTTTCCTTTTACTGAAACTATGTGGATTGGAGAACAATATCTACGCGCAGATAGCTTTAGTGATGCTTATTGGTTTGCTGGGAAAGAACGCTGTGTTGATGGTAGAGTACTCTGTACAACGCAAAAACTTGGGTCAGACTATAGCACAGGCAGCCATTGAAGGTGCAGTAGCACGTTTCCGGCCTATTCTTATGACGAGTATTGCTTTCATAGCGGGCCTTATTCCACTTGTGTTTGCATCGGGTGCTGGTGCAATTGGTAACCGAACGATTGGTACAGCTGCCGTAGGAGGTATGTTAATTGGTACGATGGGAGGATTAATCGTTATTCCCGGACTTTATTATATCTTTGCCTCTATGGCTGACAAGATTGTGAATTATCAGAAAGAAAAGCCTTTGAGCGAAGAGAAAGACAAACGATATCACAAAGAATCTATTGAAAATAAAGCAGATGACAACGCATAAACTAAGCATATTCACTGTTCTTACAGCTATCTCGTTGCTGACGCTGATGGCATGTAAAACGCCTCAAGCAACACTGCCTAAGGACAACATAAAAGCAATATTGCCAACAACAACTGCCGATACGGTAACTACTGTATATGTGTGGCGCGACTTTTTCAAAGATCCGGCACTGTGTGCTCTCATAGATACAGCACTCAATAACAATCAAGACCTGAAGATAACACTACAGGAAATGGCAATTGCTAAGAGTGCTATCACCGCCAAACGTGGACAAATGTTGCCCACTGTAATAGCTAATGCAGCTATTGGGGTGTCGAAAGTGGGACGCTATACAAGCGAAGGAGCTGGTAATGTAGGAACAGAACTCACACCAGGACATAACATTCCGACCGTAGTTCCTGATATAGCACCGAACCTTCAGCTCGATTGGAGTATTGATCTTTGGAAGCAACTAAACAGCAGTAAGCGTGCTGCAGTTGAACGTTACCTTGCTACGGCAGAAGGACAGCGCGTATTAAAAAGTCAGTTGGTAGCCGATATTGCAGAGAATTACTATGCCTTAGTGGCATTAGATAATAAGCTCAACATCACGTTAAAGTATATAGAACTACAGAAAAAGGCTGTCCAGATAGCCCGTATTCAGAAGGAAGCAGATGCAGATACACAGTTGGCTGTAGAGAAATTTGAAGCTGAACTAGCCAAAGCATCGGCTAATGAGTATCAGTTAAGACAGTCAATAACAGAAACTGAGAATAGTCTGAATCTTCTTCTTGGGCGATTTCCTACACCGATTGAACGCAATAAAGATGCCATCAACCATCAGTCGTTGCCCACATTACAAGCTATTCCAGCCCGTCTTCTATTGCAACGTCCCGACATTCTTCGTGCCGAACATGAGCTGCAAGCTGCCAAATGGGACGTGGAAGCTGCTCGAAGAGCTTTCCTTCCCTCGCTCAATCTGTCGGCTACATTAGGCTTAGATGCCTTCAGTCCAAAGTATCTTCTGCGCCTTCCGGAGTCTGTAGCATTCGGCGTTTTGGGTGGATTGACAGCTCCGTTAATTAATAAGAAAGCCATACAGACGAACTTCGATCAAGCCAATGCTATGCAGTTGGAGGCTCTTTATAACTACGACAAGGCATTGCTCACGGCATATAGTGATATGAGTACGCTACGGTCGCGTGCACATAACGCAATATCAGGCATTGAAGAACAAACAAGTGCAATCTTTGACTCGTGCAGTAACGACTGCTCAACAACTTTATGCTTACAATCGTGCCACATACCTGGAGGTGTTAGACAGTGAACGTGAGCAGTTGGACTGTCAGACGGAGCTTATCGACACACAACTCCAGCAGATTTCCACACTGATTGATGCCTATCGAGGCTTTTTCTATTAAAGTATAATATGGTTGTGGTATACATCTAAATATGCCCACAAAGTTATAGATATCTAACACGTTCGTTTCAGATATCTGTCGTGTTGGTTTCAGATATCTGTTTTGGGTACACCAGTAAATAGCTACACTCTATTTCTAAAACAGCGCATAACTAATCTATTAATCTCAATTAAGTTATTAGAATATTGGTATATTTTGTTTTATTGTTATGTAGATTGATTATCCTTATAATGAGGGCGTAGCAAACTACATAAACTTGTAAAGAACATTAAGCCGACTGATATTACAAGGAACAATAAATAGGAGGCAATTATATTAGCACGATATAATGATACTACAATATAATTGCAGGTTTGGGTAAAAAATAACGAACCAACACTTATCGCAAGTATTGGTTCGTTTCCTATAAATTTTGTGAACTACTTATTTAAATCTATCTTTAACCCATATTTGTGTTAAAGCACTTTTCCGCGCCAAGTTACACCTACATTAACTTGCGACATCTTGTCTTGTACCACGCCTTCTGGGTTAGTGTTTTTACCAAATGCGTAGCTGTAATAGCCGTGTATTCTTATATTCTTCTCTTTTAGCGGATAGTATTCTACACCTGCACCAATGCGAGTGAGTTCTGTTCCATCGTGTAACGCTACATCTGCATCTGTTCCTGCATGATTCACTTCGTAACTTGCTTTTGCAAAAATGTTTACTTTCTCAGTAGGCTGATATGATAACTGACCAATAATAGAACAATCTTTACCAATGAAACCCTGTCCTGATGCAGCACGATTCCAATAATCAAACTCTAATTGAAGGTTGTTTGTGAAATGAAATTTGTTGCCTAACGAAATATAATTTATGAATTTATGTGGAGCATATTCCGACATATTTGCCGACCAAAATGTTTCCCATATACCATGTCGTCCGTTCCATAAAATGTTATAGGCATACATTTCAGCAGCTTTACCAGTTTTGTTCTCGTATATTTTTTGATACGGACTTTGGCAAATCTGTGTTAAGAAAGTATCGTTTCCACTATTTGTTGTATATTCGCCAATTAATCCCCATTGGTAACAAGGGAAGTTATAACAAAACTCAGATAAGAAATAACAATCAATAGGCGCTGGTAATAACTCGTAGCCTGCCACCAGTACAATATATTTTCCAGCCATAAATGCTACGTTCTTGTTAGGTTTATATTTTAAGTAAAGCCAATCGGTGGAATTAAAAAAGTTGTAGTCCTTATTAATCCCATTCAATCGATTACGAAATGCATAGGAAAACTTAGGTGAAATATCACCTTTTAAAATAACATTCACTACATATCCTTTAAAACCACTCTCGTCCTTAATATGCTTTCCATCTATGTTTGTACGCATATAATCAGCTCTTGCTTCAAATTGCAGGCTAACTGGTTTTGTTTCTTGCGCCATAGTAATAGTGGAAATCCACAATAACATAAGTGAAATTATATTTCTAATATTCATAATATGTTTCTTATAGGTCGTGTTTATATCTTTTCTTTTGTAAAGAGACAGCATATTGTTACACTGTCTCTTTACTCTGATATAAAACTATAGTATTAATTACTTTTAATGTGTATTTAATGTTTAGTCTTCTTATGTTTATTCCATAATCCACGCACTTCGCTCACAGTATCGGTAGTGCAGAATGAGTCTATTTTCTCTTTTCCAAGGAATGCCATAAGGTTTGATAACTCTTCGTTGTTTAGTATAATCTCTAACTGTACACTCTTCTGATGGCTGAAACCACCAATAACTTCGTGCATCGTAATACCACGATGAAGTGTATTGAGAACATAATCTTGAATGCGCTCGTGGTCTTTTGAAATAACAAAAACACGATTCTTCTTATTCATTCCCATCATAAAATGGTTCAAAATAAGTCCGTTCATCCATGTACCAATAAGACCTATTATTACCAGGTCTGGAGTATTAATGGCAAAAGCTGTACAGCAGATAGCTCCACCAGCAACAGTTACCGATGTTCCTAGATTGATGCCAGTGTATTTATTGATAATCTTTGCCAGAATATCAAGCCCACCAGTAGAAGCGTTAATACTGAAAAGAATACTTTGCGAGGCACTCAATACCAAAACAAAACATAACAAATCAAACCACGGATTAGTTACTATCCCATGACTTGCAAGATGTTGCGTAAACATAGATTCGCTCATAGGAAAGATAGTACCAATGAAATCTACCATCGGACCAAGTATGAGTGCAGTGTAAACCGTTTTAGCTCCGAATTCATTCCCTATTAAAACGAACGACAGAACCAATAGGACAGCATTAATGATGAAGATAACATTACCAACAGAAATGAATGGTAAGAGTTTTGAAATTACGATAGAAAGACCTGTGATAGAACCTACAATAAGTTTACTTGGGATAAGGAAGAAGTAGACACCAAGGGCTGCAACAAACATACCAAGTGTCATAATAATCAGTTCCACCCAAAACTTCTTAGTTTTTAACAGCTCTCCAACCTTCGAAAGACCATTACTAATAGCTGCTGCTGAGAATGGGTTTACCTTCTTAGAAATTTGATTCATAATTAAAATCGATTTAAGTTAGATTGTTCTTATATTTTTTTGTTTTCTCTAATTGATGCATGTGCCTTTCAATTTCTTAGGGGTAGCAAGATAAGGCAACTGTAAATGCGGTACAAAATTACATTATTTAAATGAGATAACAAATATTTAGTAGTAAAAATAAAGCTCTACTTGTAATTTTTTACTATTTTCGTGTTTATATGCCAATAATAGCCTATATAAAGAGCAGTCATTCGGTTTATTTCTATTATTCATCTTAGCTTTCTTCTTTTGATTTTAGAGATACAAAGGCTGTATATTCTCTTTATTGAGTATTGACATTTAGACAGTAGGAATGAGGTTATTTGGAGTTAATTACACCTTATTATATAGAATAGCTTAATATCACAATATAACAACTATCTTATTGTTTTGTTCAGCTTAATGTTACTTTGTTTTGTAACAAACAATAGTGAGTGTGTTTTTTGAGATAATCTATAATCTATAATGCGAATAAATATATTGCTTTTAAATTGTAACCTATGTGTTGTTAGTTGTGCTATAAAACTGAAATAAAAGCCACAAAACGTATTTATAAAGCTTGTTATTATGACACTTATAAATAAATGGTTTCAAATTGTAAGTAAACTCTTTCATTGCTTTTGAATAAATAGCGCAATAACGTGAGTTAGTGCTGTAGAGTGTATATAAAAAATAAAGGGACAATGATCTTCGCATCGTCCCTTGTGATCTGTGTGTTTTTTATATGTCAAAATATTTATCCGTAGATAATCTTTCCGTTCTCATCTTTATATTCGTCTCCAATACCTTTTTCATAGGTTGTCATTGCACGAAGACTCATACCAATGTTAGAGAAACCGCCATCGTGATAGAGATTTTGCATTGTAACTTTCTTTGTTAAGTCTGAGAACATAACAATACAGTAGTCTGCACATTCGGCAGCAGAAGCATTACCAAGTGGGGCCATACGGTTAGCAAAGTCGTACAATTTATCCATTCCCTTTACGCCCTGACCAGCAGTAGTCATTGTAGGAGATTGTGATATTGTGTTGATACGTACATTCTTCTCGCGACCGTATATGTAACCGAAGCTACGTGCAATACTTTCTAGTAATGCTTTTGCGTCTGCCATATCGTTGTAACCAAAGAATGTACGTTGCGCAGCGATGTACGATAGAGCTAGAATAGAACCATAGTCGTTTATGGCATCAAGTTTCTTAGCACTCTGAATCATTTTATGAAATGATACAGCCGATATATCAAGCGTTGTATTCAACATATTATAGTCCAGATCGTCGTATGTGCGATGTTTGCGAACGTTTGGAGACATACCAATAGAGTGGAGTACAAAGTCAATTTTTCCACCTAGAATTTCCATTGAACGCTTAAATACATTCTCTAAATCTTCTACATTTGTAGCATCAGCTGCAATTACTTCGCAATTCAGTTTCTCTGCTAATGAATTAACAGTACCCATTCTAACGGCTATAGGAGTGTTGGAAAGTGTTATTGATGCTCCTTCTTCTACAGCTCGTTCTGCAACTTTCCATGCAATTGACTGCTCGTTGAGTGCACCGAAAATAATGCCTCTTTTACCTTTTAATAAGTTATAACTCATATTATTATCCTTCTAAATTGGGTTCAAAGGTAATAATTATTGTTGAAAAACTAACCTATTATATTGTTAAATAGACTTTCTTTGTGTAATCTGCTACATCTGCCACCTTTTATTTAGAAGCTGTCAAGTGGAATTTAATTGTTGAGCTACTTTACTGTTTTGTGTATGAAACTAAAAGATAGTTGATGGTTGTTGTTAATGATACACTAACATATTTTGTACATCTCAAAGTGTTTACTATAAAAAATAGCCGAAACTTCTGCATATATAAAGAATTGCGTAAAGTTTGATTTTTTGTCGATACTAATCTGTTTCAGTGCATTGATATATTTCTTGATAATCCTCGTCAGACCACTAACTTTTATCTCTACAATATTGTTTTACTTCTTCTGATAATATAACTCAAATAGTTTTTTTATTCAATCGGTTCATTAAACCGTAATATGATTATATCTTGTTAATACCATTTATTTTCTATTGGTATCTTTGATTTACCTTATAACCTGGAATAGTTTGCTACACATTCGTTATAAAATAAATCTATCTATTTAACAACGGACAAAGTTTGCCTATACTCTACAGACTAGTTTGGAGCTAATTCTCTTTCAATAGATTGAGCATCTCTTCTTGTGTGATGACGTGAGCTATATCGGCTCCTTCAAGAAGCGAATCTGCAAGGTTGCGCTTTGTTTTGTGTAGACGAAGTATCTTCTCTTCAATGGTATGCTGACTGATGAGATGGTAAACCGTAACATCTTGTTGTTGTCCTATTCGGTAGGCACGGTCGGTTGCTTGCTGTTCTATAGCAGGATTCCACCACGGATCAAGATGTATAACATAGTTTGCCCCTGTTAGATTAAGTCCCAATCCGCCTGCTTTCAGGCTGATGAGGAAGAATGGACACTTACCTGTTTGAAAGTCTTTTACAAGTTGTTCGCGCTTTGTCATTGGTGTACTTCCATCTAAATAGAGGAAAGGTAGTTTTGCCTTTTCCATTGCTCTGCGCACTTCATCAAGATAGCTTGTGAACTGACTGAAAACCAATGCTCGGTTGCCACTGTCGTTAAGTCCTTCTGCTAAATCAAGGAAGGTTAGTAATTTGCTACCAGGTATTTTCCAATTGCTATCTACCAGCGAACAGCTACATGCCATCTGGCGTAATCGAGTAATCTCAGAAAGCGTACTAACGTTGAGCGATTTATCGGCAAGTACAGCAACCTCAACTTGCCTACGACGTACTTCGTACATAGTCATTTCGTCTGACGACAATTCTACAGGTATATATATGTCGTTCTTTGTGGGCAATTCTTCTATTACTTCGCTCTTAGTACGACGTAGTAAGAATGGTGAGATAAGGCGGCGAAGCTGACTTTGTCGTTCTTTATCGTTGTTTCCCGCAATAGGTTGTATAAACTTTCGTTTAAACTGTTCAGCACTACCCAATAGACCTGGATTAATGAATTGAAAGAGATTCCACAGTTCGGCAAGATGGTTTTGAATGGGTGTACCTGTCAATATAACCTTTCGGCGAGCCTGTAACAACATAGCAGCTTTCGACATTTTAGTGTTGGCATTCTTTATGGTATGCGCCTCGTCGAGACAAACCACATTCCATTCGCGTTTTGTAAGTTCTTCTTGTTGTGTGTTTAATAGTGCGTAGGTGGCAATAACAACATCGCCAGACTGTGCATCTTTTATAGCCTTTGAACGGTCGTCGCTCTGGTTAAGCACTATAACATTCAGTGTAGGCGAGAAACGTTTCAGTTCGTTGTGCCAATTAGGTACTACCGATGCAGGTGCAATAACAAGCGAGGCTCCTTCTTTGCTTTGTTCTAAAAGCAATGTTATGGTTTGCAACGTTTTGCCCAGTCCCATATCGTCTGCCAAGCAAACGCCAGCTCCCCATGCTGTTACCTTAGACATCCATTCAAAACCTTCCTCCTGATAGTCGCGCAGTTGTGCCTGAAGTGTTTTTGGAATGCATGGCGTTGTCTTACTACTTTCTTCTATGCGTTGGCGTAGTTCGTTTATAGCCGAATTGCTTTTAAGGTTTAACGACTTGTCGTTGAGCACTTCGCCCAATATAGATACTGCCGATGGAGCCATTTGCAAGTGCGAACGGTTCTCAGAACTTACGGTGTCGAGGCGTTTTAAGATGCGTGTTAGCTGACTGCTTAACGTTATATATTCGTTGTCGCCAATGCGAATATATTTTTGCTTGTTACTCTGTCGCATTAGTTCGAGCAACTTCTGGAGCGACACAACCTGTCCATCGCTAATTTGCACATTACCTTCTATCTCGAACCAGCCACCTTTCTTTGTGAACGATATATTTGCCGAACTGCTGTTTATACTTGGATAATAGTTTAGCTTATATCCTTCGGGCCATTCCATTGTGCAAATGTTTGGATTGTTTTTACACCACTGCATAAATGGTAGCATCTGCTCTATAGAAAGTGTTATAGAATCGTTAATGGTGGTGGGCAACCATTCGTCGTCTTCATCGCAGACTTCTGCTTCTATTAGACCTTCGGATATTTGTTTTAGGTTCTTCTTCTCTTTCTTCAAACTTCGCACTAGTTGCACTTTCTTTCCATCTTTTTCGGCTATGGTTGTAATATTACCATGCCCTGGCGAAAAGATAAGTGTATCGGGGGCGCGTACTATGGCACTTATATTGAATGCATTTATATTGTTGGGCGTAATGCAGAGTGTTATGACTGGAGGAATATCTATGTGGTCTATGTTGTTTAACTCTTCTACCATATTAGAGTGTATCTCTGTTTTTCCACCTAACATTGTAATTAGTTTTACGAGTAGTGGTTCGGCTTCAACAGGGTATTCCTTTTGTAGGAGTATTTCCTTATAGGTTTTTAGTTCGAATGCCGAAGGAATGATTATTGAGTAATCGGTTTCGGAGTTCTTCTTAATGTATTGTATTATTCCATTTCTCTCGAGTATTGGCTCTATGTTGCTAGACACGTTAAAGGTACCATTTTTTGTCTTGTCTATTATAAGGCACGGTTTCTCTTCGTGTATAGATACTGGTTGCATAGTGTTGTTTAGCATTATATAGACGTGGTCGCAACCTGTTAGTAAATGCAGATAATCGTTTATACCTAAAGAGTAGTCCCATGCACAAATCTCAGTTATTAGCTTGTGGTCTGTTTTGTCTAATTCGGCAATATCTAATGCTTTTAGTTTACTGATGGATAGTTCTTTGCCCACTGACCAATTACCATTTTTGAGTTTTCTTTTAAGAATAGGCACTATGGTGGAGTAGCGCAAAAGATAGATTAACATATTCTCGCTCATATCTTTGTCGGCGGTAGTAGCCGATATGTTTGATTGTATGAGACTTTCTAACCGCATTTTCCAAGGCTCTGTAAACTTTAAGCTATGAAACAACGATTTGCCTCCGAATTTTCTTTCTAATTCTGCTGCTTCCTCACTATTTTTTGCAACTTGCATTTCGTTTCTCAGGTAAGCCCATCTTGGCTCTTCGCTCACATTCTTTTTATTTTCAGTGAGTGTTCCCAACCGTTGATATATCATTTTGCTAAGCTTAAATATAGCACTATTACAGTTATAGCACTCCAAAAGGTATTGTTCTCTCATTATTATATCAACCTTATCGCAGAAGAATTGTTTAAATGGTGCAACTAAAAAATAGCATGAGTTTAAGCACGAAATATAGTTTTTGCTCGCTGACTTACATTTACTTAGAGAGGCTATCTTTTTTAATGCTTCTGGGGTATTCGTCAGGAGCATAGTCAATACATAATAGTAGTTACTTATTGGATAATAAAATACACCTTTTTCAAGCGAACTCTTATTGTTTATAGTCATTATTTTGACATATAGTTTATAAGCCTTTTCATAGTTCCCCCTGTAAAGTTCCTGAATGGCTATAATTTGTAGAGTAAGCAGATTGGTTGTAGTTGTGTTTAAGTCGGTGCATACATTTCCAGTTGCAAGGAAATAGAAAAATGCAAATACATCTAATACCGATGTATAGATATTGGTATATATTTTATTACTATTACGACTAAGTATCAACTCTTTCAGGTATCCCCAATTTATATCTTTGTCTTCATAAAAAGCAAATTGTAGCTTATTTCTTACTGAAGTATTAAAAATATCTTGCGGCATCTTGTCGAATACCTTCTTGTATTTTGCTTGGTCTACCAGGTCAAAAATATCTTTGAATAGAGGGTGATTTATATCTAAGTGTGTGTGTACAGCCTCTGGAAACTCTATATGGTCAATTATCCCAATTACTTCGCACACAACACGTTTAGGCTTGTTTACAACGTGTTCTTGCTTAAAGAGACTTCTAATATTTTTCAGCAACGTATGGTTTTGTGGTTCGAATAGTTCGAAAATGGCTGGGAATAGTAGCTTATGATGTAAGCTATATTCAATTGCCCCTTTGTGTTTATACGATTTTTTTTCGTTTAATAGCCCTTTCAACGAAAGTTCTTTAAATGCATTCGCTGCAAGTTCTGCAGGCATTAGCTTTGCACCTAATTTTAATATATTTGCTTTATTTTCACTATATCCTTCGAAATATGCCAACAGCATTGCTAAGGCTTGTTCGTGCGACAATAACGAGTTGAAGTCTATCATAATGGGTTACATATAGTATTATAAAATGTATTGCCGTGTTTTATTAGGCATACACAAAGTTACGATTTATTGCTTAATGTACAAAACTATCCATACTATTTTGTAGTTTGCGGTATATTATTATGGTTGTTTGCGAATGCCAATTGTTATTTCGTTGCAAATGCAATGCATCAACTTTTGCAATATAACATTATATTATAGTTGCTACGATAGCCACAAATGGAGGCAATGTGTAGATGCTCTAATTCCATACTAAAGTGAGACGATAGTTTCAGATATCTGAAACACAACTGACAGATATCTGAAACTTAACTGACAGATATCTGAGACGAGAGCGACAGATATCTAAAACGAACGCCCCTTATATATGAGGCGATGAAGACTCTATTTTTTTTAAAACCTATGAGATAATTTTAATTGTGCTGCGAGCAAACTGTGAACGTAGACGGCAACTTATTGTACTAAACCGACATAATAACCATAACGAATTGGTAGTGTGTAAATGTGGGTGCAATAAATATTAGCCTACATAATACTACGTTTGCTATCGTGTTAAACTAAGCTTTAAACTGATTCCAAAATCGTGTGTTGTTGTAGGGAAACTGCTTGACGATAACAATGGTGTATTTATTTGAATGTCGTAGTAGACACTTGCCGTAATAAATCGGCTAAGTGTATAATCGCCTAAGAACGATGCTTTAAAGGCGGTGTTTCCACTTGATGCAGCAGACGTGAGCGAGGCTATATCGCGCGTAATAGCGGCTTGTTTGCGATAGCTTAGATCGAGGCGGAGATTCAAATCGCGGTTTATGCCACCATTGTTTCTATTGTTTACGCTCTGTGTATTTCCACTTTGCTGATTTTGTTGGCTGCTATTTTTCTTAATGTTTCTTACCAATCTGGTGTTTCTACCACCAAATAGGTTTATGTTGTTAATGCGATAGCCCAAACCAATAACCCAGTCTTTCGATGTTGCTTCGTTTACTTGCACACTTGTCATAGAGAGCGACAAGACACGTGTCTGACGATATTCCAAACGGGCAGTCAGATTATTCTGTAATGTAACATCTATACCAAGCAGTGGGGCGAACGCTTCGTTTATGCTTACTTGCGCTATATTATACATAGAGCTTGGCATTGGTGCTCCCGACGTTGCATCTTTAATAAATCCTAAACCGTTCATATATTCTTGCCACGTACTAAAGCTTTGGTACGATCCGATAGCAAAAATACTCTTATAAGAGTGGTTTATGTTTACGCTTTTAAAAATGTTTTGGAAGAAAGGCAAACGCGAAAGACCACTGTAACGAATGGTCCAGTTGGGTAGCATACTTTTTAGTTTAGGGAATATGTTTAGTCCGTTGCCACCCATACTTGTATATGCGTTTAAGAAGGCAGGTATCATAACATCGGCACTATATTTATTAACAGCACCCACACTGGGGTTAAATCGTCCTCCGCCCATCGACATTGGATAGGCTGCACCTATATATTGTGCCTCTACACGGTTGCGATAGGTATCGAGCGATTTAACAAATTTGTCGAAACTGGCACTGTAGTATCCGTTGTTAGCATTGCCCATACTTTCGAAAGCAGTTCCTATAGATATTGTTGTCATTGTTAGGGTTCCGCTTTGTGTGGTAGGAATGCCAGCGTACATATATTGAATGCTCTTTGAAACCGTTTCGGTGCGGCTGGCATTTAAGTCTATTTTCAGGTCGCGAATAGGTTCGAGCGTTGCACGGAGTTGTAAATCCTCCGTTTTGTTTGTAGTAGCAGGCGTAGCAATACTGTCTGACACAAGAAGCCATCTGTTGTCTCTAGCCTTTCCAATATAGTCGTCGTCAATAACGCCAAATGCAAAGTCGAGTCCAGGAGCCATAATGCCGCCCTGTCGGGTTTGTCCGAAAGCATCGCCTATAGTAGGCATAAAGCCAGGTAGCGACATAGAGTATTGGTTGCGATACGACAAGCTAACTGTTCGTACCATCATTAAGGCACGTGCCACACATTGTGCTGTTTTGTACCAACCTTTATTGTCGAGAGGTTCTTTAGGAGTAACCGTGAGTTTTAACCGCAGAACAGAGTCGGTTTTGTTGTATAACTTAACTTTGTTCTCGTCCATCTTCTTCCATTTTAGTTTCACAGCATGTCCGTTAATATCTTTCAGCGATACAACAATACGTTTCGTCTTCTTTGCGTGTGCTACAACAATAGTGGTATCGGCAGGTATTGTAACTTCTTTTTCAAAGCTTTTTGCATTCTTTGGCAGCGCTTTCTTTTTGTTGTCTTCGTTTTCTTTCTTAGTCTTCGTATTTCTTCCTAACTCTTTATTCAACTCTTCGCTAAAGGCGCTTGCGTCTACACGTCCACGACTATCGAGAGAGCTATTTCTACTAAGACTTGGACGCGACTTATTGAACCTTTCGTTTGTCTTTTTTAAGAAAGGAATATGGTTGTAGAGACGTTCTAAGTTGAACGAGCCATTTATATTCAGTGTCCTATTGTTCGTAATAATATTACCCAACGACTCTCCGCTCTCTAAGCGTGTTCCACGAACCCATGTATATGTGGAATTGTAGGTAGCATCAGAGTTAATCCAATCGAATATTGGAATCATATTTAGAGGTAACTGATAAGAAAGCGTGAAGTTTTGTTGATAGTCTAACGGTGTACCAAAGTGTTTTAAACTAGTCCACACAGAATCTTTCCACGCTTGATATTGGTCGGCATAGAGGTCTTTATTTATAGGTGTGTATGGCTCTTCAATTTCAGCGTGTGTAGCACTCTGGAAGTTTATGTGTAGATTGCGTGTTAAGTCCCACCGTACAGAGAAATCTCTGTTCCATAAGAATTGCTCACTAAAGGTTAATGGCAATCTGTTCATAGTGGTTGATTCCATATCACGTTCTTGCAACTCGTAATAGTTTCGCGTTATTTCGGAATTAAAAGCAATGTTTTGTGGTAGCCAATTTACTTCGAAACGTTTAAGAATATCGAACCATTTCGATTTACTCTTTATGATGCGTTTGAGTGGAGATAGCGACTTGTATACTGGTGTCCAATTGTAGTTTATAGCACCACGCCAGTTGTCTTCATTCTCATACACTGTGGTTTCGCCCGTAGTGTGCGAATGAGAATGGCTGTAAGAAAACGAGAAGTTGGCAGGGTCGTAAGGCATTGGGTGGCGTTTGTTTTGTATTCCAACCCGCATATTTGATAGCGAAAAGTTCGTAGTGGTGCGCTTTGTAACTGCTATCGACTCAATAGAGTCGCGTTCGTGTTCGTTTGCAGCACCATCAAGAGCAGCATCTAACAGCATATCTGTATCAAGTGGATTGTACTTCGGACGGCTTTCACTCTTCGTTACACTATAGTATAAAGGTGCAGAAACTTTCGCCTTATCTGGGAAGAACTTACCTAATTCAAGACTCGTCGTAACAGTAACGTCAGTATTTGTTTCCTTTTTACGTGCGTTTACACCTTGCTCCAAACCACCAAACCCATCGGTACTGTGGCTGGCATTAATATCTACTGTTCCAAAGTCAGATAGTTGAATGTTGAGTTGTCCACGTGCTGCCCAACCTCCTTCGTTGTTAAATTCGAGCAAACGCATTTCGTTCACCCATACTTCACCACTCTTCTCACTGCTCGAAAGGTTACGTACACCTATAATCATTGTCTTTATTTCGCCCAATGTAGGATTACCCATTATGCTGACACGATTTGAAGGACGCTTTTCATCGTACATAGAGAACTCTCGGTTGTAGCTTGCTGTTCCGTTTCCACGTCCAATGTTGCGTTTCTTCTTTACATCTGTAAATATCGAAATAGGAACATCAAGCATATTGTCTACTGGCCAAACCGCTTCACAATCCTGTCGCGAATATTTATCGTATTGCTTTTCAGGAGTAAGTTTTAATGGTATCTCGTATTCGTAGTAGTTGTTCTTATAGTCGGACCCCAATCGAACGAACACTGCCAATTGGTTATCAGAAAGGTTGGTAACATTTGGTTTGAGTGCATTGGCGTGTACAAACATTTGTAAGTGCTTGTATTGACGAATATCGAGCGTAGTATTTTTATAGACAGCCTTTGACTCTTTATAGCCTAAGTTCTGTACAGTCATAGCTAATGCTTGCTCGTTACTTTGTACTAATTGTGGTTGTGATGGGTCTTGCTCGCGCGAGATGCCTGGAGGAAGTACGTAGTTTACTGGTGTTTTGTCGTTATTTTCCTCTATGCTTACTGCGCCAACAGACATTGTGCCCGATGTTGATGCTGAATTGGTAAGGTTTTGTTGGTATTGGCGCCATTCTCCACGTACAAGATCAAACGTACCAAAACGTAGCACGATAGGTTTTTCGAAATTTGTAAGGAACATACGCATAAAGCGAATACTTGTAAAATCGCTAATACCACCCACGCGTTTCTGATATTCTCGCACTGGAATACGGAATTGATACCACGTTTCTGGTGCTCCTCCTCCTTTACGTAATGGTGCAACAGTTTCTCGTTTATCAACAATGTAGTTTTGTCCAACTACTAAATCTTGGGGGCTGAGGCTTATTTTGTATTGGTAATATTTCTCATATTCGTTGAGCGTATAATCTTGATTGATGTCTTCTATATCTGGTCCTGACTTATACGACGTGTCATAACGTTCGTTGCGGTTATCGCTATCTGGCGAGTTCCCTTGTGGGTTGTTTATATATTTGTAGCGTTGAAGTATAGGCGCTTGTATTCTGTCCCAATCTGAACCACGAAAATAGTGGTAGTTGTCGTTAGCAGGGTCTGCCCAAATAGAATCGAATACTGCCTGATTGGTGTGGCTACGAGCGTATGTTAAGAATGCTTGATAAGAAGGGAAATTACGCTCTTCTTCATCGTTCAGACCGTTTAAACCAACGTCTTGCAATGCACGACTCCCCTTTGTGGTTGCAAAAGCGTATGTTATGGTGCTTTGTGTTGGTATTTTGCCCCATTGCGTAGTTGTCCATGCCTGGCTACCATCTACAGGCATACCACTTTCATAAAACTTCTTACCATCGTGCAATATATCTTCAGATACTTCACCAAGGTTTATGTAGAAATCGCCACCATATAAGTTGGCATCTGTTTGTTTATTTGAATAGATGAATGGGTCGAGTAACCAGAACTCAATATATTCGATGTTAGCCATTTCGAAGTCATTTGTATCGAGCTTACGCATCATACCTCCCCACTTTTGACGTGGATTGGGTAAGCGCCCATTGATGTCGAGTGTTGGACTAAAGTTGTATGGTCCACGTTCGGTAGGGTAGTAAGCAAGATTGAGCACTGACAATGTGGGTGTTGAGCCGTTGTAGTTGCTTTGTTCACGGTTAGGGAAGAGTTCGCGTGTGTAAACCTCTCTCACGTAGAAGTTAGATAATTGTTCTAGATCGCTCTTGATGTGGGCTGGTGTAAGTGAACTACTTTGTCGTGTAAATAGTGGGTCTATGTTGTACCACGCTAGCAAACTGCGATTATATCCACTGCGAAGTGTTGTTTTATCTGTTGATTCGGAGAAATCAGAGGGTACACTTGATATTACCCAACTGGTTGGTTGGCTTATATCTATTGTGTTCTTTGTATTTTCGAAGTCGTCTAAATACGATGCATGGTCTTGTGTGCCCTGGCTCTGACCAGCTATTAACTGTGCAAACTCTGCAGAAAACGAAATATGCGAAGGTTGTGTTAGATGCAGGAATGGTATTTTATCGAGCATATTCGTGAGCCACTGACTTTCTTTCTTCCAGCTCATGTTCAATCCCCAAATGGTGTTATTGAGTGGCTCGGCGCCCATATTTACCTTTGTTGTGAGAGCTTGTTCGGATAGGTGCATAAACGTACCACCTATCATAAAGTTTTTAGAGAAGTCGTATTCCCAATTTAATCCGAACATTGTTTTACGTTGTTGTCCGTAGTCGCTTTGACTTTCTAACGAAACGTTTACCGCTGTACCGGCGTCTATAATGCTCTGATTTAAAATTGTAACCTCGCCTGCATTGTAATCGACGCTATAATCTGAGCCTTCAACCAGACGTACTCCACCTGCAGTTACCACTACCGAACCTTGCGGAACGTTGTATGCTCCTAACGAAATAACATTAGCACTTGTGCCACGATATTGTCCAACAAGCAAGTATTTGTCTTTCTCTGCAATTTGTTTCGCTACCGTTTTGGTAGAATCGTATAATTCTGTGAAGGCATACTTATTAGCCTTTGCTGCTGGAACTCCTTTCGACACCAAATAGTTGTACATATATTCGCCGAATGGTTCTGTAACGGGAAAGAACACACGACCGTTTGAAATGGTGTATCCTTCTACATAATCGTAATATCCATTTGGGTGCGGATTGTTGTTGTTGTCTAAACGATCAGCACCTAACAGTCTTATAATTGGCTGGCTTTTTACTTGTGGTTCTGGTATGTAGGGTAGATAAACGCCGGCGGTATCGCTCTGATACTTTACATCTAAACGGAACTTATCGCGCTCAACTGTAGAGGCAAGGTAGTACACGTTCTTCATCATTAGGTTCCAGTTTGCTTGCTTTGGATTGCTGCTGGTATTTTTTAATGACTTTACAAACAGTGCTTCTGAGACATCGGTGCGATCGCTCGAAAACTCTCCAACTTGATGGGTAACTCCTCCTGATGTATATTCGTAGGCAATGGCAAGCACTTGATCGGTTTGCAAACCTGTACGTAACGACACGTATCCTAGTGCTTGATTTACAGTATATTCGGAGCTATTGAGCAGGCGAGCGTTCGACAGTTTCTCGTAGTCTACTCCGCCTACCATACCTAAACCGTCTAATACTGTATTTACTTGGTCTATGTTGCGTGCTTGTGGGTGACCTTGTGCTATGGTGCTGTACTCGGTATTAGCGTTGTTAGATGGAGTGTTGCCTGTTCCACTTCCCCATAAATCGGTGCGGCTGATTTTTGAGTTTTCGCCTAAATCGCTTAGTGCTATAATGTTTCGTGTATTGGTAGTTGTACCAGTCTTATTGGTAACCCAAATCTCTACACGATTTATGGTGATGCCCGTTGTTAGGTTAGGCAACGTTTTCATAGCATCGTTATAGTGCTCGCGGAATGTATGTGCTAAGAAGAAGTGGCGATTCTCTTCGTAGTCGGCTGCGTCTATTTCGAATGGGGTAAGCTGTTTTCCTCCCCTTGAACTTACGCTTTTGTTTGCCGATTTTTTCTGCGATAGCACTGTTTGCAGCTTCAACTTTCCAAACTGCATATCGGTTCTGATACCAAAGAGCGATGATGCTCCTTGTACGAGCGAATTGTTAGATGGAAACGATACGTTACCACCTTCTACAAGTTTTATTATTTCGTCTTCCTTTCCCTCGTAACGCAGCTTGAAGTTTTGTGCATCAAAATCGAATGTGGCATCTGTGTTGTAGTTTAGGTTCATATTCACCTTGTCGCCCACCTTTCCATTCACATTCAAATTTATCTTTTCATCAAAGTTCATCGTTGTCATCTTGCGATTTCTGATGGGTAACGATGGGTTGTCTATATTCTTCAGTGTAGCTCCAAAGCGTAGTTCGGCTGTTCCTTGTGTTCTTACACGTACTCCGCCGGGACCGAATATCTTTTCGGCTGGGCCAAGTGCAAAGTGCATATCTGTGAAGTCGAACTTCTCTTTGCCCTTCTTTTCCAGTATCTCTTTGTTTTTTTGGCGGTAATAGTCGGCAAAGCTACGTTTCTCGCTCCATGCTCTATACTCGTCGGGAGTCATCATAATAGGTGTCGTAATATAGGTATCGCCTATTTTGTTACCTATTATATACATATTTAGCGAGTCGTTATATTCTACACTTTGTTTCAGGTTTTCGGGGCGGGCTAAGTCGTACGACCCTTGCTGCAAATCGTTATATGTAATGGGGGTAGTGCGTTGCACTTTCCAGCGTGGGTGCAATAGCGAGTCGGGTATGTCTTCGTTTTCTAGTTCAACGTCTAATGCTTTTACCTTCTTCGTGGTGTCTGGTGGCGCAATTAGGCTTTGTAGCACGTTTGTAAATGGCAAACTATTTACAAGCG
>ERZ772945.1143-NODE-1143-length-19472-cov-5.358861_pt1 | contig 19472 bp, 24 predicted proteins | sample MGYA00511681_ERZ772945 | MGnify/ENA primary metagenome ERZ772945 (study PRJEB29015, sample SAMEA2737943) | human oral metagenome | biome: human oral; feature: human-associated habitat; material: dental | place: China | collected 2143 ...
CTTGTGTTTCTTTAGCATCTTCTGGTGATTCTAAAGATTTATCTTCTTTTTCATATTCTAATTCTTCATCTTGTTCTTGTTTTTCTTCTAATTCTTTTTGCTATGTTTTTTCGTTCCTCTATTATTTTTTCTTCTAATTCTCCAAACAATTTATCAATATTAACTTTAAAAATCATAATATTAATTTTCCTTACTCTCTCTCTTTTTCATCTTTTTCATAATCTTCATCAACTTCATATTCTTCTACTGTTTCTTCTATTTGGTCTTCTTTTTCTATATCTTCCTTATTTTGTTGACACCTTTCATATTTTTCAATTTCACTTCTTGTACCAGAATCTAAAAAAATGTATGTTTTTTCATTTTTTTCTACAACTTTAAATAATCCATTTTTTACTAATCCAAACTTTGTTCCTTGTTTATCTTCAACATTTCCAGCCCACACAATATCTTCATCTGTCATTTTTTCTTTTTCTTTTTCAAATTCAAACCATCCTTCATATCCTGTAAAATCTACTCCTTCTTCCCTTAAAAGTTTCAACTTTTCCAATGTAGGTACAACAACGTATAATTTTCTTTCTAATTCTCCATAATTTTCTTCTTCTTCTGAAACAAATTCATATTCTTTACTGTGTTTATTCAAAAAGTTATTCCATGCCTCAGCATCACATTCATATAAATCGGTTCTAATTTCTATCTTACATTTTTGTAAATCATTAATATGAACTTCAAAATTTTCATCATCTATTTCTCTCATTTTTTGTAAATCCTCAAGTGTATTTATTTCAAGTTCTCCCAGATTTATATATTGTGATAATGCTTGTTCATCTATTTTTTCACCTAAAACCTCTAAATCTTCCAAATATTGTCTTGCCTGTCTTATTGAAAAATCTGGACATTTATCATATACATATCCTAAATAATGATTTTTAGGTAATCCTAATATTTCTAAAAATAATTCCTTTTCTGGTCTTGGAACTTCAACTCTTTTACTTCTATTTAAAAGAGCATCATCAATTTCTCTTTTATCATTTGATGTTATAAATGTGTAAATTGAATGTTCACCTTTTGTATATGTATCAGTTCCTGTAGTTAATCTACCATTTTCCAAAAAATCTAATAAAAATGAATCTACCTCAGGTCTTGCTTTATCAAGCTCATCTATAACAAGAACTACTGGGCCTTCTTTTGAACTATTTAAAGCTTGTAAAAGTACACCCTCTTTTAATGATTTATCTGGATCTTGTTTAATAACCCCTTCTATGTTTACATCATATTGAAAATTTTCTGTTCCCATTCTAGGAAAACATTGAACAAATTTTTCATCTGCTCCAATCATCTTTGCAAAAGTTTCTGCTAAAAAAGTTTTACCTGCACCAGACTTTCCTTGTAGAAGTAGTGTTGGAATACTTTTCCTATTTCTTTTACCTGCTTCATCAAATAATAATACTAATTTTGCTAAATCTTTAGATGCAAAATATCCATGTTCTTTTAATTTCTGTTGTATTTCATCTATTTTTTCTGACATATTCTAACCTCTCATATATTTTATATAATCATATATTATAATATTGTAATAATAATATATATTATTATTACAAAAATTTAATCAGTTATTCATCAATTAATTATCTTACAATAACAGATATTTTAATCCTGTTATTTGACAAGAATTACTAACTATGCTATACTCTATTTGTATCGCGGAGTGGAGCAGATGGAAGCTCGTCGGGCTCATAACCCGAAGGTCGCAAGTTCGAGTCTTGCCTCCGCAACCAAATATTTATGTTTAAAAAGCTTGATAAATCAAGCTTTTTCTTTTTGTGGTGATAATTAAAACTATCATTTATTTAAATGTTATTCTTCATAATTCATAACCTTCTATAGTTCTTTAATCTATCCATTCAAAAAAACTCTTCCCAATAAAGTTCTTCTTAGTCAAACAACTTTTTTCCTTCTCTTGTAAAATAATGTTGGTAATCTGCAAATATCTCATCCACTTTCTTTTTATCAAAGCTAATTAGAAATTCTCCAATCATATGCTCTCTTTACTTATTCTTATTTCTTTTATTAAAATTTATAATATTTTGTTCTATATTTTAATGTGTATTCTATTGAAGCGATTGATATGTCTGGATACTTTTCTATTGTTTTTCTCAATTCAAACTGTCTTTTTATTTCATACACCCATCTTTTTTTCCCATCTTCTTTGGTGGTTTAAGGCTTTCATAGTATTCTCTTAATTTTTTCCATTCTTCCTTTGTATATTGTTCACTTACATATTTACCGTTTTTATAATTTTCAATATCTGTTCTATCTAATAATTCATTTTCCTCATCCATAATTTTATCCATCCAATGTTATTATATTCTCTTATAATTATTATATCATTATTTTTTAATTTTTATTGAATTTATATTTAAAAATACACACCATTATTGTTGGTGTGTATTCAATATTTATATATATTATTTATCTACTTCTTTTTACAAACACTGCATACCTTATAGCTTTTCCTTCATATTCATCTAAACTATATGGTCCACTATTTGTATTTACTATAGATGTCGAATCATTTATATATACTTTTCCATCTTCTGTTATATCTCTATATACAACCCAATGGATATAATCAGGTGCCCATTTAGAATCTTTTACAAGAGCTGCTACTAGATTTCCTTTTTTCAAATTTTCTAACATAACATTTCTATCTTCTGTTTCTAGAACTTCTATTACTCCATTAGATAATTCTGATGCTGCTACTTTTAAAAGACCAATATCACTACCATTAGCATTACTATATTTATTATACCTTACTGCTAATTCTTCTATTGATACATTTTGCTTATTCATTGCACTCATAATCATCGCACATACTGCAGGACCACATCCATGTGTTGATACTGTTCCTGAACCAAATGGCAATGTTATTCCACTTTGAAGCATTAATGGAACATTCCACTTATTTTCACCCTTAGGATCAATAGTTTCTTGTTTTTCCCCTTGATATAGTTCTGAAAATATACTACCCTTACCTGATTTTTCCTTTGCTTCTTTTTCTTTAAGTTTTTTTACTCTGTCTGTTGTGATAGGTGGTGTTGCTATAATATTAAAACTTTTTGAGTCATCATCTGCATATGAAAGAATATTGCTCATTAATATTATTACTATAATCAAAAATATTATAAATGTTGTTATCTTTTTCTTCATACTAATATCCTTCCTCTTCTGCTTTTTTAAGAGCTTTTGTCATAAATTCTACAACATAGTCTTCCCATTGTTTATCTGCGCCTTCTTTTCTTTCGCAATATGTAGGTCCTATAGTTCTTACATCATATTTTCCAGCCCTATAGAAATAAGTTCCTCTTGCTATATTTTTACCAAATGCATTTACTGCATCTTGAACACCACTAAACTGTCTCCAACCACCATCTGTTCCATTTTTTTGACTAAAGTAGTTTTCTCCACCTATTTGGAGGTTAGTTCCTCCTCCATTTTCAATCATTGTTACTGCTGCTGCAAATATTGCATTAACACCATATTCTTTCTGCATATTTAGAAAAGCTTGTGGATCTTTTTCCATAATTGTTTCTTTTCCTTGTACCCATCCTGCAAACATTTTCTTAAATATTTCTGCAGATTCTGGATCATCTGGATCTAATTCATTAAATATTTCTTCTGGTAGCTCTCCATCATATGTTGATGTTCTTGTATCATAATTATCATCAATTTTTATAACAAATCCACCAGACTTTCCTCTAACAAAATAATCCCCCGGCCTATCAACAATACTTTCATCATTATTATACATTACAATATGGATATATCCTGTTTGTCCTGCATCTTTAACTTTACCAATAACAGTCCCCTCTTTTACATATTCTCCATGTACTTTAGGAGCATCTTTCTTTTCTTTTTCAATTTTTTCTACTTTTTCTCTTTCATCTTTATCCACAATTTTTGAAATAGAATTTTTACTTATTTGTTGTTTATATGAACTTTTATTTTCTTCTATTCCTTGTTCAACTCCTTCTAATTTAATCTTATATCCTGCAATTATTCCTTTATATTCAGTTTCATAAAATCTCTTATATCCTTCTGGGACATTTGGTAAATCATCTTCGTCAAGTGCTTTTATTATTATTTCTCCATTTTTCCCTTTTTCTAATTTACCTGTAACTGGTGCAACTACATATTCATCTTTCTTATATCCTTGTCCATATCTTGCTTTTAATTTTCTAAATACTGGATCATCTTTTATACCTTTATTTGAATTATTATTATTTGAACTTGTATTTGTATTGGTGTTCGTATTTTTGTCTTTATCTTTATCTTTATCTTTGTTTGAATTTGATCCCGAAGAATTATTTCCATTTGTATTATTCTTACCTGAATTTGAGTTTTCTGAAGGTTTTGTTGTTGATTTTTCATTTGATTTATTATCTTTTGTAACCTCACCTTTTCTCTTTTTCTGTTCATCTTCAATAATCTTAATTCTCTTTTTTATACTACTTTTAACATTTTCTTTTGTTTCTTTTGCAAGATCTGTTTGCAATGATTGTAATGTTTTAGCAAGTTCTTCATCTGTTCCTGATGCTGCAATCCTTGTTGTTGCTTCCTCTAATAATCTAAGTTTTGTTGATTCATATTCATCTTTCAAACTTTCTAGTTCTTTTTCTAAATCTTTTACTTTTTTATCTCTATCTGTTTCTTTTGATGAAGAATCTTTCTTAGCCTCATCTATTTCACGTTCTTTTTCTATTATCTTATTCTTAACCTTTTCAAGTTCTGTTTTTTCGTAAACACTTTCTGTTTCTCCAAACTCTGCTTTAACCGCTTCTTCTGATAATATTTTAACACCATATTTATTAAGTTCTGTATTTTTTTCTCCAGCTGGCCATGTTTCACCCATCCCTGTCTTATACAATGGCCAAGTCAATACTTTTCTTACCGGATCTCTCAAATCATCTCTCTTATAGTATTTTAATTCTACAAGTAATTCTTTTAAATCTTTGTATGCATATTTTGAATCCAAATCATCTGACTGTTGTAATAATGCTCCAGCTTGTATTATATTATCTGAAAAAGTTATTCTCTTTTTCAAAGGATTTGTATTTGTTTCTAACTTTTGAAGTAAATTTTCTTTATTCTTTTCTCTATCTTCATTTATTTTTGTAGCTGTTGCTTCTGTACCATCATATTTATACCAAGCATAATTATTTATTAAATCTAGGACCCTTTTATTCACCATTCCTCTTCTACCATCTTGATATTGTTTTTCTAAAAACTTTTGTCCCAAATATGTTTCAGCCAATTGTATTCTATTTTCACCTATAATCTCTGTTAAATCATTAATTGCTTCTTTTAATTCTTTAGAAGATTTTTCATTATCAACATCAGCTGCTGTTATTGGTGTTAATGTTTTTTGTACACCTAATGTTTTAAATGATTCCCACATTTCTTTCGCTTCTTTTTCAGTTCCTGGAGAATATGCATCCCAATCATTCTTTGATTCTTCTTCTTTTGCATTTCCATCTTTATCCCTTTTAAGCCATGTTTCACCTGTCTTTATTAAATAATCACCATCTATATCAACATATTTATCACCTTTCTTTTGCTTAAAATATATATCTCTATACCAGTGATTCTCACTATGTGTTAATCTTGGAATAATTTTATGTATTATGTTTGTACCACTAGCTTTTCCAAACTTTTTAGTTATAGTTTTAAATATCTTCTTTACTTTTTCTTCATCAAGTCCTTTATCATAAAGATCAAATAATCCATTTCTTTGAACCATATCATCATCAACTCCGACATTTTTCCCCGCTGTACTTATAGCTTTACCGTTCTTATCTATTGCTGCATCCTTATTTGTAACTTCATAAAAATTCCCTTTTGCAGTTTTAAAAAATATTTTCTTACTCTTATCTATAGGTTCTTTTGCTTCTACACCACCTTCATAATACAATTTTCCATTATATCCAACATCTTTAGGTAATTCTAATTCTATAGCTCCCACTCCGATGTATTTCTTGTAATTCAATATTTAACTTTGTTTTTTCATATTGACCATTTTCATATTTTGTACCTTTTATAAGTTCTACAAGCATATCAGGTGCATTTGTTGCTTTATGCATTGCAATTAATAAATTTAATGGTAACCCATATCTACCAATCCATCCTTGAATTTCATATGTATAATTAACATTACTTTTATTATTTCCAAAGAAGTCCTTGGATTCTGTCCTCATTGTATATGTATCTAAATCTACTGTAACTTTAGGTGCCCTATTAGCAAATTTTTCAACAAAACCTTTTCTACTTTCATCTTTTATTTTAAGCATTCCCGGAAACTTTATTGAACCATTTGCTTTATTTTTATCTTCTTCAGTAGGATTATATAATCCAACCGTTTCTCCAACCCATTTAAAGAAATTTCCTGTTGCTTCTCCTATTTTTCCTAATGTTTTTCCTATGTTAAACCATATTCCTGGCATTTCATCAATAAAATATGTATATCCATTTATCCAAGTATACATTAAAAGTGGACTATTTTCATATGATAATGCTTTTACATTTCCAGATTCATCTTCATATATTCCTTCTTCTGGAACATACACATCAGAATCAGTTATTTCTCCTACTTTTACTTTTTCAAGACCTGTTTCTTTGTCTACTTCTTTTTTTGTTTTAGCTGCTTTTGCTTCTACTTCCATTTGGTCTAATTTCTTATATATATATCCATCATTATATAGGTTATATCCCATTCTTCTTATATATGTAGCATTATCTAAAACATGTGCTATCTCTTCTTGTTTGAATTTGGCCGAATCTCCTCCTCCAAGCCATTGCATTGTTACATTTATTGCACTTTCAATCCATTCTTTAACTGTAGATAATGTAAAAGATGGTAAAAACATAAGTGCTGCAACAAGACCTATTACTGCTAATATTATTAATATAACCAACATTATTACAAGTACAAACGTTATTGTTACACCTATTGCAGCTCCTGCCGCTGTTCCTGCTGCAGCTCCTGCCGCTGTTCCTGCTGCGGCTCCTGTTGCTCCTGCTGCAGCTCCTGTTGCTCCTGCTGCGGCTCCCGCTGTTCCTGCTGCGGCTCCTGTTGTTCCTGCTGCGGCTCCTGTTGTTCCTGCTGCGGCTCCCGCTGTTTCTGCTGTGGCTCCCGCTGTTCCTGCTGCAGCTCCCGCTGTTTCTGCTGCTGTTCCTGTTGTTCCTGCTGCGGCTTCCGCTGTTTCTGTTGCAGTTCCTGTTGCTCCTGCTGTACTTGCTCCTTCTGTTCCAGTAGCCCCATTACCTCTTTGTGTAACATTTCTTATTGTTTCTTTTAATTTTTCTTGAGCCTTTTCTTTAATATTCTCTTTTGCTCTATCTACTGTTTGTTCTTTTATCCTTGATTTTAGTTGTTCTTTTTGACTATCAAATGAACCTCTTTCATCTTTTTCATCAAATCTTTTATCTTCATTATTATCCATTTACTACCATATCCCTACTATTTTTATGATTTCATCTAAAACATTCTTATTTAAAGTCAAAAAATATACTGTGACTACTTGTATTATTATAATTAAAATTATAGATGTTTTAAAGGATTTCTTTTTTGTTTTATGTCTGAAAATCTTCATTCCTAAAAGTGCCCCTATTATACCAAAACATAATGCTAAAGTTAATAATAGTTTTTCAGATACCCTACTTTTTTCCTTATATGCTAAATACTTATCTATACCATATACAAAAAAAGTTATTATATTTATTATTATAATATATCTTATCATTTTATGATATCCTTCCTAATCTATTATATTATAACACAAAAAAAATATTTACTTGAGTTTAATCTCATTTTTTTCAAATTTTTGTAATATTTGACTTTTTTTTATAAATATATTAAACTTTATTAAGTGTCAATATAAAGGAGGTGAGATCATGCCTGAAATAAAAGTTAATAATGGAAATCTTGAAGATGCTATAAAAAGATTTAAAAGACAATGTGCAAGAAATGGAATAATCCAAGAAATAAAGAAAAGAGAACACTATGAAAAACCTTCTGTAAAGAGAAAGAAAAAATCAGAAGCAGCAAAAAAAAGAAATAGAAAATAGTAATAATAAATAAATATACCTTATTAATAGTTTTAACTTTAACTATATAATAAGGTATTTTGTTATAAGTATATATTAAAAAGCTAGTAATATAAGCATTTTTACATTACTAGCTATTTTTATTGTTTTTATGGTGCTGATAGTGGGACTCGAACCCACATGATTTCTCGCAGGTTTTTGAGACCTGTGCGTCTACCAATTTCGCCATATCAGCAAACTAGTTGCTTTTTATTGCAACTATTTTTTATAATCTTAATTATTATGATTAATTTCATCAATTCCTACAGATTTACTATGTGTAATCTTATCCCACTTCTTATTAGGGAATAGTATTGATTTTATATTTATAACAATCCATGAACCCATAAAAATCGGATACATAAGTATTGCTTTCCACATAGGTTTTAATTTTTTACCTTCTAACAATATTATACCTATTGCTGCAAGCATTGGTGTTATAAATGTAGCAAAAATATATCTTAAATAATTTATTGCTAAATCTGTAATAGACATTTCTCCCATTAAATAAAATACTGTATTTACTCCCAATAATAATAATGTAAGTATCATAATTGGTATACCCAAAATATATAAGAAGCCATCGAAATTCATCATTGTTTTTTGTTTAAATACTGCTTTTGCTAAATCTTTTGAATATCCATTAACACATTGAATATGTCCGAACACTCCATCTTTCTCTTTGTTTCCAACTTTCCTTAAAAGTAAGTGGTTGTTCATCATATACTATTGCATCTTTTGCCCATCCAAGTTTAACACCTTTTGATATGTTTATAAGTGCAAATTCTATATCTTCAGTAAGTGTTTTTGTATTCCATCCTTCATCAATAAGTAAGTCCCATTTTACCATAAATGCTGTTCCGTTTATAAGTGGTGATAATCCCATATTATATCTTGCTAAATGATATAATCTATTCATTGTCCAATAAAATATAGCATATCCTCCAGAAACCCATGTATCAGTAGGATTTTTTATATCTCTATATCCTTGTACTAACACTTCTCCTTGGCAAAGCTTTTTATTCATTACATTCAAGAAATTTTTATCAACTACATTATCTGCATCAAAAACTAAAAGAGCATCATAATCATCTTTTTTGTCTTTCATTTTATCTAAAAACCAATTTAATGCATATCCCTTTGTCTTCTTAGTTTCATCAAATCTTTCATATACTATTGCACCATTTTCTCTTGCAACTTCTGCAGTATTATCTGTACAATTATCTGCTATCACATAAATATCAAACAATGATTTATCATAATCTTGCATTTTTAAACTTTTTATTAAATTTCCTATAACATTTTCTTCATTATTAGCTGGTAATGCTATTATAAATCTGTGTTTTTTATCTGTTAGCATTGGTTTTTCTTTAAATTTAATCAATGATGTTATGCTTATTATAAATTGGTATAACCAAAACAAATTGATTATCCATACTAACACTTGTTGAAAGGTACTTAATCCTTTAACTATTGCATCTGTCATAATTTTCCCCTATTTAATTAACTAAAATATATTATACTAGATTTATTACTTTTTTACAACTTGAAACCTTATAACTTTATTTCCATCCACTTCTATAGTATAATATTCATGTATAAATATAAAATCATGGGAGGGCGTAATGGAAAATTCAACTGAAAACACAATATCAAATACATATATTTCTAACATTGAGCTTTCAATAGAACTAGAAAACCTAAAAAACAAATATAATAATCTTGAAAATAATCTTATAGAATTAGAAAACATGATTTCTAAAACTTTAGAAGAAGGGGATAATTAATGGAAAACTTAGAACAAATTATAACAAAACAAAATAATATACGAGAAAAAATAAATGAATATAATAGAGATTTTGAATTATATAACAAAACATATATTGAAAAATTCACAGAATTAAAAACATTAAAAAATGAACTTAAATATGAAAAAAACTCTGTTCAAAAAGATGACGATAAAATTAAAATTCTTAATTTCAAAATCCAAAGCATGAGTATTGAAATTTCCTCTATGGCAAATCAAGTTAAAGAAATTCAAACAAATATTAATGATATGAAATTAGAACAAGAGCAACTAAAAGAAGAATTATTGGAAAATCCAGAAGTAAAAATAGCAGTTTATGCAGAGGAAAAGAGAAGAGTTCAAGAATTAAAAGATGCTAAAATATTAGAAAAAAGAGAAATAGATACACTATTAAAAAATAATCCAAAAGATATCTCGGAAATACCAAATAACATAGCAGAAAAAATATCAAAAGATTCTTTATTCCAAAAATATGATAGTCAAATTTCAAACTTTACAGAATTACTTAATAATTCTTCAAATCCTAGAGCAAAATCTAGTTTAGAAAACAAAATTAAAACACTAGAAAAGGAAAAGGAAGAATTCTTAATAAGTAAAATTAAGGAAATTGCCTCAGAATATCAAAATTCTATACATATTTATGAAAAAGAACTACAAACACTTGCAGTAAAAGAAGCTAAAGTAATCCTTGATAGACACAATGGAGTTTATAATAGTACTTCTAAAGTTAAAGATCAAAAAGTTTTTGATGACTCTAAAGATAATACTTCTAAAACTAGTGATGAAAAAGAAACAAAAACAGATCAATCTAACAATAAAGATGAATCACAACAAACTGATACAAAATCAAAAGATGAAAATGATGAAAATACTAATAACTCTAAAAATGATATTAATGATCCATCTGATAACAGTGATTTCAAATCTAAAATTATGGAAGAAGATATAAAAAACTTACCTAAAAAAATTGGATTTTTTGATAAATTCAAAGAAAAATTTTCAAAAGTAAAAGAATGGCTTAAAGATCAATTTGATAACTTCAAACTTACAACAGTACCTATGCCTGAAAAGAATGCTAAAAATGATGGACCTGAAGTAAACACAGATAAAAAAGGTAATACCGAAAATAAAAAAGATGAAACTGAAACTCAAAACAAAGAAGAAAAGAAACAAGAAAAAGAAAAGGAAAAAGAACAACAAGAACAAAATGATGATTCTTCTAAAAATATGAACAATACAGATACAGAAAATAATAAAGAAGAAGAAAAAACAGAAAAAGAAGATTCAAAGGAAACAAAAGATAATAAAGAATATACAAATAGTAATTATACTCAAAAAGAAATTTTAGATAATGAAGATATCAGAAAAAAAATAGAAGATTATATGAATAATCTTGAAAAAAAACAAAAAGATAACTATAGCAAAGAAAAAGAAAATTCTACTAAAGAAAGCAAAGAAAAAGAGGAAATTTAATTCCTCTTTTCTTTATTTTAATAATTCAGTAATTATTCATATTTTTATATTTATTAACGATTCTTATTATGATAATCCATATCTATTACCATACGACCTTGTATTGTTCCATTTTCCATTTCTTCAAAAATTTTTATTGCATCTTCAATTGGTCTTGTTTGTACAACTGGAACTACTACTCCTCTTGCTCCAAAATCAAATGCTTCTTCTAGATCTTTTCTAGTTCCTACAATAGAACCCACGACTTCTATCCCATCTATTACTGTTTTTATAATAGGTATATCCATCATTTCTGAAGGTAGCCCAACTGCTACTACCCTTCCTCCTGCTCTTACAGAATATACTGCTTGATCAAAAGCTACCTTAGCAACTGCAGATACAACTGCTCCATGTGCTCCTCCATTTGTCAATTCCATAATTTTCTTAGTAGGATCTTCATTTAAAGAATTAATAATATAATCTGCCCCTACTTCTTTTGCAAGATTTAATTTATCATCATTAATATCTACCGCTATAACTTTCATATTTAAAGCTTTTTTAGCATATTGTACTGCTAAATTTCCGAAGTCCACCTGCTCCATATAATACAACCCATTCACCTGGTCTTACATTGCTTACTTTTAGTGCTTTATACATTGTAACACCTGCACATGTTATACTACTTGCTGCTGCTGGCTCTAAATTTTCTGGTACCTTAACTGCATAATTTGCCTTTACTATTACATATTCTGCCATTCCACCATCAACTGTATATCCTGCATTTTTTACTGTTCTACATAATGTTTCTCTACCTGTTGTACAATATTCACACATTCCACATCCTTCAAAAAACCATGCAATACTAACTCTATCACCTATTTTTAAACTTTTTACATTTGGTGCAACTTCTATTACTTTTCCTATTCCTTCATGTCCAAGTATTCTTCCAGGAACTTTACCAAAATCCCCATGTGCAACATGTAAGTCTGTATGACATACTCCACAAAACTCTACCTTAACTAAAGCTTCCCCTTCTTCTAATGGTCTTAATTCTCTATCAACAATTTCAACACCTGTTGATGCTTGATTTACAACTACTGCCTTCATACATGCCTCCTACTTTTATAATGTTTACAATTACATTATATTCTAACAAAATCGTAATATCAAACCCTTAATTTTCTTATCACTTTATATTCTTGTCTTAAATTTTCTATCTCGTCTGCCCTTTTCTTATATGTTTCTTCTGCTTCTTTTAAATATATAGGTATCTGTTCATATTCTTCTCCTCTTATTAGATACCCTTTTGCATATTCTGTATAATATTCTTTTTTAGATTCTTTATTTTCCTTTTCTGCTTTTTCATAATATTTAAAAGCATCTGTATACCTTTTGATCTCATTTTTTATATGTTCTAAATGTTTTGCTTTTATATATATTTCATATTCAGTATCTTCTGCAACTATTTCTATTAATTTTTGTACTATTTTCTTATTATTTTTTCCAACAGCTACTTTGAAAAAGCCTTTTTGAATTTTTTTGCTTTTAGGTCCTGGTTTTGAATTTTGTATAAGAATTTTTAAAGTATCTACGACTCCAATATGTGTCTTATATTGTCTCTTTGATGTTATAGCGTCAAATTCATCTGCAACCCTAATTATTTGTCCTTCATACATTATTTCATCACCAACTAAACCGATTTGGATATCCTGTTCCATCTAATGCTTCATGATGGTAAAGTGGACCTGCACTATATGGTCTTAATTTAGGTTCTTTCATACACATATTATAACCAATAGTTGTATGTGTTTTCATTATTTCAAATTCTTCATCTGTAAGTTTTCCTTCTTTTTGAAGAATTTTAGGATCTATAAACATTTTGCCAATATCATGTATGAATCCACAAATACTTGTATATATTGTAAATCCTTTTTCCAATTTTAATTTTTCACATAACCTACAAGTTAAATTCCCTACATTTTCACTATGTTTTCTTGTAAACGGATCTAATGTATCTAATGAATTTAATTGATCTCTAAAAATTTTATCTAAATCATAATATTTTATAATATCATTTCTATAAAAATCTACTTCCCCATATTCTTTCATTTTATTTCTCACTTATCTTTACTTATCTTTTGTTCTATATTCTATTTTATTTTTATATTCATTTCTTTTATACCTAAATAATTGTTTATATTATTATCTGAATTTTCAGTTTTCTTCTTGCTTTCTTTTATTTCTTTTACTCTTTTTTCTAAAGCCTCTATATTCTTAGTTATTTGACCAATTACAACATTTCTTAAATATCTTCCTTGTAATGTTCCTCCATGTTTTTCTAATTGTTTTACTATAGAATTATTTATCCCTTTATTTTTTATATATAGGTTATTAGAATCTGTTGAAGTACTTGCTATTATTTTGAAATATCCTCCAATTTCCTCACCTTTTTCATTTGTATAACTTTCTACTACTATAGCTCCTTTATATGGTAATAAATTAAAATTTATTTCATCTGTATGACCACTTGAGAACGTATTATTATTTCTTTGATTAAACATTGGTATAAGTTCTCCTAAATCTCCTAGACTCATCTTGAAATTCTTCAATATTCCGGCTTTTTCTGTCTTTTCTAATTCTGAAACTGCATCTTTAGAAATATCTCCAAAAAGTCTTGCTTCAATCTTCTCATTATTATCTAATACTATTTCTAGATATTTTTCACCTTTTCGTATATCTCTAAATTGATATGATTCACCTAGTGAATAATCTATATTTCTTAAATCTTTAACAGTAGTGTTATTTATATTTCCATTATTTTTTATTACATTTTCATCTCTATCTTCAACAAAATTCTTATCTGATGGAACTGTAGCTGTTTCTTTTCCTTTTCTATTTATCTTTTCTTCTTTTTTATTATTATCTATAATTCCTAAATAAAAAATAATCCCAAATACCACAAGTATAAAAAATAATATTATTGCAATTATTATTCCTATTATTAAAAATCTCTTTTCATTTTTTTCCATTCTATTCTCCAATTATGATCGTATCATTCTTATTGGTAGTGTTAAAATAACATCCAATAATTTTACTGGTAATTCAAAAACTGTTCCATATGCTTTACTATATATAAATCCTCGTATAAATGGAATATTATATATTAATATTAACAGTAATATCACTATACCAGCTATCACATATGCTTTTATCCTTTCTTTTAAAGGTCTTACAGTTACAACTTTATATCCCATCCTTCTTAGAGTATTATAATAATCCTCATACATTTTATTTACAATATTCTGTTTATGCATTTGTATCTCTTCTTCTGCCCTTTGCATCTCTTCTTGTAACTTTGTATCATCATTCAAATTATTAGCATTATCTATATTATTAATACTAATATTATTGTTACTATTAACATTATCTACATTTGTATTAACATTTTGAGTCTTACCTTGTTGTTTTTTCTTTTCTTTTTCTATTCTTTCTTTTTCTTCTAATATGGCTATTGTATCATCATATTTCTTTCTTTTTTCATCATCTGAAAGAGTTTCATATGCTTCATTTATTCTAACCATCTTTTCTTTCGCTTCTTCTTTCTTTCCTTCATCTTGTTCTAAATCTGGATGATATTTTCTAACTAAAACTTTATATGCTTTAGTTATTACCTCTTTTGATGCCATCCTACTAACTTCTAATATTTCATAATATGTTATCATATATTCCCTGCACTTTCTATTTTTCTATTTCTATTCTAATCTTAAATTCTGCAAGTGTATTTGATATATTCTTTTGTTTTAATTTTTCATCAGATAAATTACTATTTGAGATTTCATTATAATCTTTAATAACTCTTATTGAATCTAAATTAATTGCTGTTGCATCCTTATCGGCAAAATACATTTTAGGAAATCTCAATAATATATTTCTTGTTTCTAAAGGTTTTAATATTATATTTTCTTCATCAATTAATTTTCTATTACTATTTCCAACTTCTAGACTTGCAGCAAGTGCAGTATTATTTGATTTATCTTTTAACACAAGATAATTATTAGTTCTATTTGTTATTTCTAATAGATAATCTTCATGTTCTACCCAAACATTTTTTCCTTTTATATTTACCTTTAAATTATTGTCTTCATAAAATCCAGAACTTTTATATTTTCCTATATATCCTCTAATATTTAATCCTATTTTACCATTTTCATTTTTTATAATCATTTTTGTATCAGTAAACGAATATATCGTATTTGTTAATCCTGTTTCAAGAATATCTTCAAAAACTTTAACTTGATATATATAATCATTCCCTACTTTTGCATATGGTTTAATATCATATTTCTTGCCTTTATATACTTCTATAATATAACCTATTGCTTCTTTTTTATTTTTAAAAGAATAATATTTTGCATCTTCTGTTAACATTTCAGCAGCTAAGTCTATTTTATCTTCTTTAACATAATTTAAAAATTGATTTATTTTCTTTAATCCTTCTTCTTGTATTTTTGAAGGAAACTTTTGATTAGATATTACTGGTGTTTCTATATCTTTTGTTACTATTGGCCTTACTTCTGTATTATAATTTAATATCATATTATATATACTTGTACCAAATAATATTAAAACTAATATTATGATAATTTTAAGCATATTTTCTCTTAAATATCTTCCTATTATTAGTCTAATATTTGTATATAATCTTCTAAGCATACTTTTCTCCCATTTTATTATTTATTTTTACTAAATGAAAATACATAATCATTAAAATCATATTCTCTAAAAACAAAATATAATCCCTTCTTATTTTTATTATCTTCATTTGAATTGTTTGCTATAATATCTGTTTCTACAACATAATAATCCCCAATTGCTTCGAAATTAACATGTTTTATGCTAAATGAATCTGGATAATAGTCTTTAAAATATTTTTCAAACTCTTCTAAACTATTAAAATATTTTTTCTTGTATTCTGGTGCAAGTCTTTTATATACCTCTGAATAATTTTTCTCATTTAATTTTTTAACAATATCTCCTAAATATATTTTCATTCTTGCATACTCACTTTTGCCTTTTAATCTTTCCACAAGTTTTTCATTTTTTTCTATTCCTTTAACATATGGGACTTTAGGGTCTTCTTTTTTTTCAAAGAGTTTTGTAATTAACATTACAAATGAGGCCAATGTTAGTACAAAAAGTATTAACATTATTCCTAAAATTATTTTAATCTTTCTTTCATCTTTATTGATTTTCTTCTTTATTGTTTCCTTCATTTCCTGTATTTCCTTCAAATGTATCTAATACTAATTTCTTATATTCTTCTTCTTTTACACTACCTAATTCATTTGTTTCAATTCTTGTAATTAATCTTTCATATTCTTCACGTTCTTTATCTGTTATGTCTTGTTTTAACGCTTTCTTTTCCACTTTAGTTTTAAATACTTTTACTTTTTTTTGAATTTTTTCATATTTTTGCATTACTTCTTCTTTATCAAGCCCTGCTCTCATCATTTTTTCAATATTTTCTTTTAACTTTTTATTTTCTTCCATATATTCTTTCATTTCTGACATAACTTCATTTATCTCATTTTTGAAAGTCCTATATTCTTCTCTTTGACTAATCTTTTGTGTATCTCCAGAAGCTTTTGTTCCTCCTGAAAGTAATAATGATTCTACATCTCTAAAATCCCCATTAATTGGTGCATTTATTGTATTAAATTCACTTATCTCACTTGCTACCTTTGTTTGATTATATGCAAGCGCAAGTTCTTTTTCTGGTCCTTCTATATTTGTATAATCAATCTTATTTTCTTTTAATTCATTTAATTTCTTTGTCACAAGTAGATCTGCTTCAAATTTTGTCTTATTCTCAAATTTCATTAAATGTTCTCTATATTTATCAAGTGCTGTAGATAAGTCTTTCATTATTTGTCCATTATCCATCTTACTTTTAACTTGTTCTAAGAAATTTGCAATATTTTGTTTTCCTTCAACTGTGGCATTATCAAAATTTTGTCCTGTTATTTTTTCAATATTGTGTAATTGATCTTCAACATTATTACTAGACTTTTGTGCATTTTGTCCATAATCCCTATGTAAATCCATTTTTTTCAATTGATTATTTACTCTTGGAAGAATTCCTTTGTTCACTATAGCATGTCCTACAACACCACCTGCTATAATTTCATCTACTGGGTTTTTATCTGCAACAGTAAATCCTACTGCACCTCCGTATTATCGCTGGCGCAATATGTTTTCCTGCAAAAACATAAGTATTTTTAACAGCTTTTGCAGCTTTACTATTAAATACTTTTCCTGTAGTCTTTCCTACAGTTTCTAAGAATTTATTTTTAGCTTTAGTTTCCTCAGTACTTGTTTGTTGTGTATTATTATCTGCTGATCCTAAACCTCCTGCAGTTTGTGTAGATTGTTGTGTTTGTGATTGATTTTGATTTGTTGTATTATTTGTTTGTTTATTATTCTTATTACTAAACATTTCTTTTGCTTTAATATATATAGGTTTTTGTACATTTTCTGAATTATCTGAATCTTTTTTCTTAGATCCCATTTTTTCAATTCTCTTAAGTCCTTGATCATATATTATCATCTTAGCAAATCCTGATCCTTTTGATAAACTTACCTCTTTATCAAATTGGAACATTTCTTTTAGAATTTCTTCTGCTTCTTTAAAAAATTTAAAAAATGCAAGTAATAATATTAATAATCCGAAATTCAATCCTCCTGGTGTAAATGTTACTATGCCACCAGGACCTCCAATTCCACCAGATGCATTTGCAACCTTAAATACAGTTCCTGCAAATATTGTATATAATAATAAGTGGAATGGTTGTACAAAAACTAGTCCCATAAATTTTGTAAGCCAATTTCTCATACTTTGTGCTTTTTTATCCCCAACAACATCAACTGCATATGCAACTGAAATTATAGGTGCAATTAATATATAGAAGCCTATAGTTATAAGTCTCTTAACATATACACTTAAGAATGATAGTGTTTGGAATAATATTATAAATAATACTACAAGACTTATCGTTTCTCTTATAAAATTAAAACTTAATATTCCTGCTACAAGACCCATAACTTGATTTTCAAGTGCTTTACTCTCATTTACTAAACTTTTTGTTATTATTGATACAAATGCTGAATTTAATGATATTACACCTACAATTATAAATATCATCAAGAACAATATCATTACACTCTTTATCCAATTTAAAAACATCATTTTTATTTCTGCAACATCTTTTGCAAGAGAAGATGTCATTGCTCTTATTGAAAGATATATTAGAATAAAGAATAATATTGCTATAGATATTAAAAATATAACTCTATACCATGATGCAATTGCATTTACAAATCCTGATAATTTTGTTTTTTCTGCTAAACTACCATTTATAAATATTTCTATATTTGTAATAGGTACCTTATTCATAAATATCTTATCTGGAGTTAGTAACCATCCTGATTTTGCTTCTCCTGCTCCTGCATCTTTACTTGAATCTTGTAATAATATTGTAAGAAGTGCCATTATACTTATAACTAGTATAACTACTGGTAAATATAAAACAAAAAATATTATACCTAAAACACCATTTAATAAATGTCCTATACCTGTTCCTATATCTCCCAAAAAATCACTTATAGGATTTGTTTGATCAATTTTAAAACTTTTTCCTACTTTTCCGTTCTATATCTTCTTGTTCTTTTTCCTTATTCTCCTTATCTTCCTTTTCTTTCTTATCTTTATCAGTATCATTTGTAGATTTATTGTTACTATTACTACTACTATTATTACTATTACTACTACTATTATTACTATTGCTATTATTATTGTTGTTATTGTTAGTACTCTTATTAGATGAAGTATTATTAGAAGAAAAATATGACATTTTTTCTGCATTTATACTTACATTTCTAAATTCTAAAGTTTTTTCACTAATACTTGATATTAATGATGTAAATAAATATATATATATCAACATTATAATCCATGAATATTTTTTTATATTATAAATATATTTTTTAATTTTTTTATTCATATTTTTCTCCTTTC
>ERZ772945.1144-NODE-1144-length-19442-cov-15.122763_pt1 | contig 19442 bp, 19 predicted proteins | sample MGYA00511681_ERZ772945 | MGnify/ENA primary metagenome ERZ772945 (study PRJEB29015, sample SAMEA2737943) | human oral metagenome | biome: human oral; feature: human-associated habitat; material: dental | place: China | collected 2143 ...
GTCAGATAGCCGACGCAACGCTGTGTTACCTTACATATACTGTCATGGCTTTGGAGAAGAGGTTCACAGAATATCAAACCATGGGCGAACTCTTTTCAGATATGGAGGACGACCTCATGGCACTCACGTTATGGAAACGAGTTCTTGCCTGTATTGAACGCATTCTTCGTATTTTAGGAGAAACACTTGGGATAACACCCCAACACCTTATGGCTACGATCAGCGGCAACGACAAAGAGATGGTCAAAATCCTTGTAATGGCGGAAGCATTGGAAAAATGGGATGAAGTATGTGGACACACTGCATAACTTCTATTAGCCATGTATTAAAACTCAATGGATATGGGGGACGACAGGCAAAGGTGAATGAGAAAAGCCTGTGTTTTAAGGGGTGGGAAACTTTAGTTACCTTATTATATGTGTGATGCAGTCTTACAGCCAATTAATAAATTAGGTTTAGACTATCAGTTTTATCACATAGATAAATACTTCCACATTTCGGAAGTTCTGCATCCTAAAAAAGATGAAGTTATTTTGTATTGTAACTATTTTGGGTTGATGGATGAATATGTAAAAATAGTTACTGATAAGTATGCCCCTAACATCATAATAGATAATACACAAGCCTTTTTCAGTCGACCACTTCCAGAAATTGATACCTTTTATACTTGTAGAAAGTTCTTTGGCGTTGCTGACGGAGCCTATCTTTATACTGATAAAGAGGCTGATTTTGATATTCCGCAAGATTATTCATCTTCAAGAATGTTATTCTTGTTAGATAGATTGGATAAATCAGCTGAAAAAGCGTTTGAAGAGTACCATATAAGTGAAAACTCATTAGATTATTCAGGGATAAGAAAGATGTCAAAAATCAGTGAGAATATACAGAAATCAATTTACTATAAAAAAAAATGTAAAAAAGCGGAGGAAGAATTTTTTATTACTCGATGATGCATTAAAAGAAAAAAACAGTGTCAAAATCAATTTAGATAGTCTTACAGTTCCTATATTTATCCTATGTGGAACAAAAAGAGACAACCGAGAGAAATATTAATAAAAAATAGGGTTTATATAGCAATATATTGGCCGAATGTTATGAAGTGGGCTACATCAGATTCTATAGAATGTCAACTTGTTAAAGAATTAATTCCTCTACCTATTGACCAAAGATATGGGAAAGATGATATGAAGAGTATAATTAAATACTTATAGTGTGGAAATGAGATTTTGCATTATAACTTGATTTTTATTATGCCAAAGTATGTGTAAAGATAATATATCAACGGAAGAGATTTCGTTAAAACAGAAAGCCATCAGTGGAGTGAAATGGACTTTTCTAGATCAAGCTGGCTCGTTGGGGATTAGTTTCTTGGTAGGAATTGTTTTAGCTCGTTTGCTTGAACCATCAGAATATGGATTAATAGGTATGGTTACTGTTTTTACGGCTATTGCTACTGTATTTACTGATAGTGGTTTTGGACAAGCCATGGTTCGTAAAAAAAATATATCAGAACAAGATAGGCTAACGGCTTTTTGGTTCAGTACAGGAATGGGTATACTTGTATATAGTATATTATTCATTTTGGCACCTTGGGTTTCTGACTTTTATAATGAGCCACAAATTACGGATATTCTACGTGTAACAAGTATTCCTATTTTGTTTAGTGGGTTACTTACAATTCCTAATATGATGTTTACACGTGATATTAACTTTAAAATAATCACGAAAATCTCCTTTTCAAGAGCTATTTTAAGTGGATTAGTTGGAATATGTATGGCTATGATGGGATATGGAGTTTGGGCGCTCATAGTACAAGGATTAGTTTCTTCAGGGGTAGAGATAATTTTATATAATTATTATTATAGATGGAAGATACATTTCATATTTAATAAGGAATGCTTTAAATATCTATGGGGGTTTGGGAGTAAAATGTTGGTTTCAAATCTTTTAGGTACTGCATATAATAATCTTTATCAAATTATAATAGGAAAGTTTTATTCTCCTTCTGATTTAGGGCAATACCAAAGGGGACAAAGTTATTCGGGACTTTTCTCCAATACATTGACTCAAGTAGTTCAGCGGGTAAGTTTTCCAACGTTAAGTAAAATGCAAGATGATGTTGTTCGTTTAAGATATGGTTATCGAAAAATTATTAAGACAACGATGTTTATTTCTTGCTCAGGGTGTATGATTTTAGCTGCAATGGCAAAACCACTTATAATAGTTTTAATTGGTGAGAAATGGCTTCCTGCTGCTGATTATTTACAAATTATATGTTTAGGAGCCTTACTCTACCCCGTACATGCTATTAACCTCAATATTTTAACTGTTATGGGGCGATCTGACTTGTTCCTCAAGTTAGAGATAATAAAAAAAACTATAGGTGTAATTCCTATCTTTATTGGTATTTTTATAGGTATTAAGGTCATGCTTTGGGCTGGGGTGGCTAGCAGTTTCTTATGTTTTGCTATAAATGCACACTATTCTGAGCGGTTAATCAATTATTCTTTTAGAAATCAATTAAAAGATATTGTACCTTTTATAGTTATTTCTTTAGTTTTTGGGGCATTAACTTGGACTATTACTTTTTTACCAATACAATCGATTTTCCAGACATTAATCCAGTTACTTATATTTGTGAGTTTAATAATTGTTTATTATGAGTGGAAACAGAACGAAGAATATCTTGAGATAAAGAATATTATATTTAATCTAATTGGGAGAATTTGTAGAAAGTAATTTTATATTGTCATGTTAATGTAAAAAAGTATATTATATAAAATGTTGAAGATATTAAATATTCTTGTAGATGATAAATTTATAGACAGTTTAATAGAAGTCTTTGAATTTACTAAGGGAGAGCATAAACATGATTACATTATGATTAGTAATGGTGCAATAGAAAAATTTCAATACATTACTAAAGTAAAGTTTATAAAACAGATAGATAACAAAGAGTATTTAAATTTTATAAACAATAATGGATATGACTTAGTTATATTACATAGTTTAGCTTGTATGCCTTGGTTTAAAATTAGTCAAATTGATAGTAAAATTAAAGTTTTATGGAAAGCATGGGGATTTGACTTATACCGTACTCCAAGTGAAATACAACCATTTGTGAAATTAAGAAGACTTCATCCTCTAACAAAAAAATATTGGTTGAGGCACTATAAAGGCAAGATTTATATTAATTTTAAAACTTGGCTTTATTCCCAAATTCATAAAAAAGAAATAGAAAATGCAATAAATAGAATAGACTTTTTTTCGGGTTGTCTGCCAAACGAATTTGATTTAATGAAGAAGAATAGTTTTTTTAGAGCAAAGCATGTTGAATTACCTTATTTTCATCTAAATTCTAATTATACAAATGAAAATAAAGACGTTTTTCAAGAACTTGGCAACAATATTCTTATAGGAAATGGCGCTGTAATAGCTAACAATCACTTTGATATTTTCAAATCTATTTCTGCTATAGACATTTCTGATAAACAAATTATTGTTCCGTTAAGTTACGGAGGTGATTCTTTCTATATTAAGGATATTATTACTTATGGAAGTAAAGTCCTTGGTAAGCATTTCTCTCCGATTTTAGATTTTATGTCTTTACAAGAATATAATACTTTGTTATCAACATGTAGTCATGCTATATTAGGCTATGAACAGCAAGCTGCTTTAGGAAATGCTGAAGAATTATTATGGTTAGGAGTTAAACTTTTCCTTCCTCAGATGTCTGTTAACTATAAGTATTTTAGAGATAATGGCTATAAGGTTTTTACAATTGAAAATGACTTAACGGAAGAACAAATCTCGCAGCCATTGACATTAAATGAGAAGTTACAAAATAGGGAAGCCTTTCTAAAAACAATGTCTATTGATATCAATCTTGAGAAGATAAATAAAATATATAAGATAATAGAAAAAAGCAATTAGTATGGTTCTTAGATATTTATTTTTACACCCTTTTAAAACAATAAGAAATAAGTTTTATGCAGAATTGTTTCGATCCAATTACTATAAAAAAATGGTTCGTGATAATCCTCAAAAGGCTTTAAGTCTACAATACAAATCCGCCCACCATAAGAATATAAATTGGGATAATCCACAAACTTTGGATGAGAAGATAATGTGGTTAGAGGCCATGACTGACACTTCGAAATGGTCACAATTAACAGATAAGTATGAAGTAAGAAAGTTTATTGAAGAAAAAGGCCACAAAGAAATCTTAGTTGATTGTTATGGTGTGTGGAATAGTATTAGTGAAATCAATTTAGACTCATTACCAAATAAATTTGTTTTAAAGTGTACACATGATAGTGGCTCTACACATATAATAAAAGATAAGTCTAAAGCAGATTTAGTTGATATTTGTAAGGATTTGCAAGCAAAGCTACATCCGATTGGGTATACGACTTGTGAGCCTCATTATCTAAGTATTCAACCTCGAATTATAGCAGAGGAACTTCTGGAAGAAAAGGAGTTAAGGGATTTATCGACTTCAATGATAGATTATAAGGTTTGGTGTTTTAATGGTGTACCTAATGTTATTTTTTTGTGTTATAATAGGCATAAAGATTTGAATGGACATTTGACGGCAAGCTATGATATGTATGATGCAAAAACATGGGCTAAAAAGCGTGAGTATTTAGATGTAGCTTATAGACCAGATGATAATACGTGTTTCCCAGCACCAGATAATCTTGAAAAAATGTTAGAATATGCTGCAAATATTTCGAAAGATTTCCCTATTGCTAGAGTTGATTTCTATAACATTAATGGGAAAATTTATTTTGGAGAAATAACTTTTACTTCTGCAGGAGCAAATTGTTATTATTTCTCAGAGTTAGGCCAGAGAGTAATGGGGGACGCTATTGATTTAACTCGTGTAAAGAGGATAAGATAGGGTGAAATGAGGTTTTAAATATTTTCTAGAATCTTGAAAGCATTTATTTTCTTCTGTATATGATATGTTTTAAAAGCTTAATTTGTTTTTTATAAATAGGTAAAAAAATGATGGAAAATATTAAAATAGCTGTTATTGGCTTAGGGTATGTTGGTTTGCCTTTGGCAAGATTATTCTCAACAAAGTTTAAGACCGTTGGTTTTGATATGAATCAAAACCGTGTTGATGCATTAATGGCTGGTCATGATGCTACATTAGAAGTGCCAGATGAGTTATTACAGTCTGCTTTAAAAAATGGATTTGTATGTACAACTAATCTTGAGGATATTAAAGACTGTAATTTTTTTGTTGTTGCCGTACCAACGCCTGTTGACGTAAATAATCGTCCAGACTTGAAGCCTCTTTGGGGTGCAAGTGAGACGGTTGGTAAAGTTATTTCTAAGGGAGATATTGTTGTTTATGAGTCAACAGTTTATCCTGGTGTAACGGAAGAAGAATGTTTGCCGGTTGTCGAAAGAGTTTCTGGCTTAACATTTAACAAAGACTTCTTTGCTGGTTATTCTCCTGAGCGAATTAATCCAGGTGACAAGGAACATACTGTAGAGAAAATTAAGAAAGTAACATCAGGTTCCACTCCTGAGATTGCTGATTTGGTAGATGATGTGTATAATGCTGTTCTTATTAACGGAACCCATAAAGCACCTTCTATAAAAGTAGCGGAAGCTTCAAAGATTATTGAGAACTCTCAACGTGACGTTAACATTGCGTTTATGAATGAGTTAGCTAAGATATTTAATGCAATGGGTATCGATACAAGAGATGTAATAGATGCCGCAGCTTCTAAGTGGAATTTTATTAAGTTGAATCCTGGTTTAGTTGGTGGGCATTGTATCAGTGTAGACCCTTATTATCTCATTCAGAAAGCCCAAGTATATGGAGTTTTGCCACGTATTATGTCTGCTGCACGTAGATTGAATGATGGTATGGGAGATTACGTTGCAAATCAGACTATCAAGATGATGAATAAGAAAGGAGTACTTGTAAAAGATTCTAATATCTTGATACTTGGTATCACCTTTAAAGAAAATTGTCCTGATGTACGTAATACTAAGGTTGTTGATATTTATTCTACATTGTCAGAGTACACTTCCAACATTACGGTCTTTGACCCATGGGCTAATGTGGATAGGGTGAAGAAAGAATATGGAATTGATGCTGTTGAAACTTTGCCTAAAGATAAGAAATACGATGCAATTATTCTTGCTGTTTCTCACAAGCAGTTTGCTGATACAGACTGGAGAGAGAAATTGAATGAGAATGGTGTTATCTATGATGTTAAAGGCTTCTTAAATAAAAATCAAATTGATGGAAGACTTTAAGAACTTTTTTATCAATCATCTAAAAGGATTAGCCTCACGTGTTATGGCTAATCCTAGACGATTGTATCATAAAAAGAAAGCAAAGAATTGTTACAGAGATAAATGTACTATTGTTTGTAACAATTGTACGGGTGGTGTTATTTTACACGATTTAGGACTAAGATTTGATACGCCTACAATAAATACCCTCTTTTATAATGCAGATGATTTTGTTTTTTTTGTTTCAAATATAAGAGAGTTTTCTAAAACCGATGTTTTCAAGATGAATGACTCTAAATATTCTTATCCTGTTGGGGGAATAAAACTTGGTGATCGAGTTGTAAAAATAGGTTTTGTTCATTACTCAACTTTTGAAGAAGGAAAAAGAAAATGGATAGAACGTTTTGCAAGAGTTGACTTTGATAACATGGTTATTTTGTGGGAAGGAAAGGGTATTGAGGAAAAACAACTTATTTCTTTGAATGCTCTGAAAGAGAAAAAGATGGTTATTTCAAATGTAGATGATATCCTTTCAAATAAATACCCTTTCTATAGGGGAAGTAATCTATATGAGAATTGGTTTCCAGGTAAAATCCTAGAATATAAAAATATATTTGGTCTAAAAAGATTTCTTGATGATTTCGATTATATTAGTTTGATAAATGATGGAGTTAAAATCTGATTTAAAGCTTAGCATAATAATCCCAATGTATAATGCAGAGAAGTACATTGGGATTTGCTTGGATTCTATTCTAGATTCCAATCTACTAAAAGAGGAGTACGAAATAGTTATCGTTAATGATGGGGCACAGGATAAATCTCCAGAGATAGCTCAAGACTATTCAGCAAAGTATTCAAATATAACATACTTAAGTCAAGAAAATCAAGGACAGAGTACTGCGAGGAATTATGGAATAAAAACCTGCAAAGGTGAATATGTTTGGTGTGTAGATGCTGATGATGCTGTCGAAAAAGATATTATTGGAATATTACATTTATTGAAAGAAAACCCTAATATCGATATACTTGGCGTACAATTAAAAGATGTAGATGAGGAATACAAATTTATATGTAATAGCTGTACTCAACCATCTCTTCCGCATAATAAGATTATATTGGGTAGAGATGCTATCTTATTAGGATATAAACCTTCTTCCGTGTGTGCTCTTATCACAAGTAAGAAATTTATAATTGATAATGAACTTTTCTTCGTAGTGGGTATTACTCATCAAGATGTAGAGTTATCATACAGATTAGTTTCTCATGCTTCAAAGGTTTTGTTTTCTGATATAGCACCATATATTTATATTCAACACCCTTTATCTGTACGACATACTCCCAATCCTGAGAAAAGGTTGAAGTATTTAAAAGATGATATTGTTGTTTTAGACTCTTTCAAAACTTTGTCGGAAGAATATAACGGTAAAGATAACGAATTGGCTGATTACATTGCTGAGCATCGGAAAAATGTGTTACTTGGTAATATTTTAGCAATTTATAGAGGAAAGAAAGGATTAAAGAAACTCGGTATCTACAATGCGATTCTTGAAGAATATCGTAAATGTAATTATTATCCAATACAATTTACTTATAAATCGTTTAAAAAACGTATTACATCAATGTTGCTTAATAATAGTTTCATAATGAGATAGACGATTGCTAATTACGTATAAGATGAGATACAAAGAATGCTTGGATTATATAAGAAGTGACTATTATAGAGTGCGTGGAAACAGAAATGTAAATATTCTTAGAATGTTATTTACAACGATTATGGAAGAAGGGTTTAGATTTCTCTTTTGGTTTAGGCTTTCTAATTGTGATAATACTCTACTAAGTGGAGTTAGTCGTATATTCTATAGGATAATTGGTTCGAATCTTCGTATTTCTATTCAAAGGAGTACAAAAATTGGATATGGATTAAATATAGCTCATGGAGGTCCTGTTGTTATCAACGCATCGGCTATAATTGGAGATAATGTAGATATCTATCAGTATACAACTATTGGGAGTTCTCTTTTTCATGCAGCTCAAATTGGTAATAATGTTTATATAGGTCCATCTGTTTGTATAGTTGAGGATGTGAAAATAGGAGATGGAGTGACAATTGGCGCAGGGGCTGTAATTGTAAAGGATGTTGAAGCTGGAACAACTGTTGCAGGGAATCCTGCAAAAGTCATTTCACATAAGGAGCCTGGACGCCTCATTTGGAGAAGATGGAATCGTGAATGGAATAAATGTTAAAGAAATGAATCCACAAATATCTGTTATTGTTCCTGTGTACAATGGGGAACGTTATCTCCATGAATGCATAGATAGTATTCTTAATCAAAGTTTTACAGACTTTGAGTTAATATTAGTTGATGATGGTAGCATTGATGGCTCTGGTCAGATATGCGATGATTATGCAAAGAAAGACTATCGAGTACGGGTTATACATAAACAAAATGAAGGTATAAACGCTACTCGAAGGCGCGGAGTTCGTGAAGCTAATGGCACGTGGATTAATTTTTGTGATAATGATGATTCATTACCGCAGGATGCCTTAGAAAATTTATATCGTCTTACAGAGGATACTGATATCGTAATTGGTTTTCCAGATACTCCTAATTATCGTGGAGAATTATCACTTGATGAGTGCCGTCGTAATATGATTACAGCTAAGCTTCTTCCTCCATCACCTTGGGCGAAATTGTATCGTCGTTCATTATTGACAGATGATATTTTTGATTTCCCTCGGGAAATAGACGGAGAAGAAGATATGATAATGAATATTCGTTTAATGTTCAAGATTGCTCGTGCACCACATATCTGTTTTAAGAAGGTGTATAATTTCCAGCGTAATACAGCTAGTGTCTCTCACACGAAAAAGGCTTCTTTAGAACATGAAGAAGATTTTGACAAGGTAAGGGAACAATCTATCCCCTCTGCTGTTATAAACAATTATATGTCTGAAATTTTGTCCAGCAGATTAAATGGCATTGTAAGCATTGCTTATAATAATCCAGGAAAAGTAGTAGACTGGGAGCATCCCTACCTTATACGGCTTGCTAATGATATAAAGAAGTATAAATATCAGCTAAATCTCCAACATTGGCTTTTGACGCATACTCATACAAAGTTTTTGCTAAAGATTTTTGCCTTCTTAATGATGCTAAAGAACTTTCTTCGTTATCGTCTCGGTCTTAATAATTAATGCGGCTCTTTTGATTGCATTTTTTGTAGAATATATTAATGCTGAGTAATATGTAACTATTCAGCGATAAAGTGTATAAACTATTATTGATTATCAACAAAGTTATATAAATTGGTATAGACAAATTCTAATAAAGAATGTCATTTCGAGTTTTTTGCCATAATGTTACGTTTATAAGTTTTTGATATTCAAAGTTTATTATCGCTGAATAGTTACAGTAATATTCAATCTAGTTAATCTTTATAATAAAAAAATGAGTTCTGATTTAATATGATAAAGCTGTCAATTTTGATACCTGCTTATAATGTGGAGCAATGGTTGCCTCGGTGTCTGAATTCTATTTTAGCACAAAATACTGAAGATGTAGAAATAATTATCGTTGATGATGGTTCTACTGATAGTACTCTTCAGTGTGCTAAAAAAATCTCAGTAAAAAGGAATAACATAAAAGTATTTTCTAAAAAAAATGAAGGAGTTGGTGCTGCGCGTAATTTCTTATTAGATAAAGCTCAAGGAGAATATATATGGTTTGTTGATTCGGACGATTATATAGTTGATGGGTGTCTTACTTCTATATTAGCAGAGCTTTCTGGTGAACTAGATTTACTTAGTGTGTCGTACAATGATGTTCAACTGAAATCATTTGAGGGAAGAGGAATTGACTATATTAAGGAGCATTTGATTAATGGGTATTTGTGGTCAAAAATTATTAAACGTAAAATTATAGAAAAAGCAAGTATACATTTTGAATCTAAGAGGTGTTCTCAGGAAGATTGGTTTTTCTTAATGCATGTATACCCCTTGTTGGATTATGTTAAACAAATCCCTTTGAAGGCTTATATTTATTGTGATGACAATAAGCAATCAGTTATGCGAGGGATAGGTATTGAACATAAAAAAAAGTTAGTTGCAGATTCTCTGGAAACGATTTGTAATTTCAAGTTGTTTATTAATGAAATACGAAACGAACCGTATGTTGAGGTATATGAGAAATGGTTGAATACCTCTGTAGCTGGTTTCTTATATAGTCTTTTCCCTATAGATTATTCTTTGCGTGAAATAAAGAGAGATATCGGAATATTTAGAGAAAAAGGTATTTATCCTGCAGGAAAAACAGGACAAAATAAGATAGATTTTTTTCTAAAAGTAGTTAATCATGAAGGTCTATATTTGTTTCTTGTAAAGCTATATCGTAGATTACGAATTAAAGAATCATAAAGACCAATTCTCTGTTACAAGAATATTTGAAATCAGTTTTTTGTTAACAGATACAATGTCTTAATATTAAGTTGGTTATATTATAATTATTTGTTAAAATAAATAGTATATGTATTTGTATTTTATTGTCTTTTTCCTTGTTGTATTTGCCGTTCATTTTGCAGATGCGTACCCGCATCGTTCTAAACAAATACTGTTTTTGTTATTCATGATGCTTGCTCTATTTGTAGGTATGTCCGACATGCTTGGTGGATATGATAGATATATATATGCAAGTTTATTTGATAACATTGCTGATATTACTAGAGCAGGAGGAAGTTATAAAGATGCTAGTATTTTTACATTATATTCATCTGAGATAGGTTATATTGGTTGCAATATTCTTATCTCATTTATTACAAGTAATAGATATGTCTTTATCCTATTATATACTCTTATTATATATTATCTATTTTACTTATCTATAAAGGATTATTGTATTAATTATACGTTTGGCATGATACTTTTTATGGGTTTAATGTTTTTCTTTACTTTTACTTATCTAAGGCAGATGGTAGGTGTCGGATTTGCTTGGTTTGCTATTAGATATGTTTATAAGAAAGAATTGTGCAAATTCATAATATGCATATTGGTTGCAGCCTCATTTCACAATTCTGCTATAATTTTATTCCCATTATATTTCTTACCAATCAAACGTTTTAGTCAACGAAGTATTATTATTATTATGAGTATATGTTTGGTTCTTGGTTTGTCTGGTGGTCCTTCTGCATTATTCAGATTATATGGTAATGTAACAGATATGCAATATCGAACAGATTCTTATGCGGAGCAAGAGACTGGCTTTAGATACGAATATATTATAGAGGCATTAGTCTTTTTATATTTCATATTAAAGAATTATTCTTTAATTCCAACTACGAAAAAAAATATTGTTCTACTCAATGTATCTTTAGGATTCTGTGCAATATTATTACTTTTTGTTCTTTCTCTTAATGGTGGGCGATTAGGATGGTATTATTTGATAGGAATAATAAGTACATTATCTTTAATTGCAAAGAATGTTAAGCGTGACAGTTCTACGAATAGAGTAATTTTTATTATTTGCTTCTTACTGTTTTTCCGTATTCTTTATTATTGGGGCTTTTTGCTGTCACCTTATAAGACCTTCTTCACAAATGGTGTACGTGATTATGATCCAGTTTATGATACATACGAATATGATGAAAATTATTCTAAAGATAAGTTTTATAGGTGATGATTACAGTTTTAACACCTACTTATAATAGGGCTTCTTTACTTATAAATTTATATCAAAGTCTTATAAAACAGGACTTTGGCGATTTTGAGTGGGTTATTGTTGATGATGGCTCAGTAGATGCTACTACTGATATTGTAAATCAGTTTATACAAGAAGGGCAAATAGTTATAACTTATATAAAACAGGCCAATGGAGGTAAGCATAGAGCTCTAAATAGAGGAGTAAAAGAAGCAAAAGGTGAACTTGTACTTATTGTAGATAGTGATGATAGTCTTCCTAATAAATCATTATCAATCATATATAGCCATTATTTAGATATTAAAGATAACTCTTCTATCGGTGGTGTATGCGGTTTAATGGCTCATCATGACGGAACAATTATAGGAGAAAGGAAGATTTGTTCTTCTATGAATCTTAGTTCAATAGAGATGCGCTATAAATATGGCTTTGTCGGGGATGTTTGTGAAGTTTTTAAAATAGAAATTTTACGGGAGTTTCCTTTTCCTGAGATTGAAAACGAGAAGTTTTGCCCGGAAGCTTTAGTATGGAATAGGATTGCTACAAAATATAAGCTTCACTATTTTAATGAAGTTATTTATTATAGAGATTATCTTGATGATGGATTGACATCTAAGATTGTACGAATTAGAATGAATAGCCCTATAGCCTCTATGATGTGTTATGCAGAATTAAATCAACTTGATATTCCGTTTAAGGATAAGATTAAAGCTGCTGTTAATTATTGGAGATTTCGTTTGTGTTATAGTGGAAGTAAAAGCTATCCGAGTTTACCTGGCCTATGGAATGCTGTAGCACCTTTAGGTTGGTTGATGCATTTGAATGATATACGTGTAAATAAAAGGTTCTTCCGTTAAATGCGTGGATGCTTTTCGTATAGCTTCAACGGAAAAACCGAGGTTATTCAATAAACAAAAATATAGTCAAGACTGTCAATTGTCTATTCTATTATTACCCTCCAACGCCGCAACTTTTTTCATTTTAATACTTCAAAAGTATAGATAAGGCTCTGAAAAATCATTACATAATTTCGAATTAAATACCTATAAATAAAGACAAAAACACGTGTAAAAAGCAAGTTCGCAACTAACAGAAAATCAGTTAGTTATAAAGTCGTGCAAGAAAAGATGCTTAATTGGACTTCAAAAGGGCGTTAGTAACACTCCAAAAGAGCATCTTTTGCAAGTCAATCAGGTGTCTTTTAGAAGCCAAAAGAGCATGTATTGGTTTTGAGTTACATGAAAATAGTTTACATATATCGATTAATAAGAGAAGAAGCTGTTTGTAGAAGACAGAAAGAAATGCTAATTGATAGACATCTTTTATTTGCCTTTTCTACATTCTATTTTATAGTTTATCACTTTTGTATATACCTAATGGGATATATCTATCCATTTAACGGAAGAACCAAATAAAAGATAGTTATGAGTATTCTATAATTCATAATTACCCTTAGATATAGCTAAAACTGGAAAAGCAGTCATAAATTTGGTTTCTAATAGACAGATACAATACAGGCAATAGATTTTAGTGTCTTCTATGAAATATATATCATTACTCTTGCGTAAGTTTTTTGATTTTGCTGTCACTCATGTCACTATGAAAAGTATCATAACCTATTGATTATATCTACTTTATGATGAAATGTTAAAAGTGATAGTAAATAGTTTTAAACTTTTTGTTGTGTTTTTATTTGGAATGCTATTAATAAAGATTTGTCATTATAGAATAAAAGAAATAGAATAATGAGAATATTACAAGTCATAACATCTTTGGATATGGGTGGGGCTGAAACGTTGGTGGTTAATTTGATACCAAGGTTACAGGCTTTAGGATATACAGTAGATCTATGTGTCTTTGATTGTACGGAAACACCACTGACCAAACGATTAAAATCTGAATGTCTACAGACGAAAATATACGCATTAGGGCATGGAGTCTATAATCCTCTCTATATACTTAAATTGGCAAAGATTATGAAAAACTATGATATTGTTCATACGCATAATTCTTCACCGCAGCTATTTGTAGCTATTGCCAGTTTGTTTAGCCGTACAAAAATTGTTTCTACAGAACATAACACATCAAATCGTAAACGGAACTGGAAGTGGTATCGTCCGATTGAAAGTTGGATGTATGGCAGGTATGATCATGTAATATGTATTAGTAAGATTGCAGAAGACAAACTAAGAGAATATATGGGAGGGGAGTGGCTTGTTGAATCATCAAATAGGTACAAGTCAATTACTACAATAAACAATGGGATAGATGTTGATGCTATTTCAGAAGCTGTGCCATGTAAGGAGCTATTAGGTCTTAAAGAAAACCGTAAGTCTATTTTGATGGTGGCTGGATTCCGTAAACAAAAGAATCAAGATACTATTATTAGGGCTTTAACTCTATTAGATCAAGAAAAATATGAGGTCTGGTTTGCTGGTATAGGTGAACGGATGGAGGAAGTAAAACAATTAGCTCTGTCTTTAGGTGTAAGTGAGCGAGTTAGATTCTTAGGTTTACGTACTGATATTCCAAATGTTCTGAGAGCTGCGGATGTTATCGTGATGTCTTCTCATTGGGAAGGGTTAAGCCTTAGTAATGTAGAGGGAATGAGTGCACATAAGCCTTTTATAGCCTCTGATGTTAATGGCTTGAAAGAGGTTACTAAGGGATATGGTATTCTTTTCCCACATGAGGATGCAAAGGCATTGGCAGAAGAAATTAACCGATTAGCAAGTGATGAAACTTATTATAACGAGATTGCAGAACGCTGTTATAATAGAGCCTTGGAGTTTGATATTTCAAAAACGGTTAATGGATATAATAATGTTTATAAAGGTGTAATTTCTAATGGGTAAAGATAGAATAGCATATTTAGATTTTGTAAAGTTCATAGCAATACTTCTTGTATGTATTGGTCATTGCTATGTAATGAGTCCAAACTTAGAAAGCAGTATTCGACCTATCATCTATTCTTTTCACATGCCGCTGTTTATGTTGGTGTGTGGTTATTTTTCCATTCGTAGCTTAGAAATACCTATTAAATCTCTTTTGGAAAAGAAGAGTAAACAACTGTTGATTCCTGTTATATCGTGTACCATTTTAATTATTTGTCTATTCGGGGGGGGGATTCGTCTAGAAATTATAGGTTGTGTTTGGTTTCTTAAGAATCTGTTTGTATGCTATCTTATAGCAAGATTTGTCAAATGCGTTAAAATACCAGTAGAGATAACGTTTCCGCTTTCATGGGTAATACTTTTAATTATTCCTTATAGTGGAACATTGATGATTAATTTTCTCTATTTCTATTTTTGTGTTGGCTATTTAATCCATAAATATCAAAATTATATTCAAAGTTATAGAGTCTCCCTATTTGTATTTTCTCTTGCCTTTTTTATAGCAGCAGTTTGTATGCATTGGACAAATCCTTCTGAAAAAGTTGATATAAATTTACTTATGTTTAGTCCTTTCAAGTTTGTTGTACAAGTTTTTGTCGGACTTTCTGGCTCTATAGTTGTAATAGGTATTTGTGAGCTTATATATAAGTTGTTTGGAAAGCGACAGAGGGCAGGGAAGGTTCTATCATATTTTAGTACTATTGGTAGATATACTTTGGGAATATATATTGTACAAACTTTTATAATAGAGCGGTTAATAACTGTATATATAAAATTAAATGAAGCAGTCATTTCACCAGCTTTTACAGATTTTATTTTTATCCCATTGATTGGTAGTGCCTTATGTTGTGTTTGCTATTATGTTGTTCGTTTAACACAACCAATTAAAATAATAAATATTCTTTTTTATGGGGGACAGAAATAGGAAGTATAATTTCTTATCTATTGAGGCTAAATCTTACAATAATGGATGAGAAAGTTATTGATTTACAGAGCAGTTGTTTGAATATCTTCTCGGTTTCCTGAATATACTATAGCTATTAGACGTATAATGTGAATATTAATTTATGATAGGAAGAAATAATTTAGTTAAACTTATAGATTGCTGTTATCGTGAACCTCTGATGAAGTTCAGGATTATGAAGGAGAAAGGGTTCTCTTTGTACACAATGGGTAATAGTTATCCATCTGTATTTATGGTTGATGGTAGAATTCCTCATGGTGGAATGTTTGACAGACTGAAAGGTCTGATTACTATTTATGCTATATCTAAACCTTTGGAAAAGCCATTTAAATTGAATTGGACTTATCCGTTTGTATTAAGTAAGTATCTTGAGCCAAATGAGTATGATTGGCTAATTGATGAGAGCCAAATGAATTTTGGTCTTCTTTCATATAATAATGTTATAGCCTACGGAGAGATAGTAGACCCTTCTCGTTTATATAAGAAACGTTCGTTAGAAACACATTTCTATTATGGCTATAACTCCTTAGATAAGGTGAATGCTTATTTTGGAACGAATTACCAGTGGGGCGAGTTGTATAGAGAATTATTCCGTCCAACAACTTATCTTCAACGCTATTTGGACCTGTATCAGTCAGAGATAGGAGCTAACTATATCGCAATTCATACACGTTTTATGAATCTTTTGGGTGACAAGACGGAAACGGCTATTAACCCGGAGTTAGGTTCTGATAATCAAAAGAGTGCATTGGTAGAGGCAGCTATCAATGCTGTAAAGAAGATATCTGAACAGCATCCTAACACAAGGATTCTTATCGCTTCGGACTCTATGGTCTTTATTGAAGAGATAAAAAAAGCAAAGCTTGATGTGTATATCGTGCCTGGAACAGTAAAGCATATAGATACTGCTGGAGAAACAGATGATTCTGAGAATATCAAAATGTTCACTGATTATTATTTAATCAGCGGTGCGCAAAAGGTATATAGCTTATGGCATGAAGGAATGTGGAAGAGTGCATTCCCTGAGTATGCTGCAAGAATTGGAAATGTGAATTTTGAACGTGTCGAGTTCTAAATCATGAAGAAGAAATTAATTCGCGTTACAACTGCGGATATATCCTTAAATAGTTTACTAAAAGGACAGCTGAAGTTTTTGAACCAATACTTCGAAGTTGTTGGTGTTGCAAAAGATACAGGTGTTCTGAAGGAGGTCAGTGAGCGAGAGGGAATCCGTGTGGTAGATGCTCCGTTAGAACGTCCTATTAGTTTAGTAAGAGATATCAAGGGTTTATGGTTCTTGTATCGTCTGTTTCGTAAGGAGAAGCCGTGGTGTGTACATGCTAATACTCCAAAGGGAAGTCTTTTGGCAATGATAGCTGCATGGTTTGCATGCGTCCCGCATAGAGTTTATACCGTCACTGGCTTACGATATCAGGGTGCTCATGGCATGTTGAGGACGATTCTTAAGACAATGGAACGATTGTCATGTCTTTTTGCTACAAATGTAATTCCAGAGGGACAAGGAGTATTACATGCCTTGCAAGAGGATTGTATCACAAAGAAGCCGTTGCGGGTGATTTGGAATGGAAATATTAATGGTATTGATACAGAGTTCTTTTTGCCTGTAGAGAATACTAATGATAAGCAAGATACTTTTACCTTCGTCTTTATTGGAAGAATGGTTAAAGATAAAGGTATACATGAGCTTACGGAGTGTATGCGACAACTGAATTGTCGGTTAATATTGGTTGGTACTTTTGAGGATGAGGACGCCGTTTCTGAATCAGATAAGGAGTTTTTGACTACTTCTGACAAGGTGAAGTTTGTCGGCTGGCAAAGTGATGTTCGTCCTTTCTTGGCTCAAGCTGATGCACTTGTCTTCCCAAGTTATCGTGAAGGATTTCCTAATGTGCCAATGCAAGCTGGTGCTATGGGATTGCCTTCTATTGTTACGAATATCAATGGCTGTAATGAAATTATTAAAGATGGTCTGAATGGTAAAATTATAGCTGCCCCTCTTAAAGAAGGTGCTGAAGTTATGCAACAGGCTTTGCTTAATACTATGAAATGGTTTATTGAGCATCCTGAAGAGGCTAAGCGTATGGGACGCAATGCACGTCCAATGATACGTAAAAGGTATGAGCAGAAGGATATTTGGAAGGCTTTAAAAGAGTTTTACGATGCTTTATAAAATAGCACATATCCTACGTGACAAGTTTCCTTGGATTTGGGATATTATAGGGATTATCAATTCCTTTCTTTTTGGATTAAGGTATGGAAGTAAAATGAAGAATGTTCAGAATATTCTTTCTCATTTTACTAAAACTACAGATGAGGCTGGTAATGCACTTTTCTATAGGATAGAGAGCCTTGGTAAGGATAATCTTCCTATGTTGGCAAAGATGTTTGCAGAACAGCCTGCGTCAGCCTTTGATTTCTTTAAACCTCATGGTTTCGATGAACTATCATTGAACAAGTTAGCAAAAGATAAAAGTTTTCTTGCTTATATCGTTGTTGCAGAAGGAACTGTTCAACAAAAAGTATGTGTTGGATATTTCTTCCAGCGGAGTTTCTTTTGGGGGAAATCCTTTCGTGGGTATATGACGGATTATCGTTGGCAACGTCGTGGAATCAATAAGATGATGAATCTATGTGCAACCGAGATTTCTTCTCTGCTTGGTCTCCGGGTGTTTGGGACGATAGCACCCGGTAATATTGCGTCAATGAAGTCTGCACAGGCTGCTAACACCATACAGATTGTAAAGACTTTGCCCAGTGGGGATTTCTATGTGGAATATTTACCTAAGGGAACTGATGTCCCGAATGGTTTGGATCTCAGATTGTCCTAATCCCAGGCTTTTTTGTGCAATTTGTAGCCATTTAAAAGTGATGTGGATATATTCGTTTTTAAGAAACTATGTTTTTAAAGTGGTTGTTTGATAAGCTTGTTTCCGTAATTGGATTAGTAGTACTCAGTCCTGTGCTGTTGGTTGTTGCAATTCTTATCAAGAAGGAAATGCCCGGGCCGGTCCTGTTTCGTCAGAAACGGGTAGGACAACATGGAAGGTTGTTTACCGTTTATAAATTCAGATCCATGACCGTGAAGGCTGAAGCTTCTGTTGCAAGCAAGGATTCTGAAGTCACATCGATCGCTTCAATGGAACAAAGCCGCATCACACCGCTTGGTGAGATGCTTAGACGTTATAAGCTGGATGAGCTGCCAGAACTCTGGAATGTCCTCAAGGGAGATATGAGTTTTGTCGGTCCGCGTCCGGATGTTCCCGGGTATGCCGATCAGCTGCAAGGTGAAGAAAGGGATATTCTGAAGTTGAAGCCGGGGATTACGGGGCCAGCCAGTCTGAAATACAGAAATGAGGAGGAACTGTTATCGTCAATTGATAACCCCACACAGTATAATGATGAGGTTATCTTTCCCGATAAAGTAAGACTGAACCTCTATTACTTGAAGCATTATTCTTTTATAAAAGACATTCAAATGATTGTCTGTACTGTTGTCGGTGGAAAGATGAACTATGCAGATGAGATAATATAATAGGTAGAGATGGAACGAAAACGTATTTTACTTTGTCTCGCTCACATGAGCGGTAATGAAATGAAATACATCCAAGAGGC
>ERZ772945.1147-NODE-1147-length-19387-cov-3.893958_pt1 | contig 19387 bp, 15 predicted proteins | sample MGYA00511681_ERZ772945 | MGnify/ENA primary metagenome ERZ772945 (study PRJEB29015, sample SAMEA2737943) | human oral metagenome | biome: human oral; feature: human-associated habitat; material: dental | place: China | collected 2143 ...
TTTGGAACGCCAAAACTTCCGACCTCTCATGCCACCGTACGTACCGTTCGCTATTCAGCTTTCCATTGAGATAGATTTGCTACGTATCGTCAACTCGTGCAGTTTTGTTTTCAACTTCTCCACCGACTTAATGTGTAAATTTTTCTACAAACTCCAAGAAAGTTATTTTACATTACCTCTACAAATAATTGCTACTCTCCAGAAAATGATTATTCAGTAGATTTAGAATCATAATCGCAACTTATTATTTTTGAGATTTTTGTTTCTCTTTTGTTCTGTCTCTTTATTATAGTTTTCAATTATAGACTCATTCACTCCCTGTTGAGAATTATCTTCGAAAACATCGGGGTTGATTCTATTCATAGATATCACATCACGTGCTGGTTTCACAATTAATCTATTCTTTCCAAACACAGCTCCAATTAGCATGCAAATCATTGAAATTATCATAGAAATCATCAGCATACCAAGATATTTCTTCACATGAAGCGAGTCGCTTGTCTTCGGCGTACTATTCTGGATAAACTTTCCTTTGATAACAACGTCGTGATCTGGCATCGAGAACGTTTGACCGGCTTGCACATAAGCATCTTCAGATGCCCATCCGCTGAAACTATATCCTTCTAACTTCGGATTCTCAGCAACTGTCACAACATCTTCATAAATATGTGTTTCCGATGCCGGAACAAGTGTCTGGCTTCCATCAGGACCTTCAATGACATAGGTCACTTTATATTGAATAGGTTCCCAGACTGCTGTTAATGTAATATCCTTTTTCACAATTCCTGTTTTGAAAGTATCGTTTTCTTTATATACGTTACCATCTTCATCTTTCCAGCCCGCCAATCGATAACCCGTCTTCTTCATTGTACCCGCACCTAGCACGGTTACTCGATCCATATTGGAATCATCAATACTTGGATAGTATGGTGTTGTATCCACCGGTGCATCGCCAGTAACACCCGCCGTATCATTCTTATACAATACGTTTGCATAAACAGCTGCGTTAAATTTACCCTCAACGACATCACCAAGTGTATTCGCCGTTGAAACCTGAATATCCTTCACCAAACCTGTTTGCTTTGGTGTTACCTTACCGCTTGCATCCGAATCAAGAATATCTTCCGAAACCGGAACATACGTTAATGCCGGTTTCAAATTATTCGGATTTTCGCTGCTTGCATTTTGGTTAAATACGGATGGTGATTCCGTTACATGGATCATTTGCATCGTCAAATTCAGCTCAGGAAGCTTAATAAGTCCTGCCGCAACATTTTGTGCATTTCCTGCTGCATCAAATCCATTGAAGGCTGCCGTCTTAATTGTTGTTCTATCAAAATCAGAATCTGCATCACTCACTGTCGGATCGCCTGTTCCAGTTTGTTTTGTAGCTTTGACACCAGCCGGTAATGTTCCTTGTACAGAATAACTTGTTGACTGTGTATTCGTACGTATTGAGAAATTTCCGTGTCCATCAATAATTCCTTCTTCTCCCGATGTTGATCCAACAACATTTCCATTGGCATCTTCCAGATTCATCACAATATCGGTATTCTCTACTGCCGGCTCGTCCGCATCAACGACTCCATCTTCGTTCTTGTCCCACCACAATTTACCTTTCAATGTATATGGCTTCCAAATATATTGGGCTGAAGATGTATTTGCTGAGAGCACTTCACTACCTGTCGTAAAGGTATATGTACCTGTGATATAACTGCTTAAGTCATCCGCTTTAGCCGGTGTATCTTCCGCATTAACAGGAATATTCACATCAATATTTGCATCACCTCCCGGATTCGGTTGATGTACAATTTTAGCCTTAATATAGCGGTAATCCTTCCAATCCGCAGATGAAATTGCACTTTCATCTACATAGTTTTGTCCATCTTTACTATACGTGTATGTAACCGTATCCGTACTTCCTAATCCCGAGATGTGATTGCTCTTTGCCGGACCGGTTAAACGCATGGTAAAGTCACATGTCTTTGAAGTCTTTATTTCGTTACCTTCGCTATCAAAGGATGTCACATCAATTTGATTTCCCTTTTCAGGAAGTTTTACAACAACTTCACCTTCATTGAGAGACCCTGGAATATGCACTTGCTCACTTACCATTAAATTCTCTTTTTCGCGTGCCAAGAATGTTACTGGCCCATTTCTATCAACAATATTATTCTTTCCTGGGTATAACTGCACACCGTTAAGAACATGCTGTAAAACTCTAACTGTGAATTTACTCATGTCACCGACTTCAAATAAAGTTGGTGTCGTCGTATCACCTGTCTTGCGAATATCATCTACATCCGGAACAGCACCTTCAAACTCATATTTCTTATAAGCCGCTGCTTCTGATCCATCATACTTTGTTAGTAAACCGGAAACATCATAATATACCTTTCCGAACGGATGATGGTCTCCCAAAGTAGCACCATTCCAAACTTGTAAGTTGATCTTGCCTAACTCATATTCCAAACTTCCTTGGAGTTTATCAAAATGGCTCAAAGAACCTCCACTAGAAATCTTAAGATATCGTTTCCCATTTGCATGAACGACGGATATATCTTCAGCACTCAGATTATATCCATTTGAATAACCATATTTTCTCGTCACTTCCGAAACAACGGAAGCAACATCAAACTCATCATCCTTCAATTCAACATACACTGCTTCCGGCACATCCATTGGAGCATTGCCTGTAGACGATCTCTCATCATTCAACAGATCTTTGCGTTCTGTTCGGAAACCTCCGTTAAATACTCCAGATTTTTCCATGAACATATACGTTGTATCTTCGCTTTCTTCTGCCGTTGCAATACCACCCTGATAAGCAACAACAGTGCGATCATCGCTCTTAAAATCTGTGCTCTTTAACGTCCAACGTTCTCCTTGTGGCTTATATCTCAAAGCCATTCCGTCTCCAGATCTGACTTTACTTTCAATTCCGTTCGGATCCGTATAGACTGTTCCGGAGCAAGGATCGTCACATTTAAAATATCCGTCAAAATAGATCTGCCCACGATTTGTTTCCGGACCATTCACCTTTACATCCTGATTGTGATATAAAGATTTATTTCTTGATGCATCACCCAATATACGAACCATTCTAAACTCGATTTGATGATTGTACAAGAAATCGATATCACTATCGTATTCCAAATGGAAAACTCCATCATACTTCAGCTGTAGAGATGTAAAATACTCGTTTTCATCTAATCCTAAAGCCTCTTTACTGATAATAGTATCGCTACCGCTTGGATCCATATTCGTAACTGTATACTCTTGATCATTCTTTGTTACACCGGTAGATTTGTTGTATGTTGAGTAAACAACTTTCCAACCTTTCATGCGCTTGCTTAAAGTAATCGCCTTAATATAACTGATTGGCTCTTCAATGCCTACAATATTATTTGCACGTGCCTTTATTGTAATAACAGGGTTCGTATATGTACTTCTGTAATTTGTCTCATCACCTTTAAAATAGATTGCACCCGCATTTGGCTCATTATACCAAAATTTTGCCTCGTTCTTCTGTCCAAAGAAATATACATCTTTGGTTCCAGTATAGTCCTGTTCCATAAATTCGTTACATTTTTCTTCACCGACCTTCACATATAAATAATCGGTATCCGTATCTGTATCGTATGTATATGGTGCACTATCTTTTTTCGGATGTTCTGCATGATATCCGATTTGGATTAACTCATCCTTAACAAGTGGTGTTCCATCGGCATGCGTTCTCGCTACCGCATAATTAAATGTTCCTGGAGTTTTTCCACCACCCGAAGAATTTGTAAGAGCACTCCATTCTATCTTTACTTCACTTACTCTGTCTCCGTCTTCCAAATATTTTGCAAATGAGAAATTCGTACCATCAGAACTATATCGTATGTCATTTTCATCAACCGCTTTTGTTACAGTTGTTCCGTCTGCTTTTACAACCGTTAAAATAATATTTTTCAATTTTGACCCTGATCCATATGAATCACTTCGTTTAAATGACGTAGGTCTTATTTCATAAGGGAAACGATATGTTTCCGTATATTCACCTTCAGACATAACCAAATCACCATTTGCATCATAATTTGATAAGTATCGATAATTATATACCTCTACAAATTTTTGCTCGGATTTGGAGTGACCAGGAATGACTTCCTCAATATTTGCGGAATCCTTTTTAAAATTCGGACGTGGTGTTACCTTAAATCGATCATCATAAACACCCTTTGAAACCTTCATCTTTGTACCAGTTACACTCTTAACAATTTCTTTTCCACCTTCGCTTTCAAAGGTAATTTCCGTATCTGCAGCCTCACACAAAGTTCCGCTTGGGAGGAATACTCCCTCTTTGAATTTCCAAATGGCCCTAATCTTTTTCAACTGATCTCTATTATATGTCAGCCCTTGAAATCTTGAATCATTTACCTTTGAATCCGCTTCTAAATCGTACTCGAATACATCATAGGTCCCATTGGCATCTACCTGTGGAGTTGTATTCACCTTTTTGAATGACCCACCACCGACTACATTTCCGTTTTCAACATCAAGCGAGTCTGGCCAGCATAAATCTTCCAATCCCTTTGGACGATAGACCTTGACTTGTTTGATTCGTATTAGCTTATTATCGTCTGTTCCCGCAGAAGGAATATCTAATTTTGCAAGAGGATATAAATGATCTCGGAAATACCAACCTTTTTCCACAGAATTATTTATATCGTTACTTATGGTAACATTTGCCGTATCCGTATCAAAAATGGAAGTTGCATTAATTTTCTCAGAGTTTCCCGTCTTTGGGCTGACAACATAGTTCTTGTTTTCGCCCATTAAATTTCCGTTACTGTCAAGTAAGCGGAAATAAATCGTTTCCTTAGGAATACCATTTTTTATGATATTATTCAAATCATCGGCTGACATGTAATTTATATCCGTATTCACCGCCAATGCAGTAGCAAGATTATCCAATGCACCTGCATCTCCCTTAAAGGTGACTGTAACAGAAGTTAAATCATTCGGATCATATTCCACACTTTTCACTTCCGTCTTATCCTTTAAATGGTCCAATCCTGCTTGATCAAACTTCATTCCTTTTGGAAGTGTTGCTGTCAACCTGAAATCGCCGCCATGAAATGCCTCTTTTGGAACGGTAATGTTAAATACACCATTTGTCCCAGGATTAACTTGATAATGATATACACCCTCACTATCTTTTCCAACATCATTTAACATCTTACAATCAACCGTCAAAGGTACATTTGTGATGCTTGGCGGTATCGGAGCGCCCAGCACACCTAAATAGAATGGGCTAAACGAAGAAGCAGTAAATGTAATTTGTCCCTCTTCATTCACTTTTAAATCAACCTTTTCCATCTTACCGTCAGTATAATGAACCAACTGGTATTGTTCTCCTTCAGGTAGCTTTTCTCCATCTTTTCTCGTTAATGTTATCTTTACCTGCTTATCTTTAACCGGTTCAACTTCATTATTATCCCATTGATTTCGAAAAGATATATTCATTCCATAAATATTTTTAATTGAAATCTCTTCCTCTGTTTTTCCAGATTGTTTAATAAAGGCTTCCTTTGCCAATTCCATTCTATCGGTAGATAAGTCCGAACTTACCTGTAACGTCGTGGACAAAGGAAATGTATTTTCACTATATTCTGCTTTAATCGTGAATATGCCACTAATATCGCCTTCAAAGCTTCCAGCCTCCATATATTGAGGAGTATTCTGTACAGCCTGAATATCATCATTTCCAGATTCTTCTACCTTATCTGTATTTTCTTCCTTAGTAGAAGGTTGGTTATCAGGAGCGCTTGTTTTTTCCGAAGCTTCATTCACTTCATCCGAAGAACTTTTCGCGTCTAGAGAATCCCCTATTGCCGTTTCATTTTTTTCTATAATATTCGTTGTCTCACTTTGATCGGCAGATGCTTCATCTGTTTCAGCATCAATTGGTTTAGATATTGTGCTTACATCAGTATCATTTGCCGTCTCTGCATAAGTTGCCAAAGTATATTGACTTACCATACTGAATATAACAAGTAAACTAGTTATAAATGTTTTGAAATTCCTTGTTGCTCGTTTTAGTGTTTTTTTCTTCATACTTTCTTTCCATCCTTCTTTTCTTTAAATACCCTTAAATAATTGCTTCCGTATTTCATTTTTTTGACCATGATTTATTCCACAAAATCCTTCATAACAGTCTAATTTTTTCTTTAATATGTATTGTGCAAATTTTAATACCATTGCCAAACCAACCCAAATTAATATTCCCAAAATTGTCAATTTATTCATAATTTTTATAGTTTCCCATTTTACTTAACAGCATCGTTTGCTTTCTATTAATCCAAATTAATGTTTGAACCATCGGTAATATGATGGATATGCCATATATTCCTGTCAAAATTATAGATGCTAAAATAACAGTATTTAGTGCAGAGAGTTGCCAATCATAGTTAATATTCTTTGTAGGAATCACCTTTAGAACATCGTATCTTTTTTGTTTGGAAGATTTATTCTCTGCAGCCGAAGAAATAAGGTTAAACCCATTTTCGTCAGAAACCTCGTTATTTTCCTCAACATTCTTATTGTTGTCAGATTCCACAAACTGATTCGTATCAATTGACTGGATTATATTTTCTTCCATATTATCTGATGGCATTTCTGTCACTTCATTTGATACATTCAAATTGTCATTTTTCTTATCAAAATCAATCGACTGATTTGTATTTGAACTAGATTCTGTCGGCTGATTTATATTCGGTTCAGATGCTGATGATTGATTTGCATTTGTCTCAGATTCTGGTGACTTTGTTTTTTCAGATTCCGAGGACTGATTTACACTCTCTCCAGATTCTGGTGGTTTTGATTTTTCAGATTCTAGTGGCTCATTTGAATTCGGCGCCGTCATTATATTTTTGGTATATATATTTGGGGAACCATCAACCATTAAAAAATCTGATTTTCCCTGATTATCCATATCCACGATAGTATTAGAATTGATTTCTTCTGCCTTTACTACGAATCGAGGTGATAATATCAACAACAGTATAGTTGAACCCATTAATACCCTTTTATATTTACTCATAGATTTCCCTTTCTAACATTAATAGTACAAGTAGTATATTCTATTTCTTGTTATAATACCAATTTTTATATAAACGACATCTATTGTGAGTAGACAGCGGTCTAAGTATATAACTTGAAATCTCTATCTATAAAAAACTCCTATGCTAAAATTCAGTCTTGCAAGTGATTGAAATGAAACATAGTAGACGCCAAATGGCTATAAATGATATTATCATATCATGCTCAATGCTAGTGACGATATGATTTTTTCGATTGATACATATAATACAAATGATACTCATTCTACCTGTTCCTGTTAGAGACTTATACAACATATTGTTGAAGATAAGTTCTAATTTGAAACTTGTGTATGAATGAAAGGAACTATTACAGGTACTTTAATAAACGCTGTTCTTTTGAAGAAGCTGCTATACAATATAAAAACAGTAATAGAAGCACTTGAAACCCGAAATCATCAATAGTTCCAGAAGATCTTATGATAATAGACGACAATCTATCACATTAACTAACGAACAGCTAATCAATGTAATACCATCAATCACTTGTATACAAAAGGATGACTACATCAGAATGCCAATACTAGCACTCTATAGTCATCCTATTTCACTATTCAAAACTCATTACTTATTTTACTTGAACAAAGTTATGCACATAATGCCACATCTCTTTCGTCTACTATTTTCACAACCTCTATACTATGTAATTTTTCTATAACTATAAGCTATTTCACATTATCTTTATAAATGTAATAAAGTCTTTACATTACTACGATATTTTCTGCCTACTGGAATTTGCATATTGTTTGCTAAGCATAAACCTTCTTGATAGGAATATCTTACGATTTTATCAGCTGAGACCAAAAATGATCTATGTACACGAATAATACGATAAATCAATAATGTATTCTGCATTTTATCTAAAGAAGAGTAAAATTCAAATTTTTGCTTATCTCCATAGTACACAATTATTCGATTATTTTTTGCTTCAAATGCAAATATATCCGAAAGTGCAATATTTCTATATTCACCAATACCTTTTAATAAAAGATACTCCTTCTTCTTTTCTTGTGCATTGCATATTGCCATTCCAATAACTTCTTTTATTCTAATATCTGATGTTTTGTCTTTTACAATATATCCGCTAGCATTCACATCAAATGCATCAAAAACATATTTTTCAGATTTTGTAATAAAAACAATCTCTCCTGCAAAATGATATTGTTTACGTAACTCTTTAGATACCTCCATACCGTTCTTTCCTGATACCATGCCAATATCCAAAAATAGAACATCAACAAATGCTCCATAATCTTCAATGTTTAATAAAACTTCTGCTGCTGAAGTACAAGTATGTATCTCTAATGGAATGTTTATATTTTTTGCAATTTCTACCGCAATAATCTTGTATTTTTCAATATCTTCTTTTTCGTCATCGCAAAATAAAATATGCATATATAGCCTCCAAATACATTTTAAATTTCCCGGATTTCAAATGTTTCTATTAAATAAACACCGTATAATTAGGTATATTGTACAAGCACATTACATCATTTTGCAAGTTTACCATGTAAATTCATTTCGCACTTCGTGTTCAACACGACCATTCGTTCATAAATAAAAGTTAACCTTCTAAGTTGCTATCCAACTTTTAGGGTTAACTTCAGCTATTTTAGATTATTCTCTCATTGTTTCTTCTGTAGCAAGCTCTGATGCGTCTTTTTCTTCATACTTAAAGTCTGCAGAAATATCTTCACCCTTTACAACTCTTTGAATCTGCTCAGCTGTTAATGTTTCATATTCCATTAATGCATGCGCGATTGTTTCAAGTTCTGTCTTATGTGCTTCGATGATCTGTCTTGCCTTTGTATGGCATGTATTAATAATCTTACGTACTTCCTGATCGATTTCATACGCAACTTCACCAGAAACGTTATTTGGTTGGTTATAATCTCTACCCAAGAACACATTCTCATTACCTGCGTTGTATTTGATTGGTCCAAGATCACTCATACCATAGAGTGTAACCATATCCTTTGCGATATTTGTTGCATTTTGAATATCGTTACTTGCTCCAGTTGTAATGTCATCAAAGAATAATTCTTCTGCAGTACGGCCACCCATATAGGAAGTGATTGTATCGAGTAAATCGTTCTTTGTATGCATCATCTTTTCTTCCTTCGGTGTCATGAGGTTATATCCACCTGCTTGACCGCGAGGAATGATTGTGACTTTCTGTACTATCTGTGCATTCTCCAAGAACAAGCCGATAATTGCGTGTCCACTTTCATGGTAAGCAACTAACTTCTTTGTCTTATCATCATATGTACGGCTCACCTTTGCAGGTCCCATCATAACACGATCGATTGCTTCATCAATCTGTTTCATGCCAATTTCATCTTTGTTTTCACGTACCGCAAGAATCGCAGATTCATTCAATACGTTTTCTAAATCAGCTCCAGAGAAACCTGGAGTACGCTTTGCTAAAGCACCTAAATCTAAGTCCTTTACAAACTTCTTATTACGAGCATGTACATGTAGAATTGCTTCTCTACCCTTACGGTCTGGAAGTGCTACTGTAATCTGACGGTCGAAACGTCCTGCACGTAATAATGCTGGGTCTAGTACATCAGGTCTATTTGTTGCCGCAATGACAACAACACCTGTATTTTCTTCCATACCATCCATTTCAACGAGCAATTGGTTCAATGTCTGTTCACGTTCATCGTGTCCACCACCAAAGCCAGCACCACGTTGACGACCTACCGCATCAATTTCATCGATGAAGATAATGCATGGCGCAGTCTGTTGTGCCTTCTTGAACATGTCACGAACACGGCTTGCACCTACACCGACAAACATCTCAACGAAGTCTGAACCGGAAATACTATAGAATGGTACATTTGCTTCACCAGCAACTGCCTTGGCAAGCAATGTCTTACCTGTACCTGGATGACCACTTAACAAGATACCCTTCGGAATACGAGCACCCATCTTCTCAAACTTCTTAGGATATTTGAGGTAGTCGATGATTTCTGCCATTTCTTGCTTTTCTTCATCGCATCCTGCCACATCACTAAAGCGTACACGAATCTTACCTTCTAATTTCGCTCTAGATTTTGAGAATTCAAATGCCTTCGCATTGGCACCGTTTGCGCCATTCATACGGTTTAACATCCAAACTGCAAATACCGCAAATAAGATAAATGGAATAATGGATACCACTGTTTCCAAGAAGATATTGGATGCATCCGCATCAACAATTGTCAACTTAGTAGATTCATTTCCAAGGCTTTTAATCACCTTTCCGATTTGATCGGAAGTAGATGGAATGGTCGCAGTGAATGTTACTTTTTGTTTATCCTTTTCGTAAACACCCTTTACGACTGTCACATTTGTTCCGATTGAGACAGATACTTCATCTACCTTTTCTTTTTCAATAACATTCTGCAACTCATAGTAACTGATGCGCTCTGATGAAGCACCCATGTTTAATCCTAATAAGCTGATAATCGCAAGAATGACCACAAGATAAGGGAGAAGGTTTGCTAATTTATTTCTCTGCATTTATTTACTCCTCATTGCATTTATAACATTCGTCCTTCAATACACCAATGTATGGAAGGCAACGATATCTCTGGTTGAAATCCATACCAAATCCAATAACGAATTCATTTTCGATTTCAAAACCAACATAGTCTGCTTTAATATCCACAACACGACGACTAGGCTTATCTAATAGTGTAATGATTCTAACGCTATTAGCACCCTTATGTAATAGTGTTTCACGTACAGTCTGAATGGTTCTTCCTGTATCAACGATATCCTCTACAAGTAAGATATCCAATCCTTTAACAGATGTATCTAGATCCTTTAAGATTCTAATATCACCAATTGATTCTGTACCTTCATAGCTACTAACATCCATAAAGTCATACTGAATGTCTAAATCAATATGTTTAATTAGCTCAGCTAAGAAAGGAACTGATCCACGTAACAACGCAACTAATAACGGTTGTTTTCCAGTATAGTCTTCTGTAATCTTAGCGCCTAATTCCTTAGAACGTTCACTAATCTGTTGTTCGCTAACTAACACTTTCTTTATATCTTTTTCTACCCACATGAGAAATAACTCCTTTTATAACATTAGTATTGTATCACATTCAAATTAGGCATTGTAGAGTAATGCTGCACATTACAACCAAGTCCAGGCACGAGAATAATCTCTCCAGCAGCGTTCTCTACAACTGGCCAAGTTTGTCGTTGATATTGTGGAATATGACGGTCAATAAAGAAACGATGAACTTCCTTTCGACCAAAACGCATTTGAATCTTATCTCCTGCTTGAAATGAACGAATCCGAATTGGAAAGTCTGCCTCTTCTAGCGTTAGCGCAAAGACACCAGGACTTCCCTTTTCTGTATAGAAATGTTCTTTACGAACATCTTGTAATTCCTCCATTGATTCAAACACATAACAGTACGGCTCTTCTGAAACATACTTCAAAAGATATGTTCCATCACTCACTAATGAAAACTCATCTAACGGAATCACGAAATCACCTGCATGCATGATAATATCATCAACCCCTTGTAGATGCTTTAAAGAATAGTGTGGTGTCTCTTCCACAAACATTCTCAACATCGTCACTCTATCAGCTTGCGGTAATGTACGATATGTCTCTAGTCGAATCTTGTCTTGTCGAATATAGGTTTTAACACGACATCTTCTTTCTTGCAAGACAGCGTTTCTCTGTTTGATTTCACGTAGATATGCGTTTCTTTCAAAGGGAGTCATCGGTTCTACAATTTGATGGCGAATCTGATTCCGCGTATACTCATCACTTAGATTTGTCGCATCGATATAATAGTGTAATTGATGTTCCTTGCAGTATCTAACTAGTTCTTCCTTCGCCACATGCAGTAAAGGTCGTTTAAATAATACACCATGCATTAACATCTCTTCACGCAGGCCATAATACTCTGGCACAATGTTCTTACTTTCCTGCATGATATATGTCTCTAATAAATCATCTTGATGATGACCAATCAATACACCTTGAAAGCCTTCATGTCTTACAATCTCCACAAAAAAACGATAGCGTAAATCACGTGCCGCAGCCTCAAAGTTACCCGTATAGGTAAATGGCTCATTATGCACAAAGATTGGAATTCCTTTTTTCACACAAAAACTGCGGATATAGTTTTCTTCTTCATCCGCCTCTGGACGATGATGATAGTTTACATGTGCTACCGCACAATCAATACCCGCATCAATACACATTTGTAAAAGTGCCATGGAATCTGGTCCAGATGACACCGCAACTAACCACTTACCTTGCAGTTTTTCCATGCCAGTATAATAACATATCCTATCACTCTGTGCTGAACATCACTCTTAACATTCTTTTCTGTACCTCTTTAAACATAGGTGCCGTAACAGGAATATGTGCTTTAATATCAATCACTCTAGCTGTATTGATAAAACGAATATCGTTCAAAAACAATACGGATGGTTTATTCAAACCACTCACCAAGCCAATCTTCATGAGATGATATTTCCCCTGTGGATGATAGATTGAGTCATATGCCTTTTGGTATGTTGCTTCATTTGAAGTCATTGGAACTACCAAAGCCTTCTTTGCACATACAGATACTACCAATCCAAAATGTTGATAACCCATTTCATTTAAGTATGATTGGCCAAATTCAATATAACAGATATCCCCAGGTTTCACACTGATACCAATATCCTTCCCTGATTGATAACGGGAACGTATCACCCAGTTTGCTTCAGATATCATACCCGCTTCAATATTATGCGGTTGTATAATACGGTAGAGATCCTTGCGGTAGGACATGTAATGATGCCACAAATCATATTTCTGTGCCTTATCTTTCATATAATTGTTTCCCCTTTACTTCTATATTCAAAAATAAAAAGAAAACTCCCCACATTTTAGCTTCATTTATAAAATCTATACATATTATTAAAACAGGCAACCACAAACCATTGTGATTGCCTGTTTACTCTATCCAAAATGGAAAAAACTTAATATAAATGAACCTGCTAGGTATGCGATTGCCATCACTAGGATGAAGTATAGCACCTGTGCTTGATTCACCTTATTTTTGCGCAATAGCTTCTCGTAATTGATTGCGTCCATCGCAAACCACGTCACAATGAACATCAATAGATACACAATAGAGCGCAAGATAAAATGCAGATTGGACATGACTTACTTTGTACCGAAGATACGGTCGCCAGCATCTCCTAATCCAGGTACGATATAGCCCTGTTCATTGAGGTGATCATCTAGTGCAGCGATATATACGTCTACATCTGGATGAGTCTTTTGAATTACCTTAACACCTTCTGGTGCAGCTACTAAGCACACAAGCTTAATATTCTTTGCGCCACGCTTCTTGATTTGCGCAATCGCATCCTTTGCACTACCACCAGTCGCCAACATTGGGTCAACAACCATGACGATAGCGTCTTCCAAATGGCTTGGGAACTTCGCAAAATATTCTACAGGTTCTAAAGTTGTCTCATCACGGTACATGCCGATGAAACCTACCTTCGCTGTAGGAACTAAGCGTCTAATACCATCTAATAAACCAATACCTGCACGCAAGATTGGAACGATAACAACTTCCTTACTTAATTCATAACCAGTACACTTGGCAACTGGTGTTTCAATTTCAATTGGATTTGTTGGTAAATCACGGCATACTTCATACGCCATCAACTCAGCAATCTCATCAAGATTCTCACGGAAATCCTTTGTTCCGCACTCTTTACGACGCATTTGTGTCAACTTATGTGTAATTAGGGGATGATTCAATACTTCTAACATTATCTTCTTTCCTCCGTATTTCCTGTTCTAAATGATATAAGAAGATACCCATACATGCAAGGATATCACGCTGTTATTTCATCAATTTTTCTGTAATATCCTGCATGGTGATTGGACCTGGTCGTAAAATAACCAACTCTTCTTTTGTACAATCCACGATAGTACTCGCTTCCCCAAAGGAGATATCCCCTTCTAACATTCCATCCAAATCTGGACAACTCTTTTCAATCTCATCTAATGATGTACAAGTTGGCTCTCCTGATTGATTTGCACTTGTCATAAAGATCGGTCTTCCTAGACCCTTAATAATCTTGGCAAGTGTAGTAGATGTTGCTATACGAATCGCAATCGTATCTAGGTTTTCTTGAGATAGATTGACCCCATCTTTACGCTTTAATATAACGGTGAGCGGTCCTGGCATAAAGCTTTCAATCACTTTCTTCGCTCTATCATCCACTTCCGCAATCTCCTGAATCTGTTCAAGATCTGCACACATCACCGGAAATGCCTTTGTTAGAGGGCGATGTTTTACATTTCTAAGGTTCTCTTCTGCTTGATGACTAGAAACCTGTGAACAAACACCATATACCGTATCGGTTGGTACACTGATGACACTATCATTTTTTAGTATCTCAATGATTTCTTGAATTTCTTCTGCTTTAAAACGACGCATATACTTCCTCTTTTCTACTTTTATCTCTTTGCCTTATAATTATAGCGCGAAATACGGAGGGTATCAGATGATTCGATTCGATAGTGACTATACCGAGGGTTGTATTCCTGAAATTTTAGCAGCCTTAACAAATACAAATGATGAACAAACGATTGGTTATGGCAAAGATAGCCATTGCCAAAATGCCGCAAATCTCATCAAACAAACAATCAAACGCGAAGATGCGGATATCCACTTCATGGTTGGTGGCACACAAACCAATATCGCTGTAATCACAGCCATCCTAAAACACCACCAAGGCGCAATCTGTGCAGAAAGTGGACATATTAACGCACATGAAACAGGTGCACTTGAATCCGTAGGACATAAATGTCTGACACTACCAACAACCAACGGCAAAATCACAGCCAAACAAGTTGATACACTGATTATTAACCACTACAACGATGCTAGTGCAGAACACACCGTACAACCAGGTATCGTATACATTTCCTTCCCTACTGAAAGTGGTACTCTATACACCAAACAAGAACTCAAAGATTTATACAGCATTTGCCAAAGACATAACATCCCACTCTTCATTGATGGCGCAAGACTAGGCTATGGTCTTATGGCTAAGAAGAATGATGTAACATTTGAAGATCTTGCAAATCTATGCGATGTATTCTACATCGGTGGCACAAAGGTCGGTGCCCTATTTGGTGAATGTATCGTTATCTTAAATGATTTGTATAAAAAGGATTTCCGCTACTCCATCAAGCAACATGGAGGAATGCTAGCCAAAGGTAGAATGCTCGGTATCCAATTCGAAGAACTCTTCAAAGAGAACCGTTATCTAGTGATCTCAAAACACGCTATCAATATGGCAGATTTACTTACAAAAGGTTTCCTATCAAAGGGATATACTTTCTACTTCCCAGCCGAAACTAACCAATTATTCCCAATTTTTGAAAACACAAAGTTAGAAGAACTTTCCAACGAATTTGCCTTCACCCCTTGGGTAAAAATTGATGAAACACATACTGCTGTACGCTTTGTGACATCCTTTGCAACAAAGCGCGAAAACATTGAATACTTACTTACAAAAATATAGTTGCGTCAACACGCAACTATATTTTCTTTATTCATGAATTAAAATAACTGTACCATCATTCTTCCAGATACTATTTTCGTGTACTAAGCCTCTTACACAAGATGTTGGATACACACGAGAGTTTCTACCAATTACAGTACCTGGGTTGAGTACAGAATTACATCCTACCTCAACATAATCCCCAAGCATTGCTCCAAACTTCTTTAGACCTGTATCAATTCGATGATCATCTTCACGAATTGTCACAGGACGCTTATCACTCTTCACATTAGATGTAACTGAACCTGCACCCATGTGAGAATAATATCCTAAGATAGAATCTCCCACATAGTTATAGTGTGGTGTTTGAACATGGTCAAATAGAATCACATTCTTTAACTCACAACTATTTCCAACCACACAATCTGCACCAACTAATGCCGCAGATCGAATAAATGCACAATGACGTACTTCTGTACGTGGTCCAATAATACATGGTGCACCAATATAGGCAGATGAAAATACAGTCGCTGTCTTATGAATCCAAACATGTTCAGATACTTCAGTGTATTCTTCCTTATCTAATCCTTCACCTAACTTTAAAATAAGGTCCTTAATTCCAGAAAGAGCTTCCCATGGATATGTAAACTGTGATAAATACTCTTTCGCAGCTGTGTGTTCTAAATCATACATCTCATCAATACGGTACATAAATCCTCCTAGTTTGTAGAATTATCATATGTTCCCTCAGGTAGTGTTTCCTGGGAAATGATTTCATCATTCATAATCTTATCAATCTCAGCCTTAATGAAATCAACCTGATTTTGATATAAGTAAACTACTGATAATAGTTGATCCGGTGCAGATGCACAGTAATCACTACCTGTATCACCATCAAGATGATACTTTACAATATTCCATTGAATATTTTGGTCTAACTGTTTCTTACATAAAGCATAAATAGAATCTGTAGAAACATTGGTTAAGAATTTACCTTGTAAGGCACCCAGAATATTATTAATCGAACTAATCAACTCAGGACTTAATAGCTTATGAATAATCGCAGATAACACGATTTGTTGGTGAAGGTTACGGTCAAAGTCACCGTTTGGCAGACTATAACGTTCACGAACATACTCTAATGCTAACTCTCCATCAAGATGTAATGTTCCCTGAGGATATGTGCGTCCTGTAAATGTCGCAGTAAATTCAAATGGATTATCAATATCAACACCATTAATTGAGTTAATAATATCTTCAAATGTTGTGAAATTTACTAACATGTAGTAATTCACATCTGTACCAAGTAAGTTACTAACACCCTTTAATGTATTTTGAATACCACTTAATCCTAGATGAGTTAACTTATCCTTCGCGTTTTGATATGCCGGATTTTGAATATAGGCGTCACGTGGTAAGTTGGAAATCAGAATTTGATGTGTATTCGGATTCACTGTTACCGCAATATCAACGTCCGTTCTACCCTCTAAGCTTAAATCACCCGGTTGGTCATTACCCGCAATGAAGATTGTAAATGGTGTATTCGCAAGATTGGTCTTATCTTCTGTTACCTGTGTCGTTTCCACCTTGCGGAAATAACTACCAATCAGCTTTGTGTCTGTCTTAAAGTTCTTAAATTCATCTGTTTCTAAAACAGTTGATAAATAGGAATCACTTAAGAGTAAAACATCACCTTGATTTGTATATAGGTTCTTTACAGCAGATTGCACAGAACTACTATTCACTGTCTTTAGATTATCATTCTTTAAATCCACGCTTAACTGTTCTAGTGCGTAGTTCTGATTATTTCCATCTACACCAATTGCTGTAATAAATGTTGCATTCTGATACTCCGCTAACTTCATACTTTCTTTGTATTCAGAGTTAGCGAATGTATCTTTATATTTTGCTTTATACGCATCTGACATAACATAGATGCCAATTCTGACTTCATTACCCAAAACAGAGGAGAAAATATTGCAAAAGCGATCCGTATAGTACGGTAGTGCAATATTAACGATAACAAGTGCTACCGCAAGCACTGTATTGATTCCCTGCGCAAAAATATTACTAGGTCTTACCTTAGATGTTAACAAGAATGTTAACCAATCGATTACCGCAAGTACGAGTACAACGATAAATTTCCACTTTGTCGGAAACATCGGCATACGCCAGAATGTTATCGCAAATACAATACTCGCAAGGAAAAGAATCAGCCATAAAAATCTAGCGCTGATATATCTCTTCTTACGCTTTTTCTTTCGAATTACTCTGTTTGGATTTTGTTCGGTCATAGATCATTTCCTTGTTTATGAAACTTTTACCAGCTTTCCAACTAATACATATCTTCCATCTTCAACATCATAGGAACATGTTGATAACATTACAATTTGATCTTCTGCTGTGATTGTTACATCACTCTTAAATGTTGATGCAGAAACAAAACGATCAACATAACTTAGAAATTCACTGTCACTACCAAAGTCATACTGTACATAGTTTCCTGTACCCGTTGTAGAGTATCCTGCAACCGGATAAATCTTATATGTACCATTTGGTGTTTGGAAAACCATTTCCTTATGACTATCATAGTAAGATTGATCTTTATACTTCTCAATATCCGCAAACATTGAATCATTTAACATATGGTGACCATAAATAACTGTATTCTTATGTGTAAAGTCCCTGCCATTGTTATAGTCAATAAATACCGTTCCGCTTAGATTATATGTACCATCAAATAAGTGGTCTAAGTAGTAACTATTTCCAAACTTATTTTCATCTGTACTAGCACCAAACACAACCGGATAGTCCACATTGGAGTTTGGAAGTGTAATCCAACCTGCACAGTCTGGGTTTTGAGATAACAACTTTTGGAAATCTAATGTAGAAGTTGTATCATCTTTATCCGTGTCCTTCTTCGTTGTAACGGCATCTTTACGTAAGTTATCATACGCATTTCCTGCTTGGTTATAACTTGCTAGACCTTTATATAACTGGTAGCCAGAAAAAATTGCAACACCTAAACATACAACCATGATGATATCCAGTACAATTCTTCCCACTCTAGATAATTTCTTTTTATTCTTTTTTTCTTTCATACTAACCTCTGCAATATTTTACAGTCGATTGACTGAGTGTGCAAGCATTCGCCAAATGCACGCAACTATGTAATAATAATACCATGTTAGGCGTAGACATCGTAGATATGCTTCGAATTGACTTAGAAAAACCCATCATTTCACATGTTTTGACACAATCTGAAATGATAGAATTCTCCTCGAAGCATACTATCACACAGAAAAAACAATACTTTGCAGGACGCTTTGCGGCAAAAGAAGCTATCTTTAAGGCAACCCAGGATAAAGATTACTTACAATACAGTATTCTAAATGATGAAAGTGGAAAACCTTACATCAAAGACCATCCTGAACTTGAAGTAAGTATCTCTCATGACGCAAACATTGCGATTGCGATTGTACAAAGTATTTCAAATACATAAATAAATTCATTTTTAAAAGGGGCTGTAACGATTAAGTAAATTTTATAGATTTACTTGAGGCATACAGCCTCTTTTCTTATGTCATTTTCAAATGTTTATGTAAACTGTTGTAAAGGTAGATGTTTTGTATCTATTTTGGGTGCACTAAAAACAACCTGTCCCATATAAAGCTATTTTAGGATAGTATCATTCTCAT
>ERZ772945.1148-NODE-1148-length-19385-cov-3.728246_pt1 | contig 19385 bp, 15 predicted proteins | sample MGYA00511681_ERZ772945 | MGnify/ENA primary metagenome ERZ772945 (study PRJEB29015, sample SAMEA2737943) | human oral metagenome | biome: human oral; feature: human-associated habitat; material: dental | place: China | collected 2143 ...
CGGTAAACAATTGGTTAAAGTTGTTTCATGGTATGACAACGAAATGTCTTACACTGCACAACTTGTTCGTACTCTTGAATACTTCGCAAAAATTGCTAAATAATTCATGCGTATGATGAGAGGAGGGAAACCTCCTCTTTTTTTGTACTTTTTTTAAGGCTTTCTCATCATATTATAGGAATTGCCAAAATAGATTGACAGTGCTAAATAGATTAAGGTATCCTATTCTTGATTGGAGATTTCTAATACAACGAAATGAAAGCGATTACAGGTCGTATAGAAAGGAGCCAATGGAAATCGCTCAAGAAATAGAAAAAAACATACAAGGAGGTCAAGATGAAAGGTCATCTATTTGAAAAGAAAGAACGATTTAGTATACGAAAATTCAGTGTGGGAGTTTGTTCCGCATTGATTGGGTTAGCATTTTTGGGAACAGGCGCTGTCTCTGCAGATGAGACGGTTTCTGCTAGTGAACAACCCTTAGAAGCATCTTCAGCAACGACCGAAGATGTCGATCATCTAGTGAGAGAAGCTGGTGTCTATACTGCAGATGCGGCACTTCCTACAGCTGATCCTGCAAAACCGGCCACAGAAGCGGTCACTCCAGAGGCTAGCCCTACAAGTACAGAAGCTAGTTCGACAACTACAGATCATCCAGCTGTTTCAGAGACTGAAAAACCGAAAGCTACTGCTGAAAAAGTGGCTGATTTACCAACCAATGAAGAAAAACCATTAAGACCCAAAGAAGTTAAGTTCGATACCTGGGACGATCTCTTGAAGTGGGAACCAGGAAAACGAGTGGATGACGATATGAACAGAGCAAGCGTTCCACTTGCGAGTCGTTTCCAAGGAAAACAAATTAATGAACAAGCCAATCCTGAAGCGAAGATCCAAGCGCTGTCAAACATGAACTCCAAAGCCAAGGATCATGCGTCTGTCGGCGGGGAAGAGTTTAAGGCCTATGCTTTTGATTACTGGCAATATTTGGATTCTATGGTCTTTTGGGAAGGGCTGGTCCCATCAGCAGATGTGATCGATGCTGCCCACCGAAATGGGGTTCCTATTTATGGGACAATCTTTTATAACTGGTCTAGCAGCATCAAGGATCAAGAACATTTTGCAGAAACCTTGAAAGAAGATAGTGAAGGCTCTAAAACCTTCCCGATCGCCCGTAAATTAGTCGAACTTGCCAAGTACTATGGCTTTGATGGTTACTTTATCAACCAAGAAACGACCGGAAATCTTGTAGAACCATTGGGTCCAAAATTGAGAGATTTTCTTCTTTATACCAAGGAATATGCGAAGAGTCTGAATTATCCGATTAAGTATTCCTGGTATGATGCTATGACCTATGAATATGGCCGTTACCATGAGAATGCGCTGGGAGAATACAACTACAATTTCATGCAACCAGAAAATGGGGAAAACCCAGTTGATACCTTCTTTGCTAACTTTAACTGGGGCAAATCAGAAGTTGATTATTCCATCAGTACAGCTAAATGGATTCATCGGAATCCTTATGATGTTCTAGCTGGACTCGAGCTCCAAAAAGGAGGCTCTTATAAGACTAATGTAGACTGGAATGCCATTTTAGATGAACATGGCAAGTTGCGTCTATCCCTTGGTCTTTATGCACCAGATACGATTACAGGGCTAGGAAAGACTGGAGAAGGTTACCATACCCATGAAGATCTATTCTGGACAGGTTTCCAAGGGGATCCGACTAAAGGGAAACCAGCAGACCAATCTTGGTACGGCATGTCCAATCTAGTAGTGGATAAAACACCAATCACAAACGCTGATTTCAATACTTCCTTTAATACTGGACACGGGAAACACTGGTTTGTGGACGGCAAGATTTCTAAAGAAGGGGAATGGAACTACCGTTCTGTTTCAGGCTACCTTCCAACCTGGCGTTGGTGGGTAGAGCATAGTGAAGATAGTACACCATTGAAAGGTCGCTATGATTTTGATCAAGCCTACAATGGAGGAAATTCTCTAGCCTTTGAAGGAGATTTAAAAGCTAATAGCAGTCAAAATGTCATGCTCTATTCGACCAAGATTCCTGTGACAGAAACGACAAAATTAAGCGTCAGTCATAAAGGTGGGGTCGGAGCAGCTGCCTGGGTAGCTGTTGCCACAAAAGAAGACTACTCTGAATACGAATGGAAAGAATTGACACCGAGTGCGGATTGGTCTACTCAAACCTTTGATTTGGGAAGTTTGGCTGGCAAAACCATTTATGCTGTGAAGATGTTCTTTGACCATGATACGGATGTCAAAGACTACAAATTTAATCTTGGCCAATTGTCGATTACGTCGAACCAAGAGAAACCAGCTACTCCAGCAGAAGTAACCGTTCGAGCAAAACGCCTACAAAATGCGCAAGAAGCAGAAGCAGTCCTTAATTTTAAAGGGGTGGCAGATGCGGATTATTATGAAGTCTATGAAAAAGATGGAGACAACTGGCGTCTCTTAACAGGGTCTTCTGCAACAACCGTCTATCTACCAAAAGTTAGCCGTTCAGCAAGTGCTGAAGGAACGACTCAGGAACTCAAGGTTGTGGCAGTTGGGAAGAACGGCCAACGTTCAGATGCAGGAACTGTGGCCTTTGATTGGGGTATGACCGTGTCAGATACCAGTCTTCCAAAAGCCCTAGCACCAAACGTGGTCATCGGAGCCAAAGTGATCGGTTCGAGCTTCCCAGATGCGGATGGTAGTGAAGGCATCGAGGGGATGTTAAATGGTACCATTACCAGTCTTTCAGATAAATGGTCCTCTGCTCAATTGAGTGGAACCGTCGATATTCGCTTGACACAACCACGGACCATTGTTCGTTGGGTCATGGACCATGCCGGTGCGGGTGGAGAATCTGTCGACGATGGCAAGATGAATACCCGTGACTTCGACCTTTACTACAAGGATGAAGCGGGTGAATGGAAGCTCGCTAAGGAAGTTCGTGGCAATAAAGCCCATGTGTCCGACATTACACTCGATCATCCAATCAAGGCTCAAGAATGGCGTCTCCATGTCATTACGGCAGATAACGGCACCCCATGGCAAGCCATCCGGATTTACAACTGGAAGATGTATGAAAGTCTGGATACGGAAACGGTCAACATCCCGATGAAACATGCTGCAGCGCAAAACCTAGGTAATCATTTTGTCCAAGTCGGTTTCAAAGATGTTCCAGCTAATACTACTCTGACTCTTTATGCCGATAAAGAAGCGACTAGCCCAATTGCGACCATGACAGCCGATCAAGCCGGAAATCTCATTTTTAAACCACTGGCTTTTGAATCAACCCCATCTCTTCTCTACTATCGTGCGCAAGAACCTGGTAAAGATATCAGTAATGTTTTGGCGATCGAAGTTCCAAAGAATGATAAAGAAATTGCGGGACTTCAATTTGAAGATGGATTGACTAAGAAGGTCTACCAGGAAGGCGATGCCCTTTCCTTGAAAGGGGCGACTCTCCGCGTTCATTATAAAGATGGCCAAGCAGATCAACTGGTCAACCTCACCAACTCAGGTGTAGAGATCCATGGATTTGACAGTAGCAAGCTTGGAGAACAACACCTAGAAGTTTCTTACCTTGGTCAGAAATTAGATAAGACCCTCACTGTTTTTGTAGTCAGTGCAGAAGAAGCAGGTGAAAAAGCAGTTGCTGGTCTAGAATTGACCGACAAACCAAAAGTGGAATATATTGTCGGAGAAGCATTGGAGAAAGAAGGCGGACGCTTTACAGTCGTCTTTGAAGATGAAACGACGGAAACGCATGCCTTGACAGATGAAGGTGTAGAAGTGACTGGCTTTGATACGACTAAGGAAGGCCGTCAAACTATCACCGTCCATTACAAAGGAGCTAGTACAAGCTTTGATGTCCTCGTGAATCCAAAACCAGCTCTCAACGACGAATACCTCAAGCAAAAATTGGCTGAAGCTGAAGCTGTAAAAGCCAAAGTAGACTTTACATTTGCCAGTCCTGAAGTCAAAGAAGCCTTGTTGGCTGGAATGGCTGCTTCTGAAAAAGTCTTGAAAGAGCATGATACCAGCACACAAGATCAAGTCAATGAGCAGTTGAACCAATTGACCGCTCTCTTGAAAGCCTTGGATGGTCAAGCCAATCTAACAAAAGAAAAAGAAGCTCTCTCTGCCCTAACAACAGAAGCGACTGCTCTATTAGCAAGCAAGCCAAATCACCCTTCTGGTGAAGCTTTACAGGCACTTCTGGAGAAAAATAAAGAGCTCCTAGCTTCTTCAGAACTCACTCCTGAAGCGCTTGAAACAGCTAAGACAAGTCTAGAGACCTTGATTGCACTCCTGAAAGAAGATAAGCCAGCGGTCTTTGTAGACCCTGCGACTGGAGTCGAAGTTCAATTCTCCAACTTAGAGCCAACCGTTGTCAAAGGACTAAAAGTCGCAAAAGTTGAAGCCAATCAGGCAGAAAAAGAAGAGCTGAAGGGCCGAGAAGGAATCGTCTTTGATATTGAAGGCGTGGATGCAAGCGGTCAAGACATCGATACGCACTATTCATCCCTTGTGAAGATTCCTGTGGATAAGGATAAAGAAGTGGAGCAAGTTCTCTTCTTCCCAGAAGGTCAAGCTCCTCAATCCTTGGCCTTTGAGAGAGTCGGAGATGTAGTCATCTTTACAGCACCTCACTTTACCCACTATGCGATTGTCTATAAGCCAGCAAAAACGGAAGGACCAGATCAACCGATCCAACCAGAAGAACCTGCTAAACCAGATCAGCCTGTTCAACCGGCTCAACCAAATCAACCAGTCCAACCAGCTGCCCCAGTGACTCCAGATCCAGCTAATCCATTGAAGCCTACAGAGCCTTCTCAAGTGGATCAGTTGACCCCAACGACTTCTACTCAAGCGGGTCATCAAGAGGAAGATCACAAGGATATGGTCGATCAAGAGATCCATCAGTTGTTAAGTGCCCACCAAGGAGTAAACTCACAGCCGACTGTTCAGCAAGAAACAAAAGATGCAAGCAAAGAAAGTCAATCGGAACACTTGCCAAATACGGCTAGCCTAGAAGCTTCCTTTGCAGCTGAAGCTGTTCTCCTAGCAGCCTTAGGCGGCTTCCTCTTGGCTGGTAAGAAGAAGGAAGAGTAAGTCTTCTAAAAGATTCTTTTGTTCACTTAAAAAGTCACTCTCAAAAAAACCTCTCTGGTGAAAACCAGAGAGGTTTGATCTTGTATCTAGAAGTGTCGTTCGGATCCTGTGAATTAGAGGGGAAAAGCATTGGATTTTTCTACCTCTTTTACAGCTTTTGTGATATAATTATCATGTATTAAAAAAAGAAGGAGTCATATCTAATGGCAAAATTGACTGTTAAAGACGTTGACTTGAAAGGGAAAAAAGTTCTCGTTCGTGTTGACTTCAACGTACCTGTTAAAGATGGCGTGATTACTAATGACAACCGTATCACTGCAGCTCTTCCAACTATCAAGTACATCCTTGAACAAGGTGGACGTGCAATCCTCTTCTCTCACCTTGGACGTGTAAAAGAAGAAGCAGACAAAGCTGGTAAATCACTTGCTCCTGTAGCTGCTGACTTGGCTGCTAAATTGGGTCAAGAAGTTAAATTTATCCCAGGTGTTACACGTGGTGCTGAATTGGAAGCAGCAATCAACGCTCTTGAAGATGGACAAGTTCTCTTGGTTGAAAACACTCGTTTCGAAGATGTTGATGGCAAGAAAGAATCTAAAAACGATCCTGAACTTGGTAAATACTGGGCATCACTTGGAGATGGTATCTTCGTAAACGATGCATTCGGTACAGCTCACCGTGCACACGCATCTAACGTTGGTATCTCAGCAAACGTTGAAAAAGCAGTTGCTGGATTCCTTCTTGAAAACGAAATTGCCTACATCCAAGAAGCAGTTGAAGCTCCAGAACGTCCATTCGTGGCTATCCTTGGTGGTTCAAAAGTTTCAGACAAGATCGGTGTTATCGAAAACTTGCTTGAAAAAGCTGATAAAGTCCTTATCGGTGGTGGTATGACTTATACTTTCTACAAAGCACAAGGTATCGAAATCGGTAACTCACTTGTAGAAGAAGATAAGTTGGAGGTTGCGAAAGCTCTGCTTGAAAAAGCAAACGGTAAATTGATTTTGCCAGTTGACTCGAAAGAAGCCAATGCTTTTGCGGACTACACTGAAGTAAAAGATACTGAAGGTGAAGCAGTAGACCCTGGTTTCCTTGGACTTGATATCGGTCCTAAATCAATCGCTAAATTTGACCAAGAATTGACTGGTGCGAAAACAGTTGTTTGGAATGGTCCAATGGGTGTCTTTGAAAATCCTGACTTCCAAGCTGGTACAATCGGTGTCATGGATGCTATCGTGAAACAACCAGGCGTGAAATCTATTATCGGTGGTGGTGACTCAGCAGCGGCAGCTATCAACCTTGGTCGTGCAGACAAATTCTCATGGATTTCTACAGGCGGAGGCGCAAGTATGGAGCTTCTCGAAGGTAAAGAGTTGCCAGGGCTTGCAGCACTTACTGAAAAATAATTTTAACAGAAGGCGGTTTTTCCGCCTTTTTTATTTTGTAAATTAACTAGCTCGTTTCTGTATTTCAATTTACTGTATTCACGATTTTCATGAAGTAAAAGAATTGAAAAAATATGCTACATACTTGTAAATGTTTTGAAAAGCTGCTAAAATATAATAAGTGCCAAATTTAAAGTAATTTGAATAATCTAATAATTTGAAACAAGGAAGAAAAATGCAAAAGAGAGAAGTATTTGGTTTTCGTAAAAGTAAAATTAGCAAAACGCTTTGCGGTGCTGTTCTAGGGACCGTAGCAGCGGTTTCTATGGCAGGACAAAATGTTTTTGCTGATGAAACGACAACAACGACAAGCAAAGTAGATACCACAGCTGTGGTTGGAACCCAAACAGGCAATCCAGCCACTAATTTTTCAGATGCTCAAGGAAATGCGAGCAATGAAGCAGAACAGAGTCAAAAACAAGCTGGAGAGTTAAATGGCTCCATGCCAGTAGAAGTGCCTAAAACTGATGTTAATCAAGCAATAAATAATGCTCAAGCTGCTGGTGTTAATGTTGTCCAAGATGAAACGGTTGATAAAGGGACGGTAAAAACAGCTCAAGAGGCGGATCAAAAAGAAACTGAAATTAAAGAAGGCTATGCCAAACAAGCTGAAGAAATCAAGAAAACAACAGATCAATATAAGTCGGATGTAGCCGCTCATGAAGCAGAAGTTTCTAAGATCAACGCTGAAAATCAAGCAACTAAAGAACAATATGAAAAGGATATGGCTGCTCATAAAGCAGAGGTTGAACGCATTAATGCTGCCAATGCTTCCGCTAAAGCAGATTATGAAGCTAAGTTAGCTCAATACCAAGCCGATTTAGCAGCTGTCCAAAAAACCAACGCTGATAACCAAGCAGCCTATCAAAAAGCTCTTGCAGCTTATCAAGCTGAATTAAAACGCGTTCAAAAAGCTAATGCACAAGCAAAGGCTGCCTATGATGCTGCCGTAGCTGCTAACAATGCTAAAAATAAAGAAATTGCGGCTACTAATGAGGAAATCAGAAAGCGTAATGCAGCCGCAAAAGCTGAATACGAAGCTAAATTAGCTCAATATCAAGCTGATTTAGCGACTATCCGAAAAGCTAATGCCGATAACGAAGCGGATTACCAAGCCAAGCTGGCAGCTTATCAAACAGAGCTGGCTCGTGTTCAAAAAGCCAATGCAGCAGCAAAAGCTGCTTATGAAAAAGCAATAGCAGAAAATACAGCGGCCAATGCAGCGATTACAGCTGAAAACAAAGCCATCAAACAGCGTAACGCAACAGCTAAAGCAGATTATGAAGCTAAATTAGCTCAATACCAAGCTGATCTGGCTAAGTATCAAAAAGATCTAGCCGAATATCCGAGTAAGCTCAAAGCCTATGAAGATGAGCAGGCAGCTATTAAGGCAGCGCTAGCTGAACTAGAAAAACATAAAAATGAAGATGGGAACTTAACTGAACCTTCTGCTCAAAATTTGGTCTATGATCTTGAGCCAAATGCGAACTTATCTTTGACAACAGATGGGAAGTTCCTTAAGGCTTCTGCTGTGGATAACGCATTTAAGCAAGATACAAATCAATATAGTAAAAAGAACCTTCAATTAGATAACCTTAATGTTAAATATCTAGAAAACGCAGGTGCGATTACATCATCTATGGAGTTATATGGAAATATAGGTGATAAATCAGATTGGACAACAAATGTAGGCAATAAAACAGAAGTTAAATGGGGTTCTGTACTTTTGGAGCGCGGTCAAAGTGCTACGGCAACCTATACCAATCTTCAAAATTCCTACTATAATGGTAAAAAGATTTCTAAAATTGTTTACAAGTATACAGTAGATCCTGAATCAAAATTCAAGGGTCAAAAGGTTTGGTTGGGTATTTTTACTGATCCAACTCTCGGGGTCTTCGCATCTGCTTATACAGGCCAAGATGAAAAAGATACCTCTATCTTTATTAAAAATGAGTTCACTTTTTATGATGAAGAGGGAAATCCGATCAACTTTGACAATGCTCTTTTATCAGTAGCTTCTCTTAACCGTGAAAATAATTCTATTGAGATGGCCAAAGATTATACGGGTAAATTTGTCAAAATCTCTGGATCATCTATCGGTGAAAAGAATGGCATGATTTATGCTACAGATACTCTCAACTTTAGGCAGGGTCAAGGTGGTGCTCGTTGGACCATGTATACCAGAGCTAGCGAACCGGGATCTGGTTGGGATAGTTCAGATGCGCCTAACTCTTGGTATGGTGCTGGTGCTATCCGCATGTCTGGTCCTAATAACAGTGTGACTTTGGGTGCTATCTCATCAACACTTGTTGTGCCTGCTGATCCTACAATGGCAATTGAAACCGGCAAAAAACCAAATATTTGGTATTCTTTAAATGGTAAAATCCGTGCGGTTAATGTTCCTAAAGTTACTAAGGAAAAACCCACACCGCCGGTTAAACCAACGGCTCCAACTAAACCAACTTATGAAACAGAAAAGCCATTAAAACCGGCACCAGTAGCTCCAAATTATGAAAAGGAGCCAACACCGCCGACAAGAACACCGAATCAAGCAGAGCCAAATAAACCCACACCGCCGACCTATGAAACAGAAAAGCCGTTAGAGCCGGCTCCTGTTGCGCCAAGCTATGAGGCAGAGCCAACACCGCCAACCCCAACACCAGATCAACCGGAACCAAACAAACCTGTTGAACCAACTTATGAGGTGTTACCAACGCCACCAGCAGATCCTGTTTATAAGAAGACGCCTCCGGCTCCGGCTGTACCGACTGTTCACTACCATTACTTTAAGTTAGCCGTACAGCCACAAGTCAATAAAGAAATTAAAAATAATAATGATGCGAATATTGATAAAACGTTGGTAGCTAAACAGTCTATCGTTAAGTTTCAGTTGAAGACGGCTGATCTACCAGCTGGACGGGATAAGACGACTTCCTTTGTTTTAGTCGATCCATTACCCTCTGGCTATCAATTGGATCTTGAGGCAACGAAAGTAGCTAGTCCTGGCTTTGATGTTAGCTATGATTCAGCGACGAATACAGTTACCTTCAAAGCAACTGCACAAACTTTAGCTTCTTTTAATGCGGATCTGACCAAGTCAGTAGCAACGGTTTATCCGACCGTAGTGGGACAAGTCCTTAATGATGGTGCAACTTATAAGAATAACTTCACGCTGACAGTCAATGATGCTTATGGAATTAAATCCAATATCGTTCGTGTGACAACACCGGGTAAACCAAACGATCCGGATAATCCAAGTAACAACTACATCAAACCAAACAAGGTAAACAAGAACAAAGACGGTGTGGTGATTGATGGGAAGACTGTTCTTGCAGGATCAACTAATTATTATGAGCTGACTTGGGATTTGGATCAATACAAAGGAGACAAATCGTCAGCGGATACCATTCAAAAAGGGTTCTATTATGTTGATGATTATCCAGAAGAAGCACTGGATTTACGTCAGGATTTAGTGGCGATGAAAGATGCTAATGGAAATCCTGTAACAGGTGTCAGCGTCGCTCATTATAAGAGTGTGGAGACTGCACCTCAAGCAGTTAAAGATATGCTTACCAAAGCCCGTATTCATCCTAAAGGTGCTTTCCAAGTCTTTACGGCAGATGATCCACAAGCGTTTTATGATACTTATGTTAAAACAGGCATCAATTTGACGCTTGTCTCTCCAATGGTGGTGAAAGCACAAATGGGTCAAACAGGTGGCAGCTATGAAAACCGAGCTTACCAAATTGACTTTGGTAATGGTTATGAATCCAATATTGTCACGAATAATGTTCCTAAAATTGATCCTAAAAAGGATGTCACTTTAACATTGGATCCCGCAGACACCAACAATGTGGATGGTCAAACACTTCCGTTAAATACAGTCTTTAATTACCGTTTAATCGGTGGTATCATTCCTTCCAATCATTCAGAAGAGCTCTTTGAATATAGTTTCTCTGATGATTATGATCAAACAGGCGATCAATATACTGGTCAGTATAAGGTCTTTGCCAAGGTTGATATGACTCTTAAAGATGGAACAGTTATCAAATCAGGTGATGATTTAACGAAGTATACGGAAGCAGAAGTTGATTCAGTTAAAGGGATCATTACGATTAAATTCAAGGAAGATTTCTTGCGTTCTGTTTCAGTTGATTCAGCCTTCCAAGCCGAAAGCTATGTCCAAATGAAACGGATTGCAGTTGGTACTTTTGAAAATACCTATGTAAATACGGTTAATGGTGTGACTTACGCATCTAATACAGTTCGTACAACGACACCAAAACCGAAAACTCCAACCCCATCAACTCCAGCTAAACCGAAGCAGGCACTTCATGCTTTAGCTGTTCCAAGCCTTCCAAGAACAGGAACGAGTGTGAGCTATATGCCTTACTTGGGAGTAGCTGCATTGTTAAGTGTTTTAGGCTTAGGACAGTTAAAACGGAAAACAGAGGAGAATGACTAAGTTTTGGTCGGATTGACTTGAGATTTTCCGTTAATTTATGGCTATTTTAATAAGGCTAAAAGATAGATTTTAAGCTTCTGTCTTTTAACCTTATTTTTTTGTAATTAGTTTAAAATATAGAATTAAAATCCATGCAATAATTAGATAGTAATATAGGATGGGAAATAGAAAAAGGAGAAGGTTATGAAAGTCAGTCAATTATCTAAGTATCCCCACGTAGACAAGTTTACAGTTGGGCTCTCAGCAGCTGTTTTATTGTTGATGGTGAGTCAAAATATGGCTAAAGCAGATGCCTATACAGTTCAATATGGTGATTCATTTTATGCTATTGCGACAAAATTTGGAATGAGTCCCTATGATTTAGCGGCAAAAAATGGAAAAACAATTTACGATACTATCCTTCCTGAAGATACGTTACAAGTAAATGGCCCAACGGCTACTACTGTTAATCAGACAAATGTAGTAGCACAACCAACTGCTACAAGTGCAGGTCCAAGTTCTGATGCAGAGGATGTGGTACTAAATACGCCTACAGCAACAGGAAACTCTTATCCAGTTGGTCAATGCACTTGGGGTGTTAAAACATTGGCACCTTGGGCTAGTAATTGGTGGAGAAATACAAAAGATTGGGCTGCCAATGCTGCATACTCAGGCTTTCGTATAGGAACAACTCCCTCAAGTTGGAGCCATTGCTGTTTGGGATGGCGGTCAATTTGGACATGTAGCCTATGTAACAGCTGTGGCAAAGAATCGCGCAATTCAAGTGCTGGAGTCAAATTATAAAGGTCAAAAACAAGTTAACAATTACCGTGGTTGGTTTGACCCTACAACATTTTATGGAAAGGTAACTTATATTTACCCTTATTGATAAACTTTTCCTATACATAGAAATCATTAAATAATGAAAGTGGAATAGTTAGTTGTTCCACTTTTTTTATTGGAAAAAGATAATTCCATAAGAAAGTTCATTATCTTTTCTCTAAAATATGTTAGAATAAAGATAAAAGGAAATGCGTGAATGGGTTATTTTAAAAAGTATAAGTTTGATAAGTCGAAATTTAAATTAGGAATGCGAACCTTTAAAACGGGGGTCGCGGTTTTTATTGTTCTTCTTATCTTTGGGCTTTTTGGTTGGAAAGGATTGCAGATTGGTGCTCTGACAGCTGTTTTCAGTTTGCGCGAAGATTTTGATAAAAGCGTCCATTTTGGGACCTCTCGTATTTTAGGGAATAGCATTGGTGGTTTGTATGCCTTGCTCTTCTTTCTCATCAATAACCTGTTTCATGAGCAGTTTTGGGTGACCTTACTGGTCGTTCCTATTTGTACGATGTTAACGATTATGACAAATGTTGCTATGAACAACAAAGCGGGAGTGATTGGTGGTGTTTCTGCCATGCTGATTATTACTTTATCTATTCCCACAGGAGAGACAGTTTTGTATGTATTTGCACGTGTCTTTGAGACTTTCATGGGGGTTTTCGTTGCCATGCTGGTCAATTCTGATGTGGATCGCTTGCGGAAGGTATTGAAATTAAAAAGCGAAGAATAATGTTAGAAAATATAACATGAGTTCTTGACATAGAAATTTTTTCAGATTATAATAGAGCATAAGAAAGGAATTTGCAATGAAGGAAAAAGAATTTCGTCGCAATATGGCTGTTTTTCCCATTGGTAGCGTTATGAAATTGACGGATTTGACAGCACGTCAGATTCGTTATTATGAAGATCAAGAATTGATCAAGCCTGATCGAAATGAAGGAAATCGCCGCATGTATTCATTAAATGATATGGATCGCTTGTTGGAGATTAAAGATTACATTTCAGAAGGTTACAATATTGCTGCGATTAAGCGAAAATATGCCGAGCGCGAAGCGAAATACAAGAAGCCGGTGAGTGAGAAAGACGTTCGTCGAGCCCTTCATAAAGACATTTTACAACAAGGTCGCTTTGCTTCTTCCCTTCCACCATTTGGTCGTATGCATTGACCAATATCAATTTTTTTAAATTTCATAAGGAGATACTCATGCCAATTACAGTAGCTGACATTCGTCGCGAAGTGAAAGAAAAAAATGTTACCTTTATCCGTTTGATGTTTTCAGACGTTCTGGGAACAATGAAAAACGTTGAAATTCCAGCGACAGATGAACAGCTGAATAAAGTTTTGTCCAACAAAGTAATGTTTGATGGTTCTTCCATCGAAGGTTTTGTGCGTATCAACGAGTCAGATATGTACCTGTATCCCGACTTGGATACATGGACTGTTTTCCCTTGGGGAGACGAAAACGGAAGTGTCGCAGGACTGATTTGCGATGTCTATACGACAGAAGGAACTCCTTTTAAAGGAGATCCGCGTGGAAATTTGAAACGCGCTTTACGTCACATGGAAGAATTAGGTTTCAAATCTTTTAATCTTGGTCCTGAGCCAGAATTTTTCTTATTTAAACTCGATGAAAATGGCGATCCAACTCTTGAGGTAAATGATAAGGGCGGCTATTTTGACCTTGCGCCGACTGATTTGGCTGACAATACTCGCCGTGAAATCGTCAATGTCCTTACAACGATGGGATTTGAAGTAGAAGCCAGTCACCATGAAGTAGCAATCGGTCAGCACGAAATTGACTTTAAATACGATGAAGTTCTCCGTGCCTGTGATAAGATTCAGTTGTTTAAGCTGGTTGTTAAGACAATTGCCCGCAAGCATGGTTTGTACGCTACTTTTATGGCAAAACCAAAATTTGGTATTGCCGGTTCAGGTATGCACTGTAATATGTCACTCTTTAATCAAGATGGTCAGAATGCATTTTTTGATCCGGAAGATCCAAATGGCATGCAATTATCAGAAACAGCGTACTATTTTCTTGGTGGCTTAATTAAGCATGCTTACAATTATACAGCTATCATGAACCCAACTGTCAATTCTTACAAACGTTTGGTTCCGGGGTATGAAGCTCCTGTGTATATTGCTTGGGCAGGACGTAACCGTTCTCCGCTTGTTCGTGTGCCAGCTTCACGCGGTATGGGAACTCGTTTGGAATTGCGATCTGTTGACCCAATGGCCAACCCTTATATCGCTATGGCGGTTCTTCTTGAAGTTGGACTTCATGGGGTTGAAAATAAAATTGAAGCCCCTGCTCCGATTGAAGAAAATATCTATGTCATGACAGCAGAAGAGCGCAAAGAAGCGGGTATTACAGACCTTCCTTCTACTCTACATAATGCAGTGAAAGCACTGACAGAAGATGAAGTTGTAAAAGCTGCACTTGGGAACCATATTTATACAAGTTTTGTAGAAGCAAAACGCATCGAATGGGCAAGCTATGCTACTTTTGTTTCCCAATGGGAAGTAGACAACTATCTTGATTTGTATTAATAAATTGGGAGCGAGGCTTAGAAAAAGTCTCGTTTTCTTGATGAATGAAAAACGACTAATCAGAATAATGCCACTTTTTTCTACAGTTTTGAGCAAATGGCGAAAAAACTTGTATAATGGAGCATATTTATTGAAAATTATGACATTTTCGGTATAATAAACAGAACAAAGGGAGGTGAAGCAGGTGTATCGTGTTATTGAAATGTATGGCAAAGATGAACCGTGGTGGTTTTTCGACGGCTGGGAAGCTAATATCGTATCAGTACAGCATTTTGATAACTATTATGCTGCTTTAAAATATTATAAACGCCAATGGCTGAAGTTGGCAGATGCTTTTCCTTTCTATAAAAGTCGAAGTGATTTGATGTCTATTTTTTGGGATGCAGGGGATTTGCGTTGGTGCGAGGAATGTGGCGACTCTGTTCAGCAGTATCATTCTCTGGCTCTGTTAGAAAATGATACTGTTATTCCTAAAGAAAAAATGCAGCCGGGTTACAATAAACAAAATAGTGAAGAAGAACATCGTGCCTGCTCTCTAACATTTAAATAATTTGCAAAATGGTGATTTTTTCACCATTTTTTATTTTCTTCTGCGAATAGTATAAAGTGAGGAGGAGATATGGTTCAAAACATTGCACAGGCTATTATTTGCCAAGCTAAGGAAGAACAGGCTCAGGATATTTACGTTGTTCCAAAGGAGAATATGTATGAGCTATACATGCGAATTGGCGATGAAAGGCGTTTCATCCAACAGTATGCATTTGAAGAGATGGCAGCAGTAATTAGTCATTTCAAGTTTACCGCTGGGATGAATGTCGGCGAAAAACGTAGAAGCCAGCTAGGATCTTGTGATTATCAATATGGTGATAAGAAAACGTCATTACGACTGTCAACAGTAGGGGATTATCGTGGATACGAAAGTCTGGTGATTCGTTTATTGCATGATGAAGAGGCAGAGTTGAAGTTTTGGTTTGCTCAAATCCCAGAGTTAAAAGAATGCTTCAAACAACGAGGGCTTTATCTTTTTTCGGGACCAGTAGGAAGTGGAAAAACGACTCTCATGCACCAACTTGCCCAAGAGCGCTTTGCTGGTCAGCAAATCATGTCCATTGAAGACCCGGTTGAAATCAAGCAGCCTAGCATGTTACAGTTGCAATTAAATGAAGCGATTGGTTTGACTTATGAAAATTTGATTAAACTTTCTCTACGGCACCGACCGGATTTGCTAATCATCGGAGAAATTCGAGATGGGGAGACAGCACGGGCTGTTGTCCGAGCTAGCTTGACAGGAGTGACTGTCTTTTCAACCATTCATGCTAAAAGCGTACGAGGTGTCTATGAACGGTTGTTGGAATTGGGAGTGACAGAAGACGAGCTGAAAATTGTCTTGCAAGGGATTTGTTACCAACGTTTAATTGCAAAAGGAGGAATAGTGGATTTTGTCAGTGAAAAGTATCAAGAACACGAGCCAATCGACTGGAATAGGCAGATTGATCAGCTTCATGCAGCAGGACATATCAATCTTGAACAAGCAGAAGCGGAAAAAATTATCCACAGTTAAGCAGAAAAAGGTCGTAGAGTTACTGAATAATCTTTTTTCTAGTGGCTTTCATTTGGCAGAAATTATCGACTTTTTGAAGCGAAGTGCCTTGTTAGAAGAAGTCTATGTGGACAGGATGAAAGAGGAGTTGTCAACAGGAAAGCCTTTTTCGGACATTATGGCAAGCTTAGGTTTTTCAGATAACGTGGTGACACAGCTTTCGCTGGCAGAATTACACGGAAATCTCTCACTCAGCCTGAGTAAGATTGAGGAATACTTGGAAAATGTCTCAAAAATTAAGAAAAAGTTGGTTGAAGTGGCGACTTATCCCTTTATTTTGTTTGTTTTTTTGATATTCATTATGCTGGGATTACGTAATTATTTACTCCCGCAACTCGATCGTCAAAATATAGCAACTCAGATTATCAGTAATTTGCCGCAACTTTTTCTGGGTTCATTAGGAGTAGTCCTTGTTTTGTTCGTGATAGGTTTTTATTGGTTTCAGAAAAGCTCCAAAATAGCAGCATTTCGTTTGTTAGCTCGGCTTCCTTTTTTTGGCACTTTTATTCAAACCTATTTGACAGCTTATTATGCGAGAGAATGGGGAAATATGATTGGTCAAGGTTTAGAACTCAGTCAGATTTTTCAGATGATGCAAGGACAACGCTCTGCTATGTTTCAAGAAATTGGGAAAGATTTAGAAGTTGCACTGCAAAATGGTCAGGAATTTTCACAAGTAGTGAAATATTATCCATTTTTTAAAAAGGAATTAGGCTTGATAATTGAATACGGTGAAGTGAAATCCAAATTGGGACGTGAATTAGAAGTTTATGCTCAAAAAACATGGGAGACATTTTTTAAACGTGTTCACCAAGCGATGAATGTCATCCAACCACTAGTGTTTGTCTTTGTGGCTTTAATGATTGTATTGTTGTATGCAGCCATGTTGCTGCCAATTTATCAAAATATGGAGGTTCAATTATGAAAAAATTAAAAAGTTTGAAGGTTAAAGGTTTTACTTTAGTAGAAATGTTAGTCGTGCTTCTTATCATCAGTGTTTTGATGCTTTTGTTCGTGCCGAATTTGACCAAGCAAAAAGAAGCGGTGACGGAAAAAGGAAATGCAGCGGTGGTAAAAGTTGTGGAAAGCCAAGCGGAGCTGTTTGAGGTCAATCACACTAATGAAAAAGCGACACTCTCAAAATTAATCAACGAAGGCACGATTACAGACAAGCAGGCAGCATCTTATAAGGCTTACTATGCGAAACATACAAAAGAAGCTCGTTCTGTTGCAGATTAAGGGATTTACGCTTTTGGAAAGTTTGCTAACATTATTTATAACGAGTTTCTTATTGCTTGCGGTGTCGGGCTCTGTTCGTTCTTCTTTTGAACAGGTGGAAGAGCAGATTTTCTTTCTGGAGTTTGAGCATTTTTATCGGGAAAGTCAGAAGTTGAGCAGTTCAGCTCAAAGTCAATTGGACATGAATTTTTCTCGCGAGAGGATTTCCAATGGTTATACTCAGCTAGCGGTTCCTCGTTCGATTCAAGCTCCAGATGAGTTGACACTTCATTTTGATAAGGCTGGTGGCAATTCATCGCTCGGAAAGATTGTCTTTCAGACGAAAAAGCAGACAATTACGTATCAATTATATCTAGGAAATGGGAAATTTAAGAAAACAACACGTTAAAGGAACGATTTTATTAGAGGCGCTGCTGACTTTGGCTGTTTTTGCGACAATTGTGACCCTGTTGTTGGGACAAATTCACCAGTCTCGAAAAGCAGAAAATGACTTGCTTAGAGAAGAAGAAGTTTTAAGGGTAGCTAAAATGGCTTTGCAGACAAAGCAAAGCCATTTGACAATGAACGGTATTGAAGTGCGTGTTGAAACAAGTCAACAAGGTATTCAAATTTATCATGGGAAGGAGCTGATTCTCGGTGTTCAAGGCAAATAAAGTGAAAGCTTTTACCCTTTTAGAGGCTCTGATTGCCTTATTTGTACTCAGCGGAAGTGTGCTGCTTTTTCAGTCAATGACGCGTCTTCTGGCTTTTGAAGTTCAAGCCCGGCAACATAGTGAACAACGAGAATGGCTTTTGTTTGCTGATCAACTAGAAGCAGAGTTAGCTCGTTCTTCATTTGAAAAGGTGGAGAATAATCGTTTATATATGAAACAGGACGGCAAGGTGATTGCATTTGGAAAGTCAAGTGGACAGGATTTTAGAAAAACCAATGCGAATGGGAAAGGTTACCAGCCGATGGTTTATGATGTGAAAAAAGCAGAAATCTCACAGAAAAATGAGCTGATTCATGTCAGACTGACGTTTAGGCGAGGATTGGAAAGGGAGTTTGTCTATCGTGTGGAAACAGAAAGTTAAAGCGGGCATTATGCTCTATGCCCTCTTTATGGCGGCAGTTTTTAGCTTGCTTTTGCAATTTTACCTTCATCGTCAAACTGCTAATCATAGGAATTTCACCCTAAACCGAGAACGAACACAGGCTTATGCAATGGCTCTTCTAGCCAACGAAAATTCTAAGCAAAGGGAATTTGATAAAGGGTATGTCCAAGACCAAAAGAGTGAGAAAGAGCTCATCCTGACAGTAACAATGAAGACTGGTCGCCGTTATCAATTTTCCTTTCCGACTGAAAAAGTAAAGCAGACGGGTAAAGAATTGAATAAATAAATGATGTGCGTGCAACAGAGTACACTCGCAAAAAAAGCTAAATTTTGGTATGATAGGGAGCGGAGGATGCTATGAATTTTGAAAAAATTGAACAGGCCTATGCGCTCTTGTTAGAAAATGTCCAAGAAATCCAAAATGAGCTTTTAACGAGCTTTTATGATGCTTTGATAGAGCAAAATGGCAGCTATCTGGACGGGAATATCGAACTAGATAGTGTTCGGCAGAACAATGAAAAACTGAAAGCGTTGAAATTAAACAAAGAAGAATGGCGTCGAGCCTACCAATTTTTGCTGATGAAAGCAGCTCAAACAGAGCCTTTGCAAGCCAATCATCAATTTACTCCAGATTCTATCGGGTTTATCTTAACTTTTCTCATTGACCAATTGAGTAAAAAAGGATACATTGATATTTTGGAAATTGGTAGCGGAATGGGGAATTTAGCTGAGACGATTCTCAATAATACACAAAAAAATGTGGATTATCTAGGGCTAGAATTGGACGATCTGTTAATTGATATATCAGCCAGTATCGCAGATGTGATGGATGCAAAAGTTAGTTTTGTGCAAGGTGATGCAGTGCGTCCGCAAGTATTGAAAGAAAGCGATGTGATTATCAGTGATTTACCAGTTGGCTTTTATCCTGATGATAGCATTGCGGCGCGCTATGAAGTGGCTAGTACACAGGAGCATACTTATGCTCATCATTTGTTAATGGAACAATCGCTCAAGTATCTCAAATCGGATGGTTATGCTATTTTCCTT
>ERZ772945.1149-NODE-1149-length-19381-cov-32.064266_pt1 | contig 19381 bp, 21 predicted proteins | sample MGYA00511681_ERZ772945 | MGnify/ENA primary metagenome ERZ772945 (study PRJEB29015, sample SAMEA2737943) | human oral metagenome | biome: human oral; feature: human-associated habitat; material: dental | place: China | collected 2143 ...
CCATCGAGGCCGTGCGCACCATGGCCAGCATCATCGAGAACGTCGAGGAGCACGGAGGGGAGCGCATCCCCAGCCTGGGCTCCTACCCGCAGACGCGCGGTGGTGCCCTGACCCGCGCCGCCGCAGAGATGGGCGAGCATCTCGATGTCACCTACCTGGTGACCTTCACCCAGTCCGGTGACACCGCTCGACGCCTGTCGCGTCTGCGCTCTCCGCTTCCGCTGCTGGCCTTCACCCCGCTGCACGAGACCCGTAACCAGCTCGCCGTCTCCTGGGGCGTGCAGTGCTACGAGGTGCCCGAGGTCCAGCACACTGACGAGATGGTGGCCCAGGTCGATGAGATCCTTCAGGACAAGCACCTGGCCCAGCCCGGGGATACCGTCGTCATCGTGGCCGGCATGCCTCCGGGCACGCCCGGCTCCACCAACTCCATCCGCGTGCACACCGTGGGGGAGAGCACCGACTACCGGGTGTGACGATTTGGTCCCGCCCGCCATCTCCATGGCTTGACGCTCGGAGAGCGCGCTGATAACGGTGGTCGCCGATGCCTTCCTGGCAGAGGTGCCCACCCCCAGGAGTGTCTCAATAAGGAGAGCCGCGACCTACCGACAGCGTCGACATCCTTCCCATCGTGATGCCATCGCCCGCCTGTGCGGCGCCGTTCTGGCTGAGCAGACCGACCAGTGGACCGAACGCGACCGCTACCTCTCGCTGGAAGTCTTGCAATGCTGCCAGCAAGACCCCGCACCGGACTTAACCGCTATCGAACCCGTACAACAGTTACAACAGATGAGTATCATAGAGGTCTCAGGGGTTCGGCAAAGTTGGTGTGTGGTTAGGGGGTTGTTAGGAGTTTGATGGCTTTGGTGGGTCTTCGTGCCATGGCCCGGGTGGCCGAGGCGATGGATTGTGTGGTGCCGTAGGCCAAGCGGATGAGGCTGATGGCCAGGTTCCGCAGGGTGGCCATCACCTGGGGTGCGTTGCTGGTGCGCAGCTGGTGGCGGTCCTCGTCAAAGGTTACGTCCCGCACCCAGTGGACGCGGTCCTCGATCCCCAATGGCCTTGGATCCAGGCGGCAATGGTCTCGGGCGGGGCCTGCTCGGTGGGGATGGAGCAGGACCCGGGCAGACGACCTCGGTGGTGCGCCTGGACTTCTTGCCGCCGTCGGGCCGGCGCTTGGTAGTGGTGCGGGTGCGGCGCACCAGGGTGGACCTGGGCGGCCTCGGGGAACTCAATCCAGGCCGGCACTGCCACGGCCTTGATGGTGCGGCGCACCCGCCGCCCATGAGAGGTGTCCACCCCGGTGATGGCGGGGACCTCGGCCCCGGGGCAGGGCCTTGAGCTTCGCTCTCAGGCCGGGTTGGTTGTTCTTGACGGTGAGCACGTAGTCGGCGCCCCGGGAGATGATCCACTCGGCGGTGTGGTGCTGGGTGAGCGCTGCGCGTCGGCGGTCACGACGGCCCCGGTAAGGTCGTGGGGTGCCAGCAGGTCTGAGGGCGGGGATCTCACTGGTCTTGTCGGCCACGCGCTGCTGGGCCACCACCGCCCCGGTGCCCTGGTCCAGGGCCGCCAAAAGGTGCGGCGCCGCCCCACCACCACCGTCGGCATCGTTATTGTTGTCGTTCTTGGGTTTGGCGCCGCGCATGGTCTTACCGTCCACGGCGATCACCCTGCGTCCGCCTATGGTGCCGGTGCGGGTGAGCATCCACGACGCCACCCGTGCGTCCAGGTCGCCTGGGTCCAGGGCTTGCAGGGCGCGGCGGATAGTCGACTCCGAGGGGATGTCTCGTCCTTGTGGTAGTCCCAGTTCGTGTAGCTGGCCGGGTGTCAGGTCGCGGGCGTGCTCCCAGACGGCCAGCAGGGTGCGGCAGCCGGCCAGCACCCCCACCGCCGCTAGAGCGAACACGGTGTCCAGGCGGTGGCGCATCCCGCGCCGGTGCCGTGGGTCGGGAACCGTGGCGAACACCCCTACCAGGGGCTGGCGCGACAGGGCAGGAGTAGGGGATGATGACACAGCGGCGCGACCTTCCAGGCAATGGCTTTTTCGAACACCCCATCGTCACCGGCGGGTCGCGCCGCACCTCCGTGAACACGCCGAAAACCCCTAAAACTAGCCTATCCAGCCACCGACTTTGCCGAGCCCCTGGTAGAGGTCTGGCGCGGATCACGGAGAGGGGCTACGCTCATCCCATGGACCTGAGCCCCTGTAATATTGTCCTGTTCGCGAGAGCCCCCGTGCCCGGCCGTACAAAAACGCGGCTTGCCCGTGACCTGGGTGACGTCGCTGCCGCGCGAGTAGCAGGAGCGATGCTAGATGACATATGCGCGACCTTGAGATCATCCGGTCTGTCGAACAAGACATGCTGCTACGAAGGTGATCGTCGAGAAATTGTCGCACACGTTGACGCGGACTTCGAACTACGAAAACAACCGCAAGCGACACTAAGTGCGCGCCTAATATCGGCGCTCTCACTTAAGCGTAAACTATTGCTGTTGCTGGCAGATGTACCGCAAGTCGCCGTCTCGATGATCAACGAGGCGGTGACGCATCTACAGTTCCCTAAGACGGCGTACATAGGCCCAGTTGAGGATGGCGGGGTGTGGTGCGTAGGGCTAAATGAGGTTGACCCGTCTTTCCTGGAAAAGATCGACATGGCGTCAAACACGTTCGCGGTAGATGTAATTCGCGCATTACCGAACGGAGTATATACGAAACTGGGTCAAAGGTTGCGGGACATAGATACGATAGGCGACGCTCGCGCCCTTGCTGAAGCTTACCCGAGCCTACAGGCTGCTACGCTAATAGCAAACGCGATTACATAACGGCGACCAATGAGGCAAGACTCTACCAAGAATTGTCAACTTGGAGGATACATGAAGATCGCCTATGTACGGTCTTATACTTCTACAGACTATCACAACGCGAAAGCGTCGAGTGACGCCATTGGATATGGACGCACGTGCTCGCTCGTGCTAGAGCGCGAACTCGGAAAGCTCCGCTCGACAGAATTGATAACGGTGGCAACGCCGGATGACGTGAGTCTAGGACTTACGTCATGGAACATGCGTCAAATCACACAGTTAGTCGACGTCGTGAAACGTGACGAGATTGACGCCGTATTCTTGTTTCATTCGACGACCCCCGACGCGGCATTCGTTAGGAGGAACCTCGACGAGATCGGATTTCAAGGGACTTTAGTAGGGTACACGCATGGATCGCACTGGGACCCGAGTGACACATTTCGATACGACAACCATCCGAAATTAAAATGGGAGGACCTCGGTCTTCTCTTGTCGATGGACAGGATCCTGCTTGCCAGCGAGTATATTCGAACACGCATAGCCGCAAGCGTACGAGCGGAAGCTGTCGGTGCTCTAAACGAGTTCCTTACGAACTCACGTGTCGTCGGCATCCCTATCGATATTGAGGGAATCGACCGGAATCGGGGGCTTGCCAGGAGCACTTCACCTCGTTTACTATTCAATCATTCCTTTGTTTCTTCAAAGGGTGCGGATGAGTTCGTCGATATGCTTCCAGTTTTGCTCGAACAAAACAAAGCGTTAAGCGTTGATATAACACGAGCCCCGATTCCCGGATCCCAGACTGAAGGCCGTCTACGTACCGTATGCTCGAAGTTCGGTCAGCGAGTGAGGGTGCATGAGGGCCTCGATCCGAGTGCCTACGCCTCATTACTGTGGCAGTGTACGCACCAGGTGTCGACAGCTACTCATGAAACGTTCGGGGTTGCGACGGCGGAGGCAATGGCCGCAGGCGTTGCATGCTTAGTGCCTGATCGCGCTGTATATCCTGAGCTCGTGGGCCGTTCGACAAAGGAGGCGATATACGATCCTTCTTTCAAACTCCAGAGGCTAACTGAGTGGCTTGGCATGGACGAAGCAACCAGGCGGGACATTGCGACACGTCAATGCAATTCTGTCCGTACCCGCTTTAATGGGCGTGCTGTGGCAGCTGCCGTTGGTGAGGTAATTAGAAAATGCATCCTAACGTAGTGCTTAATTACACGCGGAGCGATGGTGTGTCAGTGCAGGCGTCAGATCGTGCAATCCGCTGGGTTAGTAAGGCACTTGGTCCGCTGCAGAGCATCGACTTTCGAACGACTCGAAAATGGGGATTCTCGGTATCGACTTTTGCGCTGCGGTCCAACGAGTCCTTAGGTATCGGTGATTTGGATGATTTGCGTAAGTGTATGGACACACTTGGCCAAATGGGTGCGGAGTTCTGCACAATCAGCCCGTTAGGGCTCTGGTCATCACGAAGTCCGTACGAACACTACCCCTATGCTCCGGGCAGTCGTATACTGATCGACCCTGTGCACGTGTCAATGGCATCGGCTGGAATTATCTCGACGGGGCCAGTGCCAAGTAGTTGGAAAGAAGCGCGGCGCAGGAAGATCGCACTCATTCGTCGACTTGTCACAGAGAATCCGCTGATCCTTCGGCAGGACGAGTTCCGAAAATGGGCGGCAGAAGCGACAACGCGTGCCCAGCGAGAGGCTCTATTTGCTCTCGAACGCAAGAGCCGTAGTATTGAGCCACATTACGACGAGTTAAGTAGCATGACTGACGATGAGTTGCTCGGCGCGGACCTTGGGCCATATTGGTGGACACAATATGAAGCGGAACGTCAGCTTAAAATTGCGCGAATGGTGATGCCCGTGTACGGTGACTTGCCGGTCGGTGTTGCAAGTCCTGGTCTTGACGCGGAGATGTGGCCACATAGCATCCTTACTGGTGCAAATCTGGGTGCGCCGAGCGATGCGGACCATGTGAAACCGCAGGTCTGGGCGGTTCACGGGTGGGATCCCCGTGGCCTAGCGCGCTGCGGCTATGTGCCATATCGACAAACGCTCGAAACCAACTTGAAGTTCTACTCGGGGCTGCGCGTCGATCATGCTCTGGCCCTGGGACGGCAGTATATCGTACCCATCGCCGGAGATACATTTGAGGGGGTGTATGTAAGGTCAGATACGTCGGCGTTGACCGAGATATTGGTTAGTCATGTGTCTCCGGATGGAACACCCTATTTGTACTTGGAGCTTATCGGAACGCCGTTCGACGAACTCGAAGCATTTGTGTCGTATCACGGTCTCCCGCGATACAGGCTGCTGTTGGCAGACTTGGATCAGCGGATAGATAGGAAGGATCTTGTGGCGCTCACCAATCACGACACGCCGACGCTTAAGGGGCTATGGACGCGTTGCGACCTAGCGATGCAGCACTCTCTTGGGTTTCACGGGGACGACGCAGCACTGAATCAGTTGTTGGAACGCACGAGGGAGTACGTCGGGGGGTCGGCGTGCTTCTCGGAGTATCAGAACGCGTTATATGAACGCCTATCCGGATGTGCCGCGGACCGGGTGACCGCTCATCTCGAAGACATGTTGGGTATGGAGTATAGACTTCATTATCCCGGCCACGCCAAAGGGCCTGACTATCAAGCGCCTCACCCCCGCACGATCGAACAATGGCGATCGGATGGACGCGTGCAGGAACTATGTGAGATATTGTCGACCAAACGTGGGATGTGATGTTGTGCGTTACTTATATTCGGGTGATGGCTGGGACGGTGAGTCGTTGGTCGACGCGGTCCGCGCGAGACATGCTGATGGTAGGGGAAGTGGGCTCGACAGTGATGCCGTACGACTGGCTGAGGAGAAGGCTGCTCACGAGCTCGAGACGGAACCCGCGTCGGTGGTGATGACATCGTCCGGGACCGGCGCTCTCACCGCGGCTGTGTGCGCGATTACTGAAAAGCAAGGTGTTGGCGAAGTATTGGTTCCGGCATTTGGCTGGACTTCAGTCGCGAGCGTGTTTCTAGTTTTGGGCTGGAGCGTGAGGGTGGTAGACGTTGGGAAACACTCTTTGGTGCCCGGGGCTGCAGAGTACCGGCGTGCGATGACGGCAAACACAAGCGCATTGGTTGTCGCGCATATGCGAGGAATGCCAAACCCGGACTTGTCTGAAGTCTGTCAAATTTGCGATGAACGTTCGTTGTTGTTGATTGAAGACTGCGCTCAGGCATGGGGAGCAACTGTTTCGAGTCGAAAGGTTGGAACCTTTGGTGACTTCTCAGTATTTAGTTCACAGGAAAATAAACTGATTTCGACCGGTGAGGGAGGGATGTGCGTGAGCAAGCGTGAGGAATGGAGCTCACTCGTACGGCGCGTTAGTGGATACATATCTGAGCGCAAGGCGACGACGTTGAATCTTCGTATGCCTGACATCCAAGCGGAGTTATTCGTTCGGGAACTGGGTGCGATTGACTCGCGTATCTTAAGGCTGCGTGAACTTCAAAACTTGATTCGACGAGAGTTCGACGCCTACCTCGAGATTCGTGAGCGCAAACGCGAGATACTCGGCTCTTATGCGGGTAGCAACGGACAAGCGGTGTGTGTTTTGCCTGCGAACAAGAAGGATATGGAGCTACTTTGTTCGAAGTTGCGGAAATATCATGTTCGCCACTACACGCCGTGTATGGAGGGCGATCCCCATCAGGCTCGGCACTGGGTCGCGCCTTACAGACCTCTTGCCGGTTTGAACAGTATCTCCAACTACGTCGACATACCGATTCCTTTAGTCTCCAATATTGGTGAGCGCGACTGCTATGTTGCGTGCGTACGCAATGCGATTTGGGAGGTGCTTTGTGATGATGGTGCTTGGGATTAATACAGGGTTGGCCGCGTCGCACGATGTTAGTGCCTGCCTCGTAGATGGTACAGGGCGTGTGTTAGCGGCGATCGAAGAAGAGCGGCTGACAAGGGTGCGCCACGCGCCCTCCGCGTCGCCGCTGAATGCGGTTGCCTCGTGTATACACGAAGCAGGTATAAGCTGGCACGATGTGAGCCATGTTGCGGTCGGTTGGGATGAGCCTCGATTGTGGAAGCGTGCTGGTCGCGACAACCGCACTGCTCGCGACATGCTAGATGAGCTTGGCGCACCTCCGGATGCTGAGCCGGAGGTCATATTTGTGCCCCATCACGAGGCGCATGCATGGAGTGTTGCGCCGCTGTCGCCGTTTGACTCGTGTATTGTGTACGTCCTCGACGGGAATGGTGAGTATGAGAGTACTAGCGTATTTCGGTATGAGAATGGTTCGGAGGCGCCATCACTGAAGCTGGAGGCTCGAATGCCACGCGCGTCGAGTCTTGGTTATCTCTTCGAGGCAACCAGCGAATGGTTGGGATTAGGACGGCTTGCTTCGGGAAAGACAATGGGGCTCGCCGCGTATGGAAGGGACCGCGAGCTGACGTGGCTCGACTCGGAAATTGTGCGCTGGCACCCCGGTGAACAGTGGACCTTCTTCGGAGGAGATCCGAAGCTAGACTATGACGAACTTCAACTTATGTGGAGCTCAGCCATCTCGGGGCGCTTCGGCGGGCCGATGAGGCGCCAGGATGTATTCGAGTTGCATCGTTGCGAGCGCGCTATCAACGCGGCTTGGGCGGCGCAAAACACGGTTGAACAGGCGATCGGTCGGCTTGTGTCCTATTTCCGCGAGAAGACCGGTGTGCTGGAGGCGTGTTTCGCCGGTGGTGTCGCATTGAATTGCGCTGCGACCGGGCGCTTGTCGGGGCCAAGGTTTACTCCGCCGTGGCCGCATGACGGGGGCGTTGCGATTGGCGCGGCCTGGGCAGTTGTTAGACCGCGGCGCGCATTAGCGACGCCGTTTCTTGGGCCTCGCCCAGCCACAGCGAGCTCACGTGAGGAGGACTACGGCACGGTGCATGAATTCGACGTCGCCGATATTGCCGATAGGTTGATGGCGCGTCAAATTGGCGCGGTCTGTTCTGGATGCTCAGAGTTCGGGCCGCGTGCGCTTGGAAACAGGTCGATTATCGCGTTGCCGACACTTCCGGAGATGCAAGACAATGTGAATCTGCGTAAAGGCCGGGAGCCTTGGAGGCCATTTGGGCCGGCGACGACCAGTACCGGCTCGGGACTTTGGGAGGACATCAGCTTTCTCGACAAGTATATGGTTGGTGCGGCGGCGATGACCGATGTCGGACGACGATTATTGCCTGCTGTTGCGCACGTCGACGGAACAACGAGGCCCCAAGCGATTGACCCGAGCGAAACAAGTCCGTTTGCGAGTATTGTATTAGAAATGGGGCGACGTGGGGTGCCAGCGGTACTTAACACCAGTTTCAATGGTCCTGGTGAACCGATCATCCAGACGGCGACAGAAGCCTTGAGCGCGTTTCGGGCACAGCAACTTGATTTTCTCGTGCTCGACGACAAGGTCGTGACGACGTGATGATGAGTCGCCGTGATGTTGGCCTGTTCGCATTTGCTCGCGGTGTGAGCAATTTTGGCGGGAACGGAGCACACGTTGCACTGCTGATAGTTTTGGCCGATGAGGGAAGCTCCCATATCGGCTTCTACTTGGGTGCGGTGGCATTCGTTAGTGTTACGTTCGCTCCTTTGAACGGGTTCCTTGCCGACCGCGTCGATGCGAAGCGAGTCTTGGTAACATGCGATTTGCTTTGCGCCGGATGTTTCCTGGTGCTGGCCCTTTCAGGGGGTCGGGCCGACTTTATTACTCCGTGCGGTGTAATGTCGGCGCTGTTCGAGGGTCCGTCGAATACCGCGGGCGTTGCCGCAATCGGCCGGCAGAGCGGTGACCGGGTGAGCCAAGCATTCGGAGCCGTCGAATCGGCGCGGAATGTGGGAAATGTCGTTGGGCCGGCAGCTTCGGCAATATTGGTTTCATCATTTGGTCCTGGATTCGCCTTTGGAGCAAACGCGCTGACGTTTGCGTTGTCTGCTTGTATGATTTCATTAATCAGCGGCTTCCCCTCCCCGTTGAACGGGCATCGTCGAGACCGAATTGCTGTATTCGGTACGCTGATGCGCTATCGGGGATTGATGCGGCTCATAATCGCTTGGATCGCCGTCGCTGGTGTAGCGTCGCTGGTGGTTGTGGCAGATCCGTTTAGGGCTGCCGAGGCGTCGAAGAGCGACGACTGGTCCGGATTGCTCGGAACTATGCTAAGTGCACGTGCATTGGGTGCGCTCTGTGGATCTGTGATTGTCACGTGGAGCCGGAAGATGCGAGGTGGCGCTTTTACGGAAGTTGGCCTTGTTGCGATGTGTCTGTCACTTGTGGGCATGGGCGCAACGGATTATGCAGCGATGATGGTTTGCTGCTCGTTCCTATTCGGATGCGGCGATTCTTTCGCGTTTGTTGGCAGGGTCACGTTGGTGAGTGAGATGGTGGATAGCCGAGCGCTAGGCAGGGCTCAGGCGGCCTTCGATGCGGTGGTTGGGTGTGTACTGACTGTGGCACCATCTATTGGTGCTCTCGTGATCGGTAGACTCGGCGCTGCCACTGCGCAGATGGTGTCCAGCGGTGTGTTGCTGGCGTCGGCATTGTGGATCTTTCTCTCGATATTGCAGGGCAATGCGGTGATGGCACCTCGTCTGGAGGGAACGGACTCGTGACGTTATTGGTCGCAGGCTACGGCCGTATTGCGGAAGAAGCATGGAGCGAGCACATTCGGCGGGGCGGAGTTTTGGCGCGGGCCTTCGGTAAGGTGTGCGTTGCTGAGCCTTGTCCGTCGGCGCGTTTGCGTGCGCGCAGGTGGGTCGAGTCCGACCATGTTGTTGGTGACATTGTTACGGCGTGTAACGCTTTCCACTGTGATTCGGCGCTGGTGCTGACCCCGCCAAGCATTTCGGTGAAGATAGTTGAGCAGCTACTTGAGTTGGGAGTGCGGCGGTTGCTGGTAGAAAAGCCGTTCACATTGAATCCGGATGAGTTGGATAGCGTTGATCGTTTGGCCGAACGTAATTCGGCGTCGATATCGGTGGTGCAGAACTACTTGTATCGTCCGGACTTCGCTTTTACTATAAGTGCTATACGTGACGGAGTCGTCGGAAACCTTCTGGGCGGGGAACTCTCGACTGTGGACTGCGCGCCGTGGGCCGGTTGGGGAGCCGAGGCAGACTGGCGTGTGAAAGCAAGTTTTAACCCACAAGGTGTGCTTGGCGACAAGGGATACCACTTGCTGTACATCGTTGATGCGCTAACGAGGGGGTGTTCCCTAGAACATCGCCTCACGGACGATCGGTGTGAGTGGCGTGCAGCAGCATGTCGGGAAAGTGTTCGGTGGACGCTAAGAGCGAGCTGGCGGGCGCGCGAGGGCGAAGGGGACCACTTCACGTTCCGTGGAGACAAGGGATCGATTTCGATACTCGGCACAGATTTAGGTAAGATCACGATTCGCTCGTTGGGGTTAGAGGGTTGTAGTGAGCTACGCGTTAGCGGCGACGACTGGTGGGGGTATCGCGGGATGATTTCCGACTTCATTCTGGGCACGAGCGAGAGCTGGCGGCGCCATATTGACGTAGCCAGCATGATCTCAGGAGGATGTTGATGATACGTTGCTATGTCAGGGTCTCTCGGACGGGAAACTCGTTCCGACGTCCGCACGGTTTCTGGCCTGGCCCATGCGTTGAGAGTTTGTTCGGGTCATTGGTAATATCGCGCGTCGCAACTCGCTGCACGGTTATAGCCCCCGATGTTGCAACTGCCGGTCTGGTCAGGCCGCTAATTCCTGCGGAGCTTGACTGCGCTGTGGTTGTGAGTGGCATATATGGGAACTCCGAGTCATATTATTACGCGCTAATGTTGGCTTTAGACGAGGCAGAGCCGGCAGATGTGGTGTACATGGTCGAGGATGATTATCTGCACTCGGGTCCTATCGGCGACTTTATCGTCGATGGCTATAGCATCAACCCGGCGGGTTATATCACGCTATACGATGACCCTTTGTATTACTTCCTGAGTGAGGATGTGCCGGCGCCGGAACGGAGCACGGTTATTCACGTCGGCAGCGAGTCGCACTGGTGTGACTCGAGCTCGACGACCATGACCTTCGCGGCAGCGGCGTGGGTGCTAAGGCGTGATTGGAGACTTCATTGCGAGTGCCTAGTGTTGAACAGCAAGCCGCGCGATCGCGAGATGTGGGATAGTCTCGGCAATGAGGGACGTAGGCTCATCAGGCGAATTCCGGGTGCCGCGAGTCATGTCGAGATGACGGCCGCGGGTATGTACAGTGATACGTTCCGTCCGGACACATGGCGGGGTGCTCTAGGTTCGAGATGGAACACCACGAACGGTCGCACCCGAGACACCCCATTGATTATGTGTAGTAGGTCGCTGCGCCGCGATTCCATGGGTACCGTTGCGCGGTATGGCGAGGTGATCGAGTGGTGTGACGATGAGCACGTATTCGGCTTGGCAGATTACGCTGTTATAACGGCGGCTGATAAGGCTCAGTTCGATTCGTTTACCCGCGCTCGAGCGCATCCAATAAGGGCAGTATTCATCGAGGATATGAAACGTGGCAGTCGGCTATACGGAGGTCGAGATTATCCATTGGAGATGATCGAGCAGGTGATTAATCGTACGCGCTTGGGGGGAGAGCACTAGATGAAGCGGGCGGTGTTCGTTTGTCCAGGTATCGGTGGCGTGGTTGCAGGCGGAGGCTGGGCATTGTATCGAAGCGTAGCGCTTGTGCTTCAGCAGTTGGCTGAGGAGGTTGTGGTCCTTGGGCCGGCTGGGCCGATGGATGGTATAGGCGGCGCAGCGGTTGCGACCTCGGACGGCGTATTACGTTATCTGGACATGTTGTCTCCCGACTTGATAGTAAAGGCGGCAGGTTCTTTGAGTCCGGAAGAGGACGAGAGACTGGACCGGGAATTGATGGACACGGGAAGTGACCGTCGGACGAGTGTTGTCTATTTTGACTGCGATGCGCCATCGAGGATCCCGATGCTGTGGTACCAGCCGTCTTACTACTTGTCGAAGCTTCTTCAGGAGGGAGTGCCGGTCGTCCTATGGGGCGGCGGCGCTCGCGCCGTGCATGGTTACCGTTCGGCGGGCGCGGACTCCGTGCATTACCTGCACCCTCCTTTACTATATTGCGGCTTAGCTCATGCGATCAGGTGTTGGGGCATTGAAGCGGCTGATCCTTGTAAGAAGGTGGTGGTTAGTGACGTGTCTTCTGGTGACGAGAGGCGTGAGCGCGTCGACCTATTGCTCGCCGAGGCGAGTAGCTGTGGTATTGGAACGCGTGTCGTGGATCAGCGTGTGGACCCGTCACGGTGGCTGAGGGCGGTTGCCGATGCAGGTATGGTGCTCAACCTACTGCGGTCTGATGTGCAGGGATTCTCCGACTTGTCGGCGTCGCGGGTATTTGAGGCAGTGGCGTGTGGCGCAGTTCTCGTGTCCGAATGGTTTCAGGGAATAGATGCGGTGGTCCCCGAGCCATTTCGTATATCCCTTCCCAGCGATCTTCGAGGTTGGCAGAGGTTGTCAGAGATCTCCGAGGCTGAGCTGTCTTTGAAAGTGAGGGGAGCGAGGCAGTATTTGGAATGCGGTGCTAAGGAGGCGTTTGTGCATGCGGTCAGCGTGTTTGGCGGACTCACGCCGGAAAGGAGTTGTGGATCATGGGCGTGAAGCATGCACTTGTTACTGGCGGTGCTGGGTTTATAGGATTCCATCTTTCAAGGCGACTACTCATGCAAGGATGGCGCGTTACATGTGTTGATGATCTGTCCACGGGTAGTATGGATAATGCGCAGACTCTCATGAGTAGATATCCGATTAACTACGTGTGGTACAACGCAGACATTCGTGAAGATTTATGCTGGTTAGAGGAACAGTATGCGGTCGTATACAACTTGGCGTCGCCGGCGTCGCCTATGCGCTACGTCGATTGTCCGATTAAGACGATCGAATCGAATGTTGTTGGGGTCGCCAATGTTCTTGAAGTCGCTCAGCGAGACTCTGCGATCCTGGTTCAGGCGTCTACTAGCGAGGTATATGGTGACCCGACCGAGCATCCGCAATCGGAACGGTATTGGGGCAACGTGAATCCGATCGGCCAACGATCGTGCTACGACGAGGGAAAAAGGGCCGCAGAGGCAATGGTGTCTGCCTATCGTTATGAGCGGGGAGTAGAAGGTAGGGTGGTTCGCATCTTTAATACATATGGTCCGAGGATGCGTCTGGACGATGGACGTGTGGTGTGTAGTTTCATTCGTAACGCGCTCGATGGGGTCCCTCTTCGTATTCACGGAAACGGAGGCCAAACGAGAAGCTTCTGCTACGTCGACGATACAGTGCGCGCGTTGGTGCTTGCAGGAGAGCCCTGGATCGACTGGCCTGAAGCGGTTAATGTTGGCAATCCGCACGAGATTTCGATCCGGCAATTAGCGGACGAGGTACTCAGCTTGGTCGGAGGAGCGCCGGACTCAGTCGAGTTTGAACCGGCACCGATTGCGGACGACCCACGGAGGCGGTGCCCCGACATTCGGCTCGCAAAAGAGGTTCTCGGTTGGATGCCGAAGGTTGGGCTTCGGGAAGGCCTGATTGAGACGCTTGAGTACTATATGAGTGGTGCCGATGTCGACCGGCGCAAAGATGCTAACGAACTGGACTGATTGAATGTATGAACATGAAGTGCTTGACTACGTACAGTCAATTTCCCCGTCACTCCGGGGACGTTTCATTGTGGATGATGATGTTGAGTGTCGTGAGATAGGCGATGGTAATCTGAATCTTGTGTATTTGCTTCGTGACTCACGGGGCGACGCGCTCTGCGTAAAGAAGGCACTCCCATATGTCCGCATGGTCGGTAGGGGATGGCCGCTTGACGTTAATCGTGTAGATCGTGAGCATATGTCATTGAACATCTTCGGTAAGGTTGCGCCCGGCTCAGTCCCGACGGTGTACGCCGGCGACGCTGCTCGGCATACGATAGTCATGGAGGCGTTGCTGCCGGGCAAGACCGCTCGCTCCCGTTCGGTTGAGGGTCTCGAGTGCCCGGGAATCGGAGAAGCAATCGGTTCTTTCGTCGGGAAAATAGCGCGTGATTGTTCTCCGGCTGGTGTTCGCGCTCTAGGATATGATCCGGACGATCGAGAATTTCGTAACGAGAATATGTCGGATATTACCCGCGCGTTGGTGTTCGAGGAACCATATTCGGAATCGGTGTCGAGGAATTGGTTTCCGCAGGATCTTGCTGAGAGCGTGGCGCGTTTTCGCAGCTGTTCGGCGGTTGTTGCGGCGGCGTTGCACGCTCGCGATATCTTTGAAGATAAGCAGGAAGCGCTGATCCACGGAGATTTGCATACCGGTTCGGTCATGAGGCTTTCTTCGGGGGTTCATGTTGTTTTCGATACTGAGTTTTGCCGTTTTGGTCCGGCTATGTTTGACTTAGGGGTGTTCATGGCGAATGTGGTGTTCGCGGCGATTCGGGCTCGGCAAAATGCAGGTGTTGGATCCTGTTTGCGGTGGTTGCAAGAGGCGGAAAGCAGTTGGTCACGGTTCGCAAGGACGACTGCGCTGTTGGATGTTGATGACGAAGGAGGGGATAGGTCTCGAGAATATCTTCGAGAGTTGGGGGAGTTCTGTGTGGTTGAGCTAGCGCGGAGAGTGATCGGACTGGCGAAGGTTCCTGAGTTGGAAGACTTCCGCTCCCGGCAGGGCTGCGATGCGGGGCGTTATGCGCTCAGGTGCGCGGAGTTAGTCGCGGAGTGCACCCAGGATTCAGAGCTGTCCATCGGTACGTATATTGATAGTGTTCATCATGCTCTTGGCTTGGACGTAGACTAATTGCGGTGTACGTTTCGTGGCGTTGACCAGATTGTGTGTGTTGCTTGTTGCCGGCGCGGGTTCAGTACGGGAGTTCTCAGGTGATGGTGTTGGCGGTTTCGCGGGCTAGTGCGCTGAGGGCGTTGATGGCGTGTTTTGTTCGTTGGGTGTCGTTGCGATTATCGCTATTTGCTCACTGTTGATGCATATTGCAACTTCTCCGAGTGGCGTCACTTTTTGGATGAGTTGCTTTATGCTGATTGCCGGACGCGTCCGACGCACGGGCCGCTGTGAAGGATGGTATGATGACGGTCGGTTTGCCTTTGTGGTGTTTTCGCACAGTTTTGGGAGGATGATGAGGCGGTACACCCCGGCTGTTTGGTCACGATCTGTGCAGCCGTGGTGTTTGACGCAGTATGCACCGCGCGGATGTAGGCGCAACTCTCACGCAAAGGGCACACACTTAGTGTCCGACGCAAGCCACACAACCTGCGCGGCACCGGCGAGAAGGTCCGATTTCGACGCAACGGCGCCGAAGCTAGTGTTCGTTAGATATTGTCTGGCCGGATTACGCAGCTGTGTGCAGTGGGAATTCTCTTGTGGCCTCGGATGAGCCTTGACGTCGGCGCTTCGTCGGCCAATGATATCTGACAGAGTTCGGCGGGAGTGTATACTAACGCTATGGGTCGCAACAGGGGAGCTCAGCGTAAAAGGTTCTCACAGAATTTTCTCGTCCGTGAAGGTGCGCGCAAACTAGCGCAGTCTGTTCGCGATTTGAACGGCGCGTTAGTGTACGAAGTGGGGACTGGCAGCGGACTAGTGACTGAGTATTTGGCTAATAGTGCTAGGTGGGTCAATTCGTATGAGATCGATAAGCGTTGGGCGCAGAAGGCTAGGTCGGCTCTGAGTTCCCGAGATAATGTTCGCGTATATTGTGCGGATTTCCTGCAGGAAGCTGCTCCCGATGACTCGTTTATCGTCGTAGGGAATGTCCCTTTTTCGATTACAACTCGGGTCTTGTACTGGGTGTTGAATGCTCGGGCGTTAGAGTCTGCCACTTTGTTGGTGCAGGATGAGGTCGCAAGGAAACGTTGTGGTGACTATGGTCGCTGGAGTAAGTTGACTATCGAGTCATGGCCAACGCACAAGTGGGAGCTCGGAGTTAAGTTTCCTGCTCGTCTTTTTCGGCCGGAACCCTCAGTTGATGCGCGGCTTATGTATATATGTCAGCGTAAGCGCTATCTATTGTCTGGCGACGACCTGTCGCGGTACTATTCGCTGGTTGACATTGGTTTCGAAGGGCGGGGGGGGAGCCTGCTTAATTCGATATATCTAGCAGGTCTTGTTCCTCGTTGCAAGTTACCTCTTGTTGCATCCCGCGTCGGTATATCCACCGATACCCCAGTTGGTTTGGTCTCTCCAGGACGGTGGCTAGACCTTGTGACGTATCTGCGTTCCATGTGAAAGGGTTCTCTGTTTCGCCGTCGGTGGGTGGGCGGTGTCTGGGTGTTGAAGGCCCCGCGTGAGTTATCGGCGTGAACGTGTTGTTCAAGATCGTGGTTTCGGTTGGTGTGGTGCGGGAAAGTCGGGGCGATTATGGTCTGGGATGTTCATCCGGGCGGTACATGATATCCGCGAGTGAATGTGCGGCTCGTTAGAACACGTTCTCCGCGAGCAAGGCTCTGCCCGATTAGTTGAGTCCTTCATAGTGGTGTAACGGGGTGGTGGCTGCTCTGGACGTCGGGGTGGTCACCGCGTGATCCTCAGCAGGTCGAGTCCGGCAATGCGGGTGCTGACCGGTGTCAAGCCCTGGGTTTTGTGGAGGGTGTTTTATCTGATGGGGGGTGGTTGCCGGCTGGGGTTGGTTGGTGGTGGTCTGTTCACCGACGTCCTCGGCGTCGGCATTGTCGGTGTTGTCGGCGTCTTCTTCTTGTGGTGGTGGGGTGTAGGCCTGCTCGTGCTCGATCGGAGCGCGCATGCCTATGGCGGAGTGAGGGGCGGGTGTTGTCCGACCAGTTGCGCCCACTGGGCGGTAGCGAACTCCACGTCATCGATGCCCCCTGCCAGGGGCCGTTGGCGTCGAGGTAGTGGTGGCCCAAGGATGAGCTCGGCCTTGTACAGGCAGTATCAGGGCCTCGGCCAGAGCGAAGCCGAAAGGAGGTCGCCCTTCGACCCTACGGAGGCCACAGTGTCACAGTCCGGGCAGGGCCTGCCCGCACACGGGATGGCCCGGTACAGCCGCACCCCGGCCGCGTGTGGTTGAACCAGGCCCTCCCGGGTCCGCGCCTTCTCGCTGGCGCTGCCAGATCCCCCGTTCTCAGGGCGCCCCTGGGCCAGGTCGGTATACAAGCTGGTAGAGGTCTGCCAGCCGACGATCCTGCAGGGGGCAGCACGTCGGCGGGCGAAAGCCACGTACACCCACCCCGCTCATGGTGCGCACATAGGTGGGGGTACCACCTGCCACGAAGTGGGGGAATGTCAGCGACCCACAGCTCGTTCGGCCTGAACGTACCGGTAGCGCCGATTCACCAGGTCTGCGGGGCACTGCTCCTTAGGAGCCGACCGGGTCGTCCTGGGCGATTTGGCACGGCCGGTGGCCGTGCAGCCCCATCGCCCGCATCAACCGCACCCGCGGTGCAGCAGGCGTCGCATGCCCCAGACCATGACGCTCACAGGCCTCGGGTCGGTTCAGCATCGCAAGCCATGTTCCTGGCGCCACCCGCGCAGTAGTTCTTCTCATGCACCCGCCCGATCTCGGCCTTCAAAGCGTCATCGCGCACAGCCCTGGCACTAGGGGGACGGGACTTGGCCGCGTAGTAAGTGCTCGGGGCGATCTTCATGCCTGACTGGGTCAGGACCTGGCAGATCGGCTCGACCCCAAGGTCCGCCTTGTTGCCCGTCAATGAAGGAGTCGATGACCTCTAGATGTTTGATTCCAAGGGGTGGTTAGTGGTCGTAGGGGGTCAGGGTTCGTAGTGTGGGGGCGCCGATGAGGTGGCCCGGCCAGATGGTGGTGGTTAGGGCGAGGATGCGTTGGGCGACGCGTGCGGTGACGCCGTTGGCGGTGCGAGCGCCGTGGCGTTCGAGACCGAGCTGGTCCTTGAGGGTGTCGAAGACGGACTCGATGCGCTGGCGCAGGGGACGCAGGAGCCTGGCTCCGGGGCGCGGGGACTCGTTGCGGGCGCGGGGCGCAGCAGGGTCAGCCCAGCGCCTGCAAGGTCTTTCGAGCTGTTTGGAGCGGTAGCCCTTGTCCGCCATGAGCGTCTGGTCGCTGGTGGGCTTGATCCGGGCGAGCATGTCGCGCAGGACCTCGCGCTCATCGGCACTGGGATTGGTAAGCGCCCGCGCTATTGGTAGCCCGTCGGGGGTGGTGATCATGTGCAGACGCAGGCCCCACAAGCCACCGGGAGTGGGAGGCGCTAGTCACCCGTAGCCGGCCCACCCGGCCAGGTCGGAGCGCTTGACGGTTTCGCGGGAGCGGCCGCACTCCACGGGGGTGGAGTCCACCAGCCACAGGTCGTCGGTGTACACGCTGCATTGGGATGCCAGCACGCAGGTGAGCCAGCACATGGCACTGGTTAGGGTCCGCAGTCGCTTGCTGGTTGCCGGATTGGCCGGGGATGTGGGGGAACATGTCCCGGTAGTGGCTGCGGGCGTGGCGGATCCAGCGGCGCTCACCGTCAAAGCCCAGCAGGGGGCCCATTACCGCCAGGGTGAGGATCTCGGCGTCAGAGATCTTGGGAGCGATGCCCACCTGGGGACGGACAGGCAGTACCTCGGGGTGGGCTTTGAGCAGGTCGTCGGCGGTGACGCACCCGTGCGGTCGCGAGGGTCTCCAGGTCGGTATCCACTTCTTCTCAGCCTCCAGCTGGTGAGGAAACGGTTCTATCAGCACCGACCCTGCGAGACCCTCGCCCAACATCCCAGCCCCCCACGCCGACACCCACCCCTTGGAATCAATCATCTAGCGGCGGTCGAGCTCCGCCTGGGCGAAATACGCGCTCGCCTTGCGCAGGATCTCATTAGCCCGCCGCAGCTCGCGTACTTCCTTCTCCAGCTCCCGGATTCGCTGGGTGTCCTGACTGGTGGTTCCCGGCCTGGCGCCCGCGTCAACCTCGGCCTTCCTGTGTCCCAGGTGCGCAGCGCCTCGGGGCGGACGCCCAGCTCCTCGGCGATCCTGCGGATCGCCCCCCTTAGACCTCTCGGGGTCCCTGCGGGCCCCCGCACGGACATCCTGGTGGCCCGCTCCCGCAGCTCCTCGGGATACTTCCACGGGTAGCACTCATGACAGTGATCCTTCCGTGTATTCACTGCCTCCATCAAACCCGGTGCAGTTCACAGAGTCTGCGGTCGGTCGTGAGGGAGGCCGGGTTGGACTTCGAGGTCACGCCTCACACGCTGCGGCGGACCTTGGCGACGTTCCTGGCGCGGGAGTTGGGAACGCGTGAGGCCGCGGACCAGTTGGGACACGCGGACCCGGCGGTGACGCTCGCGTACTACATCGCACCCGAGCATCGTGGCCCTGATGCTCAGGCCGCGATCAGTGCGTTCGTCGATGGCTGACAGCCGGTCTGGCGGGGGTGAAAGTAGACACAAAGTAGCCACATTCAGGTGGGGTCAAATTGGTCGACATGCTGTTGCGGCTGTGTTCTCAACGAAAACTCGCCGTCGAGTGTTATCTGCGTCACCTTGTAGGTGGTTGTTGGTACCTCCGGTGGGACTCGAACCCACAACACTCCGATTTTGAGTCGGATGCCT